>Ga0315288_10001029_pt1 | contig 35529 bp, 36 predicted proteins | sample YL17G11_20_MG_FD_203454 | JGI IMG/M metagenome (GOLD analysis project Ga0315288, IMG submission 203454) | Sediment microbial communities from Yellowstone Lake, YNP, Wyoming, USA - YL17G11_20 | ecosystem: Environmental > Aquatic > Freshwater > Lake > Sediment | place: USA: Wyoming | collected...
CCCAGTGGATGCCTGCTTTCTGGGGACATTCTGAAGCAATGGTGGGACCGATCTCAGCGAGTCCGAAGTAGTCAAAGGCTTCGATGTCCAATCCTTTCTCAATCTTCTCTCGAGTTGCAGGGACTTCGGCTCCGGCCTCTCCTCCAAAGCATCCGATTCTCAAAGGGAGATTTTCAGGTGAAATTCCCCTCTGCTTCAGACGCTCCGCAATGTGTAAAGCATAAGAAGGTGTGCAGATCAGGACGGTAGAGCCGGGGTTCAGGAGGTAATCGATTTGACGTTCGGTCATTGCAGCACCAATGGGAATGACGAAGCAGCCCAATTCTCTGGCAGCGTAATGGACAGACATCCCAGCGACCCAAAGACCATAACTAAACCCGTTTTGGACAATGTCTCCCGGACGGACACCAAAGGTCCACATCGTTCTGGCTGTCCATTTGGAGATATGCCTCACATCTTTGTAGGACCAGATCGTATTCACAGGGGTTCCCGTTGTACCCGTTGAGGGATGAAGCTCTCCCCACATGTCCGGAGGAGCCACCGTAAATCTCCCAAAAGGAGGATAAGCTTGTTGTTCATCCCGAAGTTCAGGCTTGGTGACAAATGGGAGATGGACGACATCCTCTAAGGATTGGATGTCATCGGGTTTCATGCCTGCCTCTTTAAATTTTTTCCGGTAGAATTCAGACCCTTCATAACACCTTTTTAATTGTTGTTTGAGACGACGAAGTTGAAGGGCCTCGAGTGCTTCTCGCTTCATCGTTTCCATCTCAGGTTCATAATATTTTTTGATTTTCATGACTCCCTCCTTCTAACAATGCGGAATGTCGAGTACGGATTGCGGAATCCATAAAAAAATGTATTCAATTTCATTCTACATTCTGCAATCTATACATGACGACATAAATTTTAGCCGGTTTGTCATTCCGGGCTTGACCCGGAATCCAGTGTTTTCCTGGATTTCCGCTTTCGCGGGAATGACGGGCTCTGTTGTGATTAATGACGCTGTGCATAAAATCTGAATTTTATTATTTCCATCTCCCTTGAATAGGAGAATTGCAGAACTTGCATTTTCCATTTGTCACATTCATCTCAAGAATATCAAAGTGTATTCGATGGATGATCCTCTTATTGCAAAAAGGGCAGAATGTGGAATTATGAATATGGCCCGGTACATTCCCGATATACGTATATCTTAGACCATTTCTTTTTGCAATCTCGTAAGCAGATTCTAAGGTTGAGATTGGAGTAGGGGGGAGGTGGGTCAATCCTTCGACTCCCTCGGCTGAAAGCCAGGGGTTGCTCAGGATTGACCCTCGGCGGCGATTCTTTCTACCTTCTTTAAAGGCGAGACTCGGTGCGGTCGAATGGGTCAATTTATAATTCGGGGAAAACCTTGTGAAATGGAGCGGTGTATCTACCCCCAAATTCTCTTTGATCCATCGACACATTTGGTCAATCATCTTCGGATCATCATTTAATGTAGGGACAACGAGATTGACGATCTCCAACCAAATGTTTTCTTTTTTAACCCGGACAAGGGATTCCAGAACAGGTTTCAGGGTCGCCGAACAAACCTCTTCATAATATTTTTCACTAAACCCTTTAAGATCAATCTTGACTGCATCGAGGACCGTTAAAAGCTTAAGGTTATAGGAGAGGATCACTCACTTTATAGGAAGTTGTGCATACATCTGAGCCATCAGTGGAGTGGATGGGGTCTGGAACAGATAGGGGCACATTTTGGGATGAGGGGCAGCGCAGTTAGTCAGTCGAGCAGGAGATTAAGAAAGATGATGGATGGGGACAAGGTCATGGGGAAAATCCTTGAAAGTGTAAGAAAGTAAATGTTGATTGTCGAGACCTGACCCCGATTATTCTTTTCGCCAGGTTGCCGTTTTTCTAAAAAAAGACGCCGGACTCCCCGTCTGGCTTGTCGGCACGAGCAGAGGTACCATCTCCGCAACTGCTGCGGCAATCGCTTTCGGGAATGAGGAACTGGCAGGGATTGTCCTTACCTCAAGCGTTACGTCAAACAAGAAAACTGGAGCAGTTCCTTACCAGAAACTCGATGTAATCCGCATTCCCGTCCTGGTACTTCACCATGAGTATGATGGATGCAAAGTCTGTGTTCCAAGAGATACTTCCTTGATAACACGAGGGCTGAAGAACGCCCCCATTAAGAAGGAAATTTTCGTCAAGGGAGGGGCAAACCCTACAGGGGACCCCTGTGAAGCTTTGCACTGGCATGGGTTCATAGGGATGGAAAAAGAGGCGGTAGAAATTATTTCTAACTGGATCAAGAAGCCTACACCATAAGCAATCCTCTAATACTCCAGCGCCTGCATGCCGTCAGGCAGGGATGGCTGACAGCCACCGCTGATTTCTGCCCTTGAATCCTCGAACCCCTTGCTCCTTATTTGGCCCTTTGAATTTTAATAAACAAAAAGAAGAGTAACCCGCTGCTGATTTTGATCATCGCCATCATGAAGCATGTGTTCTTTAAACCCAAAATGGGTAAAAGAAGGACACCCCCCAATAATCCTCCAAAGAAACCTCCAAAGAGGTCTGCCCCATAGAGCCATCCGGCTGTTTGACCGAGAGACTTCTCTTCTTTATAAAAGCTCATATAAATCTTGGCGGCTAAAGGAAACTGGAGGCCGATAAACATTCCAGGGAGAAAAGACATTACCAAAAAAACCGAATAGAGAAGAAAATAAATGGTCTTGTTTTCAAGATACGGAGATGGGAGGGAGAATACAAAGGGAAGGAGGATGGAGTAGAAAAGGATCAATAATTCTGTTTTTAAAAATAAGAGGGAATCTTTCTTTATTCGATTGAGGCGATGAATGATGGAGAAGCTGCCGAAGGCAATGCCAGCCATCAAGGTCGCCACCAAAAGACCGATTTGATGATAGAGGTAGCCATAAAGCGTTTGAAAGGTGAAGAGGATGGCTAAACTGAATATCATCCCTGTTAAACCGGAAGTAAAGATTGAGTATGTGAGGGATTGTCTGGAAAAATGAGGCATTTTCATAAAAAAGGCAGCAAGGACAAGAGTGACTATCGCTATGAAGACAGTGGTGTATTTGAAGCTCAATCCTTCGAACCATCTAAAAATCACAGTGAGATAAGGGGAGAAAAGAGAATTCCAGTGAGAGAGTGTGAAAAAAACACCCGATGGAAGGAAATCGGAATTAAAACGGATCTTTCTCCCTTCCATGGATTCTAAGAACCATTTCAGCCACCTCTCGTGAAGACGGTATTCTATATAGCTTTTAGTGAATAAGCTCGTTTGGATCTGCCACTTCTCAAGACGTTCGATCATTTCCTGAACGGTCACTTTTGCCAATTTTTCTGAGTCTGAGGCCAGGTAAAGATTGACATCGCCCGGGATGATCCTCACATGTCGATAAACACTTTTTAACGTGTCTAAAATACACCCATTCAGATCCCTCAATTCTGGGCTGATATAGGTCAAGGACCCGGGGAGGGTCAACACAATGATGCTATGGGGTTTCATCTTTATCTTGGCCGCGGAAAAAAATTCAGAGGTGAATAATCGGTTGGTCTGTAGAGCCCGGGGAGCAGGAAGCCCAATGAAAATGATGTCGAATTGGTCTTGCGTCCTTTGGACGAAAAGCCGGCCATCGGTATAATGAATTTTCACTCTTTTATCTGAAAACTCAGATTGAGTTAAGGGTGTCGGGAATTTCTGTACCAGTTTTATGAGAAGGGGATCCAGCTCAACATAATCCAAACGGGTCACCGGATATTTTAGGATTTCATGAATCATCCCCCCAGCTCCTCCACCCAGGGTCAGAATGGATTCGGGTTTTTCATGTAAAAGCATTGGGAAATGAACAAAATCCTCGATGAATGCGATGTCTGGAACAGGAGTGGTGATGGATGGAACTCCGTCGGCAAAAAAGGTGTACTGCTCCCCTCTTTTCGTAACAGTGATATTTCCGTAAACAGAGTTCTCATGATGAATGACATTTAGATTTCTCCACTGAGATTGAATTGAAAGTACGTGGATTTCTTTTGCCAAGGGAGTAAAAAGAGAATAGGCAAAGAGAAGGGCGAGGAAGATTGAAATATGCCAGAGAATATTTCGAAGGTTAAAGAAAGGTTTCCTAAGTATTGGCGGGATAAGAAACACAGAAATGGATGCCATTGTCAAAGAGATCATAAAGGCGATCTCAAAAGGATTGAAATATTGGATCAGAAGGAAAGTCATGAGCAGGCCACCCATGATGGCTCCGAATGTTTCAAGGAGATAGACCTTACCAATAGAAGAAGCATCCTCTCTGGTAGTTTGCGAATAGAGTTTACAGCCATAGGTGAATAGGGCTCCGTAAGGAAGAGAAACAGGTAGGAGGATCAATAAGGATGAATAAAAGATAGGGGCGAACCCAAGTGCTTCCCCAGGTATGGTGAGGAGGATATTTTTAAAACTCCTACAGAGGAAGATTGCAAAAGGGAAAGCCGTAGAAAAGAGCAGTTGAAAGGCTACAAAGATTTCTATTTTTCTTTCCACCTTTTCGACTGATTTCCCGGCAAGAAAAGAACCGATTGCCACCAGGATGAGCCAGTTAGCAAGGATAACCCCCAGGGTGAGTTCGTTGCCTAAAAAAGAGATGAGGAACTCTCTTAATAAGATGATCTGAGCAGTCATTCCACTCAATCCCGTCATGAGCAGAGAGGCCTGAAGGATGAGTATTTTCATGTTTTCATTCATTATCAATATATTGACGCTTTGTAAAGAGTGGAGGGGTGGGGGATATTTGCAATTTGTAAGGTGGGTGTGTTTTCAGTAGGCGAGCCAACCACCGTCCACGAAGAGGGTTTGGCCAGTGACATAACTTGAAGTGTTAGAGGCAAGGTAGAGGGCTGCTCCGACGACCTCCTCAGGCTTACCAAACCTTCCCATGGGAGTCCTTCGAAGAAGATTTTCAGAGATGGTCTGAGATTCCCTCATCCCTTTCGTCAATTCCGTTTCGAGATAGGCAGGACCGATAGCATTGACCTGAATGTTGTGTCTTGCCCATTCGATCGCAAGAACTTTAGTCAATTGCAGGATTCCTCCTTTTGTTGCACAGTAGGCAATCTGTCTGGGAAAGCCAACCACTGCTCCCACAGAGACCATATTGATGATCTTCCCTCCTCCCTGTTGAATCATCACTTTGCCGACTGCCTGGCAGAAGAGAAAAGTCCCGGTGAGATTGACCCTCACAATCTCCTCCCATTCCCTGAGGGTGACCTCTTCAGCCTTCTTCAAAATTGGACTGGTGCCTGCATTATTGACAAGGATGTCGATTCGGGGAAAAACTTTTAGCGCCGTGTCTATTGCCCTTTGAATCTCTTCAGGGTTTCCAATGTCAGCGGCAATGGGGAGTACCTCCCTCCCGAACGTTTTTATTTCCTTTGCCACTTCTTCAAGGGCTATGATATTTCTGCTCACTAAAACGAGGTCTGCTCCAGCCTGGGCGAATCCTTTTGAAATGGCTTCACCGATGCCTCGGCTCGCACCAGTGACGATTGCCGTCTTTCCTGTCAATTGAAACATATTCATCGCAACGATTTTCTTGATTTCCACCGCAGAGGTGGTGCATAAACGGCTTTGTCGCCAAGCCCCTCTTCAATTCGGATCAATTGGTTGTATTTGGCAACCCGATCCGTTCTGGAAGGAGCGCCTGACTTGATCTGACCGGCGTTCGTAGCTACTGCAAGATCAGCAATGGTGGTATCTTCTGTCTCTCCTGAACGATGAGAGATGATGGTCTTATAACCGGCCCTTTTGGCCATCTTGATGACTTCAATGGTTTCGGTTAAAGTTCCGATCTGGTTGGGTTTGACCAGAATCGCATTGGCCACCCCTTCTCGGATGCCCCTGGAGAGGCGCCTCGGGTTCGTGACGAAGAGGTCGTCTCCTACCAATTGGACTTTTTTCCCCAGCCGAATGGTCATCATTTTCCACCCCTTCCAGTCATCCTCAGCAAGGCCATCTTCAATGGAAAGGATGGGAAACTTTTTGATGAGGGCTTCATAGTAGTCGATCATTTCGGTGGAAGTCCTTTTCGGTTGCTTTTCAGCTTTGAGGAAATAGAATCGATTGCGGTAAAATTCGCTGGCTGCTGCATCCATGCCAAGTCCCACATCCTTTCCAGGACGATAGCCAGATTTTTTGATGGCCTCAAGGATCAGAGAAAAGGCTTCCTCATTCGAGTGAAGGTTTGGGGCAAATCCTCCCTCATCGCCGACAGAGGTATGAAAGCCTTTTTCCTTTAGAATAGACTTAAGCGTGTGGAAGACTTCAACGCCCATTCGGAGCGCTTCCCTAAAACTTTTGGCCCCAATAGGGAGTATCATACATTCTTGCAAATCTAAGTTATTGTCAGCGTGAGCGCCGCCATTGAGAATGTTCATCTGAGGGAGAGGAAGATGGTTCGCCGAAAGGCCTCCAATATGTCGGTATAACGGAATGCCTAAATCATTGGCTGCTGCCTTTGAGCAGGCCAGTGAAACAGCTAAAAGGGCGTTGGCTCCGAGTCGAGTCTTGTTGGGAGTTCCATCCCATTGAAGCATGGCGGTGTCAATCCCCTTTTGATCGAGGATCTCCATTCCCACGAGTTTGGGCGCGATCACTCGATGAATGTTTTCGACCGCTTTCTGAACCCCTTTACCAAGGTAGCGTTTCGGATCCTTATCCCTTAATTCCAAGGCCTCATGACTCCCTGTGGAAGCTCCGGAAGGGACAGAGGCTCTACCCGTGCTGCCACTTTCCAAAAGGATCTCTACTTCGACGGTAGGGTTTCCTCGGGAATCAAGGACCTCTCTCCCAATGACTGAAGCAACCATTGACATGTTCCACCCTCCCTTTCAGTCACCTATTCATTTTTTTCCATTTAAGATTTGAGCACCCCAATAGATGTAATGAGATCCTGAGATGATGGTGAATAGGGCTGTTCCGTAGATGGCGATGACAGAGAGTTGTTTGAACACGAGAGCATAATCTGCCATGAAAACAAGAAGGATCGTGGAGATCTGAAAAAAGGTGGTCACCTTGCTCACGAGACTGGGCTGGATTTTGGGACGATAATTGAGGAGGGTCAATATGAGAAAGCCTAATAGGATGATGACATCCCGGGTGACAACGATGACCGCCAGCCAGCCGGGAAGGATTTCGATGATAGCGAGGGTGACGTATGCAGCGATGAGAAGAAGTTTGTCAGCGATAGGATCGAGATAGGCCCCCAATTCAGTTCGTTGGCGAGTAATCCGTGCAATAAGGCCGTCAATTCCATCCGTAATCCCTGCAACCGCAAAGGTGATCAGAGCCCATCCAAAGAGCTTATTGATAATAAAGATGACGAAGAGTGGAATCAAGAGGACCCTTATCAGGGTCATCATGTTAGGTAGATTCATTAGTAACCCAAATTGCGGAATGCAGAATTCGGAACGCGGAATTTAAATCCGAAGTTCAAAAATCGAAATTGAATATTCCCAAATCCCTGCCTGCGGCAGGCAGGCGCATTCCGAAATCCGAAATGGTTTATACATAACTATTCCCAGCCTCTCCCTTGTAAAGCTCTTTGAAGGTCGTGAACTTATCTAAAAATGCAAGGTCGATCTTGCCAATGGGTCCGTTCCGCTGCTTTCCGATAATCAGCTCAGCTGTTCCCTTATTGGGATTATCCCCTGACCGGTTATAAACTTCGTCCCGGTATAGGAAGAGGATTAAGTCTGCATCCTGTTCAATGGCCCCTGACTCACGGAGGTCAGATAGTTGGGGCCTATTTCCTGTTCGCTCCTCGGTCTTACGGCTGAGCTGAGAGACAGCAATCACTGGAATATTGAGTTCTTTAGCCAGAGCCTTAAGGGAGCGAGAGATTTCTGAAATCTCTTGCTGGCGACTCTCCACTTTTGCCCTCCCTTTCATCAATTGGAGGTAGTCAATGATGAGCATGCCTAACCCATGCTCGCCTTTTAATCGCCGAGCCTTGGCCCTCAATTCAAGGATGGAGATGGCCGCCGAATCGTCAATGAAAATAGGTGCATCGGAAAGGTTCCCCGCTGCGAGCGTCAACTTTGGCCAGTCGCTCTCGGTTAGAAAGCCTGTCCTGAGCCGGGTCCCTTCTACTTGGGCTTCCGAACAGAGCATGCGAATGACCAATTGTTCCTTTGACATCTCCAGGGAGAAAACGGCCACGGGAATCCTTTTCTCGATGGCCGCATATTGTGCAAGATTGAGGCATAGGGCGGTCTTTCCCATGCTGGGCCTTCCAGCGACGATGATCAGATCAGAGGCATGAAAGCCTGCCGTATATCGATCCAGTTCTTTAAACCCGGAGGGAACGCCTGTCACGAGTTCTTTCTTCTCAAAGAGCCTTTCAAGGGTCTTAAAACTTTCTTTGACAATATCCCGGATGGAGTAAAAAGAGGGTTTCACTCTTTTTTCGGAGATCTCAAAGATAGCCCGCTCCGCCTCATCAAGAAATCCTTCCACATCTCCTCGATCCTGATAACTTTGGGTGATGATTTCAGTTGAAGTTTGAATCAACTTTCGAAGGATGGCCTTTTCCTTGACGATTTTGGCATAGTATTCGATATTGGCAGCGGTGGGGACTAAATCAATAAGAGAGGCAAGGTAAGAAGCTCCTCCAATGGAATCGAGTTGGTCTATTTTTCGAAGTTCATTGGTCAGGGTGATCAGATCAGCAGGTTCATCACGTTCCGAGAGGCTGATCAATGCATTAAAGATCCTGCTATGAGCATCTCGATAAAAGTCATCAGCGGTGAGAATTTCCATCACCTTATTGACGGCCTCGTTTTCAATGAGGATCCCTCCCAATACGGATTGCTCTGCCTCAATATTCTGAGGAGGAAGTTTATGGGAGGAGAGGTCCACATCGTTCATGAACGATTACTCCTGAACCACCCAGACCTTGAGTTGGGCGGTTAACTCCGGATGGAGTTTGATCGGTACGGTAAACATCCCCAAATTCTTAATGGGTTCCTCTAGTAGGATTTTCTTGCGGTCGACATCAATTCCATTCTCCTTCAGAAAGCTCTCAATCTCCATGGAGGTTACGGACCCAAAAAGTTTTCCGCTTTCTCCAACGGGTTTAGCAAAGGTACATGAGAGTTTTTCGATCTGCTCGGCAACCTTCTCCACATCCTTTTTCACCTTTCCCATCCGTTGTTGAACCTCACGCTTTTGATGTTCCAAGATCTTGATGCCTTTCTCCGTGGCAAGAATGGCCTTCTTCTGGGGGATGAGGTAGTTTCTTCCATACCCTTCAGAAACTTTCACCGACTCCCCAGCCTTACCCAGAGCAGGGACATCTTCTAATAGAATAACTTGCATGAATCACCTCCTGGAATAGAAGTTACTGAGTCACTCAGTCATTAAGTTATTATAGTGAACGCCAAAAATATTTGCGCATCTAAAAATTTTATCCTCTTTAATTGTCATTCCGGGCTTGACCCGGAATCCAGTCTTTGAATTTCGGTCTTAGAATTTCTGGATTCCCGCTTTCGCGGGAATGACACCACATGCGCAATTTATTATGTCGTTATGTATAGCTCTTGAAAATTCTTAAAGAGAAGGACTCAATGACCCAATGACTCAATAACGTAATGATCAAATTTATTCGCCTTCGCCAGAATACCCTGCGGCTTGCCACAGGGATGAATGGCGAGGCGAACCGCGCCGAAGCTCATAGAGCGAAGGCGGGTTTGCTTCGGCGGAATTCCGCTCGATACCCCGCCGCTTGCGGCGGGGAGCTTCATTTGGCTGCCGTTGTAAAAGGCAAAATGGCAATATTACGCGCCCTTTTGATAGCAACCGTTACCACTCTCTGGTGCTTCGCACAGTTCCCGGAGATCCTTCGAGGAACGATCTTTCCACGTTCGGTTACGAAATATCGTAGGATCCTCGGATTTTTATAGTCGATATCCAATTTTCTATCGGTACAGAACCGACAAACCTTGCGCCTCATAAAAGGTCTTTTCTTCCTGTCGGTTCCTGACGTCTCAGCAGGTCTCCTCATCCTTTTCTCCTCTCTCTTTTGACCGGCAAGTGCCCCGCAAGCCCCGCCCTGTGGGCGGGGTCCCTGCCTGCCGGCAGGCAGGAAGGGACACAATAAAAATTACAATTCATTTCCGTGAAGCCTCACCCTGTGGACGGGGAGCTTCACCCATCTTGCCTGTCGCCTGCCTGCCCTGCACCAGACCGGTACAGGGCCTACCGCAGGCAGGGCAGACAGGCGTTTGGTTTAATTCCTCTACCCTTCGGAGGTCCGTGGCGACCACTTCCATGTGCGTTCTTTTTTTTCCTTCCGGTGTTTCCCAGTATCGTTGATTGAGTCGACCCACAACCAGAAGGTGTTGCCCGCTTTGGAGAGATTCAAGGTTGAATTCAGCCAGTTCTCCAAAAGCCACAACATCGATCAGACTTCTTGAGCCCGGATCGTTTAGAGCCTGCCCTTTACTATCCCGGTGCCTGGCCTGACCAAACGAATCCTTGTAATCGTCTAATTCCAAGGGAAATTGAACGACTTGGGATCCATCTGGACGATAGTGACGTCGAGGTAAGGTTGCTACTTTTCCCGTGAGAATCACTCGGTTATAAGAGGTCATGCCCTCACCCCTGCCTGCTGGCCCCGGTCCCGACCGAGGGCGGGGTAGGCAGGTCTGCCTCTGATTCTTCACCCATTGGTTCCTCTGGAATAGGGGCTCCTGAGGAAGGCGCGTGGCTTTCATCCAATCGAACAGATTGAAACTTGATCACAGCATCCATCACTCGGAAATTTCTCTCTAATTCAGAGACCAACGTGGATGATCCTATAAAATGGATGAGGATATAATGACCTTTCGCCTTCTTTTTGACTTGATAGGCGAGTTTTCTTTTTCCCCAATCTTCGACCTTTAAGATTTCTCCTTTGTTTTGTGTGATGATACCTTTGGCTTTTTCGATGGCGGATTGGGTCTGTGCTTCTTCGAGATCAGGGTCTAAAATGAAGATTGTTTCATATGGCCTCATGTTTCACCTCCTTGTGGATTATAGCCCTAAAACAGCGTTTAGAGCAAGGGGCCTCTCAATTGCTGATTGCGGATTTCGGAATGCGGAATTTGTAAGAGAATTTAGATTCCGCAATCCCTGCCTGCGGTAGGCAGGCGCATTCTACAATCCGAAATCATTTTAGTCGGTTTTCATCACATCTTGCTTCACGACTCCTGCAATGTTTCCTCTATTGATCTTCACCCTCACCTTATCTGAGATTTCAAGAGTGATGATGTTGTCTTTAATACCAGTGATCTTACCATATATCCCTCCACTGGTTAAGACATACTCCCCTGTCTTGATGTTCTCCAATAAAGTCCGGTGTTCCTTCGACCGTTTCTGTTGGGGTCGAATAAGTAGAAAGTAGAAGATCACAAAGATTAAAATAATAGGGAGGAAACTCATGATCGAAGATCCTTGTCCTCCACCTCCTCCCGGTGAACCCATTGCATAAGCCAAATCCATTCCCATAAGACCTCCTTTCTCATAGTCTGATTGCACAGGAAATAGCTTTGTCACCCCCTCCCTCACCCTCCCCCCTCGAGGGGGAGGGGCTGAGTGGGGGGCGTCCATTGAAGTATAAGCCGCGACTTTTGTAAAAGTCCAGGAGACGCCCCTCTCGGATCGCCTCCTGGGTGATTTTTATAAAATTCATATAATAATAAAGGTTGTGTATGGTATTCAACCTTGGAGATAGAATTTCATTTGCCAGATAAAGGTGCCGGAGATAAGCCCTGGAATAGTGGCGGCAGGTGTAACAAGCACATGTTTCATCGATGGGTCTTTCGTCCTCCGCATATTGAGCCTGTTTGATCGACATCTTTCCTATGGAGGTGAAGAGCATTCCATTTCGGGCATTCCTTGTCGGGAGGACACAGTCGAAGAGATCAATCCCAAACATCACCGCATCGAGGATGTCTTCTGGCGTTCCGACACCCATTAAGTAACGGGGAACATTTTCTGGAAGGAAGGGGGTCGTCCATTCGAGAACACTTCGCATCAGGGATTTGGGCTCACCCACACTGACACCGCCGATCGCATATCCCTGGAAGTCCATCTTTACCAATGCTTGGGCGCTCTGCTCTCTTAAATCTTGATACATACCTCCCTGTACAATGGCAAAGAGAGCGGGGTCCGTTTCTTGTTTCTGTTCTAATGATTTCTTTGCCCACCGGGTCGTCAGCGAAGTCGAAGCCTTCGTATATTCATAGGGAGAAGGGTAGGGGATACACTCATCCAATACCATGGCAATGTCAGAACCGAGGGTTCTTTGAATCTCGACTACCTTTTCAGGCGTGAGAAAATGAAGAGAGCCATCGATGTGGGATTGAAAAGTCACTCCATCCTCTGAAATCTTCCGAAGTTTTGCCAGGCTAAAGATCTGGTAACCCCCGCTATCCGTCAAAATGGGTCGGTCCCAATGGATGAAGGTGTGGAGACCCCCCAATCTTTCAATGGTGCCATGTCCTGGTCTGAGATAAAGATGGTAGGCATTTCCCAATATCGCCTCAACACCCACTTCTACCAATTCCTCTGGAGTAAGGGATTTGACAGTGCCCTGAGTTCCTACCGGAAGGAAGGCAGGGGTGGAGAAAGAACCATGTTCTGTCTCAATCCTTCCCAGTCTCGCCTTAGAGAAGAGGTCTTTTTTTAGAATCTCAAACCGAAAAGCCATCAGACCACCCTCCTGGAATAATGGAATAGTGGAATATTGGAATATTGGTTTTTTGAACTTTAAACTTCGACATCCATTATTTTGGTTCGAAATTTCAGACCCATTATTCCATCGTTCCAGTGTTCCAACATTCCATATATTTTTAGATGATCAGCATGGCATCGCCATAGCTGTAGAATCGATATTTCCTCTCAATGGCCTCTCCGTAAGCCTTCATCAATAAGTCTTTTCCTGCAAAGGCTGAAACCAACATGACCAGCGTCGATTTGGGAAGATGGAAATTGGTGATCAGTCCATCGATGACGCGAAAATGATAAGGGGGGTAGATGAAAAGAGAAGAAAGGTTTTTCCCTGGTTTGACTCGCCCCTCCGTGTCAGAGAAGGATTCGAGGGCCTTGGTCGAGGTGGTCCCCACAGTGATGACCCTGCCTTCTCTCTGTTTCGTCTCATCGATTTTTTTAACCGTTTGCTCTGATATTTCTATCCATTCTGCCTCCATCGAGTGGTCTTCGATATTTTTGACCTTTACTGGCACAAAGGTCCCTGTCCCAATATGGAGGGTGATCCATGTGGTTTCCACCCCTTGATCTCTAAGCGATTGAAGAAGAGAGTGAGTAAGATGGAGACCAGCGGTGGGTGCTGCAATCGATCCATCTCTCTCTGCGAAGATGGTTTGATAACGGTCTTTGTCCAAAGGCTCGTCTTCCCGTTTGATATAAGGAGGAAGTGGCATGTGGCCGATCTTAAGGAGAATTTCCATCACTTCCCCTTGACCGGAGAAGGAGATCTTTCCCTTTCCACCCTTCGCCTCTTTCACTTCTCCATAAAGACCTTCTCCAAATTGAATTCGAGCCCCTTGCTTTATCTTTCTTGCCCCTTTGATCAGAACTTCCCATGCTCCCTTGGTTCCGTTCCAGGAGGGAATGAGAAGGATCTCGCACTTTCCTCCGGTCTCTTTTTTCCCGATCAAACGAGCTGGAAGAACACGAGTATTATTCATCGCAAGGAGGTCTCCCGGATGAAAATAATCCAAAATATCTTTAAACTCCCGATGTTCAATCGTCCCTTGGGATCGATGAAGCACCATTAAACGGGACTCCCCCCTTTGATTGGATGGATATTGAGCGATCAACGATGAAGGGAGGGTATAATTAAATTCTTCAATTCTCATTTTCATCGACCCAGATCGAAATGGAGCCCCACGGGCTAACCCGTTGCACCTCCATGAGATACCCGCCTACGCCCATGGGTGCTGTAGGGCTTTGGTACGCAAGCGGCAGGGCTTCGGCGCGTTATCCGCCAATGGTATGAAGCGAAATCCGCCGTAGCATGTCTCATCGCATTCATCCATTGGTAAACCTATGGTATTCTGCGAAGGCGGATAAACTTATTTAAACTAACAGAGTTCATCTCATTCTGCAAGGGAAAATTTGACACAAAAATTTGAATTTTCCCGTTAAACAGACCGTTAACCCCCTGGAAAGGTGAGATTATGATTCATAAAAATTGTCAGGCCAGAATACCTGTCTGCGGGACGATGTGATTTTTTGCAACCGCGGAGATTACTCAAAGACCCCGTCGTTCAACAGTTCAACATACTCCTCGTCAGGGATACCTAACAGCTCGGTGTAAACGTAGTCATTGTGCTGACCCAAACAAGGAGAGGTTTTTATCTGTGCTGGACTCTTGGAAAGTTTGATAGGAGGAGCAGGATGGTTACACTCACCTATGACCGGATGATCAAGCCGGATGAAGGATTGCCTTGCACGTAACTGAGGGTCTCTATCCACGAGATCGGAGGCGTCTTGGACAACTCCGGAGGGCACACCCGTGCCCTGTAACTTTGTTACCAGGTCCTCAGCTTTATAATCGATGGTCCACTGACCGATCAGGGATTCGAGTTCGTCCTCATTCTCCTTCCTCGAAGAGAGCGTTGCGAATTTGGCATTTCGAGTCCACTCAGGATCCTGCATCACCTGGCAAAGGCCTTTCCACTCCGTGTCATCGAACACGGCAATAGCACACCAACGATCCTCACCCTCACAAGGAAAAACGCCGTGGGGACAAGCATAAGAAGAACGGTTGCCCATCCGCTTTTGAATATACCCATTTGCAAAATAGTCCAGCATAGCCGGCGCTATGAACTGGATCATTGTCTCTATTTGAGTCGTGTCAATATACTGTCCTTTTCCGGTTCTCTCCTTGTATTCGAGGGCAGCAAGCAAGGCGATAACCGTGAAAAGGGGCTGAACCACGTCAGCATAGGCTATTCCAGGGGATACAGGGTCCCGATCAGGCCAACCCGTTGAGACGTAGTGGCCGGAAATTGCAACTCCCGCATTTCCATACCCTCTGAATCGTGCCTTTGGACCCGTTTGCCCGTAGATGCTTGAACTGGCCATGATGATGTCCGGCTTTATTTGTTTAAGATGATGATACCCGAGCCCCATCTTTTCTATTACTCCGGGCGCAAAATTTTCCATGACGACATCAGCCAGCAATACCAGTTTCTTGGCGATCTTAATCCCCTTTGGATGTTGAAGGTTCAGGGTGATGCTGAGCTTGCTCGTATTGGAATGGAGAAAGAAGAGACTTCGATCCGGGTCGGATATATTTCCCTTGAAAGGAGCAGATAATCGTCCCAAGTCAAGATGCTTTCTGGACTCAACCTTGATCACCTGAGCTCCGAAATCAGCCAAATATTTGGTTGCGAATGGACCCGCTCCCACCCAGCTGAAATCCAATACCTTTATTCCTTCTAAAACACTTCTCGTGGACATCAGGATTCTGCCTCCTCACCTCATCAAATAACTCCACGTTTTGTTAATGTTGAAATCATTTCTTTCGTGAAACCGAGTTCCTCTCCATAGATTTCTTGGTTATGTTCCCCGATCAGAGGAGCACGGAAGCGGATCCTGTTCTCAACTCCGTCAGATAAGAAAGTAAAACCAGGGTAGGTGATGGCGACACCCAGCTCAGGATGTTCAATTTCTTTCCAATATCCTCTCGAAACAAGATTCTCGTCTTTGGCTACACCATCAACATTGTTTACGGGTGATAGCAGGAGCCCTTTGGTTACCGAAGCCGTTTCTAATTCTTCGATGGTGTGCGTGGATATGAACTTTCCTATCATCCCCTCCAATGAGCTTAGATCATCCTGGGTTAACTTAAGCAACGAAGCGTCATCTTTGACTCCTTTCCACGTCCCGACTTTGCCTTCTTCCTCAATCCATTCGATGAATGCACGCGTTGCTTTAGGATTCTCCGGCATGATCATCCATGTGACATACCCGTCTTTGCATGGCCAAAGCTGGCATCGAGGAATCCTTCCCCACGGGAACAGGTTTCCCATACGATGTCCAAGTGCCTTTTCATGTTCCCATCGCACGGGCTCTCGGTAATTAGCACGAACAGCACACTCGTAGATCGAGACGTCGACATGTTGACCTTCACCGGAGGTGACCCGGTGATGAAAAGCAAGGAAAGTCCCTACCGCGGCATGGGCACTCGCCAGATAGTAGGATTGATCCAGGCACATTCGCAGAGGAGGTTTATCGCTATCCCCGTTAATTCTCATCAGGCCGCTCATCGCCAAAAGAGTGATATCCGACGCCTTATCATCCTTATAAGGCCCTGTCTGTCCAAAGGGCGTGATCGACGTCATGATTAGACGAGGGTTACTTGCGCTCAATTCAGAGTAACCCAGACCCAGCCTTTGCATATAACCCGGGGGGAAGGACTCAATCACAACGTCGGCACCATCACTCAACTTCCTGAAAATCTCTTGCCCCTCGCTGGTTTCCAGATTCAGCGTGATCCCCCTTTTGCTGCTATTAAAGGCAAACCAGTGGAGGCTTTTCTCGGGATCAGGAGTATTGTTATAAAACGGACCGATTCGTCGTGCTGGATCTCCCGACGGCTTTTCTACCTTGATGACATCGGCTCCAAGGTCACCTAAGATCTTCCCGCACAAAAACCCTTTTTCGTCCGTGAGATCAATGACTCTGTAATGCTTCAGCATTCTATTGCCTGTGAGTCCATTGACTAAAAAATAGGGTATTCAAATCCCTCCTGGCCTTTTGTAAAGGGAGGAGGGATAATGATATTTATATCACGGTAGGGGTTGTTATTTCAAGCTGTTTGAATGGTTACCCTGTTCAAAAGCGGTGTATCGAAGGTAATGACAGCCATTGCATCAAGGTTTGTTGACGAAAACCCCTAAGAAATATTTGAGGAGTATTAACCACTTGAAATATATCGAGGAAAGAGGGATGATAACAAGGGGAATGGGAGAGCAGAGGATCATCCATAAAAGACAATTGGTGTGATGCAGACAGTCTTCCTGAAGTCGGAGGGGAAATGGGTCCATTCGAAACGATGAAAAAACAGTATCAGCAGCGTGACCTGTCTGCGAGGGAATGGAAAGCAAAAGGAGGAAGGGTAGTCGGCTATTTATCCGAAGATGTTCCCGAAGAGATGATCCTCGCTGCTGGCTTCTTCCCTTTTCGAATCAGTGGTGACCCATGGGGTGGCACAGAGGAGGCGGACAAATACACGGAACCCTTTTACCATCCTGCTGTACGCTCCATTTTTAATATGCTTCTTGCGGGGAAGTACGATTTCCTGGATTTCATCGTTATTCCCCATTCGAGCGACGCCATTCTGAAACTATACTATCACCTGCGTGACGTGCAAAAGATCAACCCATTCCTAAAACTTCCCGAACTCCATCTTTTTGACCTCCTTCACACAAGGTTCTGGATGACCGGCCTTTACATTCGTGACAGGGTACGGGAACTCAAAGAGAAACTTGAAGAATGGTCAGGGAAAGAGATTTCCAAAGAATCGTTATCGCAAGCCATTGCCATAGGAAATGAGAACAAGATGTTGCTGAAAAAGGTTACTGCTCTGAGAGCGGCCGAACCGTCTCGCCTCTCAGGGGTGGAGGCACTTCAGATCATCGGGGCATCCATGTTTATGCTGAAAGAGACGCATAACAGACTACTGCGACAATTTCTGGGCGAAGGTGATCTTCCTGCGAGAGATGGCGTTAGGTTATTCGTCGAAGGGAGTGACCTTGATCATCTGCAATTTTATGAACTTGTTGAATCCTTCAAGGCCACGATTGTTGCTGAGGATCATTCATGGGGCAACAGGTATTTGGATGACCCGGTGGACCCGTCTGTGGACCCCCTGGAAGCAATTGCCGAGAGATACCACCTTAAATCACCCAGCCCGAGGATGCATTCCATAGATCGAAGAATAAGGTATTGTGTGCGGAGTGCTGTGGAGGCTAAGGCGCAAGGGGCGATCTTTTTCTTTCTTGAGTGGGACAGTGTTCCTGCCTGGGACTATCCTGATCAGAAAAAGGCGCTGGAAGAAAAAGGGATACCGACTCTCTGTTTTGATATGCAGAAATACCTGCTTTCTTCTTCGGATGAGGATCAGCTCAAATCGAGGGTTGAGAAATTTGTTGAAACGATAAGAACCCGGTCAGTCCGGGGGTGACATGATGAAGCCAAGGGGAGGTTAATGGATGGGCGAAGAAAGAAGGGTGAGTGATCAAGGAGGTCGGACCGTCAAGCAGTTGAGGAGCGCCATAGAGGCAGCTGCCTACCAAAGAGAATGGTTCAGGACGACAAGACAGAGACTCAGTGATGGTGAACCCTTCGCTTTGGCCAATGCCGATACGCCCCATGAAATCTTCCTGGCCATGGATATACCGGTTGTCATGACACAATGGTGGTCGGCGATCATTGCTGCCAAGCGGTTGTCTTCCGAATACTTCAATCTCATGAACGAGAAGGGGTATCAGAGGAACCTTTGCCGTTACTGCTCCTTGCCGTTAGCCTGTGCCATGGACCCCCATCCAGAGCACGCGCCCTGGGGAGGATTGCCCAGACCGACTGTTCTCTTAGCCCGTTTAACCTGTGACGCACAGACAAAGATATTTGAACGCCTTGCTCGTGAGTACCATGCCACTTTCTTTCCATTGGAATTTTCCGCCCCTACCTCATCATACCCCCGTTGGTGGGAGAAGATTAAGGATCACTGGGATGAAGTCATCGAGCCCCATCGACTCGATTTAATGGTCGAAGAGCTCAAGGCGCTAATCCGATTTCTTGAGGTGACCACTGGGAAGACATTCAGCCACACGAAGTTTATTGAAGTCATGGAGCTCGTTAATCAACAGGAAGAATATTTCAGGAAGACACGTGACCTGATCGCTGAGACTGTTCCCTGTCCCGTGAGCTTACCGGACCAAATCGCCAGCACCATGAATCCTCAGTGGCACCGTGGCACACAATGGGGGCTCAATCAAGCTAAAATGTTTTACGAGGAGGTGAAGGAGAGGGTAGATAAAGGCGAAGCCGTCTGTAAAAATGAAAAGATCAGGCTGATGTGGATCGGACCGGGACTCTGGCATAACACCGCCTTTTATCAGCACTTTGAAGAAAAGTATGGTGCTGTTTTTGTCTGTTCCATCTATCTCTCTCTTGCCGCAGACGGCTACGCACGGAATTATGCGAATGCCCCGCTGAGGGCTTTAGCAAGCCGCCATGTGACCATCACGGAGTTCATATACCACCGCGAGTGGCTCGTGAAGGAGGCCATCCTGCACAGAGTGAGGGGGGCCGTTATGATCGTCGCCAAAAGCTGCATACGCCCTGTGGGAGGCGGCGTTGGAAACATGTTTACCATCAGGGCTTTCGAAGCTGCCGGTATCCCTGTGCTTCCAATTTATGCCGATGTGGTTGATGCAAGGGAATGGAAAGACGAGGAGATTAAATTTCAAGTTTCCAAATTTATCGAAGAGAGGCTTTCGTCCTGACATCGAGGCTATCGCTTTTGTGCATCGTGCTGTCTCTGCCTATCATCATCTCAACAGGTTTGGCAACCACAGGATGGTCTGAGGCCATATCATAAAGATGGCCATTGTAATCAGGTCCATAAAAAGGAACTGAAGCACGCCTCTGTACACGGCTTGCATTGGGACCGTCTTGTCAAGCCCTGCGATCACGAAGACGTTTATCCCTACAGGGGGTGCAATCATCCCGATCTGGAGTAGCCTGGCCTGCAGCACTCCGAACCATATGGGATCAAAGCCGAGTTTTAGGATGAGGGGGTAGAAAATAGGGATCGTCAAAAGTTGTGTTGAGGTCTCATCCATAAGGGCTCCCATGATGATGTAGATGATGACCAGAATGGTCATGACACCCATGGGTGAGAGTTTAAAGCCCGACACCCAGTTAAACAGGTGCTCGGGAAGGTTGCTTGCGGCCATGAAATAGTTAAAGAGGGTTGCACCGATCAGGACCCCATAGATCATCCCTGCGGTCTTCATTGTCTCGAGCACAGCCTCCTTGGTCTTCTCCCACGTTAGTTTCTGTCTTACGATCGCTGAGAGGAAGGCACCCAAAGCGCCGGCTGCGCCTGCCTCTGTGGAGGTGAAGATACCTACGATCAAACCTCCGATCGAGACACCTCCCAGCAAGAAGAGTTCCCAAATGTCTCGGAGAGTCTTTATCTTCTCTTTGATGCTTACCTTCTCCCCTGGAGGCCCAAGTTCCGGCTTTTTAAAACATCGGAGTCCGATTATCAAGATGTACGATAAAGAGACAATGATTCCGGGGATGATCCCGCCTACGAACAACTTTGCAATAGAATTCTCCGTAAGGATACCATAGATGATCATGAAACCGCTCGGTGGGATTAGACTTCCGATCGTTCCCCCTGCGGCCACTGTTCCGTTGGCGAAGCCTCCGTCGTATCCGGCCTTCTTCATCTCCGGTATGGCAACCAATCCCAAGGTCACGGCTGTGGCGATACTCGATGCACAGACCGCACCGAAGGCTGCGCAACCCGCAACGGTTGCCATGGCCAGTCCGCCAGGGACTCTTCCAAACCATTTTTTTGCAACCGTGAAGAGATTCCCTCCCTGTCCGGTCGCAAGCAATACATGACCCATCAGGAGAAAGAGAGGAAGCGTGGCAAAGGCGTAGCTCGATACCAGCTCAAAGGGTGCAATCGCCATTTTGGCGAATGCGGCTTGAGCAGGGAGGATAAGCATGAGTCCAAAAAAGCCTACGATACCCATGGCGACACCTATGGGAAGCCCAGCCGCCATAAGGATGAAAAGTACTAAAAATCCGTAAACCCCAATTGATTCTGAACTCATATCTCTCTGCTCGTGAATTCTTCACAGTTCTTGGACGTGTTGTAGATGATCACCAAACAGATCAGGATCAGTCCAAACACCCATACCACTCGAAAGGGAATAACTGAGATTTTGAGGAGGTCAGTCGCTTCGCCTTTGGCGGCCTTATCTATTGTAATTTCCACACTCGCCCAGGCGATCACTGCCCAGTATACCCAACCGATCAGATTACAGGCATTCTCGAGCCAAAGCCTGATTTTCTTTGGCAGGTGGATCGTCACCATGTCCACATTCGTCTGTCGATGATGGATTTCCGTATCACTCAAAGCAAACCCTGCGACGACCACGATCATAATCTCAACGAGGTCGTACGTGCCTGGGATCACCCTGCCAAATATCCTGAAGATTACATTGGCGCAAATAATGAGCATCACTGCGACCAGAAAAACCGCACCGGTGTTCGTTCCGTAGCCTACGCTACGCTTGATAAGCTTCTCGAAAAGGTTCAAACATTCCCTCCTGTACTTTACAGAACGATCAGACATACCTCCAGAATGCATACTCCCTGGAGGTATGTCTGATTTTGTTTGCAATATTCACGGTCAGACAGGCTCGCACCTTCAGGGGTTGTACTGCTTTCCGAGGCGGCGTGTTTCCTCGTAGAGCTTTGTGCCTGGAAGCCCCTTCGCATCAAGTGCCTTGGCCTCTTTTATCGTTTCAGCGTCAAAAGTGTCATTGTATTTCCGGAGGCCTTCTTGGTCCATCTGGACAAACTGAACACCTGCCTTGATGGCCATCGCCTTCCCCTCTTCATCGGGCTTCCTGGACTCATTCAGGCTTTCGAGAGACCACCATTCTTTACTCGCCTCGAAGATCTTCTGGATATCAGGAGGAAGTTTCTTCCAGGAGTCTAAGTTCATGGCCCTTGATCCATAGACACCCCGATCTTGAAGGAAATTCTCGGTTTCATACTTGACAATCTCTGACAATTTCAGCGACTTGTAATCTCCCTCAGCAAAAATGACACCCTGGATGATCCCTTTCTGCAAACTCTCATACATTTCGGTCACGGGCATGACAACAGGTTCTGTACCCAATTCTTTCAACGTTCTACCCATCACATCGCCTGTTGCCCTGATCCTCATTCCTCTTAGATCTGCAAGTGTTTTGGCAGGTTTTTTTATGGTCATTAAACACATCGGTGTGCCAGCGTGGGCGGCAATGAGCTTGATACTCTCAAACTCTTTACGGAGTTCGGGGAATTTATTAAAGATTTCCCAGAATATCTTTACATTCACTTCAGGGCGTGATCCCCTGAAGAAATCCAGTATGGCCTTTGTGAGGTCAACACCTGATCTCTCATAGATAGGGGTTATAAAAGCAATATCAGCAACACCCTTGGATAATTCACGGATGCTTTCTTTGCCGGAGATGAGGGTTCCCGCCCAGTACGGTTTGATTTTCACCCTTCCGTTTGTTTCTTTCTCGATCTTGGCAATCCAGTGTTGATCTGCTATTGAAAAGGGGTGTGTGGGGGCATAAAAGGTCGCGTACGTCAACTCGATCGGCTTCTCCTGAGCCGCCAACTCATTCATTCCCGATAACAGTGCACACATCAACACGACACCTAAAAACGCAGCCATTACCTTATTTCTCTTTTCCATTTTTTTTCCTCCTTTCACCGTGTGTCGGTTTGGTTTCTCATCTCCCTTGCCACCTCGCAAAAGATGCGGAACGACATCTTAGCCTGATTAAAACTCCGTATACCATCAGAAAACGATGGCTTCTTCACCGTCCCACTCAAACCTTGCATTGAGGCCTGCTTGCCGGGTTATCCCCTCTATGTACTCGAATACCTGCCTGGTCCTCTCATCGTTTTTCAGAACTTCCGGCTGTCCCTTTTTGTTGACCATGCAAGGAATGTAGCTTACCCTGGCAATCTTCTTGTCTTCGATGATGAATTTCGCGATGATTGTCTGTTTGGCTTCAGGATGGAATGGATAGGTAGGATATTCGGGATCTGGCTCAAATCCGAAAAGCTTCTTTCTCCTCTCGATCCACTGGGCAAGGTTCCAGTTCGGCGCCTCGGTGAGAACTTTCGTCACGGTGATAAAATTTCCTAACCCATGAAATATGATCTTGCCTTTATAAATCTCAACGCCCTTCAGGATATGGGCGTGGCATCCAAGGATCAGGTCGGCCCCTGCGTCGATCGCTGTGTAACAGACCGGCTGTTCATACATCTCCAGCGTGACTGGAGTGTGTACGGACCCTTTATGGAGTGCAACTGCGAGGACGTTGCACTCCGTCCTCAGCTTCTGGATATCGTTAACCATCGCATGTAAACTTCCGGGCTCTGCAAACGTGTATATCATTGGGAGGCTTCCAGGTGTTACATGACCCTGCTCGTAGTGGGTCAGGACACTCACATAGGCACACCCTGGTTTGGTCGGCGTCGCCCAAGATTCCCGCGGCCCGACGCAGTTGTATGAGAGAAACCCGATCCGTACCCCCTTCCTCTCCATTACTGCAGGACGCCTGGCTTCTTCGATGTTTATTCCGGCTCCGGTGTAAAGCATACCATATTGCTTCAGTAACTCAATCGTATCCTCTATCCCTGGTGCCCCTGAATCCCAAACGTGGTTCCCTGCCAGGGTGACCACATTGAAATGAGCAGCCGAGACCGCACGCATGTTTTTTGGGTCGCAGGGGGGCGCAGGTACTTCCATATACTGTTTTACTTCTCTTGACGTGAAGAGTACTTCAAGATGTCCAACGACCACATCGCCAGTCGCCAGTGCTGGCTCTACGAAGGCAGTCAGAGAGTCTGCCTCTGGTGAATCAAAGATCAGATCCCCAACGGCGAGCATCACTAATCTCTTTTCATCCATTGCTGTTTCATCCTGCAGTAAACCCCGTTAGAAAGGACGGGGCTTTGACCCCGCCCTCAATATGGAGTTAATGCTTTCTATTTATACCACCCCCAGCATAAATGCTGGGGCTTTCTAACGGGGTAAATGCTACGTACCAAAAAAGAGTTTCCTTGTCAAGAAATTTAGCGGCACCCTCTCCCATGCTGTCTTCTCGTGTTCAGTCCAAACCAACCTTTCAGGCACACAGAACTGCATGAAATCAGACCGGAGCGTCTCATTTCTTTCTGAGCTCCCTTCTCAGGATCTTTCCCTGGGGAGACTTGGGCAATTCATTCACAATATTGATCTTCTTTGGAACCTTGTATCGGGCCAGCCGTTCTTTACAGTAACGGATGAGGGTTTCTTCCTCTGCGGTTTTTCCCTGTTTCAAGGTGAGGAAGGCTGTGACGGCTTCACCGTATTCAGGATGGGGCCAACCAACGACGGCACATTCATTGACCGCTTCATGCGCATACAGCACGTCTTCTACTTCCTTGGGAAAGACATTCTCTCCACCCGTGATGATGATATCTTTGATTCTGTCAACAATGTAAAGGTATCCTTCCTCGTCAAAACGGCCCACATCACCCGAGTGAAACCAGCCGTTACGCATGGCCGTTCCTGTTTCCTCAGGCTGATTGAAATAACCTTTCATGATGTTGGGCGACCGGATCACAATTTCACCGGTTTCCCCATGCCTCACCTCCTTGTCCTGGAAATCAACGAGCTTGATCTCCGCGAGACCGGCTGGAGGGCCCACCGATCCGATCTTGTGGCGATAGTAATGGTTGAAGGTAATGATGGAGGCAGATTCTGTCATGCCATAGGACTCGTGAATGGGGAGTCGGTATTCTTGGTGCCATTGCCGAACGATTTCAGCAGGCATGCTTGTGGCTGCGGAGAATACGTAGCTGATGGTCTTCAGGTATTTCTTGCTCTCAGGGTTATTCAAAAAGCGTATATAAATTGTTGGAACGGCGTAGAAACGGGTGATCTTATTTTCCGCAACGGACGCCATGACGCCATCCATATCGAATCCCTTGAACAGAACAAGGGTGGCACAACCAAAAAACATGGAGTTCATGATGTGGCACAGGCCGAACACGTGGTTCAGAGGCATGAAACAGATCCCCACATCCTCAGGTACGGTTCTTTCGTAATAGCAGACCATCTGAGCGCTGTAGAGAAGGTTCTTATGAGTGAGCATGGCGCCCTTTGGCACCCCCGTGGTCCCGCCGGTATAGAGAAACGTGGCGACATCCTCACCTCCGCATTCCGCAAGCAGGGGGGCCTGGACCCTCGTTTGCTTGCCTTCGATGATCGACCTCAGCCTCTCATCTCTCTCAATCACAACGATATCCTTGACATGGGGAATGACCTTCCGGTCAGGAAGGTTCGGGAGGAGTTCCTCGCAGGTCACCACCACGGAGGAAAGGGAATCATTGACCAGGCGGGTCATTTCATCCCTCTTGTATGCCGCGGCAATGCAGACAGAGGTTGCACCGAGCCTGACCGTCCCGTAATAGAACATGAGCCACTCGGGGATGTTCGGAAGGTATAGGCTGACCTTTTGATTCCTTGTCACTCCGAGGTCCCTCAGGTAGGAGGCGATGTGGTCAATGAGTGCATTCAGCTCCTCGTAGGTATAACTCCTGTCACCATAAATCAATGCCTTCCTTTGTGGGAAACACCTTGCCCCCTGGACAAGCATATTGGATATATTCATCTCCTTCTCCTTCTGTACAAAAGAGTTTAGTCTTTTAACGATTGAAAAGCGTCTCGCCCTGGTTCCCCTAAATCAGCCTTTCCCTTTTGTTGCTTGTTCATCCCAGCCGGTTTGCATGGAGGGTTACAGAGCCTTTATTCTCGGTAAGAAAAGGAATACAATAAACGGTCAGTCCTCCTCCAATCACCACGTGGCACGCAAAAAAGATGACGAGGATCCAATATGCCGGCATCTTCAACGCCTGTCTGAACGAAAACTCCGACTGAAGATGAGAACAACACCTATAACAAGGGCACGGGTTAGGCCGTGTCGCTGGCTATTATACCATGCGATGTTCTGCTCGTCCAATGATTTGACTTAGGAAGTGACTTAGGAAGGGTTGACATTTTATGTTTCATCCATTAATCTAAAAGTTATTTTAAGTTTAGAAGAGGAAGGTGATGAAGAAGTCCTCCTATAAGAATGCAGGGGTCGATATTGAAAAAGGGAACGCCTTTATTCAAGCCATCAAGCCGATGGTGGAATCGACCTTTCGACCAGAGGTATTGTCAAAGATCGGGGGTTTTGCAGGTTGTGTTTCCCTCAATTTGGAACGTTATAAAAAACCGATCTTGGTCTCGTCGACGGATGGCGTCGGAACCAAACTGAAGATCGCATTTATGATGGACCGTCATGATACCGTAGGAATCGATTTGGTGGCCATGTGTGTCAATGATATTGTGGTCAGCGGTGCAAAACCACTCTTTCTTTTGGATTATATCGCTACCTCTCAACTGGATCCAGAGAAAGCGGCGAGAGTGGTGAGCGGGATCGTCAAAGGGTGTATTGAAGCAGAGTGTTCTCTCATTGGCGGTGAAACAGCAGAAATGCCAGGATTTTATAAAGAAGGGGAGTATGACCTGGCTGGGTTTGCTGTTGGGATTGTGGAGGATGCTCAATTGATTGATGGATCCACTGTGACCGTGGGTGATAAATTGATCGGCATTGCCTCGGGTGGACTTCACAGCAATGGGTACTCCTTGGTGAGGAAGGTGCTTCTCGATCACCATAAAATGGACTTGGAGGAAAGGGTTGAGGAGATCGGAGGGGTGTTGGGTGAAGAGCTTCTACGACCCACGAAGATCTACGTTAAGACGATTCTTAACCTCACTCGAGATTTCAACATCGGAGGGATTGCCCATATCACCGGCGGAGGTATCACAGGTAATCTCCCGAGGATCATTTCAAAGGGTTGTAAGGCTATTATCCATAAAGGGACTTGGGAAATTCCTCCCATTTTTTCCTTTTTGAAAGAGAAGGGGAATATTCCCGAAGACGAAATGCTGCGAACCTTCAACAATGGGATTGGGATGATTCTTATCGTCAAGACGAAAGAAAATGGGGAGATCTTGGGAAGACTTAATTCCTTAGGCGAAAAAGCCTTTGTCATTGGAGAAATCGTCAAAGCGGAGAAGGAGGAAGAGCCTATCGAGTTTGTCTGATTTTTTTCTCATTCCCTCCTACCCAATCCTTCTTGTCATTCCTTTTGTTATGGCTATGCGTAACATACTTCTTGTCTTTTTTTCAGCGGTGAGACATCGATGAAATGGCAAGGCGATGAGTATGAGGTGATTATATTGGGCTCTGGCTTGGGGGGCTTGATCGCAGGGGCCTATTTATCAAAAGAGCACCACCCTGTCTTGCTTTTAAAAGAGAATCAGTATCAATCCTCATACAAAGAAAAAGGGTATCGTTTCATCCCCTTTTCAAACTTTTCGGAAAAGCGTATCAAGGGTACCCTTTTAAGGAGGATTTCTAAGGATTTGGATATTCCTTCATTCATCAGTCAACGTGGGGAGACCCGGTGGGATGAAACAAAGTTGATAAAACCGAAGCAGAAGGTCGCTTTTCAGGTGATCCTTCCCAAATCGAGAATTGATCTTTTTAACCAGCGATCCATGCTTCAAATGGAATTGGAAAGGGAGTTTCCGAAAGAGATTGCTCAAATCGAAAATTTTTATACCGAAATGGAGGAACTTCAGCCTCTTTTAAAGATGGAGAAGGCTAAAGAAAAACCAGGATCGTTCTTTCCCATTCAACCTCGGTCTCTCATCAAAAGGTGGTGGCCTTTCAACCCTCTCCCAAAAGGAAGAATAGATCAGAGACTCGCTCCATTTTCGAGGGAGTTTAGAGAATTCATTAAATTGCAATGGGTCTCTTGGGGAAATCTTTTTTCAGATCAATTTCCTATCTCATTAGCGAATTACCTTTTATTCCATGATGGAACAGATGAATGGGAATCAGAAATAGATTTAGAAATTCTGAGAGAGAAGATCCTGGGAAAATTTTTGCAATCCGGGGGAAAGATTGAAGAGATTGAGAGAGTGGAGAGAGTGGAAAAGAGATGGAGAAGGGGAATGACCCTCTCATTAAAAGGGGACGCAAGAGCATTTCGGTCCCAATTTCTTATTTTTAATTCTCCTCTCCATCGACTTTCAACCTTATTAGGCAAAAAAGGAAGACGGCTATCGAAGTGGGGAGAAAGGATTCCCCCCCGATATGTGCTGATTCCTCTCTTTTTAGGAGTTCGTGAGAAAGTGATACCCGTCGGTATGAGAGACCTCCTCGTCTCCATCTTAGATCTAAACAAACCCTATGAAGGAGGAAATCTCCTCTTTCTCAGCCTCAGCCAGAAGGGAGAGGAGACAAAGGCACCCGATGAAAGGCGAGCCCTCACCGTTGAAAGCCTAATGATCCCTGATAAGTGGGATTCCGATTCATTCGCTGAGCATCAGAAAGGGGTGATGAAACATTTATCCTACCTCTTCCCATTTCTTGAGGAACATATCGAGTTTATGGATTGGGATTGGGCGAATCATCACTATCCATGCTGGTCTTATCCCCATTTCTTTTACGAGACCCCTTCCCATTTCCAATGGAGAGAAGGAGTGGTCCCCAACCAGATATCAAAAGGCTTCTACTTCATTGGAAAAGAGAACTTTCCCTACCTGGGCATGGAAGGAGAAGTCCTTAACGGGTTAATGGTAGCCCAAAAAATTATAAAGAAATATTCCTAAACCGGTCTATTTAGTGTCTGTCCATAAATGCGGTAATCGTCTTTTTTTGTCATTCCCGTGAAAACGGGAATCCAGTCTTTCCAATACGTTCTGGATACCCGCCTTCGCGGGTATGACGAACAAACTGAATTTATAAACAGACTCTATTTAATACTACTCCGACAATTCACAAAATCCCCCTTATTCCCCCATTTGCCAAAGGGGGAAATTGTTATCCCCCTCTTTGGAAAAGAGGGGCGAGGGGAGATTTTCTGATCAAACCGCTCAACATATCCGTCTTGCATCGTGCCATAAACGCTATTTGTCGGAGTAGTATTAATTAGGTAGAAAATAAGTCTTTGGTTCAAAGGTTAGGGCAAAGATGCCAGTTTGGTCGAAGGGCTATGTCGTTGGTCTTCAAATCTTTAGCCATAACCTATTGACTCTAAACGAAACGGGCTTCCTAACCTTAACCGTAACCAATCTCAATGAGAGGGGAAAGAAAGATGATCAAATTAGAAGCAAAGACAAAGCTGCCACCGGAAGAGCTGGTTGAACGGTTGAAACTCTTTTTTGGCAAAGGGGGATTGGGACTCGAAATTACGGATGAGACGCCTGAGTGTCTCTATTTTGAAGGTGGAGGGGGGTATGTGAACGCATCCATCTGTTCAGAAAAGGGCCAAACTCGCCTTGATCTTTTGACACAGGAATGGGACTATCAGGTTAAAAAGTTTATATCTGAGCTTCCTTAGCATTATAGAAAAACGAGAAGAATTATCTGGTAAAGAATAATTAAAAAGTAGATGGAACTGAGGACTACAATAATCGTTTTTACTGGTTTGAAGTTAATGTGGAGGCATAAGAAAATCAAAGCAACAGAGATGATTGCAAATTTCCAGATCCAAAATCTCTCTCCACTAATCTCCATGACGGAGCGGATCATAGGATTTAACTTCCATCCCTTTTGATGGACAATCGTATTTGTGAGGAAGACATCAATAATATTTAGACATAAAATCGCAATGAAGAAGAAAAATAATCTTAAGCTATAGCGGTCAGTATACCCACCTTTATCTCGATCCGATTCTCTTCGAAACCCTCGCCTCCGACCCAGAAAGGTGTACCAGCTCAGCATAGGGGTTGGTTTTTTTCTACGGTCACGAAATGTCCGCCTATCGATTTCAGGCAATGTAGAGCACATAACAATTCTCACAATCGATTTGGAAGCAACTTTTTTGCCAATTTAGTTAAATCTGGCAGAATGAAGATAAGTCATTGAAATTTCATAAAATTTTATTTTTAATGTCTATCTTTTCGCTAAAATTGGTTTTCATAAAGTGAACAAAAATGTCCATTCGATGCTAATCAAAGTTGAATTAGAATAAATGGGGTGAAGGGGGAAAGGAAGGAAAAGTTCAATTTGCCATTCTCATGAATCGAACGTATAATCTTTGTGAGTTTGTATAAGGTTAAAGTGATCCTCTCACCCATATGGCGATCTACCGGATAAAGCACCATTGGATCATTGGAAGTTTATTTATCCTACTTTTCGCTTTTCTTCTTATCCTGCGACTTGGCATTTTAGAAGAGGGTGAAGCGGAGCATAAAGGGGATCGTATTTTCACTGCACAGATCAAAACGGATCAAGAAACCTGGATGAATATTTTTCAACAGGGAAAAAAGATGGGTTATGCCCACCGGCAATTTTATAAAACAGTTGAAGGGTATAGAATTGTTGAATCGGTCTTCATGCAGATTAACATCATGGGCATGTTACAAGACATCCGGTTCAAGACAGAAGGAAATTTCCATCCTGATTTGACCCTCTCCTCCTTCGATTTTAAATTGCAATCGAGCCTTTTCCGTTTCAAGGCCCGAGGGGTCCTTCAAGACAAGATCCTTACGCTTTTTACTTATCAGCTGGGTTCTGAGCAGAAGATCGATCTCCCTCTTGAAAAGGAATCCACTCTTTCCCTGGGCTTACTCAAAGCGCTGAATCATGAAGATTTAAAACCAGGAGATAGCAGAACCTTCCATGTTTTTGACCCGGCCACCATGACCCAAAGACCTGTCAAGGTTGTCGTGTTAACCGAAGAAACGATCCCGATTATGGGACATCAGAAGAAGGCGAAAAAGGTATCGGTCCATTTCATGGGTGTTCCTCAGTTTGCTTGGATTGGAGAAGATGGGACTGTTCTAAAAGAAGAGGGATCGTTGGGGATTGGACTTGAACAGGTGACGAAAGACGAGGCCTTGAATAAGATGACACTTTCACGGGGTGAAGACCTTATAGAGGTTGTTTCTCTCCCTGCAAATAAAATCCTTCCTCATGTCAGTCGCCTTCAGGAATTAAAGATTAAAATAGATGGGATCGAGAATGGAGAGAGCTTCTTAAATGGTGGTCGCCAGTCACTTAAAAACAAGATATTGACGATTCGCAAAGAATCCGTTTCAAATCTTCCATCTTCCATAAAGGGAGAAATGGTATTTGAAGATGGAAAGACCTATCTGGAGTCGACCCTCTTTATCCAATCTGACCACCCAGAGATTCAAGCCAAAGCAAGAGAGATGGTTTCAACAGATGATCCAGCTCTTGTCAAAGCCAAAAGGTTAGTGACATGGGTCAACAAAAACATTCAAAAAAGGCCTGTCCTTTCTGTTCCCAATGCCCTTGAAACGCTTCATCACCGGATGGGTGATTGTAATGAGCATGCTGTCCTTTTAGCAGCGCTGGCAAGGGCTTCGGGCATCCCGGCACAGGTCGAGGCAGGGCTCGTTTATCAAAAGGGACGTTTCTACTATCATGCATGGAATGTTCTTTATCTTGGCGCATGGATCACTACTGATGCTGTCATGGATCAGTTGCCGTCCGATGTGACGCATATCCGTTTTGTGCGTGGTACGGAGCGGCAGATCGATCTGGTTCAAATGATTGGCAGAGTGAGGTTGGAAATCCTTGCGGCTCAATGAAGTGTTTGGACCTGGGACGGTGGCATTCGAGATGGTCGTTTAATAATGTCAAATTTCAAAATCCCAATGTCAAAGGAATGCCAAAATCCAAATTTCAAATGGATTTTGAAATTCAAGAATTTGACATTAAATCATTTGGATTTCCTTTGAACTTTGAGCTTTGACATTTGGCATTGCTCTTTACCGAAAGGATAAGATGATTCGATTAAAAAACCTGACGAAACGTTACGGCAATATCCTTGCCGTGAAAAATCTCAATCTTTCCGTTTCAGGAGGGGAGATATTTGGATTCATCGGGCCCAATGGCGCCGGTAAGACCACCACCCTCCGGATGATGGGCGGAATCATTGCGCCCTCAGAAGGCTCTGTGATGATCGATGGGATAAATATGGCAGATCATCCAGAAAATGCTAAGAAAAGAATCGGTTTCATACCGGACAGGCCCTTTTTATATGAAAAACTGACAGGAATGGAATTTTTGAAGTTTACCGCAGACCTGTACGACATCGAAGACGGTCTCTTTTATGAAAGATCAGAAAAGATTTTAAGACAGTTTTCCCTTTATCATTGGGCCGATGAATTGATTCAATCGTATTCACACGGTATGAAGCAGCGATTGATCCTATCCGCAGCCATTCTTCATGATCCAAAGGTGATCGTTGTCGATGAACCCATGGTAGGACTCGATCCTGCAGGAATCCGGCTGGTCAAAGATCTTTTCCGGAGTCTTGCAACGAAGGGGACGACTGTATTCATGTCGACCCACACCTTAGCCGTGGCAGAAGATGTCTGTCACCGCATGGGCATCATCCACAAGGGATCCTTAATCGCTACAGGAACCATTGAAGAACTGAGGCTGAAAGCTCAGGTTCAAGAGGGAGATCTCGAAGAGGTATTTTTGATTCTCACAGAGGGAGAATCTGTCCCATGAGAGAGATCCTGATACTTTTAAAACCCCGTTTCCTGTCTTTTAAAAACCGCGCTATCTCAGGAAACCTGAAAGGCCGAAAGATCAGATTTCTCCTCTTCGCTACGATCGGTCTTGCTTTTTGGGGAGGCACTTTTTCTATCTTTTACCGAGTCCTGACCTATTTTCATAGGCTGGAGGAATTTGGTGACATTCTCGCCTATAAACTTCTTTCTATGGCCATCATCACCTTTTTTTCAATCCTTATCTTCAGCGGAATCCTGACCACTCTTTCAAAACTTTATCTGAGCAGAGACTTGTCTCTCGTTCACTCCATGCCTGTCTCGAGGGAGAAGATTTTTCTCAGCCGATGGATTGAAAGCACGATCGATAGTTCGTGGATGGTTCTTATTTACAGCCTTCCTTTTTTTCTGCCCTATGGCATCGTTTACAATGCAGGACCCTTTTACTATGCGATGCTGGGTGTCAATCTTCTGTCTTTCTGCCTGATTGCATCCAGCCTGAGTGCTCTCATGGTTATGGTGGTTGCGATTTTCCTACCCGCGGGTCGTATTCGAACGGTCTTCATCTTCTTAGGGCTCTTTTTATTTCTCCTTCTCCTCATCTCTTTTCGTTTGATGAGACCGGAGAGGTTCGTCCGTCCGGAGTCCTTTATGACTTTCATGGTCTATCTCAAGAACTTAGAGACATCTCATTCGCCCTTTCTTCCAACGACCTGGTTTTTTGATAGTCTCCGTGCTGCTTTTTCAGGCACAGTGGGAAATGTCTTATTCGATTCAGCCCTTTCTTGGAGCTGTGCCATCGCGATCATCTTTATAGCGACTTGGGTTTCAGGTGCTGTCTATTTTAAAGGTTTATCAAAAGCACAGACTGTACCCCGCAGATTTTTTTCATCTCTTGGCTTCAAAAAAAGAGGGTATGAATTTTTCCTGAAGTTTCTTTCCAAACCTGCCAGGGCTTTTGTCGTCAAAGAGGCAAAGACTTTTCTTCGCGATCAGACCCAATGGTCACAGGTATTTCTTATCGTGGCCCTGATTGTCATCTACCTCTATAACTTTTCTGTTCTGCCGCTGGAAAAAGGACCGATGAAGATGGAATATCTCCAGAATCTCATCTCTTTCTTAAATATGGGACTCGCAGCTTTTGTCCTGAGCGCTGTATCGGCTCGGTTTGTCTTTCCGGCGGTGAGCATTGAGGGGGATGCCTTCTGGATTGTGAAATCTTCACCCGTATCGATTCGGACTTTTCTCTGGATCAAGTTTTTTGTCTACTTTGTTCCCCTTCTTCTTCTGTCCGAATTATTGATTGTAGTAACAAACATCCTTCTTCATGTAACACCTTTCATGATGACCATTTCTATCGTCACAATTTTTCTTATGGTCCCCGGCATTATTTCCATGGGAATAGGCCTCGGTGCAATCTACCCGGATTTTCAGTCTGAGAACCCGGCGCAGTCTGTGACCAGCCTGGGCGGTCTGCTCTATATGACCTTATGTATTGGATTTATTGCCTCTGTCATCGTCCTGGAGGCGGGTCCGGTCTATCATGTCTTTATGACAGGTATCCGTGGAGCGAGCCTCAAAGGTTTCCAATGGTTATGGCTTGTGGGTTCATTTTCGGTTGTTCTTATCCTTTGCTTAATGGCTGTCGGGATACCGATGCGATTAGGGGAACAGAAAGTCTCCCGGTATGAATTGGGCCATTATGAGATTTCTGAAAAAGTCCATAAATCAGAGAGCATATGGTAGTTTTTCAGAGCTCTCTTTATAACATCATAACATCGGTTAAAATGACCTTCGTTCCCTCAACTCCATCCGATCATCCCTTTGGAGGTAAACCCCGTACCCCGTATTGGAACATAGGGCTTTCTTTAAGGTAGTATTTTGATGCACCCTTACATCTCTGCTCTGAAGAACAGGGCTTTACGGGATACGGGGTAAAATACCTTAAAATTCCTGTGCTTAGAAATGCCTACTTTTTAGGCAAAATGGTGGAAATAGCTCCCTTCAAGACTCAGAGAACACAATTCCACAACAAATCAACACTCATTGTGGATTATGATATAACATCTCATTGAAATGAAAATATTTTTCAAAGAAATACCCCTCACCCTAACCCTCTCCCCAGACCTTGGGGAGAGGGGAGGGTGAGGGGAACTCAAGGATTATAACCGGAGAAGGATGAACAACTGGTAAAGAACCGTCAAAAGATAGATCAAACTGAGCCCCACAATAACCTGTTTGACGGGTTTGAATTTACTGTGGATACATAAAAGAACTAGACAAGCAGCAACAATTGTAAATTTCCAAATCCAAAACCGATCTCCGTGAATATTCATGACAGACCCAACAAAAGGATTAAGCTCCCAGCCCTTATTATCCAAAATGATCATTGTGAACAACACATCGAGGATATTCAGGCCAAGAATCAAGATGAGGAAAAAAAATAATTTTGAACTGTAGCGGTCTACATATCCACCTTTCTCTTGGTCTGATTTTCTTCGAAGCCCCCGCCTCCGACCAAAAAAGGTGTGCCAGCTCAACATAGGGGTTGGTTTTTTTCTGCGATCTTGAGGGTCTCGCTGATCAGTTTCGGTCAATGGAAAATACCTTTACCCCGTTAGATAGCCCTGCCATTTATGCTAGGGATGGGGAAAAAGTGTTCATTCCTTTATTCCTGCTATTCCTGCCTGCCGCAGGCAGGGAGGACGAGGTTAAAGCCCCCGGCCTTTCTAACGGGGAGAATTTTGAGATGGGTTGTATGTGGGTTCTTCTTCCACGGTTTCCCCTTCAAAGCGATTATAATTCCAACTCGGGGTCGAGTCGTACCGATGAGGAACCTTTGGATTCTCATCACTTCGGAGGGATAACCCTTTCTTCATTTCTTCTGCCCATTGTTCGAAGGTCATCGAATCCTCCTTCTGCTGTAAAACGTATTGTCAAAATTTATCTTCCCTCTCCCCTTGGGGGAGAGGGTCAGGGTGAGGGGTGAGAAGGGCATCTCGGATGGTCTCCAAAACACCTTCTAAGTTGCTGAATACCTGGTTATCCCAGAATC
>Ga0315288_10001031_pt1 | contig 35516 bp, 40 predicted proteins | sample YL17G11_20_MG_FD_203454 | JGI IMG/M metagenome (GOLD analysis project Ga0315288, IMG submission 203454) | Sediment microbial communities from Yellowstone Lake, YNP, Wyoming, USA - YL17G11_20 | ecosystem: Environmental > Aquatic > Freshwater > Lake > Sediment | place: USA: Wyoming | collected...
GCATATCGCGCCAATTTCTTAGCTAGAAAACTGACCCTCTTTCGAGGGATAAGGACTATAACCAAGAAAGGAGATCATTATGTCGCGCAAAAAACATCACAGAGACCCCAAGCGTTGTAAGGACTGCATGACGATTATAAACCATCTCATTTACCAGGCCGGCATGAGATTGTCGGTGTACATCTTGCAGAAAAAGGACCCACCACTGGCTGACCTGGCGGCCGCGTGCAAGGTATCGAGCGCGACCATGGAACTTCTTCAGGACTGTGACGGTCCCCCCGACGGTATCACCTTCATCAGAGAGGGTCTCAATCTTTTGAATGGAATGATCTCCACCCACCCCCACATCCAAAAGATTTGGGAGGAAGAGGAAACGGGGAGTCAACAAAAAACCTCCCCCCTCAATTGAGGTGCCCAATGACTTATATTATGATCTATTCGATCTTCTGGTTGTGGGCGATAGGTGCTTTGCTCTCGGTCCGACGCTGCGCCAAACAAGTCCTTGCTGGTGTGCTGATCACCTTGCGAAAGATAGAGAAGGCCCGAGGTAAGGAGCTTACAGACGCACAAATCAATGCCCATTTCAATCGCGCACGCCCCTTCGTGTTCTTCATGACGATCGTAACCGTCATGCTTTGGCCCCTCAGCTTGCCTGCCCACACGATTGCTGCCCTCCGGCGGTGATAGTTCTACGGGGTGAAGGTCTGCCCCTCTTCTTAGCTGCAAAATTGATCTCCTCCTTGGGTATAAGAATTGTAACCAAGAAAGGAGTTTTCTATGCTTCGCAGGTTATGGAACACCCTCAATGCTGCTGTATCCCTGTTCATGGACCGTGAATTCCGTATCCAGTTCTCCGAGTTGCTCCATGCGGCGGAAGTACTCAGGCAGTATGGCGGGCTGCGGAAGGCGGCTGACTTCATCATGAAGCGCGGCCAGGAGATCAGCCAGAAGGCTATGGAGAAGAAGGACGTCGAGCGGGGTGTTGCCCTTCACCAGGACACCATCCGCACCGAGCAGAGACGGCGCAAGCTACTGAAGGACATGGAGGCCCTACTCACCACTGCCCGCCAGATGCTCAACAAGCTTGCTGGCCTCCGCTATTGGGATGATGACGCCTCCCGGCTCTACGATGAGACCGAGAAGGAGTGCAAAGAGATCGAGCAGCACATCAACGATCTCAAGAACGCCGCGATCAACCTCGACGATCCCCGCCTCGCGAAGCTGTCCAGCCGGTGGTAGTTCTCGGGGCGAAGTTCTGCCCCAAATTCTTAGCTTGGAAGTCAAGTATGAATGAACGTGGTTTCCCAAATTTCTTGGGACGCTCGAGTTGGGACCCCTTCCCAACAGGAACGGCCCGTGCCACCCCTTGATCTCCATGGGCTGACCGTCGTTCGTGCAACTGGCGAATTATTTAATAATTACACGCACAAAGGCAAGCATGGAGGAGATCTGTGCACAAACAAAACCCACCTGCGGGGGGCCGGTCCCGCGGTGGGTTTCGTGCTCGGGCTCGGAGGTGACCGGCTAGGCCGGTGCGGAGGTAACCAGGCCCCAGCAAATCAGTAGGGAGTAGCCTCCCCATACATCGGCAAGTTACTGTAACCCATGCCATAAGCCATGGGCTGAGAGGTCGCGGCCCCCAAAGCATTGGCCGCCGCCGGCAGACCCTTGGCCAGGCCGTAGGCTGAGCCTGCAAGGATGCCACCAGTAGCTAATCCACCCAAAAGACTAGGACCTTTGCGGGGCTTGGCACCCTGCACGTCCTCAATCTCGGTCATCTTCTGCCCCTTCCGGGACAGCTTCCCGCTTGCTGCTGGAGGCCCTCCCACTGCCCCAGGAGCGGCCGGTGCACCACCAGGGGGTACGACGTGACCCGGAGCTGCTGCAACCCGTCCTGGGGCAGCCTGGGCTGCGGCCGCTACGGGTGGCAGGGGACGGAAGGTGGCCGCCTGTTCGGCGGTCGCCAGCTGCGGTCCGGGCTTGCCTTTGAAAACCTTCCCTACGCGCCTGCCGGCGGCCGCCACGTCCCGGGCTATCGGCTGGACAAAGCCGCGGTTGACCACGCCCGCAGCCCTACCAACATCATGAGCGATTGGCCGGATGAAGTTGGCCATCGGGTTCCAAGCGTCCTTCTCCATCGCATGCTTGGAGAGCCCATGTTGCCGGCGGGTCTCATCGATCGAGGTGCCAGCTTCTAGCAGCTGACCCGGCTGCTGGTTGGAGTCGATCCCACGCCCCGCGGGTAGTTGGGGCAAGGACTGCTCTTGTGCGTCTGTGACCGCTGGCTCACGTTGGTTGTTCTCGGTCTGTGCCAGATCATTCAAGGCCGGACGCGCTCCGAACCGGTTGGCGATCGCCCCGGACAAGATCGCCCCCATGTCACCTTCGGCTGCCTGCTTCTCGATCGGCCGCACACGAGCATAATCTGGCATAGTACTGGATTTGACCCCCATCCGTTTGAGGCGGGCTCGTGTTTGGAACACCTTTTCTCGCCAGGCGTTATGACTGGCTTTAGTGCCCAGTCGTCCTACTTCAGCACTCGTTAGCTCCGGGTGCACGATGAGCGACTTAAGTACACGGAGACGTCGGCCCGCTTCTTGGCTGGCTCGTTCGAGTAGCTCCGGACTGAGCGCGGTCTTCTCCATCACCTGGTGAGCCATCAACTTGCTGGCGGTTTTTAAGAACTGGGTGCTGGCATCATGTCGTGCCCGATCTCTACCGGCCCTGATGGCATCTTCCAAACCAACTGGAAGAACGCCACGTAGAGATTGAGAACTCATGGCGTGAGCACGCCCGCGGTCGAGCCCGTGATCAGCGAGAGCGCGGAGACGGCCACCGGCACACAGCGCTCGAACTGGATGGCCGCCGACTCCTGGATGATGACGCCCTGGCTGTCGGTTGCCCACGTGTGGTTCGGCACGTAGCAGGCCTCGAGGTAGACGGCCCCGACCGTGTCCTCGTTGCTGTCGCGCAGGTACAGCAGCATCCCGACCGGCTGGTTGAAGAGGTCGCTCGCGAGGTTTAGGAACAGGTTCTCGTACCCCGGTGGGATCTTCACATCGTGGGGGTTAGAGATCGAGCCTGCCCCGGCATTTGGGAACACCGAGCTGATGACGGTCGGCGGAATCAGATCTTCGTAATAGGCGTAGAGCATGCGCAGGAGCGAAGGCCCGTGGTACATGATGCGGGCGATCGTCAGCTGCCCGATGGTGCGGCCGCTGATGAAGTACGACCGTTCGCTCCCGATCTCGAAGATGCGGTTGAACTGTCGGTTGTGGGAGAGGTTCAGGTTCTGAATCACGCCTATGGGCATGACGATCTGATCTGCTCCCGCTCCTGCGAGCGCCCCGGCAGTCGCTGTGGCCCCACCGACATTGGCGAGCCGCGGCGGCCCGGCAGCCACCACTACGAACCCGGCCGAGAGGAACTGCAATCAGTTACGCAGGCTGTTTAGACCTGCTCTCCGAGTTTCCTCGGAGTGTCGGACTATATCTTCACCCCGTAGGGTGTCGGGCGCTCGTGGGGGCAATTATTGATCGCGCTTCTCATGCCCCTAGTCTCTGAACCTTCCGGGATACTCATTGCGCTTCTCCCGGTTTGGCTGCTGATTCCCACCGCCATAACGCGCTGAGGGTTCCAGCAATTCACCCGATGCACCTGATCAGTTACCCGATCAGGGGGCCAGTTTGACCATCAACCATGCCGGCTTGCACGAACCGGTCATAGGGCGACCACTCAGAAAACTTGGCCATTGATCGACTCCTTCTAGCTAAGAAGAAAGGACTACAGCCCTTTCTTCGCCTACTCACTTCTTGATGATCAGTCGGCACCAGCGTTTCAGTTCTGCTAGTGTCATTTCCCGTTTCATTTCATTCACCCGCCGGCAACACAACACTACGTTGCTCCTGCCTGTTGTTTCGGTCACGTCCCTATTTGACATCACACGTCAGATTATCAGTGTAAGGCGAATAAAATTCGCCGGGTAGGGGATGTCGAGCGTGACGTCGACCAGTACGGTGTCAGGCGCGTCCTTGTCCTGGATGATGTTGTTGAGGTCCCCACCGATCAGAACCCCGGCTTCGGTCAGGAACGTGAGCTGGCCCTGGATGACGGTACTGAGGGTATCCAGGAACCCCTGGGTGATGTTGAACTTGCCAATGAAGTTTCTCAGACCCGCGCGCATGAATTTCGCGACGAAATCTACGATCTTCGTAATGCTCAGCTCGCGCGTCTCGATGCTGGTGAGGTCGGTAGTCAGCTGATGCCTGCTGGTGAGCGGGCCGCCAGCCACCTCCTGAATGACCCAGTAGGTACCGCCACCAGCACCAACCGCCATCTGCCGCTCACTGAAGCGGTCGTTACTGCCCACCACCCGCGTGAAGCCGGTCATCGGGAAGTTGGTGAACCCCTGCTGTGGCGGCTGCTGTCCAATCATGCCGGAGATCGCCGCGCACATGTAGAAACCAGGGATGAGTTGCTCGAGGCCCTGGATGGAAGCCCCACATTGGTCGGGGGCCACCATCACCAGGCGGCGGTCAAGATAGCTGCGTCCGAGGTCGGCGTAGGTTTCGGCGATCTCCTGCTTGCTGGTGATGACAGCTCCGCGCACCTTGATGTTGAAAGACTCCGAGATCAAGGTGCTCGGCAGGTTGGTCATGGAGTAGAAGCTGTCGTCATTTTCGCCCGGCGCGAACGTCACACGCACGGTGATGTTGGTCCCCACGACCGTGGCCACGCTGTAACGCTTGCTGTCACTCGCGATGTCAAGGAACACGCCGTCCGCCACCGTGATCGTCCCCGAGGGGTCGACGCCGGCAGCCAGAAGCAGCGCAGCCAGATTCGAGAGCTTGGTGTCGAGCTCGTTGGTGACGCCCGTGCTGTCGGCGTCCGTTCCGCTTGCCACCAGCGTGTCGACCTTGCGCGCGGGCATCACGGGGTTGATGAGCGCAATACGCTCTCCCCGGCTATCGGGCTCACTCATGAAGTTGACGTGGGTCTGCCACATCTGGTGGATGACCGCCTCCTGCGTGAGAGGAGCGATGCCGTAGACCTCCTCGCTCTCCAGGAACGCGGCCGCCAGGCTGTAGGCCTCGAGCGTGCCGTAGGGGCTGTCATCGGTAACGGCGTCCACCCCGAGTCCACTGACCGTTACACCTGGGGAGTTGAGGAGCGCGAAGAACAGTCCCAACCCCAGAGGGTTGTCACTGGTGATCGGCTCCATCGCAGTAGTCAGTTCGGTCGTGCTCTCGAAAGTCAAGAGCGCGGGGTTGGCGGCTGAGGCCGTCACGTCCAGGCGCAAGGCCTTGTACGTCAGCATCAGGGGGTTGGCCGCCATCGAAACTGGAAGACCACGAGTGTCGCGCAGGATGTCCTGTTTGATCGTGACGTTGCCCGCGAGGTCCACTACCATGTCCGGACGCGGCCGGCTGGCTGGCAGGCTGCTGGCAATCTTCTTGGCCTGGATGTAGAAGCTGCGCTTCTTGAACGTCAAGAACGCCTGCTGAGTGTCCAGTCGCAGGTCAGTCGGCACTCCACCTGGAGAGACCTGCACGATCGTCCCGACGTACTCGCCCTCGGCGTAAAGGGCATCGCCCTCCTTGGGCTTGAACGCCCGGCCATTGATCGTCTGCAGGGCAACGAAGCCGAAGGTAGTGTTAGCCGTCCCACTACCGACCTCAATCTTGGATTCCTCACCGAGCTTGGTGGAGGCCAGCACCAGCTTGTTGGCAGCGACCGAAGCGAAACCCGCGCCCATGGTCGTGTTGATGGCGGTCGTCAGCTCCGACTGCGTCATCCACTGGTAGATGTCCGCGATGCCAGTGAAGCCGATGGCGGCAAACGCCGTGCTGGTGACATCCACCCAGATGATCCCGCCAGCATCAGTCGCCCCACCCACCTGAAAGCTGATGTACGTGCCGGTCGTCGGCTGGCTGACGCCCAGGTTGTTCGAGCGGTAGCAGACCGGCTGTCCGATGGCGGCGTTGATCGCGTTGATGGCCGCCACGATGTCGGCGGGCGTAGCGAACGTCACGGTGTAGAGCGTGCCGTTGACGTTGAGCTTCAAGTTGTTCGTGCCCGGAGAGCTGTAGGCATTGGTCGGAATGATTGGGCCGCCATTGAAAGTCACGGTCTGGGGGTCGAAACCATCCACCTGCACGATGAAGGTTTTGCGATGGACGTAGATAGTGGAGGCCGGGAGCGTGGTGGTGCCGGTCATGCTGGCAGCCGTCGGGTCCAGCCCAAAATCCTCCGACGGGAAGCGAACGAGCGGGCTGCGGGTGTCACCGTTGCCGTCATCCACGCCGTACAGGACGTAGCCTTCGCTGCTGGATGTCAGGCCCAGGATGGTGTTGGCCGTGCCGGTCCCCACCATGATGTAGCCCTTCTGGCTCTGAAGCTTGAGACGGTTGGAGCCACCATCATAGGCGTAGGTGCCATTGAGCACGCTATTGATCTTGTAGAGCAGGGAGTCGCTCATCCCGCCCTGGCCGGCAGTGAAGCCGATCGTGGTCCAAGCAGTCGAGCCGGTCTCCACCAGGCGAATGTGGTCGCCGGTAGCGGTTCCACCACCGACCTGGAAGCTGATATAGGTGCCTGCGACATCAGCGGTACCGTCAACCAGCGAGCGGTAGGCGATGGTCTCACCAAACTGGGTATTGATGGCGGTGATGGCATCAGCGATCGAAGCCGGGGTCGCAAACGTGATGGTGACAGGCGCGAGGTTGTTCTTCTGCGCCACCAGCGCGTTGGTTCCGACTGCGCTGTAGGCATTGCCTGGGGTCACGCGCGTGCCCTCGAGCGCGAACATCTCGCCCGGGAACAGAATCGTCTGCTCGGCCGCGCCCATCTCGGTCGTGACCTTCAGGGTCGTGTTTTTCAACGTGGTCGTGGGGAACGTGATCGTGGTCCCCAGCAGGAACGACATGATGCCGTTACGAAGGAAGGTCTCGTCGCGCTTGACCTCCTTCAGGACGCTGCCGGTGTTGATGAACGCCCTGATGCTGTCTTCCTGGATGTCGATCTCTGCAATGTTCCCGCGCGGATCTGGGAATGACAGCTGGTCAGCATAGACCTTGTCCTGCTTGTAGGTCGACAGCCCGAAGGCCGTGTACCAGGGGGCGAAGCCGAGAGCGGTGTTGGCCGTGCCGTCCAGAATCTGGAGAGTCTGGCCATCACCCTTGGTCGTGCCCTTGAGCAGGAGATAGATGCTGGCCCCGATTGTGACGGTGTAGGCCGTCCAACCGGAGGGCAACGAGCTCAGAATCTGAGCCTTCACCTGATCCGCAGTCAGATTCACGGACGTTGGGTCCGCGAACGTGACTTCCTGGGCCGTACCGCCATTCAGGCTGACCTTCAGCGTCAGGCCATCGAGCCCGACATATGGCTGGGCAAGGCCAGCCATCAGCACCGGCGGCATGCTGACAACGGCGTCGGTGTTGGCGACGTTGTTGCCAGAGGCATCCTGCTTGTAGGCCTCTACCAGCTGGAACGCAGGGCCGACAATCGCCGGGACCAGTGTTGGCTGCACGATCGTGGGGCTGACCGTGCGGAACTGCTGGATGATGGAAATGCCTGGACGGGGAAGCTCGTTGGCCATTTAAGACTCCTCTTTCAGCACGGTCAAGGACTGCTCGAAGGCGACATCCCGGATAACCCGGCCTCGAATCCGTGGAGCATTGGGGGTGGTCCCCCGCAATGGATCACGGACTGGAGTTTGCTGGGCCTGGACATTTCCTCGAACGCCCATTCTCATTTCGACTGCTTGAACCAGCTTCTGCTGGGGAGTGACCTTACCGTAGACCTGGAGGTGGAAAGGGATCTGAACCGTGGTACAAATCCACTCGCCTTCGTTATCACCAGACACGATCGCGCCAGCCGGGCTAGGACTTCCAATAGAGATACCGCGACCGAACTCGTGGATCTTGGTGTAGTACATGAACAGACTACGCAGCAACCACATATGGTTGGCCACGACCCAGGCGATGTATTCGGTTTCCAGGTCCGCACGTGAGCAACAGTTGATAGACAGGGTACCGGGGAGCAAATCGGTCTTCTGTTTGGCTCCGGTTGCAAGATTGGACTTCTGCATCTCATCTAGCGAAGTCTGGGCCCAACGCACGGGGCCGCGGACGACGGAGATACCGGGACGTTTGCCGCAGACATCCAGGCGCAGGGGGCTTTCGTCCGTGACCACGATCTCCGTATTCTGCGGGTTATCATCCCAACGGAAGCAGCCGGGATCTTGAGTGGCGAGCAGGCCCTGGATGAAGGACAATGCGGTCTTCCGCACCATCAGGAGGGGCTGCTCGGCCCAGGTAACGACAGGAGCGCTACTGGGCTGGATTCTGCCGCTGGACGTCGTCACCGGCCACCCTTTTGGAAAGCTCATCCATGAGCTTGTTGCCAGCCATCGTATATCCTGCACCCAAAGCCGTGCCTATGGGAAGCGCGTATCTGAGGAAGGTCGAGGCTTTGGGGCCAACACCTTTGGATAGCAGCCAGCGTTCAAGCGGTCTGCCCACGAGTCTGGACGTACCGTAGCCGACCCCCACGGCTGCAGCTGCTGGCAGCCCATAACGAACCAGGCGGCCGAGCATACCAGGTTGGATCTTCCGCGGTGGGCCATTCATCATGGGCCGATCTTCTTGGGGGATCTCCTGACTGATTTTTTGGAGCTCATCCCAGAACGCAGGCATAGAGATCATTGGGCCGCCATCCTTTCTGCGACCGTTGGCATGCCGGGTTCGGCCACTAATTGCTGCATTCGATCAGAGATCCTCCTACGAGCATGTCGGCTCAACCTTTGGCCTTGACCCAGCTGCATGCCCTGTCCACCAACACCTCGTGTGGCACTCTCGAAGAGTGGCTGCTCTATGTCAGCACGCATTTGACCGAATAAGCCTTGTACGGGCTCTCGAACTCCACCAGGAAGAGTGGAGATCTGATTGTGCTCACGAAGAAGCACTTCTGGGTGCACGTGTCCAGTTGTGAGGGGGAATCGCTGTTCCTTGACCCCCCTCGCGGCCATTGCCATCTCGTTCATTTCATGCCCACGAATGATCGCCTCCGTAGCTTTTCTGGCTTCTCCGGGCATGTTTCGGGCGGCCGGCATACCAACGCCTCTCATCAGTCCAACTACCCCACCCGTTCTACGGGGCATGGTAATCTTCCCCGTGACTTGTCCGAGTAACTTCTCGGCGGCAGCAGCCTGCTCCGGGGTGATCTGTCCAGACAGGGCCATGTTTTTGATATGGGGCATTGACAGACCGGCGCTGGCGGCCTCTGAGAAAGCCGCTGGGCCACGATGCATGATTGAAACGGATGGTCGCATTGGCAAATGTAAGATCTTACCTTTGCTCCGTGCGAGCGTATGCTCGACGTCCGCCATCGAGAACCCGATCTTCTCCAGCTCGTCCCAGAAGGCGGCGTAGGAGATCTCAACCATTTCGATACCCGTAGGCTTTCAAGATCGCAAGGATATCTTCCTCACTGGTTGCGGCTTCCAGGTTCTGGGGGTTGCTGAAGTTGCGTTCGGCGCTGGGCTCGAGCGCGGCCAGGTCTTGGATGTTAACCGGGAGCTCGAACTCGATATCTCCCGGGACGATTTCGTGCAGAGTCAGTTCTTGATGCACGGGCGCTCGCAGGCGCTCAGTGCCAGAAGTACGTATGACTCTCCACCTACGATTTTCGATCTCCACGAAGATGTCATCGGGCTTGACGATAGGGTAGGCCCCCATGCGCGCAGACGTGTTCGACTGCTGGGTGGCACCCGTCTGTATCTGTTGGTCGGCCTCCATCGAGGGATCAAATTGTATCCAGAGCTGGATAGGGTCCAGATATCCACGCGCAAACTGGGCATCAATGCACGTCGGGCAGCCTGACCGCAGTTTGCGCATGGTAGAGCCCCTACTGATATCCATGCAGTGGGGGCAGTATTGTCCGAAGGTACGTTTAGGGAACAGCCAGCACATGCGGCCGTTGAACTCGCGTAAGACCGTCTGCTCGAGCATTTGGATCTCAAGAGCAATCAGATCTGGCTCCGCGATATTGGTAGCGGACTTTGAGACCTCCACGTTTTGGGGGTCAGCTTTTTGTGTGCTGCGAATGCGGTAATAGAGCTGCCGCCACCTATGCAGGAGGTTCACGCGGTCATCAAGGAAGCGGTAGCGGTCACTGAAAGGCCCGGCCATCGGATCCCACGGGCCTTCGGGGCTCTCACTACGCAGGACCTCCCAGGTGAAGTCGTAGGGATCGAGAGTCGTGTTTGCGATCTCCCACGTGACCTCCAGCGAGTCCAGACTCAGGCTACGAACTCGCAGGTTCTGGAAGGTGAAGTTCGGCATGTTCTAGAGCGCCCAGATCTTGAGGCCTTCCTTCACCTGCTGCCCAAATCCCATCTTGGGGTGTGGACCAGGCATTGGTGAAGCCCCGGTGCCGGCGGAGGTCTTCAGCTTCTCGGCCGTCATCTTCACGCTGGCCTTCCTCACGCTTGCGGGCGCACCCTTGGTGGCCTTCAACGCCTGCTGCACGATCTTGGCCTTCTCCTGGGCTTCGGGCGAGGTGAAGTCGGCCTGGGCCTCCATGTCCGCGGTCTTGGCTCGATACTGCCTGACTGCGGCCGTCGCACCGGCTACCCCACTACCCCGACCAAAACCCTTGAGGTAGGCACCTTCCGTCCCGAGGTCCGCGTTCTTCTCCCCCATGCAAGCGGTCTTCCCACAATGGGCACCGGCGATCTTCCGGCGGAGGGAGGCGATCTTCATGGTGGAGTTCTCGATCTGAGCCAGTTGCCTGCCCCAACCATCGGCCCACGCGAGTTTCTCTGTCTCGGCCGCGCCGACTTTTGGAAAAGCGCCCTCGGCAGCTTCTCTTGCGTACCGGCCACTAGCCGCATCCCCTACGCGCCCGGCTACGGCAGCTTCACCCCTATTGGCTGCTGCGAGCTCATGCGCGGACATGCTTTTAGTCGACCTACGGGCCTTTTCCATAATCTCTCGGATCTTCCTTTTCGAACTAGAAGTCCAGCCTGTGGCCTCCTTACTTGTAGCGATCTTGAGCAGGTCGTCGGCCGACATCTGCATGAGCTGGTCTTCAAGCGAGATGGCAGCGACCTTCTCCTGCTCGCCGTCGTAGAGGCCCTTCAGGTACGAGTTCAAGGTCTGCATGGATCACCTATTTCTTTGGGGTCTTGATCTTTTTGGCAGTCGTATGCGGGAGAATGCCATCAGAGTTCTTCTCCAGCGCACCAGGCGTGTGATCAGTTTCGATTCCGTAGCGGCGGTTCGGAATCAGATTGATCGCGTCCGCCGCCTTAACGAAAGGGCGGGCACCACAAAGCTGTCGAACGAGATCGACACCGGCGGTCTTCTTCTTTCCCACATGATAGGCGGCCGCACCGAGGGCGGTAGCCCCTGCGCCGACAAGGTACTTGTTACGGTGTTGGCCAAGATGCAGTCCCACGTGCTCGGCTGCAGTCGGATTTCTACCCGCTGATTCTCGAATGAGATCTTTGATAGCCTTTATGGCTATCCCACGTTCCTCACTTGGGAACTTCTTGGTAACAGCTCGCCCCAGTCTGTAAGCGCTATCGAAACTGGCAGTCTTGCTCTTGCTGGCAGCTACTGCTCCCTCTGCCAGGCCCATGGCATTCTGGTGCTCGGCGTCCTGGGACTCGATCATTTGCCTCTGCTGCTGGGCCTCAGCCTCTGCGTCCTCTTGATCTCTCATCCCAAGCTCGCCCTGGACGGCCTCAAGCAGCTCCATCAGTTCCTCGTCCTCCATGCCTTCGAGGTCTAGACCCCCCTGCATGCCCTCCTCTTCCATCTCTCCTGGGACGCCTTCTTGCCCGCCACCCAGCTCCATGCCTGGGGGCATCTCATTGCCCTCTGCCAGCATTGGGGGGACCTCCCCCTGCTTGGGCATGGCTTCCTGTCCAGGCTGAGGCTGTTCTTGTCCAGGCTGGGGCTGACCTTGCGCGTTTGGGTCCATAGGCTGCCCGGTCGCGGGGTCGATAGCGGGAGGAGCGGGTGGAGCAGTGGGATCGGACAATGCAAGCTGCTGGAGCTGCTGCCGGTAATCTTGAATGCCCTGGCGCAAGCGCATCAGCTCTTCGTTGGCAGCCATCGACTGCGTCTGGGTCTGCTGGAGTTGGCCACCCATTTCCTGCTGGGTCTGCTGGAGCTGCTGGGTCGCCTGGTCAGCGGTCGCCTGTGCCTGTTGTGCCTGTTGACCAGCCTGTGCGGCGCTGGCTTCTGCCATCTCAGCCCGTTGGCTAGTCTCCTGGAGCTTCTGCTCCATGAAGGCGGCTTCGTTCTCGGCCTGGACCTGAGACAGCTCCTGGTCCTGGTTCACGCGCGACATAGCGCGCGCATACTGCAGATCTTCGGGGCTGGTGCCCATGCCCTCGGCATCATGAACCACAGGCATCTGGACCTGGGGGCGAGTACGCTCACGTACGCCCTCATTCATGAGCGTGCCGGGATCAACCTTTCCGTAGTTGCTGCCATAGCCACCCATGTGCTCGCCTTCAGGCTGGCTCTGGGGGTTGCCGAGATCGGCCTTCTTCCTGATGCTGGCGCGCTTCACGCGGACGAAGTAGGAGGCAGCCTTCTCCCACGGGATGCTACGATCACCGTACACCGCCCGCTCGAGATTTCTGCTCATAGTGCTCTCCTACTTGTCGTACGTCAGGAAGAAGACGTTAGAGACCGCGTTGTGCTCGAGTTCCAGATAGTCAGTCTTGCTGATCTTGGTCGCTCCTACGGTCGCGGCGACCAGTCCCAGAACTGGGAGCGCCGTACCACTGGCCAGGACGTCGCCTTCCTTGGTCAAGCAGATGACAGCAGTTTGCTCTAGTTGGCCATAGCCGTAGCTACGAACGCCGGCAGTTGCTTGCGAGGTGGCGGCGTTGATGAACGCCACGATCGTATTCAACTTGGCGCTCCCCCACGCGACGGTGTCTGGAAATGTGATGGTGACCACCGGCGTGCTGAAGACCATTGTGAGGCCGCGGACGTTCAGACCCTTGTACGGGTCGACTGGGGATGATCCCACGAGCAGGCCCTGCAGGAAGTCCTGTACTTCCTGCCGGCTCTTGAACTCCTTAACGTAGATCATTTTGCTCTCCTAGCCAAAGATCCTGAAAGGATCTTTTACGATCGCTATTGGACCAGGGCCCCGTAAAAGGAGTTTATGAACGAGAGCTCGGACCCTACGCCATGTTCCCCAACGATACCATTGATGTTCAGGCTGACCTTGACCTTGATCTTGTCCTGCTCGTACTTGTTCTGCATGCGATCGAGCCACTGCATCAGCATCGGGCTCTTGTCGTTGATCGCGACATTGATTCCGCCGTCAGAGAAGTTCAACTGATTGCGGGTCTGCAAGAACCCAACCGACTGAATGAGGGCTACAGCCGTTCCATAGCGACAGAGACTGGTGAAGCCCATCTCAGTCAACTGATCGATCGTGTACTGCCCGAGCAAGGGTGGAGTACCGTTGAAGTCACTGAGGAAGTCGACTACAGCCCAAGCGATGAGCCGGTTGCTGCTCTCTTCACCGCGAATCAGCCGGTTCAGGTGGGGATAGTCCCTCATCCATAGCCGCATCATGTTGATGAAGGCATTGAACGTGTCTGACAGCCCGGGGATCGAGCTCGTACCCTGAAGTTCGCTCACTTGCGTTTGCTCTTGGGCGTGGAGTCTTCGGGCAGTGGCCCCTCGATCTTGGGTTCGATCACCAAGCTCTCAGTCGGGGCCTTGACCTCGGTAACCAGGTCCAAAATCTTCTTGGTGAGCTTTGGCCGCTCCGCCGGAGCTGAGGGTGCGGGTGGCTCAACGAAAGGGAAGTTCAATTTCCCACAAGCTCGCAGGGTTTGCACGCGCGGCTGGTAGAGAAGGGAGTCATCAATCTCTTCGACCTTCTCGGGGGCGATCGTAGTGTGACCGATTTCGATCGGCTCTTTGCTGGTGTTCTTGACCTGCATGACTATCTCCTCTTTCCCTTCTTGCTATGCTCGACCACTCGCGCCTTCTCGGTCTCCGACTTCGGCTCTTCGGGCTCGGCTTGGAAGGCGGTAGAGAAGTCCAGTTCTTGAGCTCCAGGAGCTTGGGTCACGCCCACAGACTTAATGTCCTCGGCTGGGATCTCCATGTCATCGGTGACGACCCCGGGCATGGTGACCATCTCTTCGAGCTGTTTCTCGATCTCATCCTTCACGGGGACTTCGGATGGAGTGGACTTGGTAGGTTGTAGGGGTAGGTCATGTATTTCCTGTCCTCGGCGGATCTTCAGGACCCCGTGTTGGTCACAGAAGACAGTCTCTCCATCTGGAGTCGTTACTTGGAACGCCCCCATACGGACGCGGTCGAGGATAGTAGTCATATGTTTGTCGAACTCCTCGGGGGAGAGTCGCATGCAGTCGTTGTGGAGCATACGCCTACCAGCCAGGAACTGCTTTTGACGGACTCTACCGGGCTGGTAGAAGCGCCGCACTTTGGTCTGTGGGTGCATTGCGACGTTGGTGATAGTGAATACCGGCTCTGACATGGTTACCTCCAATGATGGCTATATCTTACAGGCTTGGCCGTGGTCTTGAGAAGCGATTTTCCATAAGAGAACGGGAGCCTGGATGATCCAGGCTTCCCAGAGGTTAATTGTAGGGGGATGATGCCTAGTACTGCTCGACAGCCGGGTAGTGGAGACCCTGGTCAACACGGTTGTTGACTGCGCCGAGGTCCTCTTCCTCCATCGGGGTGACGGCGGAGAGGATGCTGTTGGCGTTGTGGAGGGTGGCGTCGCCGGAGTACAGCTCCATCTTCCGCACCGCTGCGATGTTGATGATCCCCAGGGCGATGTCCTCCCAGGACTGCCAGGTGATCAGGTTCGCGATCTTGTCGATGTAGAACTTGGTGTTGTTCAGGACGTAGAACTTCCCGAAGAACTCCGGCTTGGTGAAGGTGTAGAGGTTGCCCGGCCGCAGAAGGTCGGTCTTGATCGTGCGGGTGTACGCACGCCCGAGGAGCGTGTTATACTTGTACCCGTCGGTCGTGGTCTCCGACTGCAGGCGGTTACCAAAGTCCTCCACCGTCCACTGCAGGATGTCGTCCCAGTCGACCTCGGTGAGGAGGGTCATTTCGGCGCGGAGCCGGTGGCCATCCAGCATCTTGTAGAGGTTGACGACGTCCGGCCTCTGGAGCGGCAGGCTGACGCTGCCGTTGGTGGCGGCCGCACGGGCGAGCTCGCCCTTACGGACCGAGAACTCCACCGGCGGGGTGACGCCCTGGAGGGTACTGGCGTTGAGGATGGGAGCGGCGGCCACGCCGTTCGCCTCGGCCTGCAGCGCCTGGACGGCGGCCTCGATGTGGATGAGGAACTCGCGGTCCTCGATCTCCTGGATGTCCTTCACCGAGTTGTCCTCGATGACCTTGGTGATGGGCATCTCGTACGCCAGGAGCTCCTGCTCGACCTTCTCGAACTTCTCGCTCGAGATGGTGAAGAAGGGGATCTCAGCGCGGGGTGCGCGAACGAAGTTGGCACTCGGCTGACCGCGGAAAGACACAGCCATGGCACGCGACTTCGGCTCAACGTCCACGATCTTCACGAGGGTGTCGTGCTTGGTGGAGCGCTGGCAGTCGGCGCGGGTCACGGGCTCGGGGGGGAGGATCTTCCGCGCGAAGGAAACCTCACGCAGACGGTCCCGGATGTAGTTGCCGCCGTACTCGGCGATCTTCTCTTTGCCTTCCGTCGTCTCCAGCCGCTGGCTGAAGAGTTCGGTAAGGACTTGGGCGGAAGTACTCATGTGCGTCGTCCTTTCCCGACCCTTAGGTCAGCGTGTTGAAGAAGCGGAGCTTCTGTCCGTTGATGGATGGCATTCTGGTGACGTAGCCGATCGTAAGGCTAGGACCAGCCTGCAGCTTCAGGCCCGACTTGGTCAGGAGGTCATAGGTGACGTCCGCGACCATCAGCGGGCTGCCATGAGCAAGCCCGCCGGCCGAGTCGAAGATCAGGGTGTCGGCCTCGTACTTACCGATGTACAGGACCGGTACCTTGCCAATGGCCTGGACGTCGCTTCGGCCACGCTCACCGAAGACCACCCAGGACAGGGTGAGTCCACCCGACCTGATGGCCTGCTTCGTGGTGTTGTACTGCAGCCACTCGCCATCCAGGAGCGGGTTAGACCCGTTCGGGTTTGCCAGATCCCTGACCGCGAGCGGCAGGTCACGCCGGTAAACCAGTTCGACTGGAGTAACCAGTCTGAAGTTCTCGACAACCATCTCGTTCTCCTTCGTTCGTCAGCGGTTTCCGCTGATCAGCTGTTGTCAACCGAGGTGCCCAAGCAAGTAGGACTCAAGCTGGGTCGAGCCGTTACCGGGCTCGAGTTCGTCACCGAGATTCCCAAGCTGGCCATTGGGGGAGGACATCTTGACAGCCTCCTCCATGACATCCAGCTTCTTGCCCGCTTTCAGCGCGGTCTCGATCGAGGCAACCTTCTCCTCCATCGTCTCGCCCAGGGCGGTGATGTTCTTCTCGGTAGCGACCTTTGCCAGTTCGTTGATGCGCGTCCTCCGCTCGTAGTCGTGGATCTTCGCGGTTGCTCCGGCCAGCTTCTTCATCAGGCCATCGCGCTCCGCTGCCAGACTACGCAGCATGGTAGGCACCGCGGAAAGGACGGCAGCCACCTTCTGGGAACTGATCTTTTCCATGGTGTCTCCTTACCTGCCCATGCCGGGAGTAGCCATCGAGGACGCGCCCCCACCACTCATGCCAGCACCAGCGGTCGTGCCGAACTGGCCCGCTTTCTCCTTCTCACCGTCGTCCTCATCTTCCTTCTTCTTGGCTTCCAACGCCGCCTTCAGCTTCTCAGCCTTCTCCTTCTCTTCCAGTGTGGCGTCCTCACGCTCACCGGCCTCCGCGATCTTGCGGAGGTACGCCCTGGCCGCCGCTGCCTTGACATGCGAGATCTTCACTCCCGCCTGTCCAGTGGCATCCAGGTTGTTTTGAAGGACCGGATCCGTTGACTTCTTCTGGGCTGGCTCGTCGAGAACCTGACCCATCTGTCGCTTGGGCTCGGCCTTCGCATCACCCTTGTCGTAGTTGATCGCTCGCTCGAGCGTGTCGATCAGATCGCGCTGGCTCTCGGCCGCCCCCGGGAGCTTGGGGACGTTCTCCTCACTGGCGCTGGCGTTCGGATTCACCAGCGGCTCGCTGCCAGCACGGATGTTGGCGTTGCCGTCATGCTCGTCCTCAGCCTGCTTGCAGAGAGCGCGCACGAGTCGAATAGAGGCCTTCTTCTCTTCAGCCTCATCTTCCTTGCGACTCTTAGTGGCCATTCCCCCAAAGGGGTTATAGGCGTTTCTCTGGTCCTCATGCTTACGGGCAACATAGTCCTGGTGCCGACCCAGCAATTGCTCGATCGTACCAGTCATGTGTTGCCCGCCTAGGAAGTGGGATTTTGCCGGGTTCTCGTTGGCGTACTCTTTGTTCGCCTTGGACTTCTCATGGTGCGCTCTGGCCATGGCATTGGCCTCAGCAGCATCGAGCTTGTGACCCGCTTCGCTCAGAGAGAAGGCCACTTTTTCCTTCTTCTTCTCTTCCTTCTCTTCCTCGTCCTCACCCGCCTGGAACTCGGTCGACTCCTTGGCCTCGTGCTCAGGGGTCTCTTCCTTGTCAGACTTGTCCTCGGCGATCTTGCGCAGGAGCGACCTCATCCTACGCACGGACGAGCTCTTCTCCACCAGCTGCGGCTGGGTGCCAGTGCCGCCCGGGACGTCGTTCATATCGGTCTCGAGCGAGGAGGCCGCATTGAGCTGGCCGTCTTTCGGCCCGACGGGGTCCTCACCCGGCTTCATGGGCGGCTGAGACCCACTGGTTGCCTGGCCCGTTACATAGTTCTGGGTGCCAGGCGTGCCATCCTCGTTCAGCGGCAGGGCGGTCTCACCCTTGCCGGCTCCCACGAGCGGCTCTTCGGCCACCTTCACCCAGTTGATCGCGGGAAGATGGCTGTTGATGAAGTCCAAGGCCGAGGCGACCTTCTGCACGAGGCCGGAAGAGACATGCCCCTTCTTCTCTTCCTCTTTCTCCTCGTCCTCTTCCTTCTCTTCCTTCTTCTCCTCTGCGGAGGTCTCTTTGGGAGGCTCCTTGCCCTTCTCGTCCTCGGCCTCGGCCTCGGCAAGCTTGGTGCGCTCCTGAGCCTCCGCGATTGCACCGTGAATCATCTGCTGCAGGGTCAATCGCATCACGTTCTCCTTTTCAGGCCTGCCCGGGTGGTGGCGTGGCTTTCAATTCCGATCCCACGTTCACGTCCGTACCAGGTGCCTCCACATTAGATCTGGTGTAGTTGGTACTCTTGCCCATCTTCGTAGATGGGTTGACCGCCTTGGGTTGAATCTGTGGTGGCGCGATCGGTGGCTTCATCTCAGACGGCTTGGTGGGAACAGAGCCAGCTGGCGGTGGGAAGTCCGCCATCTTTTCCAGCTCGTCGAAGAAGGCCGCCAACATCACGTGTTCCACAGGTTCAAGCCACGGTGGTCAACCCCGGGGGCCGAAGCCCCCGGGGAGACGGATCATGCTACTGGTTCCACTGCACGGGGTAGCCGGCTTCCTCCAGCATCTGGAGGGCACGGATCTCAACCTGCGTGCCGACATCCTCGGCCTGCTTCTCGTAGCCGGCCTCGGCCAGCATTTCCTGAGCGCGCTCGAGCGCGGCAGCCTCGAACTGCTCGTCAGCGGACTTCTTCTCCTTGTCCTTCTTCAGGTAGTGATGGGCAACCCCACCCGCAAGCGCCAGGCCAGCGGCCGGAGCCGCCACGCGCTTGCCGAACCGCTTCAGTCCCTCAGTCAGTTCCTTCTTGCCGACCTCACGTGCCAGACCACGGGCATGAGACTCGACGTCAGGGCCACCGATCACACCATGGCCAGCCTTGAGGACCTTGCTCAGACCGCCCCGGATCTTGGACACGCCAGTTGCCTCACCGACCTGGCCCGGGAGCTTCTTCACGGCCTCAGTCGCCCGCCGATAGCCAAGGCGAGCCGAACTGATCTGGGGGCCAATCATGTCCTCTTTTGCCTGCTTCTCGATGCTGGCGAGCTCATCGACGTAGGCGTGCGCCATCGCACGGCCGAGATAGTCGGACTCGGCCAGCTTCTCCTGCATCTCGGTCTCAGCCGTGGGGGCAGGGGCGGAGGCGGTCTTGCCCATGTTGCCCTCGACCTCGGCCAGCAGCTGCCCGACCTCGACGTCAGACAGGCTATTGAGATCGACACCCTCTTCCGCAGCCAGCTTCACCAGGAACTCGGCGGCCGCCTGCTTCTGCAGGTCCTCACCGGTGTAGCCGCCGCCAAGCACTCCCAGGTTCTCCTGGGTGTTGTAGAACTCTGCCAACGAACGATCCATCTTGCTTCTCCTTGATTGGTTTACGTTACTTTCAGCGGCGACGTCTCATCGAGGTGCGAAGCCTCTGTCGTCAACCAATGATGCTCTTACCCATATTGAGAATACCCTTCCCAATTTGAGCAGGCAGATGCGAACCTGTTGCCTGAAGTGCACCGCCAAAAGCAGCCAGCCCCGTAAGGAGCGGGTGCTCAGATATCATCTCCATCGCGTAGCTCGGTCGCTTGCCAGTGTAGAGGTCGCGTTGGATCTTCATGCCGGCCAACCTTGACAGCAGCATGCCCCCAGGGATGGCTGCTGCCAGGGCCAGGTTCTTCAGCGCTCCAACATCCGCGGTCTTGGCAAACACGTCCTCTAGCCCCATGCCATAAATCTGGGCCTGCACTTCCGGGTACTGATGGAGATAGTCGGTCATCTGCGCGATCTTCTCAACCACCTGTTCACGGTAGCCATTATACGCAGCAGATACCTTGTCCATCAAATCGTTTTTGATGACCTCCGGTTCCCCAGTCTCGGACGGCTTCGGGATACCAATAATGGTGATACGAATCATCCGCCGAGTAAGAGGGGGGCCAAAGTCACTACGGTCATCAATCGAGCCCTTCAACAGCGAGGCAATCAGCTTGCTGATGAACTCTGGCCCCATGGGGATGGACCTGTCGATCTCATCTGTCTGGTCGAAGACCTGGTGGCGGTCGTCCATATCGTTCGCGAGCCGGCCCTTACCCATGCGGCTCAAAGCAATGCGCTGGAACTCATGTGGGCGAAGGACCATCCCCATCATTGTGGGGGTGGATAGCGCCTCCCTCAACGGCTGCTCCCCCATGCGATCGAGCACTTCTCGCGGGAGGTCAGGCTCTGACCGCTGAAGCACGGGGATCGCTTTGTTCATGAACTGAGATGGCACAACTTCCTTTGTAATCTCTGCACGCTTGCTTTGGGAAGCCTTTTTTTCCTTGATACTGCGAAGGAGCTGACGTGTCCGTTCGATCGAGTTGGACGTGACGGAGGCTGCCTTCTCGAAACCCGTCTTGTGGGTAGCCGGCATGTCCTCCTCCTCCTCGTGATAGCCGTAGTGATCTGCAAGGTAAGAAGAAGGAACCACTACTTGTGCACGATTCCCTACCGAAGCCAGCTTGGCCATCATATAGGAGGTCTTGTCCGCGCCGATGAATACGAATGAGATGTCGAAGAACCTTGGATAGGGATTGAACGCGCAAACCTTGCGGCCGTCGGGGAGGATCTCATTCGCACGATATTTTAGGAAGTCGTCGTAGTCGTCACGGGTAATTGACAGCCCACTGATCGGCTTTACCTGCTTGTGATACTGCAGAACCGCAATGCCTGGATGCCGATGTTGATCGGGTTTGTAGGTAGCAAGAGCTTTTCGATAAAGTTCCCAGTCGGTAGTGATTGAAGACAAATCGTAAGGGACCTTACATCCCATGCTGGTGCTAGGTAGCATCCCCTGATCAATCTTATCTACCACTCGTTGCGCCCCAACTCGCTCAGCCGCGTCCCGATCAATACGAACAATGAGTTCTACGCGATGCATATTGGTGTTGTAGACAGCCAACTCCACAGCGCCAAATGCCCGTTTTGGATCTTTATTTTGGTGATGCTGAAATGGCTTAGCGTAAATCAGAAATGTCTCATATCCATATACCGGTCCACGATGGATCAAGAACTCTTCTTCGAAACCGTCTGAATTTATGTTGCTAGACCAGTACTCAAATGCGCCTAATGCGTTCACGAGCGCGTAGATGGAGTTCGGATTCGGCTTCAATCCATCCAAGTACGTTCGGATCTCGGGTAGGAACGGACTCGCGACCTTATCCATATAGGAGTGATGGAGTTGATCCGGATGCCGGAAGATCTCAATCAGTTGATGTCCCTGCTGGTCGTGGGCAGGGAACTGACAGAGTTTGATCATTGTTACTTCCTACCCGGGAACTTAGCTTCTGCTTGCTGTCTTAGTGTGGGTTTAGGGGCCGGTGTTGCTGGGGCCGGCGGCCCAGCACCAAAGACATGCTCGGGCCCGTATTTGCGGAGCTGGGAATCGTACTGCTTGAGCTTGGCCTTTTCCGCCAACGTCTCGACCGGCTTCTCTGGCTTCTCGGGCTTCTCGGGCCTGTACTTAGACGCTCCCGAGATGAAGGCATCCAGGACCGGGTCTGACTTATCGTGGCCCCTGGATATGGTCATGGCCGTCTGCGGATCTACGTAGGGCTCTCCGCCCATCTCCGAGCGGTCAAGGAAGCGAGAGACGGCAGAGCCCGCCACCAGTGGATCGGTAGCGAGGTCAGGGTTCAGGTGGTAGACGCTATTGAAGGCCAGGTGGACCTGCTTGCTGTCCTTCTTTGCCAGGCTAGGGTTGGCCTCGATCATGGACTTCATAGCGCGGCCACGCACGATCGTGTCCTTCAACCTACCCAATCCATAACCACCCGCCATGGCTCCGGCAGCCAGCGTGGCGGTAGCAGCTCCTGTTCCCAGGCCACCCACCAGATGCTCCTTGAACGTGCTCCAAGCGCCGGCAGTCTTTTGCAGGCGCTCGCGCAGACGGAGGAGTCGGAACTCGCGATCGATATCGTCGAATTGGCTCATCACTGGTACTCCTCTTCCGACTGCCCACCATAGAGGCTCTTGGCCTTGGCCTTGAGCCTCTGGTAGGTCTCGCTCTTGCGGACCTTGTTCCCGACCAGAGCAGCAGCCACGTAGGGGGAGGCCCTGGCCGCGAGCTGGGCGGTCTCGCTCTTCACGCCAGCTTCTGTCAGCTGATTAGCGAGTGCATTCCCCGCGCGGTTCAAGCCACTAAAGGTCCCAGCGATAACCTTACCAGCACCCGCGGTCTTGTGCAGCAGGGCATAGGCGATATCCAGTGCTCGACTCATCGGTTACCCCCCATGCCCGCCTTCAGGGAGACTTCGATCTCTTTTCTTTGATCTTCCAAGACCGCCATCGCCTGCTTCATCACCCGCAGATCGCTGGCGGTCTTGGTAAACTCCACGAAGGTAGCCACGACCCCATGCTCGGGGTTGGGCTTGTGTCCGGCCTCGGTCGGTTGCCCCAGGCTCTGAATGAAGGCGTGCTTGGTCATGACCCCGTGGTTGACCAGCTGGTTGCGGACGGTTTCCATGCCCGCCAGCAGGTCCTGTTTACTGCCGAAGTAGGACCAGGCGGCTGCGATCTTGGACAGCGGCTCGCCTACCAACACCATCTTCTTGACCTCCTGCGCGAGATCTTCTTTCAGCATCTCCATGTGGGTGGTAGCACAGGAGATCTTACTCATCAAATGCTCCTGTGCGCCGGTCGCGGTCGTGCGAAGGGCGTGCAGGTCTGAAAGACCCGGAGGCGTCATAACCGAGGCGTGCTTGCCGAAGATCTCATCTTCTACGTTGCGAGCACGGGGAGCCGAAGGAGGTGCAGAGTAATCGTCGATGTAGCGCGTGTCAGACTGACTACCGTCATTCATGCCCTTCAGCACGATCGAGGGGTCGGCCGGGCCACTCGTGAACTCGACATTGCGGACGGACCCACCTTTCTCCCACTCGTTCTGGAACGCGGCCTGGTTGGCGAACTCACACACACGGCGCGCATGCTCTGGTCCCAGATCTTGATCTCTGATGACTTCTAAAACGGCTTCGGAGAGGGGAGTACTTTGATTGGAATACATGGCTGCCGCCTGCTTGCCGAGCATTTGAAGACGGCCTGGATCTACGGGGCGTGCTCGAGCTTGTTCAATGATCCCCTGCGGCACGGCTCCTAGTTCTCTATCCATGTGCGGCATGCTGTACCTCGTGGGGCTGATTCTAGGCGGTAAGACCTCTGAGGTCAACGGATCTTGCCGCAACTCCTAGTACTTGTTACTCTGTGAAAGGTACCACGCAGAGGACGCACATGGGAAGTACAGATATCAAAGCAGTCGGGACCTTGGCTGACTATGTCGAGCCAAAAGAGGCCCGGGAGATGTTGGGCATCAGCCACTCCACTATCTGGCTCTACCTCAAGCACGGCATCCTTCAAGGCCGGCACTTCAAAGGTCATGGCCGGCGGTACTTCATACGAAGAGCTGATATCCAAGCTCTGTTGGAGTTAAGAGATCGCGATGTAGAGCCATGCTCTTTGAAGGAGCTACTACAAGGTGTGAAGATCCGTATCCACAGTGTGGAAACCCGGCTGGACTTCATCATGCAGGTACTAGGTCTAGAGGTCTCAGCCCTGCGCGACAAACCGATAGAGAAGTTGCTGAAGATCTATAACGATGCGACGGTAGTGGTGTCTGAAAACCCGCGCTTCATACATGCACATCAGGTCCGGAGCTGGGCAGAAGTCATGTGCCAGTTCACGGAGCTTGAATTCCAACGGATGGTGGGGCCCACACAAGACATCCATCCATGGAAGCCGATCTTCAATCTTTGTGTCGCGCTCCTTACCGACCTTAGACGACGCAAGCGCTTTGGGTTTGATACCAGCTTACAGCAGACCTACCGGATACTGGACAAAGCCCGCAAGCAGTTGAGTCAGGCGGCATTGGTATTTGAGCACAGTATGGCCTCGAACTTCGGGCCGCTCAAATCTGCACGCATTCACCGCATACACAGTCATGCAGACTCCTTAGATCGCTATATAGAGGCCGAAATAGGGCTTCCAGACACCCAAAACTGAAAAAACTGATCTCCTTCCGGGTATAAGGATTATGGACCAAGAGAATGCGCTTTTGGCCCAAACATCCTTGGCCAAGGAGGAAGGAAATGAGTCACATACGCCAGCCACGATCTTCACAAGCTCAGGCGAACGTCGCCGAAGCGCAGGAGCCCGAGCAGGTGGACCCGACCAAGAAGCTGCTCGACGACCTCGGCAAGCGGCTGGGAGATCCGCAGGTCATCGAGAACGCCGTGAAGGCCGGCGTGCTCGGGGCTGTCGGCGAGGTCCTCCGCCATAAGCAGAACACGCTGTACGGCACGACCAAGGCCCTCTTCGAGCAGGAGGGCTGGCAGGGGAAGGCCGTAGGCACGTCCGCGATCGTCGGAGCGGTGGGCGTCGGCGCGCTCGGAGTCGAGATCATCGGCCGGAAGGGGCTGGACTGGGAGTCGGGTCCGGTCAGCTGGCTGCTCTCCAAGATCTTCTAGTCCTGCCCGCATCCCACCTTCATCCCCGGCTTGTAAAGCGGGGGTCATTTTTAGCTATAAGAAAGGTAACCGAGAAAGGAGTTCGCATGAGTAAGGCCGAGCGCGTTCGCGCGATCGAAGCACGGGTCTACACGATGGTGGGGTCTCGTTATCCCATCAACTGGGAACAGCTGACGGAGGACGATCTGTACAAGGTCCTGGATCTACTCCGCGACATTCAACGAAGGACCGACCGCAACGTGGATGACGCCAAGACCCAAATGCGGGCGAAAGCTCGCAGGATGGGCATACCTATTTGAAAGGAGTGCCAATGAAGAAGCTGATCGAAGTTCAGGAGCAGTCCGGTTTCGATTCTCTGATGGGTGAGCGCATCACGCTGTTCTGTCTCAACTACATCTATACGGGCAAGCTCGTCGGCGTCAACGAGAAGTACGTGCTCCTCGAAGATCCCGCCATCGTGTACGAGACCGGTGCGTTCACCGAGAAGGATTGGAAGGACGCTCAGGCCCTCCCCAACGAGATGTACGTGATGCTGGCGTGCGTGGAGAGCTTCGGGAAGGTGAAGTGATGCAGCGGTCATGCAAGCAACGCTATAGGTCTGAGTCTGGGTCGGGGTTTGGGTCTAGGTCGGGGTCGGGGTCGCGGTCGCGGTCGTGGTCGTGGTCGGGGTCGCGGTCGTGGTCGTGGTCGTGGTCGGGGTCGCGGTCGTGGTCGGGGTCGCGGTCGGGGTCGTGGTCGTGGTCGGGGTCGCGGTCGCGGTCGTGGTCGTGGTCGGGGTCGCGGTCGCGGTCGTGGTCGCGGTCGTGGTCGTAGTAGGCCACCACAACAAGGGAGATCGCATGCAGACACGAACGGAGTTGGATGCCAGCTGGAAGAAGGCGGCTGACCGCTGCCAGCGGCAGTACAACACGAGGGTGGTGGCCGCCATCAAGGCCACCATGGAGTTTCTCGCGACCTACTGGGAAACGACTCTGCGCCGGAGACTCTTCGGCCACGAGGAGCAGCAGGGCAGCTACTGGGTGGCGGCGGACATGTTCGAGATCAATCAGGCCCTGCTTAGGGCCTGTTGGTGGCCTCATCGTCACCCACATGTCTTGCCGGGCTGTGTAGCGTTCAAGGCCGACATCCCCCTGATCGGTCGAAGGGGCGTCATCAACCTCCGCCAGGTGCCCGCGGACACAGAGGTCAAGCTCGTAGACCCCAAGAACACGGGGGAGGCATTCTTGGAGATCGAAGGTTTCGTGGGCAACGAGGCCAAGCACTCGGTCATCATCCTCGGCTTGGAAGATGGCCAGGAGGTGGTATTCACCGTCCACCCAGGAGACCCGGCTCCGCACATCGGCCTGCCCCTAGATCTGGTCAAAGCCCAGCTCGGAGACATCACCACCATCACGGCTGCCCAGGCCCTGGAGTTCGGTCTGACTTTCGCAGCGACCTCCTAACTACGGAGGTCACCGTGAACAAGAGGATCAAGGGCATAGAGAAGGGCTTGAGGCTGGTCAGTACGCCCATCAACTTGGGCGGTGGCAGGTCCACCAAAGATCCCCGCATGGCACTCCAGCTGGCGATCAAGGACGCGCTGGACCCAACCAAGATGGATGGCCCCGTACGAGCCCTTAAAGATATGTCGCCCGAGGAGCGGGCGGCTATCGAGAAACAATACGGGACCAAGATCATAGAAGGCGATCGTAACGCGCTGGTTACTGTCGAGGTCTTTGTATCATTTGTAACCGAGCGCGCAGTGCTGGTACTTCAAGGTGTTCCTGGTGCCTCATGGCATACTCGGTGCTGGCTCCCCCGCAGTATGATCGAGAATGGGGAACATGTAGTGCAAGGTCCCACGACTTTGAGGATCCCTGCTTGGAAGGCGCTACGAGCTAAGCTCCGCCGAAAGACACCCACCTCCTGATGGCCAATGTATGGCCCGGCTCCCCGAGTTCTTCGGGTTCGAGCCCTTTTTAGCTGCAAAACTGGATTGCTTTTGGGGATAAGAATTGTAACCAAGAGAGGAGTTTTACGATGCCCCAGAAGCATATGATCGTCAATCAGCACACCCACTACGAGATCACTGAGTGGGACGACTCCAAGGCCACGGTCAAGGTCAGGACCGTCGGCGGTAAGGTTGTGGGGCGCAACCCCGTGACTGAGGAAGCCCGGTTCTGCAAGGGCGGCGAGGTCCTCATGCAGTACGAGGACGGCGTTACCCACCGGGTGTCAGCCCGATACTTCCAGTCCCTCAGTCCCCAACAGATCCTCGTCATCCCCGTCCGCTACCTCTTCGACTAGTTCATACCAAGGTTCCCTGGGTCCTCCAGGTCGAACTTTTCTTAGCTAGTGCCGGCGACGGGGTTGGTAGTCCTCGCCCGTGTCTTTCAACGGCGCGATGATGTCAGGCCGTGGGTACTTGATCATGGATGCCAAGAAACAGTACAGGATGCTGTGGAAAGTATCATCGGTAGACCCGGGCGAATGATTGTAGATGGTCATGCGCAGTTGTTTGCTGTACTCGCTGAAGATGTTGAGGATGTCCTGTCCGTAGGGCTCGAAGAAGTCATCCCAATTCGGCAGTGCGATCTGCTTGCGCACGAGCGCGTTGAATACATCGCTCATGACTTCTGTACGGTGACACATGAAGCGGCGAAGCGTGGGCTGCCAGACGACCTTCCCCTTCTTTTGATTGGCGTTGTATTGGAACTTGAGGATCTTCTGTGGACCGAAGGCACGCATGAGATGATCGTTGCGATCGAAGCCGCCACCATAATCGCAGCCACAAAGCTGGATGTTGTAACGCGATAGGATATTGCAAATACGTTCCAATTGCTTTGGCGGTTCTAGATCTTCGCCCACGAAACGGTGAGACCAAAAGACAGTGAATGCGCCCGTCCCGAAGTACGTGCCCAGTGAGATGACAGTGTAAGCCTGTTCGCCGCTTCCCCAATCAATACCGGCAAAGATGTCTTGGCTATGTGCAAATTTCGTAAAGTGTTCGAAGTCTCCGAGTCGGATCTCTTCGCGGCAACAGGCTTTCAATTGCCCACGAGTGATGGGGCGCGTGCCGCTATCGTAACTGCGCCCAAAGACCTCGTTGTTAAGCTTCTGCCTGGAGTAGCGCTTCTGCTTTTCTAGCAGGCCCCGCCATCCTTCTGGCGTCTTTACTACCCATGGCACCATCAACTGACTGATATGATAGCCCTCGAATGTGACCTTAGATTTGTTGTTCTCGGTCACTGGGTTCATGGCTGTCCATGCAGCGTCTGGGTGGTAGACCTCAATCGGCTGATGGCAACGATCACAGATGAGACCATCGGTACCGATGTTGTCCTCTCCCAGGACATTCCAATGCCAAGACCCCTTGTCCCCGGGTGTCCCATGGTGCTCACACGGGACTACCCATTCATTCTGGGTAGAGAAGTTCGCCCAATAGTATTCGATCGTATTGTCCAAGCTCTTAGGCGTGCCAGAATAGTTGAAAATCTTCCAGTCGCTATGGCTTGCACATTCTTCAATGACGGGAATGTTGTCGACCAGAATGTCTTGGATCTCATCAATGTCGATCAGGTCAGATGGAATACCTCTTACTCTATCCGCGGTAAGGTAGGCGTAGCGGAGTCGGATCTGAGAGTAGTTGATGAACTTCTTGTGGAAAACAGCGTTTGTGAGCTTGGTGTTGGTGTATGCCTGGACGACCGGGCTCATGCTGATAGGATCAGCGAGACGATCGTTAGAGAACACCTTCGTCTGCTCTGACGAGGGACTGACATACAGGCTCTTGAAGTAGTTAATGAGACAACTGTAGGCCAGCAGCTTGTTACCTAACGTGGTCGATTTTTCAACCTGTCTGCCCGCCAGCAGCAAAGTCTTTCGTTCACTGGTGTCGTAGATACGACGCAGGTATGGACGCGGACCAAAATTGAAATTGTCGACCGAGCCCTTGTCCGCGATCTTGATTGCGGTCTCCGCGAATTCAGATGGAGCGACATTGTAGATGTAGTCTAGACGAGCTTCGGTCTCCTCCACGTCATCGGGGTCATGATCGATCCCAAAGTCTTGTGGTTCACCTTCATCGTTAAAATCATAGAACGGCTCGGTGTAAACTTTGCCGTCCACGAGCTGTCGCGCGAGGGAGACCGGCATATCGATCTCAGTTTTTCGAGCACGAACGCGGCGAAGGTCGACTAGCAAAACAAGTACCTGTCCTTGGTATAAGGAAGAAAGCAGGGAAGGCTGTAGCTAGCCCTCTGCAGTCGCCACCGAGGGCGTCGGTCTCGCCTCGGTCGAGGAGATTCTAGTTGGGTGTAACCCTTCATCCGAGTCTCCAACACCGATCAACCGGCAGCCGTAGGTGAGTTTCAAGTACCAAGAAGCTGCTTTGACTCCCCCTTGGCCAACCGGCAAAGGAGCAAGGGACGTGAGCAGGTAGCAGGTGGGTGCTGTTTTCGAGGACTTCTAGTTGTGCGACCAACTAGATCGTCCACCCTGCTATCTGCCGTCCGCCAATATCGAGGCGGCCTTAGGCCGCCTCTAACTTAGCTAGCTAGCCCATTTCCTTTAGCTAGCCCCTCTCCTACCTTTCGATCCAAGATCTCCGCAAAACGGCGAAAGGTGTCTTCGTTCGGTGGCAGTGGTCTCCTATTGATCGCAGGGATCGTAACACAGTAGCTATCGACCTCCTGGATGAACTCCACTAGCGGCTTAACTGAGGGATAGCTCTCCTCTGCAGCCGACAACACATCCAGGCCGAAGAACCCACCACCCCAGTATTCGGTCGCCACCATCGGGCCCGGCCACACGTGGTAGAGGAGGTCACCCTCCTTCTCCAGGTACTTTACAATCACGCAGTCGGACTCCAGTAGGGGGACAGCCACTACGACTGCCTTCTCCACGTCCGAGACCTTAGCATCACCAGCTTGCGCGACCTTCGCTACAACCTCCCGCTCTTCATCGCTGATGAATGCGGGCTTGGGAAGATCATTCATTGTACAGCCTCCTGATTAGAAATCTTCGTCATCGACATCCGTGCCTTCTCCCGACTTACTGTAGTTGCCTTGCGGAGTAAGGGCCTGGATCTCAATTATCTTAGTTCGATCCATTTTCATGCGGAACTGCTGGAACTGCCTGAGCACGTCCTGGAGCGCGACATCACTCTGGCGAAGGATGGCATTGGCCTTCTCCAGCGTCGTCATGCAGTTTTTCAGCGCCATGCTCGTGTCCACCGAGCAGCGTACGTTCTCAAGTTCGATCGCATGCTTGACTGCGATCTGGCCGATGCGGGCGGCCGCTTCCACCATGTTGAAGCCCGCAGATGGTCCACTGATGCCCACCACCCATGGCAAGTGCTTGGGAACCAAGTCTGTTGGTGTCAGGAGACCTTGAGCCAGGACATTGGATCCCGCTTGGTCATTGAAGTACTCCATCCATTGTCCTTGGGTCATCAGCATCCGGTTCCAGAAGTAGTGCCTGTAGGCTGTCACGCCATCGCGCGTAAGGGGGATTGACGTGTACTTACGGAGACGCTTGGCGATGACCGCAGGGTGCATGGACGAAAGCAACAACGGTCGCAGCTTTTCTTGCACGTAGGCATCTTGCAGAATGACAAACGCCTCCTTGGTAGAAGGCGTTTGCGCCCACATGTCGAAGATCTTCAGACCCTTCAACCACCGCCGGCTGGGCATGTGGGTGGGGTCCTCTGGTAGAAAGGGGTCTGGTCTGGGCCCCATCTCCTCTTGAACACGACGAATGTAATTAAGGTTAAGTCCGTCTAAGCCCAGACGATCTAGCTGATCCATGATCAGCTGCTCATTAGCCTCCTCATCCGCCTTCGAAAGAAGGTACTTGATGAAGAACTCGGATGGTGATCTTGGCGTGAGACGCATTCTACTGCCGGCCCTTCAAGTAGATTGCGCTCAAGCTGTCGGGTGTTGTGTGAGTTCGCGCAAGCCATCAACAACTTTATCCAGGTGACGAGTTACGCGCTCTAATGCCCCCATGTCAATGTTGGAGAGCCCGAGCCTGGACGCAATCAGCAGCTCGGAAAGTTTGGAGAGCGTGTCTTCGAATTCCGGCAGATACGACACGAACGTCGAGACGTTCTCAGGGTTGAGGAAACCGACAGAGAGCACTCGATCTACAGAGAGTGGATCGTCCAGGGAGGCGGCCTCTTTCAGCATCAGGACATTGATCTTAGGCAGACGCTCGATGTATTTGGCAGCCCGCTTCTCGGCCGCAGCATACTTCTCGGTGACGAAGGTGACCTGGCGAACGCCATCGATCGAACACCACCTGCTCAGCTTCTTGGCAGAAGCCAACTTCGTTCGAGCAAAATTGGGTTCCACACCCAGAATTGCGAGGTTGAACATCGCCTGGTCGTGGTTGATGAACTTGCATGGCAGGACAGCAGCCAGCTTCTCTACCGGCTGACCGCGAAGACTGTAGGTACCACCCGACTCCCACATGACTTCGACCTTGTGGGGTAGACGCTGAGCTTCGGCCGTCTTGCCGAACTCCCCAGGGGTGGAGGCCAGCTCCGTCATCTCCCGCATGGGTAGCCAGCCACAGTCCTCGGGGATGGCAAACACTCCATCGTCCATGGGTGCTACCTCCCGGAGACCGGGCACCAGCTGTACCTGGACCTCGGCCCCCATGATCGTCTGGGCATGGTAGGTGTCTTTCCCATCAGGGCCCTGGGAGACTCCCATGATGGTCATTGGCACCATCGCCACGGCGCTACCCCCACGAGCGAGGTAGAAGCAGCCAAAACCAGTGGGGTCCTCATTGATGAGGTTGGAACTCTTTCCCACGAGATTGCCGGCGATGTCCTCCTGGAAGGCAGACTCGCTACCATTGGCGAACACAGCGATCGAAAGGTTGTGACCATCAAGGTCCAGACAGCTGGGGAACACCCAACCAACCAGTTCCTTGCCGTCCTGGGTCTTGACTCGGTACTCCCCGAACTCGTCCACGACCTTGATGGTCATGTCGTCCAGGGTCTCCTTCACCACCGAGTTCGTAGAGATTGTCTCGGTCCCGTTGCGCTCGACTTTGTTGACAACATCCGAACCCACCATATTGACTGCAGTTGGACGATCAACCACCTCTTCCTCGGGGAGGAGGGTATCTGGATTCGCGGTCTTGACGAGGAACCCACCAGCGGTCTTGATGATCTGTATGATTTTCGGTGGGATTGCGTGGAGGGCCTCCTTCAGCATCGACTCCCCTGACGCCCTGCCCCGGTCCTTGAAAGCCAGCTTTGAAAGCCAACTGCGAGTAGCATCGTTATCGAGCAGCGCGTGGCGCAGGTCCCTATCTGTGCCCAGGGTCTCTTCCAGCCGTCTGACGTCAGCCTCCTTCACGGTGCCGGCAATGGCCTCTACCAGGAACTCAGGCCGCACAGAACTGGTCTTTGGCGTCTCAAGCTGTCCCACACGGGCGTTACCGAGGCCGAATCCACCAGATCGATAGGGCGGGTAGAGGATGTTCAGCATATCCTGGTCACCAGGACGCTCGGCGGCAGCTTCAAACACCTGGGGCCTGAACATTGCTCGCTTGAGCCGATCCTCCGTCAGAGGCTGGGCCTTCCCGTTCTGGATGAAGGTATCCAGCGGAAACATCTTGCCCTCATTGATGACCACTGGAACCAGCACAAGATTCATGCCCTGAGCACCGGAGCTAACGCTGTACTCGAGTGGATTGATCGCAAGTTTGTTCGAAAGCTCTACCGCGCCAATAGCATAGCGTCGCTCGGGGTCAAGTTCGTTGATAACGATCTTCGGGCTGAAGTCACCGACGTACGGAGCCTGGCGGTAGAGTTCGTTCATGATCTCTGACTGCCAATCATCGGGGTTCTCAGAGAGCCTAGTGAAGGCAGCTGCGAACTTGGGAAGCCCCTTCGGATTGTCCAAGAAAAGGTCCATCTTTTCGTCTCCTACGTGGAAGGCTACCGCCGATCTACACTATGTCGCAAGAGGAATTCACTTACCTTACTGCCAACCTATATAGATCGTTGCGTGATTAAGATCTTTCATAATTGGCATATCGCATCAATGGGATATCGTTCGACGCCAGCAGTATTGATTGGCTCACCTGGTTCAGTGGTACCCCCCGCCGTTGCCCAGCATGCCGGGGAAGCATGGATTGTATAGATGTATCCCATGGGCACCGGGTAGACAAAGGCCACATTGGGGGCGAAAGCGGCTCTGGTATAATGTGCCCCATCAGTGTTCCACATAGAGATCCTAAACAGGTTGCCAATGTGCGTGGTCAAAATAGTAAATGGAACAATGAATGTCACTGCATAGAGCCCAGCCCCCGAACAGGGCACGTCCATGTAAGTGGCACTGCCCGCACCAATGATCCGCGCGCTATTGTTGTACCAAAGTTGGACGCGGATAGTATGAGCTCCGGGGGCAGCCGTTCTGAATTGGCATCCGATAATTGATCCTGTAGTCCGGCAATAAAAGACTGCTCCTTCTTTTTGATTACCAACCAAATTCGTCAGATTGGTTTGCAGCGCGTTAACAAGGAACACAGGATCTGTAGGCAGAACTCCAGAAGGGCCCGGAGGGCCGGGGGGCCCCGGCGGGCCGTCAGCTCCTGTTGCACCCGGAGGTCCTGGAGGTCCTGGAGGTCCTGGAGGTCCTGGAGGTCCTGGAGGTCCTGGAGGTCCTGGAGGTCCTGGAGGTCCTGGAGGTCCTGGAGGTCCTGGGGAACCACTTCCAACCTCTGGTTGCACATGGCTAACTACCGCGCTGGCCACGGCCTCAGATATAACAGTGGCCAATCCCTCATCCATGAAAAGGTCCCCAATTTTCTGGGACATCTCCATTTTTGTAGTGCCGTCAGGTTGGGGGACTTGTACGGGCGTAGATTTGGTCACTACGCCTTTCGCCACGGCTCGTGAAAGTAATCGATAGCGAAGAAAATCTGCAAGGGCCTTGATGGAGATCATGGTTTGGGCACCATGAATTTGGGGTTGAGACAGGCGGCTAATTGACCGGCAGTAGAAGGGGGAGCCTTGGGCGCGGCATGTTCATGCGCAGCTAGCCAAGTGATCAGCATCGACGAGGAGAGGATTGGTTCCAGACTTCCATTTCCCAACTTGAAGATCGCGGCATCAATGGTCTTGATGCCGGTGATTACCTCCATGCTGACCGCGGCCTTGAACGTATGAACTCCAGTCACCTCCTCGTTCTTGATTCCAGTGATCTTGACTTCCTGAGTTCCGGTGACCGTCAATTTATCTGACCCCAACACGGTCGTATCTCGGCCACCACTGTATTTCTCAGTCAGTTTACCACTAGCTACGATCTCAATATCACCACTCTTTTTAATCCGTAGGGTATAGTTCTCGCCCGAAGCTGAACCATCATCGACCTTCACGTTCTTGGGGGCGATCACTAGTTCGTAGCGGACGTCATCGCTTACATGCCCGAACCGTACCTGGACATCGGCCTTGTCATTCTGAGCTTTGTCTCGGACAGTAAGCCGATAGATGACAGGTGCCTCTCCCGCAGGGTCTCCCTCCTGTCGATCAACTCGCCAGAAACATGCGCCACCGGGCATGCTCATTTCGTAGTTCTCACAGAACTGGCGCAAGTAGTTGAGGACCGGGATGTACATCGTTTGGCAGGTGGGTGTCGTTCCGATTTGAATGACCCCGCCTCGGCGGAGGTAGATGAAATTGCCGTCGTGCCCCACAAGAGCGATATCGCCTGGATTCAAGTTCGGACGCTTGCTCCTGAAAGACCCCCCATGACTGGCAGGAGCTGCCGCCCCCGTGGACTCGGTAGATACCGGCTGCTGCAGGTCTTCCTCGGTCTCTACGCCCGGCTGGCCAGCACTATCTGTAAGATCATCAGCTTGTGTGGCTTCTGACTTCGGCACGCCTATGAACCCCAGGATAAAAGGCGGATCGCCATCAGAAGGAGACGTGAAGTAGGCAACCGTTCCGACCTCTGGCATGGCGTAGATACCAGCCCCGTTGGTCGCTTCCAAATAAGGGCACATGATCTGTACCCGTGGAATGTACTTGCCGCTGTATTCGGAGATCAGATCAACGGTCCAGTTCTTCATGTCGACATTGGCGACCGTTCCCTTTTCCACCCAAGCTGCATCCATATTATCGATGCGCTTGGACGGAGAATTGGACGTGCCAATATTTCGAACGGCCATCTACTGATCCTACTGGTACATCACAGGCTGAGGCTTGGGCCGAGAGAACAGTTTGTGTGCCAGAGCCCCCGCACCAATCAGAGCTCCGCCAGCAATACCAGCTTTGCCCAATGGGCTCTTGGCCACAGCCTTCAGCCCACCGAGGATACCACCGCCGCGCATGACAGTCTCTGCCTTACCAGCAGTACCGGCAACACTCTGTGCGGTGGGAATTCTGCCTTCCTGGAACAGGTTCTTCGTGTGCTGCCAAAGTCCGGTACCAGCCGGCGCTCCCATGCGCTGGGCCATGGGTCCCTGCCCCCCAATGGTATTCCCAAGATGCCCGAAGCCCTCACCCATGAACTGACGGCCACGAGTGAGGGCACCCGGTCCAGCAGCGGCAGCAGCATTCGCTGGAATGGGTAGTGGCATTGCCATCTTTCTTAGTTCCGTCAATTCCTCGATGAAGGCTGAACCCATTCTGGTCATGTACACATGGTCCATGTTCTCTCCTAATACGGATGTTTCAATCCGAATTCGTAGCCCATCGCAATGCCTGGGATTGGATGGGTTCCGTGCACGTTTGACCCCCACCCCTTATTGGCCGCTTCAATGATCGTCTCATGCAGACGTTCGTGGTTCAATTTTGCCATCCAGTCGGTCTGGATGTCGAGCGGCAGTTTTGACACGCCCTTGAGGACAGGTGCATGCTGGATGGGCCGCAGGCGTTCGGCATTCAACTTCTTGTTGATGGCTTGGACCTGGGAGGTGGGCGCAAAATCTCCGCGCAAGAAGTCGTGGTTGTCACCTGGCTCTTCTACCTTCGTCAAGTTCGTCATGCTTTTGAC
>Ga0315288_10001032_pt1 | contig 35506 bp, 34 predicted proteins | sample YL17G11_20_MG_FD_203454 | JGI IMG/M metagenome (GOLD analysis project Ga0315288, IMG submission 203454) | Sediment microbial communities from Yellowstone Lake, YNP, Wyoming, USA - YL17G11_20 | ecosystem: Environmental > Aquatic > Freshwater > Lake > Sediment | place: USA: Wyoming | collected...
TGATCATAATGCCCCAGAGAAAGAAACAGAAAAAGCACCAGGACACGGTGAATAATCTCAAGCCCGGCGACAGGATCATCACGACCGGCGGCATCTTCGGCACGGTCATGGGTGTCCAGCCGGACCGAATCGAGCTCAAAATTTCGGCCAACGTGAAGATCGACATCACCAAGAGCGCCGTCGGAGCCGTCCTGGGCGCCGAGAGAACGGAAAAAGCCGGGTAAGAGCCGGGCGGCTCGGCTGCCGATCCATCATCGCAACCGGGGGAAACACCACTCGAGAGCAGAGGTAACATGAGAAAAGGATTGCAGTGGAAACTCATTCTGACGTTGGCCGTCCTGGGCCTTTCGATCTTCCTGGCCTATCCCCCCAAGGACAAGATCAAGCTGGGCCTGGACCTCAAAGGCGGCATCCACCTGGTCCTCCAGGTCATCACGGAGGACGCCGTCAACGTCGAAACGGACCAGGAGATCATCCGCTTCCAGGAGTTGTTCAAGAAGAACGCCATCACGTTCCAGACGGCGACCAAGGACCGGCCCGGCCGGTTCCTTTTCACGGGGACGAGCGCCGACCAGGAGGGGAAAACAAGGGACCTCATCGATCAATACACGAGGGACTGGGACACCTCCTTCACGGGAGACAAGCTAACATTCACGATGAAGGCGCTGGTCACCCGGGCCCTCAAGGACCAGGCCGTCAACCAGACGGTCGAGACCATCCGCAACAGGATCGACCAATTCGGTGTCGCCGAGCCCCTGATCCAGAGGCAGGGCTCGGAGAGGATCGTTGTCGAGCTCCCGGGGGTCACCGACCCGGAACGGGTCAAGGACCTGATCAAGGTCACGGCCATCCTCGAGTGGAAGCTGGTCAAGGCCGGACCGGCCCCGGACGAGGAGACCCTCCTCAAGGAATTCGGCGGCAAATCCCCGGAAGACATGGAGGTCCTCAAGGGCGACCCCAAGAAGGGTGAAGCTGGTTTCTTCCTGGTCAGCCGGGTGGCCTCGGTCACGGGCAAGGACCTGCGCATGGTCCGCCGCTCCGTCGACGAGTGGAACAACCCCGCCGTTTCCTTCTCCCTGAACTCCGAAGGGGCCAGGCGCTTCGAGAAGGTCACCGGTGAGAACATCGGCAAACAGCTGGCCATCGTCCTCGACAGCAAGATCCAATCCGCTCCGAGCATCAACGCCCGGATCTCCGACAGCGGCATCATCCAGGGACGGTTCACGGTCGAGCAGGCCGAGGACCTGGTCGTCGTTCTCAAGGCGGGGGCGCTTCCGGCCGGGATCAGATACCTCGAGGAAAGGACGATCGGGCCCTCGCTCGGCGCCGACTCCGTCCGCCAGGGCCTCATGGCCGGGCTCTTCGCCATCCTGCTGGTCATGACCTTCATGCTCTTCTTCTACAGGCTCTCGGGTCTGAACGCGGTCGCGGCCCTCATCCTCAACGTCGTCATTCTTTTCGGCTGCCTCGGCTACTTCAAAGCGACCCTGACCCTTCCCGGCATCGCGGGCATCATCCTGAGCATCGGCATGGCCGTCGACGCCAACGTCCTGATCTTCGAGAGGATCAAGGAGGAGCGGGCCGTCGGAAAGAACGTCCCGAGCGCGATCCAGCTCGGATTCTCCCGGGCCTTCAGCGCGATCTTCGACTCCAACCTGACGACGATCATTTCGGCCATCTTCCTGTTCCAGTTCGGAACGGGCCCGATCAAGGGATACGCCGTGACCCTGATCATCGGCCTCCTGGCCAACATGTTCACGGCCGTGTTCGTGTCCCACCTGATCTTCGACGTGACCATCCCCAAGTCCGCAAAAAGGCTGAGTATCTAACATGGAACTCTTCAAAACACCGCACATCCAGTTCATGAAGTATAAGTTCGTGGCCCTGGCCGCGTCGGCCGTCATCGTCCTGGCCGGGGTCCTGAACGTCACCGTCTTCCACGGCCTGAAGCCGGGTGTCGACTTCGGCGGCGGGACTCTGATCCGGATCGAATTCAAGGACCCCACGCCGGTAGGCCAGGTCCGCAAGCAATTGGCGGATGCGGGCCTGGGCGGCAGCGTCATCCAGGAGACCGGCAAGAAAGGTCATGAGTATCAGATCCGGACGATGCAGGTCGTTAGAGCGGCCGATGCGCAGCAGGAGATGGAAGCCCACGAACAGCTGGCCAACAAGGTCATCGAAGCCCTCAGGGGGAACAGAGGGCCGGACAAGCTCACGGTCATCAGCCGGGAAACGGTCGGCCCGCAGGTCGGGAAGGACCTGAGAAAGAAGGCCACCCAGGCGACGATCTGGGCCCTCATCGGGATGCTCATCTACATCGCCGTCCGGTTCAAGCTGGAGTACGGGGTCGCCGCCATCTTCACCCTGACCCAGGACGTCCTGATCACCATGAGCCTCTTCTCGTTCACCAACCGCGAGATCAACCTCCCCATCATCGCCGCGGTCCTGACCATCGTCGGGTTCTCCATCAACGACACGATCGTCATCTTCGACCGGGTCCGGGAGAACTCGAAGCTCTACCGCAAGGAGTCCCTCGAGGAGATCATGAACCTCTCCCTCAACCAGTGCCTGGGACGGACGATCATCACCTCGGGCACGGTCTTCCTGACCCTGCTGGCCCTCTATGCCTTCGGCGGCGAGGTCATCAACGATTTCGCGTTCATCATGCTCATCGGGGCGATCGAAGGCGTCTACTCGACCGTCTATCTATCGTGTCCGGTGGTCATTTTCTGGCAGAAACTTTTTAAAACAAAAAAAGGCTTCCGAAGGTAAATTTCTCTTGTCAAATACTATTTTTTAATCTATACTGTTTGCACCTGAAAAACTTTGGAGCGTGAGGTATTAAAATGGCGAAAGCAACGAAGCCAAAACCTAAAGAAGAGATCCCTGAGATCTTCAAGGACTCTTTCTTCAGGAGCGAAACCGGCTCCAAGAGAAAGGCCCTGGCGTTTCCCATCGCGCTATTCATCCACGCCGCGTTCATCATCTCCATTATCGTGATCCCCCTGCTCTCCACGGGGACCCTGCCCAAGGTGGAAGTTTACAGCGCGTTCCTGGCCCCTCCGCCGCCTCCTCCCCCGCCCCCGCCGCCTCCGGCCAAGAAGCGTGGCTCCTCAAAAGCCAAGACCCGCATCAAGCCCGTCCAAGCGTCCGCCACCATCGAACCCGGCCGGCTCGTGGCCCCCGTCGACATCCCGGAAGAGATCGCTGAAGAGCAGCTCTCCGACATCGGGATCGAGGGCGGTGTCGAGGGCGGTGTCGAAGGCGGAGTCGTCGGCGGAGTCCTCGGCGGTGTCGTCGGCGGAGTCCTCGGCGGTGTCGTCGGCGAGGTCGAAGCCCCGGTCCGGGCCATCGGGCAGATCAAGCCCCCCAGGCTGATCAAGCAAGTGGACCCCACATACCCGGAGATCGCCCGGCAGGCGAGAGTCGAAGGCGTCGTGATCGTCGAAGCGACGACCGACATCTATGGGCGCGTGCAGAGCATCAAGGTCCTGCGTTCCATCCCTCTTCTTGACCAGGCGGCCATCGACGCGGTGCGCCAGTGGGTCTACGAACCGATGATCATCAACGGCCGCCCCAGGGGCGTCATTTTCACCGTCACCGTGAGATTCCAACTCAAGTAAGTAAAGCTTTCAATGGCTTTAGAGATTTAAAAGGAGGTACTTAACATGCAATTCGGTTTGATTGAAATGTGGCAGGCCATGGGAACCGTGGCCAAGGCAGTTTCCCTTCTCCTGATCTCTCTCTCGATCATTTCCCTTTACCTATTCATCGAGCGCCAGCTCACGTTCAACCGGGCAAAGACAAGATCCCAGCTCATCGCTCCCAAGCTCGCGGAGATGCTCAAGAACGGGCAGATCAAGGAAGCCCTGGCCCTCGCGTCCAAGAAGGAGAACAAGGGAAGCCACCTGGCCCGCGTGACGGCCGCCGGCATCCAGGAGTTCTTGTCGGGCAAAGAAGCCCACCTGAACCATGAAGAGCAGATCAACACCGCCCAGCGGGGTTGCGATAGGGCCGCGAACCTGTTCAACCAGAACCTGAAGAGAGGCCTGAACATCCTGGCCACGATTGCCACCTCCGCCCCCTTCATCGGCCTGTTCGGCACGATCTCGGGCATCATCAACGCGTTCCGCAGCATGTCCCTGACCGGGTCCGGAGGGATCGGCGCCGTCGCCGGCGGTATCTCGGAAGCCCTTGTCACAACGGCTTTCGGTATCGGTGTCGCCATCATCGCCCTCTGGTGCTACAATCTACTGAACACCAAGATCGAGATCTACGACGCCGAGATGGACAACACCACGTCCCAGGTTATCGACTTCTTCATCAGAGCATCCGAATCCAAGTGACACGAGGAATCGAAATATCGATCATGTCTTGAAAAGAGAGGCGCACAATGGGCTTGTCAATATCCAGGAGCCGTAAGGAAGAAATCCCTTCCGAACCCAATGTCGTTCCCTTGTGTGATGTCTTGCTCGTTCTCCTGATCATCTTCATGGTCGTGACTCCTCTCGTTCAGAAGGGTGTTGACGTCAAGCTGCCGTCCGCTCTGAACACGTCCAGCATGCCTGACAGCCCGGACGTCGTTCTTGCCGTCAAGAAGGACGGCACGATCTACGTGAACGAGGACAAGGTCACGATGGAAAACCTCCAGAACGCGCTGGAAGAGGCATTCCTGACGGTCTCCGAAAAGAAGCTCTACATCAGGGCGGACCAGGATATCGAATACGGCAAGATCGTCGACCTCATCGACGTCATGCGGGAGGCCGGGATCGAGATCATAGGCATCATTACAGAGAAGAAAACGGAAAAGGCTCTTTGATCGGACGCGTCCGGGCCCGGCCAGCGCACCGATAACCGCACGAAACCCCTGGGGGAAGGAAGGCTGAGATCTTCCTTCTCCCTCTTTTTTTATTTTCTCCCCCCGTTCAGGCCGGTTTCCTAGAGGACCCGGATCAAAAAAATGCACCGGTCGCCGCCGCGGGGCCTTTCATGAACGGATTTTTCATCATTTCGACTTCCCTTTCGCCGGCAGCGACTTTCTTTTCAGGGTCTCGTTCATGCTTCCCGTCCGATAACCTTCAAGGTCCAGGGAGACATAACTGTAGCCCAACTCCCTGAGGCGGGCGGAAATTTTCGCCGCCAATCCCTTTTCCAGCAGGCGGGGGAACTCCCCCGCTTCGACCTCGATGCGGGCGACCGGTCCGTGGTGGCGGACCCTGACCTGGCGGAAGCCCGCCTCCCTGAGGAAATCCTCGGCCGCGCCGATTCTCCTGAGGCTCTTCCCATCGATCCGCGTGTGATAAGGAAAGCGTGAAGCGAGGCAGGCCAGGGAGGGCTTGTCCCAAGTGGGCAGCCGGAACCGCCGCGACAGCTCCCGGACCTCCGCTTTGGTCAGGCCGGCTTCCCGGAGCGGGGAACGGACCCCGAGCTCCCTGGCCGCCTTGGCGCCGGGGCGGAAATCCAGCCGGTCATCGTGGTTCGACCCGTCCAGGACGAAGGCGATCCCCTCTTCCCGCGCGATCGAGGCCAATCGTCCGAAGAGCTCCTTCTTGCAATGGTAGCATCTCTCCGGAGGATTGTTCAGGAAATCGGGGTTGTCAAGCTCATGGGTCGAAATGACTTTGTGCCGGACCTTGAGGCGCCGGGCGAGTGTTCGCGCGCCCGCCGTCTCCTTCCCCGGATAGGTCTCCGAAGCGGCGATGACCGCCAGGACGTTCTTGCCAAGGACATCCGAGGCGGCCTTGAGGAGCAGGGTGCTGTCCACGCCCCCCGAAAACGCGACCAGGACCTTTCCCATCCTCTCAAGCTCCCTCTTAAGTTTCTCGTATTTCCGGGAGACCTTCCGCTGGTGTCCGCCGGCCTTGATAACGGTCACGGCTCCTGGTTTCGATCTCATGTCGATCCGCGTTTCGTTCGTTCCGTTTTTCCCCGCCCCGCCCGTACGACTTCTTTCACGAGCTCGGGGACGATACGGTCCTCTTTGACTTTCCGGAGGACCCTCCCTTTCTTGATGATGACCCCGCTTCTCCTGCCGCAAGCGACGCCGATGTCGGCCTCCCTGGCCTCTCCCGGGCCGTTGACCATGCATCCCATGACGGCCACGGTCATGGGCGTTTCGAGTGAGGACAGGCGCTTCTCGACCTCCGAAGCGATCCTCATCAGATCGACCTCCACCCGGCCGCAGGTCGGGCAGGATATGATGTCGACCCCTCTCGACCTGAGTCCCAGGCTCCGGAGGAGTGTCCAGGCGGCGGCGACCTCCTTCTCGGGCGGCGCCGTCAGGGAGATCCTGATCGTATCGGCCAGGCCTTCATTCAAAAGAAGAGCCAGGCCCGCCGCCGATCTTATGCTTCCCGTGAAGAGGCCCCCGGCTTCGGTGATCCCTGCGTGGAAGGGATAATCGACCTTGGGAGCCAGGAGGCGGTAGGCCTCGAGGGTCCGGGGGATATCTGATGCCTTGAGGGAGACCTTGATGTCGAAGAAATCCAGGTCCTCGAACATCCGGATGTGCCGTAAGGCGCTCGCGACCATGGCATCTGCGGTCACGGCCCCGTATTTAGCCAGGAGGTCCTTTTCGAGCGACCCGGAATTGACCCCGATCCGGATCGGGATGCGGTGCTCCCGGGCGGCCCGGACGACTTCCCCCACCTTCTTCGGGGAGCCGATATTGCCGGGATTGATCCGCAAGGCGTCCACCCCCGCTTCGATCGAGGCCAGGGCCAGCCTGTGGTCGAAATGGATGTCGGCGACAAGCGGGACTCTGACCTTTCTCCGGATCTCGCCCAAGGCCGCGACGGCCTCCCTATCGGGAACGGCCAGGCGGACGATCTCGCAGCCCGCCTTTTCCAGCCGCTTGATCTGGGCGACCGTGGCCCTGATGTCTCGCGTGTCCGTCTTGGTCATCGACTGGACGGATACCGGTGCGCCCCCTCCGATGAGGACATGGCCGATCCGGATTTGCCGGGTGTTTCGTCTTGGGAACGGGCTGACGTTTCTGGTGTCCACAGCTCCTATCTTAACGGATTTGGATTTTTTCGTCCATTTTCGACCGGGATGTGTAAGCATCTCTTTTCGTGTGAGAAGGAATTCAGGCTCGGGGCGCGCCCTCCGTCGGCCGCGGCCTGTCCCGGCGAGCCAGGCCGCTTCGGCTCCGGGCTCCGCTCTCCTCTCCCTCCGGTCAAGGACCCGTGCCCGCTCCGCCCTGGAACGACCTCCTCCGGGCATCGCCCCTGCGCCATTGTCTATATCACACAAAAAGAGATGCTTCCCCGGGATGTCCGGGGCCTGGACGATCGAACCGCTAGAACGGGAGTAGGCTCCCCCAGCCGTGCGGCAGGCGCTTGACGATGTCGTTCAGGATGACGAAGGCGACGAGAAAGACGAAGATGACGAAGCCGACCTGCATCCAGATCTGGCGGACCTTGGGGCCGAAGTCCTTCCGGAAGACGCTCTCCAGAAGGAGGACGAAGATCTGGCCTCCGTCGAAAACCGGGATGGGAAACAGGTTGAGGACACCCAGCTGGAGGCTGATGATGGCGATCCAGCTCATCATGGCCAGCCAGCCCATGCGGAGGGCGGCATAGGAGAAGTTCGCGATCTCCAGGGGGCCCCCCAGCTGACGGGTGGAGGCCTGGCCCGTGAACAGGTCCTTCAAGAAACGGATGACCAGGAAGAAGTTCTTGAGGTTGGACCTGAAGCTTTCGGAGATGGCCGCGAAGAAGCCGTATTTCCTTGTGATGGACTTGGCCTCCTGAAGGATCCCGATCTTGCCGACGTTCCCTTCGCTCCGCGGGGTAACCGGGACATCCAGGACCTGACCGCCGCGGTCGACTCCCAGGACGATCTCCTTTCCCGCGTTCTTCTCGATGATTGGGATGAACGTGTAGAAGAAGACCGGCGCCCCGTCCACGGTCAGGATGACGTCTCCGGGCTTGAGGCCGGCCTTCTCGGCCGGCGAGCCCGCCGTGACCAAGCGGATCTGAGTCAGGATCTTGCCGCGGAAACCGGCGTAACCCATCTCGTACCGGCTGACGGATTCTGTCTTGAGCTCGACCGGCATGATCGCGCCGTTCCGAAGGACCTCCAGCATGATGACCTTGTCGGGCTTGGTCCCGACCGCGATCTCGACGTCGCTCCAGGTCCCGACCTTCCGCCCGTTGATGCTTAGGATCTCGTCGTCGATCTTGAGGTCGGCCTTTTCCGCGGGGGACCCGGGATCGATGTGGCCGACGACGGGCTTCTGGTCCTGGTATTCGGGAGCCGGCACGCCGATACCATTGATGACAGCCACCAGACCGATCGCCAGCAGGATGTTCATGATCGAGCCCATGACCATGACCAGGAGGCGCTGGGCGCGGTTCTTGGACATCATATCGTCGGGCGCGAGGGCGCGGTCCGGTTCGAACATCCCTTCGCCCAGCATTTTGACGTATCCGCCCATGGGGACGAGGCTGATCCGGTAGTCCGTGTCCCCCTTCTTAAAGCCCAGGAGGCGTTTGCCGTAGCCGAAGGAGAACACTTCGACCCGGATGCCCATCAGCTTGGCCGTGAAAAAGTGGCCGAACTCGTGGATGAAGACGAGGATGCCGAAGACGATCAGGAAAGCGAGTATCGTTCCCAGTATGGTGCCCATTTCAGGTCCTTTGCATGAGGATTTTTTTTGCGGTTTCGCGGATCTCACGGTCGATATCAAAGACCTCGGAGATGTCCCGGACGGGCCTCTTCACGTGGGCCGCGAGGCAGCGCTCCACCAGGCCCGCCAGCGCGCCGAACCGGACGCCGCCGGCGAGGAAGGCCTCCACGACGGCTTCGTTGGCCGCGTTGAGGGCCACCGGAAGGCTCTCCCCCTCCTCGAGAACGGTCCGGGCGAGGGCAAAGAGGGGGAATTTCCTTTCGTCCACGCGGTGGAACTCGAGGGGCCCGATGCGGCTCAAGTCGAGGGCCGGGAGCGGCGAAGCTTCCCGTTCCGGGTAGGTCAGGGCGTATTGGATCGGGACCTTCATGTCGGTCCGGGAGAGCTGGGCCAGGACCGACCCGTCCCGCATCTCCACCAGGGAGTGGACGATGCTTTGGGGATGGATCAGGACGTCCAGGCGGGCAGGATCGAGGTCGAACAGCCAGCGGGCCTCGATGAGCTCGAGTCCCTTGTTCATGAGGGTCGCCGAGTCCACGGTCACTTTCTTCCCCATCCTCCAGCGCGGATGGCGGAGGGCATCGTCGAGGGTCTTCCTCCCGATCTCACCGAGCGGGGTCCGGAAGAATGGCCCTCCGGAAGCGGTCAGGATGACCCGCCTCACGGACTCCATTTTTTGGCCGGCCAGGCACTGGAATACGCCGCTGTGCTCGCTGTCCACGGGAATGATCCGGGCCTTGGAGCGGGCCGCTTCCCGCTTCAGAAATCCCCCGGCGACCACCATGGACTCCTTATTGGCCAAAGCGACCTTCTTCCCGGCCTTCACGGCGGCCAGCGTCGGCCCGAGACCGTCGATGCCGGTGATGGCCGAGACGACGATGTCGTTGCCGGGCCGGCCGGCCACCTCGACGGCGCCCTCGGGCCCGAATGTCACCCGGACCCTCCCCCCCTTGTGCCTCCGGCGGAACTCGGCGGCATCCCGCTCCGTCCTCAGGGAGACGATCTCCGGCTTGAACTCCGCGGTCTGCTTGAGGAGGAGAGTGACGTTGGAGCCGGCCGCCAAGCCGGTGACCCGGAACCTATCTTTGAGCCGGGCCGCGATCTCCAGGGTGCTCCGGCCGATCGACCCGGTCGAGCCGAGGACGGCGATTGTCTCGCGGCGATGTTCCATGGTTCCCAAGGGCCTATTTCCAGAGGGCTTCGACGAAATAATAGAAGAGCGGGGAGGCCAGGATCAGGCTGTCGATCCTATCCAGGAAACCCCCGTGGCCGGGGAGGACGTTGGACGAATCCTTGATCCCGACCGCCCTCTTGAAAAGCGATTCGAGAGGATCGCTGATCTGGGCGGCCGCGTGCACAAGGACCCCGCAGAGAACCGCCTTCCAGAGGACGATGTCCGGGAGCAGGAGCTTCCGGGCCGCCAGGGCGCCCAGGCAGGCGAAAAGGATACCCCCCACGCTCCCCTCCCAGGTCTTGTTGGGGCTGGCGATGGGCGTCATCTTCTTCCGGCCGAAAGGCCTGCCGATGAAGTAGGCCCCCGAGTCGCCGAGGAAGATCACCGCGAAGAGGAAGTAAAGTGAGAAGACACCGTTCTCCAGCCGGATCCTGTAGAGGTAGTTCAATGGAAAGCTGAGGTACAGAGCCCCGAAGAAGGTGATGGACATGGACTGGGGGAAACCCGCCAGCCTCTCCAGGGTGCTGATGCGGACGACAAAGTACACGCAGGCCGCGAGAAGGCAGATGAAAAGCCCTCTCTCGAACCCCAGCCGCGGGAAGTAGAAGGAGGCGCTGATGATCAGGGCGCAAGCCGCCCCCAGGGCCCGCTGAGGGGAAAGCTTCTTCCGGTCGGCCAGGTTGTAGAACTCCACCAAAGCGGCCAGGATGAAAACCTGCAGGAGGAGGAAGAAAACGATCAGGGAGGCGTATTGGATGACGAGGAAAAGGATGCCGAGAAGGAAGAAGGCCGTCAGGCTCCGCTTGCGCAAGTTCATGAGATGTCTGCGGCGATCGAAGGTTCAGGCCGGGTCAACGGGGCCGGATATCGCCGAACCTCCTTTCTCTTTGTTGGTATTCGACGAGGGCCTGAAGAAGGTGCTTCTTCCGGAAATCCGGCCATAGGACGGGCGTCACCCACATCTCCGCATAGGCGATCTGCCAGAGAAGGAAGTTCGAGACCCGAAGCTCTCCGCTCGTCCTGATGAGGAGGTCCGGGTCGGGAAGGGAAGCGGTATAGAGCCGGCCCGAGAACGACTCCTCGGTCAGGGCATCCGGGTCCGCGCCCCTCTCCCGGAGGATCCTTTTGACGGCGTCAACGATCTCGGAACGGCCGCCGTAGTTCAGGGCAAGGACGACGGTCATCCGTCCGTTCGCCGCGGTCTCCCGTTCCACGCGCTCAAGCTCCTTCAGGACGATCTTGGGAATGCCGTCTTTTTGGCCGATCACGAGCAGCCGGAGATCGTTCTCCATGAGCACGTGGGCGTCCTTTTTCAGGTAATTGCGGAGAAGCGACCAGAGCTCCGAGACCTCCCGGCGGGGACGCCTCCAATTCTCCTTTGAAAAGGCGTACAGGGTCAGGACCTTGACGCCCAGGCGGGCCGAAGCCTCGACGATCTCCCGGACCGAATCGGACCCCGCCCGGTGGCCTTCGATGCGGGAAAGCCCCCTCTGCTTCGCCCATCGGCCGTTGCCGTCCATGATGACGGCGACGTGCCGGGGAAGCCTCGTAAGATCGAGCCGGCGGACGAGAACGTCTTCTTCCGATCCGGGCTTGATATACCCTTCCAAGCTTTCAAACATAAGGGGTCATTATATGTCACCCTGTCCGGCTTGTCTAGGGTAACTGGCAGGGCGCCTCACCCAAAAACTGATCCAGCTAAAAGTGTAGTTTTTTGGCTTTGGGAGACCTTCACCATCCGCTGAGGAAGTCGGTCGCCCTCGACGACATGCTTTGCATCAAGCGCGTGCGGACGGTCAACGTACGCTATCTGATCAGGTTGAGAGGTCGAATGTTCGTGCTCGATAAGCGCTCCTTGACGCTCCGAAGGCAGAAGGTGACGGTGCCGGACAGGTTTGATGGCCGGCTGTCGCTCCGGTTCAAGGGGCGAGAGCTGAAGTACAAGGATGTTTGGGAACCAAGATCGCACGAGCCCAAGCCCGTGTTGGCTAAGCCAAGACATAAGCCGCCCCACAAGTACAAACCTCTCCCACCCACCCCTGGCGGCGTATGGTCTTTGGGAACAGTCCCGATTGAGAGAATCGGACATTTTCATATTGCTAAGGACAGGACACTTTCACGTTGCCTTGACAGCGGAAACGTTAGCCTTGACAAAACCCGACCTCGTACCGGATTATAAAGATTCAGGGCGAGATCATGAAGAAGCGGTTCGAATGCGCGCTCTTTGCCGCCGTGGCGGCCGTACTCTCCGCCGTCCCGTGCTCTCCGCGGACGCCGGAGATCTCAGGTACGCTCTCGGCCCGGGCTTCGGCCCACGTCTCGGGGCCTGCGGATCCGATCCTCGGCTTCCGCTACCTGCCCGCCGTCGCGTTCGAGAAGGCCCTCTCGGGCGGGGCAGCGCTCCGGTTCGAAGCGTCGTTGAACGTCTTCGGGACGGTGTCCTTCCCGCCCGGCGGCGACGTCAGGACCGACGGCCGGGCCCGGCTCTATCGCGGTTGGGCCCGGTACGCCACGCCCCACTTCGAAGCGCGCCTCGGACTCCAGAGGCTCGACTTCGGGAGCGCCTCGATCCTTCGGCCGCTGATGTGGTTTGACCGGATAGACCCCCGCGACCCCCTCCAGATCACCGACGGCGTCACGGGCCTCCTCCTCAAGTACACGTTCCGGAGCAACGCGAACGCCTGGGTGTGGGGGCTCTATGGGAACGACGATCCCAAGGGCTGGGAGCTCTTTCCCACGGCGCGGCGGCGGCCCGAGTTCGGAGGCCGGGTCCAGCTCCCGGTACCGAAAGGAGAGGTCGCCCTGACCTATCATCATCGCCGGGTGGAAACGTCCCCCGGCGTCCCGAACGTTCCCGGAGCCTTTCCGGAAGACCGCATCGGCGTCGACGGAAAATGGGATGTCGGCGTCGGCCTGTGGTTCGAGGGGACGCTGGTCAGGGCGGACAGGTCAGGCCTGCCGCTCCCCTTCCAAAGGGCCTTGACCGTCGGCGCCGATTATACCCTCGCCGTCGGGAACGGCCTGTACGTCCTTAGCGAGCAATTCCTCTTTCAGGATTCCGCGACGGCGCTCGGCGCTGGGCGGGGGATGAAGGTCTCCGCCGTCTCGCTGAGCTACCCCGTGTCCATCCTTGACGCCTTGTCGGGCATCTTCTATTATGACTGGGAGAATCGGCGCTTCTATCATTTCCTGAACTGGCGGAGGACCTACGACCGCTGGAGCTTTCACCTGATCGGCTTCTGGAATCCCAAGACGTTTGACATCTATCGGCCGGGGACGACCGGCACCTCCTTCGGCGGGAAGGGGATCCAGGTTATGGCCGTATTCAATCACTAGCATGGGTACGGGAGGCCGCATGGACGACGCGATGCTCATCAAGACCGAGGGTTTGGTCAAGGACTATCCTATGGGCGCGGAGAAGCTCCGGGCCCTGGACCATGTCGACCTGATCTTCCGGAAGGGGGAGTTCGCCGGGCTCGTCGGGCCGAGCGGCTCCGGGAAGACGACGCTCCTCAACATCCTCGGCTCCCTTGACGTGCCGACCGAAGGCAGTGCGGAGGTCCTGGGGCTGAGGATCGAGACCCTGACCCATGCCCGGGCGGCCGAGCTCCGGAACCGTTCCATCGGATTCATCTTCCAGACCTTCAACCTCCTGCCCGTCTACACCGTCTTCGAGAACGTGGAGTTTCCCCTCCTCCTGCTCCGCACGCCCCCGTCCGAGCGGAAGAAGGCGGTCATGGAGGCGCTCGAGCGCGTCGGCCTGGCGGACAGGGCCGGTTCGCGTCCCGCCCAGCTCTCCGGCGGCCAGAGCCAGCGGGTGGCCATCGCCCGGGCCATCGTCAAGAAGCCGGAGCTCGTCCTGGCTGACGAGCCGACGGCCAACCTCGACGCGGCCAACTCGCACAAGGTCCTGGACATTATGGAGGGGTTGAACCGCGACCTGGGCTCGACCTTCATTTTCGCGACCCACGACGAAAAGGTCATCCAGCACATCCGGCGCAAGATCGTCCTCGTGGACGGGAAGGTCGCCGCGGACGAGGCGATGCTGTGATCATCCCGCGCCTTGCCTTGCGGAACATCCTGGGAGGCCGCCTCCGGACCTGGCTCAACGTCCTCGTCTTATCGTTCTCCTACGTCGCCATCGTCCTCTTCCAGGGGCTATACCGCGGGATGGACGAGCAGGTTTCGAGATTCAAGATCGAGAGCGAATACGGGGGCGGGCAGTACTGGCAGGAGGGCTACGACGCCCTCGACCCGTTGAGCATAGAGGACGGGCATGCCGCCCTTCCGCCGGCGCTCGGCCGCCTCGTCGAGGAGGGGCGGGCGACCGCGGTGCTCATCGCCCAGGGGACGCTCTATCCGGGCGGACGTGTCATGCCCGTCCAGATCAAGGGGATCGACCCCGGCCAGAAGATCGTCGTGCTCCCCGCGGCGGTGCTGGCCGGGCCCGATGCGGACGGAGGAATCCCGGCGCTCGTCGGCGAGCGGATGGCGAAGAGCGCGGGGCTCAAGGTCGGGGACACGGTCACCCTGCGTTGGCGGGAGGCCGGCGGCTCCTTCAATGCCCTGGACATCGGCATCGCCGAGATTGTGAGCTCGCCCAACCCTGCCATCGACGTGGGCCAGGTCTGGCTGGCTCTGGACACGCTCAGGAGCTTGACCCGCATGGACGGTCAAGCGACCCTGGTCATCCTGGCGCGGGACGTCGCGGAGCGGCCGGAAGCCCTCGGCTGGGCCTTCAAAAGCCTAGACGTCCTGCTGTCCGACATCAAGGCCGTGGTCAAGAGCAAGACGGCCGGGAGCATGATCTTCTATACCCTGCTCCTGCTCCTTGCGATGCTGGCCATCTTCGACACGCAGGTCCTGTCGATCTTCCGGAGACGGAGGGAGATCGGGATGCTCATGGCGATGGGGATGACCCGGAAGGCGGTGATCGAGCTCTTCACCCTGGAGGGCGCTCTTCACGGCGTCCTCGCGGCCCTGCTCGCCGCGCTCTACGGCACTCCGCTGGCCCTCCTCTTCGTCAGGAAAGGCTGGGCGCTCCCCAAGGGGGTCGACAACTACGGGATGGCCCTCGGGGATAAGCTTTTCCCCGTCTACGGGACGGGCCTGGTCCTGGGGACAGCCCTCCTGGTCCTGACCGTCACCACCGTCGTCAGCTACCTGCCGACCCGCCGCATCTCGAAGCTCAAGCCGACCGATGCCCTTCGCGGGAGGATGTCGTGATCCGATTTCTTCTGAAGGGCCTGGCCCGCGACCACTCGCGGAGCCTGTTCCCGGTTATCACCGTCATGAGCGGCGTGTCCCTGACGGTCCTGGCGTATAGCTGGGTCATGGGCGTGATGGGATCGATGGCGCGCAACGCGGCCGTCCATGACGCGGGGCACCTCAGGATCATGACCTCGGCCTACGCCGCCGAGGCCTCCCAGGTCCCGAACGACATGGCCCTGACCGGTGCCGACGAGCTGGTGGCGGAGATGAGGCGGGAACATCCGGACATGCTCTGGACCGCGCGCATCCGCTTCGGCGGCCTCCTCGACGTTCCCGACGCCGCCGGAGAGACGAAGGCCCAGGGGCCGGTCTCCGGCCTGGGCGTGGACATCTTCACGCCGGACAGCCCCGAGCCCCGCCTGCTCAACCTGGCGCGTTCGGTGGCCCGGGGCCGGATGCCCTCGCGGCCCGGCGAGGTCCTGGTCAGCGATGACTTCGCCTTGCGGCTCGGCGTCGGGGCGGGGGACACGGTCACCCTCATCGGGGCCACCATGGACGGCGCCATGGCCGCGGCGAATTTCACGGTGGCCGGGACGGTGCGGTTCGGGATCGCGGCCCTCGACCGGGGGGCGATGATCGCGGACCTCGGGGACGTCCGCCGGGCGCTCGACATGGACGATGCCGCGGGGGAGGTCCTGGGCTTCTTCGGGGACCTCGAATTCCGCCGGAGGGCGGCCGAGGACATCAAGGCCCGGTTCAACGCCGGACGCGCGGATCCCGGCGATCCGTTTGCCCCCGAGATGTTCACGCTCCGGGACGCGCCGGGCGTCGGCTCCCAGATGGATTATTTCGAGTACTTCTCCTCTCTCCTCGTGCTCGTCTTCCTCGTGCCCATGTCCATCGTGCTCTGGAACGCGGGCCTCATGGGAGGCCTGCGGCGCTACGGCGAGATCGGCCTCCGGTTGGCCATCGGTGAGAGCCACCGGCGCATCTATGGGTCGATGCTGGCCGAGTCCGTACTGATAGGCCTCGCCGGCTCCATCCTCGGGACGGCCCTGGGGCTGGCGGTTTCCTATTATCTGCAGGTCCGGGGCGTGAGCCTGGGGAACATGCTCCAAGGCACCTCGATCATGATCGAGGAGACGGTCCGGGCCCGCGTGACGCCGATGAGCTGGGTGCTCGGGTTCGTCCCGGGCCTCACTGCTACCCTGCTCGGCACGGGCATCTCGGGCATAGGCATCTTCCGGCGGCAGACGGCGCAACTGGCCAAGGAGCTGGGATCATGAGAAAGCGCGGCACCGGCGCGGCATGGCTCACGGGAGCCATCCTCGTCTATTCGTTCGCGGCGGCGCGGGCCTCCGGCGTTCCGGACGGGCTTCAGGCGACTTCGGGGACGGAGATCCTGAAGCGGGTCGATGCCAACCTCGGCTCGGACGCTAAGGTCGTCGTGAGCGAGATGATCATCCACGGCCGTCGCGCCAGCCGCTCGATCCGGTCCAAGTCCTGGATCTTGGGCGTTACGCAGTCCTTCACCGAGTACCTCGAGCCTGCCCGGGAGAAGGGGACCAAGATGCTCAAGCTCGGCGATGAGCTCTGGACCTACACGCCCGCGACCGACCGCATCATCAAGATCTCCGGCCACCTGCTGAGGCAGTCGGTCATGGGCTCGGACCTGTCCTACGAGGACATGATGGAGGACCCGGTCCTCGGCAACATCTACGAGGCCGCGGTCGCCGGCGAGGAGACGGCCCTGGAAAGGCCTTGCTGGGTCCTGGAGCTCACCGCGAAGAAAGAGGACACGGCGTATTTCAAGCGCAAGGCCTGGGTGGACAAGGAGCGCTTCGTCATCCTGCGGGAAGAGATGTTCGCCCGGAGCGGCAAGCTCCTGAAAACCCTGGAGGCGAAGAGCGTCAGGCGTTTCGGGAACCGATGGGTTCAGGACCGCATGGTCTTCAAGGACGCGATGAAAACCGGCGACGGGACCGAGTTCATCATCGAATCGATGGAGTTCGACGCCGCCATCCCGGACCACGTCTTCTCCAAGGCCTCGCTCCGGCGGTAGAACGGCTAACGCGAAGCCCGGCGGCCCGTCTCGATGTCGAGGGGGATTCGAGGCCGGCGCCCAGACAGTCCGAGGACGGATCCTTGAGCGTGCGCAGTTCTTCCGGCAGGGGCCGGAAGGCAAGCTCAGGATCTTCCGGACAAAACTCGGCTCACCCAACGACCAGAGCCCTCACCAAACAATGGGAGGTCTTGCGGCCCTCCCCTTCGACTTTCCCACCCATCTAAGCGCTAGGGGGTTTCCGTAAGCACATCGATATGTAAAACACCGTAAGGACATCGATATGTGAACTGATCATCGCTTAGACTCCCTCCCATATCACTGGGAAGGAGCTAAAGGCGATGAGCGACAGCGAATATGAGATCCGGTGCAGGGCCATTCAGCTTTACGAAGACGGGGTCGGCTACTGCGAAGTCCTCCGGAGGATCGGTCGGAGTTGCTACTGGCTTACCAAATGGCTTGGCCGCTTTCGAAAGTATGGGATGGAGGGCCTTCGGGATCAAAGCCGGGCCCCGAGACATGTCCGGAACAAGACACCGGAGCCGCTGGCCCGAAGGGTCCTGGCCGTAGCCACGGCCGCATCGAGTTCAACGGCGCCGAATACTTCATCCGCCGGAAACTGGAATGGCAGTACGTCGTGGCGACGCTCTCCACGCATCATAAACGGGTCTTCATCAAGCACGAAGGAAAGCTTATCAAGTCGGTCCCATTCCCTTATGTGGGAAAGCCCATCGACCCCCTCTGCTGAGACTTTACATATCGATGTGCTTACGGTTCCGATCATTAGAAATCACATATCGATGTGCTTACGGTTACCAATATTAGGCGGTTCCGGGGAGAGAAAATGATGCTGTTGAAGGAACCTGTGGGTATGATGATAGATCGAAGCTCCGGGCACCTCCCGGATCCCGTCCAGGAGCTCGCGGACCGTGGTCGCCCTCCTCCCGAGCAGCTCGACGAGGTTGAGCCTCGTCTGGAATTGGATCGGTTCGCTCAAGCGCGCCTCCTTACAGCAGTTTCTTCATCTCGCTCACAACCTTCCCCGCCCACCGGTAGACATTGTTCTCCCTCACGGTCTCCCGCATCTTCCGCATGCGCTCCCCCTTCTCGGCCTCGTCCATCTCGAGGCCCTGTCTGATGGCGTCGGCGAAACGGTCGACGGCCAGGAAGCGCCCTTTGAACCGGAAGTCCCCGCGGATGGCCCTGACCCGCTCCGAGACCACCGCGGAATTTGCAAGCCTCTCGATCCTGTCGAAATCGACGCTGATGGGGAACGGGCGGACCAGCGTCTCCAGGCCCCCCTTGAACACCGACAACCTCTCCCGGTCGACGCGGACCTCGAGGAACCGGTCCACGGAGTCCAGGAAGTTCAGGCAGTGGTAGCGGACGTGGAACCCCAGAATGTCGTTGCCGAGGAGGCCGTCCAGGATCTCGGCGGCGTTCGGGCATACCCTGAAAGCTTCGGGATTGGGCCATGGGATGTGCCAGAACTGGGCGACGATGATGTCGGGGCGTCTCTCCTTGATCATCGCCGAAAGCAGGGCGAAATGATAATCCTGGATGAAGACGAAAGCCCTGTCGTCCCCGATCTCTTCGAGGACGGCGTCGGCGAACCTCCTGTTCACGGCCGTGTAGATCTGCCAGTCTTTTTCCCTGAAGATCGGGCGGACGTGCACGATGTGGCAGAGCGGCCACAGCCCCTCGTTGGAATAGGAGTAGTAGAAGCCGTTCGCCTCCTCGCGGCTGAGCCAGACCCTCCGCAGCGTATAGGAGGGAGCTTCGGGGGGGACCTGAACCCTGTCCTTGCCGTCGACGACCTCCCTGTCCGCCTCCCCCATGCCGGCCGCTACCCAGGTTCCACCGCTGGCTGTCATGACGGGGTCGAGGGCGGTCGTCATGCCGCTGGCAGGAATGATGACCTTGATCCCGCCAGCCGAATATAAGTGGATATAGGGTTCCCGGTTGGAGACGACGACGAACTTGTGCTCGCCGATCTTCTCCCTGATCACGGACTTCAGTCCTTCTCGGTCCCAGATCATGACTCCCCTCCTTCCTCGTCCCGAAGCACGCCGACGGTCCGTGCGGGGATCTGCCACCACGTGGAACCGGCCGCGATCAGACCGGCGGAGAGCAGCAGGGCAGCGATCAGTCGGGTGCTGATTCGCATCGCTCTTTAATTGAAGACTCTGAATCGTTTGAGCAGCAGAAGCACCATAAAGAAAACACTGGATGAAGCCAAAAGCAGGGCAGCGTGTCTTACCCAATGTTTCATGGTAGCGGGTTTCCCATCGTAGGTTTCGCCTCGGAAAAAACGGATATCGAAGAGACGGGCTACGATAATGGCAACTACTGTCAGCCAATAGAGAACAATCGAAAGCACTCGATAGCTCTTTAAGACGATGTCGATCCCAACGAGGATCAGGATTGCGACCCCCCCCCCCAACATCCAGAACAATCTAAACAGAATCCCCAGACAGCCTGGAGATTCGTCAATGTTTTGAATTCGCTCGGTCGGTTGTGCCATTTTGTCTCCATATTGTTGCCACACAGGCAAAATATGGATGGCGGCCCGACCACCCATTACTCCTGCAGCTCCACTCGATCGCTGCACCCTTTCAAATACAAAACGCCGAAGAACATTATATAGCGGATTCATATTTATTTGTCAACCTGTCCGGCCGGCTTTCCGGAAGCATTTCCTTGTATTACTACCACCCGAAATGAAATGCTTCCCCGACTCTAGCCCGTCTACCTTGTCCAGCTCTTCTGAAATAGACAATCGCGGCCTGATGGGCTAAAATATGGGCATGTGTCTTGCCATTCCCGCCAGGGTCACCCGGGTCGAAGGTTCCGGGGCCGGGACCGTGAACTATATCGGCAGCGAGGTCCGGACGAATTTCGCCCTCCTGCCCGGTGTCAAGGCCGGGGATTGGGTCATCATCCACGCCGGCTTCGCGATTTCCAAGTTAAGCCCCAAAGAAGCCCGGGAGACGCTGAAGCTTTTTAAAGAGATGGAAAGATACGAGAGCGGCGCCTAAGCCGCAAGCGGGAGGTTACCGGCCGGCACTCGTAAGCTTCCAACGACGGGTTGGTGGCCGTAGGCTCGTAGTCGCGGGCTTGTCGTATCAGGCTATAGCCTGCGTTTCAATAAACCCGGATATAGACGCCATAACATGCCGAATAAAAAGGTCCTGACCCATCTGCTGGAAAAAGTCCGGGAGACGGCCCGCGTTCTGGACCGGCCCATGCGTCTCATGGAAGTGTGCGGAACGCATACCATGGCCATCCACAGGTACGGTCTCAAGCCTCAGCTCGAGGCGGCCGGGGTCGAGATGGTCTCCGGGCCGGGCTGCCCGGTCTGTATCACGCCCGACGGCTTCCACGAGGCCGCCATCGAGCTCGTAACACAAAGGGAGGGAACGATCATGGCCACGTTCGGCGACATGACCCGCGTCCCGACCCGGAAGGGCTCGCTCCAGACGGCGGTCCCCGCCCGCGGCTCGTTCGTCAAGATCGTCTATTCCGCCGAGGAAGCGCTCGAGGCCGCTCGCCGCAACCAGGACAAGGATGTCGTTCTTTTCGGGGCCGGTTTCGAGACCACGATCCCCGGGATCGCCTTCACGGTCCGCCGGGCCCGCGAGGAGAAGGTCGGGAATTTTTCCGTGTTGACGGCTTTTTGGCTCATTCCACCGGCCATCAAGGCCATCCTCGAATCGGGCGAATGCGCCGTCGACGGCTTCCTCTACCCGGGGCACGTCAGCGTCATCATCGGAGAGAGGCCTTACGCGTTCATCCCGGAGAAGTACGGCATCTCGGGAGCAATCGCCGGCTTTGAGCCGGAGGACATCCTCAAAGGCGTCCTGTCCGTCCTGGGCCAGATCCGGACGCGGCGCCCGAAGGTCGCCAACGAATACTCCCGGGTCGTTAAGCCCGAAGGGAACCCGGTCGCCCTGGCCTTGATGAAAGAGATGCTCGAGCCCTGGGACGCCTATTGGCGGGGGTTGGGGAGGATCCCTCAGAGCGGGCTCAGGTTGAGAAAGAAATATGCCGTTCTGGACGCGGCAGTTAAATACGGCCTCGAGACCGGCGGACCGGGCCGCGAAGCCCGCGGCTGCCGCTGCGGCGAAGTTCTAAGGGGGGTCGTCCGGCCCACGGACTGCCGGCATTTCGGAAAGGTCTGTAACCCCGGGTCCCCGCTGGGTCCCTGCATGGTTTCCTACGAGGGGGCCTGCCTTGTCCATTACAAGTATTCGAGGACGCTCCGATGAAACGTATCAGTCTTGAACTGGGAAGCGGCGGCAAGCTCATGAGGGATTTCATCTCCGGGCGCATCGTTCCGGCGTTCGGGAATCCTTTTCTCAGCGAGCTCGGCGACGCGGCCATCCTCCCCAAAGGCATCGCGTTCACGACGGACAGCTATGTCGTCGACCCCATCTTTTTCCCCGGCGGAGACATCGGCACCCTGGCGGTCAACGGGACCGTGAACGACCTCGTGGTTTCGGGAGCCGTTCCCCTTTTCCTCTCGCTCGCCCTCATCCTGGAAGAAGGGTTGGCCGAAGAGGACCTCGAAAGGGTCCTTAACTCCATCCGGACGGCCGCCCGGACGGCCGGAGTCAAGATCGTCACCGGCGACACCAAGGTGGTCCGGCGGGGGCAGGGGGACAAGATCTACATCAACACCTCAGGGATCGGGCGCGTCATCGCACGGCCGTCGGTGAAGAAGATAAGGCCCGGGGACAAGCTCATCCTGACCGGGACCCTGGGCGAACACAGCGCGGCGATCATGCGGACCCGGGGGGAGTTCGGATTCTCGTCGGGGGTCAAGAGCGACTGCGCGCCCCTCATCTTTCTCCTGCCGGTCTGGAAGAAGAAGGCCCTCTGGATGCGGGATATCACCCGGGGGGGTCTGGCCACCGTCCTCTCCGAGTTGGCCGCGAACCTTCCCTATCCCATCCTGATCGAGGAAGACGCCGTCCCCCTCTCTCGTCCCGTGAGGGCTGCGGCCGGGCTCCTCGGGATCGATCCGCTCTATCTGGCCTGCGAAGGACGGGCCGTTATCGTCGTCCCCCAGGAAAAAGCCCGGGCGATCCTTCATGAGGTCCAAAAGCACCCTCAGGGAAAGAAAGCGAAGATCGTGGGCGAGGTCCAGACGAAAGTCGGAAAGCCCGGGGAACTCCTTTTAAGGACGGTCACAGGAGGGCTGAGGCTCCTCGAACCTCTGACCTCCGAGCTCCTGCCGCGCATATGCTGAGGTCAACCATGCCCCGTAGAACGTCGAGAATGATCGTCCTTCCCATCGCCCTGTCCCTGGTTTGCGCGGCGTTCTCCCTGCGCCCAACAAGCCGGCGCGGGGACGTTTCTTTGGGTGAATATTCGGCCGTCATTACGGCCGATGCTGGAAGCGCCGCTTCGTTCGAAGCCGAAACGACCGAGATCGGGCTCCGGATAAGGAACGGCGGCCGTGCGGCCTGGAAATCCGGCGGCAAGAACCCTTGCTTCGTCTCCTACCACGTCCTCGACGGGAAAAAGAAGGTCATCCGCTACGAAAACCCCCGCTCTCCCCTGCCCCGCGAAATGAAACCCGGCGATACGGCGGCCGTGGAGGTCACGGTCAAGGCGCCGCTCGAGGCCGGAGATTATATCCTGGAATTCGACCTCCTTCTCGAAGGCCTGTCCTGGTTCAAGGACTTTGGCTCGGAGCCCCTCGTCCTTCCCTTCAAGGTCAGCCGGAGGGAATGGCCGGAGGACCGCTACAACCTGTCGCTCGACGCGGGGCCCTACACGAAGATCGAATCGAGCATCCCCGAGTTCAACTCGCTCATGAAGCTCATCCGGATCACCTTGAAGCACAATGAGGTCTCCTTCCTAGGCAGGACGGGGCGCGTCGACGGGTTCTCGGCCGGCGCCGGCTACCCGCAGATCTGGGTGCGGGACGCTAACACCATCATCCCGGCCTCCCGGTATTTCTATCCCGCGTCGTCGATGCACTCCTGGCTTGACGAGCTGTTATCCTATCAAAGACCGGACGGGTTGCTCCCCGACTGGTTCGATTCCCGCGGCGTCACGGACAAGAACACCGTGGAAACGGACCAAGAGGCAAGCGCCGTCCAGGCCGGACGCCAGGTCTCCGAATTGCTGGGACCGGAATGGGTCGGCCATGACATCCAAGGCGTTCCGGCTTACGAGAGGATGGAGAGGGCCCTCGAATTCGTCCTGAAGGACCGGTTCGACGCCGTCCATGGGCTGATCAGAGGCGCCCACACCGCCGATTGGGGGGACGTGGAGATGGAGGACGCCGATCAGAGCGCCATTTACGCCGGGGAAACAACCCGTTGGACGGCGGACATCTACGACCAGAGCATGTTCTATCAGGCCGCGAGAGATCTCGCTCATGGGTTCGAGGTCGCGGCCCCCAGGGAGAAGGCCAACCTTTGGCTGGAGAGAGCTGAAAGGGTGCGCCGGAACGCGGACAAGTGGCTGTGGCAGAAGGACAAAGGCTTCTACCGCGTCCACATCCACGCCGGGCCGTGGCAGCATGATCTGGACGAGAGCTCGATATTCGCCATGGGCGGGAACTCTCAGGCCATGATCTCCGGGCTGGCGGGCGGGCCGGGAGAGGGCAAGAGGAGTCGGATCATCGAACAAGCCCTGTCGCGGCAGAAGGAATTCGGCGTCTCGACCATCAGCGGTTCCCTCCTTCCGCCTTATCCCAAGGGGTTCTTTAGGCACCCGGCGCTCGACGAACCCTACGAGTACCAGAACGGCGGCCAGTGGGACTGGTTCGGGGGCAGGCTCGTTTTGGCCATGTTCGAGTCGGGCTTCAGCCGCGAGGCCAGGGAAAAGCTCCTCGAGATCGCACGCAAGGACATCGTGAACGGCGGCTTGTTCGAGTGGGACACGAAGGACGGTGCGGGCCGCGGCAGCGATTTCTACTCGGGGAGCGCCGGGAGCCTGGCCCGGGCCCTCATCGAAGGATATCTCGGGGTCAGGATCACGGGGCTTCGCCTCGAAATCTCACCCAGGCTCGGCCTCGACAACGCCAGGGTCCATGTCCATTTGCCGGCCGCCGGCCGTTTCGTGGCCTACGATTACCGGGTGGATGATAAGGCCCGGAAGCTCCGCCTCGAGATCAGCTGCGACAATGAATGGGGCCCAACGATCAGCATCCTCGATCCCTGGGCACCGCTCCGACTTGAGCGCGGTTCAGACGCCCCCCCGGGCATGGAAGTCCGCGTCAACGGCAGCAAGGTCCCCTTCAAGGTGGAACGGGTGGGCCGGGACGAATACATCCGGCTGGATGCCTTGACGACCCGTTTCAAGAAAGGCGTCGTCGAGGTCCGCTACTTGCGGCCGACCGAGTAATACTCGAAGCCGAGCTTCCGGACGGACCCCGGTTCGAACATGTTCCGGCCGTCGACGATGATCGGGTTGGCCATGATGTCCTTGATCCGGGCCAGGTCGAGCGTTCGGAATTCCGCCCACTCCGTGATGACGAGGAGGGCGTTCGCGTCCAGCGCCGCCTGAAAAGGGTCCTCGCAATAGACGACTTGCGAGGACGCGGGGAAGACCTCTTTCATGTTGTCCATGGCCTTGGGATCGTAAAGCCGGAGCGCCGAGCCTTCCTTGATGAGTTCCCGGATGATCTTGATGCTCGAGGCCTCTCGGATGTCGTCGGTCTCGGGCTTGAACGCCAGGCCGAGGACGGCGATCCTCTTGTCCTTGAGGATCCAGAGCGCCCTCTTGACCTTGTCTACGAAGATCGCGGTCCTCTCATGGTTGACCCGCTCGGCCTCCTTGAGGAGGTTCATGTTGACGCCCATGTCCTCGCCGATCTTGGTCAGGGCCTTGATGTCCTTGGGGAAACAGGAGCCGCCGTAGCCGAGCCCGGCGTTCAGGAACTCCTTCCCGATCCTCGGGTCCCGCCCCATGCCGAGGGCGACCTGCTCGACGTCGGCCGCCGTCTTTTCGCAAAGGTCGGAGATCATATTGATGTACGAGATCTTGAGGGCCAGGAACGAGTTCGAGGCGTGCTTGATGAGCTCGGCCGTGTCGATGTTGGTGACGACGACCCTATCCCCGAACCTCTCGTAGATCCGGACCAGGATGTCGCGGGCGCGGTCCGATTCGACGCCGACGATGATCCGGTCCGGTTCGAGGAAGTCGGAGACGGCAGACCCCTCCCTCAGGAATTCGGGGTTGGAAGCCACGTCGAACGGCGTGTCTCCCTTCCGGTAAAGGGTGATGATGCGCTTGATCCAATCGGAGGTCTTGACAGGGACGGTACTCTTCTCGACGATGACCTTGTACCCGTTCAGGTTCTGGGCGATCGTCCTCGAGACCCCCTCGACTTGGGACATGTCCGCCCGGCCGCTCTCGTCCTGGGGCGTCCCGACGCAGACGAAGACAACCCCCGCGTCCCGGATGGCTCCGTCGACGTCGGCTGTGAATGTCAGCGTCCCCTTCGCGAGGTTCCGCTTCAGGAGTTCGTCCAGCCCCAGCTCGTAGATCGGGGCGGTCCCCCGAGAGATCTGCTCGATCTTTTCGGAGTCCTTGTCGGTGCCGATGACCGTGTGGCCGAATTCGGCCAGCCCGGCCGCGGTGACCAGTCCCACGTAGCCCGTTCCGATGACGGCGATCTTCATGCGTCAGCTCCTTTCTTTGTACCCGTGGGCGGCCCGGTCACAGATATCCCAGCTCCTCGAGCCTCTTCAGAACCTTTTGGGTGCTTTCCTCGAGCGTCTCCTTGTCGGTCTCGACCAGGATTTCGGGGTTGAGCGGTTCTTCATAAGGATCGGAGATCCCGGTAAACTCCTTGATCTTGCCCTCGATGGCCTTCTTGTACATGCCCCTGACGTCCCGCTGGATGCAGGCGTCCAGGGAGCACTTGGCATAGGCCTCAACGAAGTTGTCGATCTCCTTGCGGGACTCGGCCCGTATCTCCCTGTAAGGGGAGACGAACGACGTCAGGACGGCGACGCCGTTCCTCGACAGGAGCTTGGCCACGAACGTCACTCGGCGGATGTTCTCGTCGCGGTCAGCCTTGGAAAAACCGAGGTCGCGGGTCAGGCTCCGGCGGACGATGTCGCCGTCCAGCCTCTCGACCCTCAGCCCGCGAGCCTTCAGGATTTCGGCCAACTTGTCGGCAATAGCCGACTTGCCCGAGCAGGGCAGCCCCGTGAACCACAGCGTGAATCCAACCTGATCTTCCGTGCACATGTCTCTTTCTCCTCGTGAAATCTCTATAAGATCTTGCCCTTCATGTCCGCGGGCACCGGGATCCCCAGCCTGTCGAGCACCGTCGGGGCGATGTCGAGGATGCCGGCGTCCCTCCATTCCGTCTTCGCGTTCTTCGGGTCGCAGAGGATGTAGATCCCCTCGTGGGCGTGGACGGCATCGTCCGGGCCCGTATCGTTCTCGGGCAGGAACATCGTTCCGTGGCCCAGGGTCCCGGCCGAGCGCCAGTAGAGGTCGTCGAAGTAGACCATGAGGTCCGGGTACTCGCCGTTGACCTCGTCAAAGTATTCCTGGGGCCAGATGACCTTGGTCTGCCACTCCTCGCCTTTCGGCCCGCGCAGGGCGCGGAGCCTTCGGGTCAGGTCTTCCCGCTCCTTTTCGTAGTCTTCCGGCTTGATCGTCCCGCGGGGCTCGCGGCCCTCCACGTTGAGAAAGACCCGGGCGTAGTAGCCGCCCCAGGCCCAAGCTTTGGTCTTCGGCCAGTCGATGGCCAGGTCGTCGACGCTGACGACCTTCTGCGGCTTCTCCTTGACGACCAGGTCGCCCTGCTCGATGAGCCACTCGTTGACGCAGAAGGCGCCCTTCATCCTCTTGGCACCGTGGTCGGAGACGACGAGAACGACGGTATCCTCGTCCACCCGCCGCAGCAGCTCGCCGACCTTCTCGTCGAGGTGCTTGTAATAGTCGAGGATGGCGGTCTCGTATTTGTTCCCGGGCTCATAAAGGTGGTGCTCATGGTCCATGTACTTCCAGAAGGCGTGGTGGACCCGGTCGACCCCGATCTCGACGAACATGAAAAGGTCCCAGGGCTTGTCCCGGATGAGCCAATCCATGATCTCGAACCTCTTGTCGGTCATCCTGTAGATCTCGGCCAGGATCTGGTCGCGGTCCTCGGTCCGGAAGACGACATCGAAGATGTAGGGGCCGAAGCGCTCCTCGATCTCCTGCCGGAGCGTCTGCGGATAGGTGTATTCCTTGTCCTTCCCGGGGGGCGTGATGAAGCAGCCGATGAGGTTTCCGGCCACCGGATAGGGCGGATAGCTCGGCGGGACGCTGACCACTGAGCTTTGACCGCCCCGCTCGCCGATGATGTCCCAAAGTCTCTTTTCATGCACGGCCTTGGAGTTGGCGATCCACATCTGGTCGTAGGAATCCCCTTTCCGATGACGGAAGCCGTAGAGCCCGAGCTTCCCGGGATCCTTGCCGGTGGTCATGACCATCCAGGCCGGAATGGTGATCGGCGGGTCGGAACTTCTCAAACGGCCGTGGAGGCCCTTCTCCATGAGCCCCTTGAGAACGGGCAGCTCGTCCCTGCGGTCAAAGACGATCTGAGGCGTTGCGCAGTCCAGGCCGACGACGAGGACTTTGGTCTTGCTCATATCAACCTCTCACTCGTTGAACGGTTCCTTGAACTGCATGATGATCCTGGCCACCTCGGGCCTGATCAGTTCGGCCGGCGGGATGACGCCCTGGACCAGGAGGTCGCGGATCTTGGTCCCGCTGAACTGGATGTGCTCGGGGGACGGGTGGGGGCAGGTCTTCTCATTGACGACCGAGTTGCATTTCTTACAGAAGGAGAAAGCCCGGAAGAAGAGGGGGATGATCCCCAGGTCGGGGAACTCGTCGAAGATCTCCTGGGCGGCATAAGGATGGTAATACGTGCCCACTCCGGCGTGGTCGCGGCCGATGATGATGTGGGTGCAGCCGAAGTTCTTGCGCAGGATGGCGTGATGGATGGCCTCGCGGGGACCGGCGTAGCGCATCTCCATCTGGAGGATGGCCATGACCGCCCGCTCCTTGAGGTAGTAGTTGCGGATGAGCTCCTCGTAAGAAGCCAGGATGACCTCGTCCTTGAAGTCGCCCTTCTTTTTCTTGCCGATGACCGGGTTGACAAAGATGCCGTCCGTGAAGGTCAGGGCCGTCTTCTGGACGTACTCGTGGCCGATGTGGGGGGTGTTCCTGGTTTGGAACGCGACCACGGTCTTCCAGCCCTTTTCCTTGAAGAGGACCCGCGTCTCCCGGGGGGAGAGCTTCCATCGGTCGAACGGCGTCGGGGCCAGCTCGATGAGGTCGATCTTCCCGGCCAGGAGCACGTCCTTCATGTCCATGACCTTGGCGACGCCCGGGTGGGCCCGGTCGGTGGTCCCGAAGATCTTCTGGGCGAATTCCGCCTTGTCATAAGCGTACTTTTCCTCGAGGTTGAGGATGGCGACCGGCCGGTCCTCCTCGTTGACCAGGAGGATCTCGCCGCCCGGTCTGAAGCCGTCGGCGGTGGCCTTGTCGACGTCCAAAACGATGGGGACCGTCCAGGGCAGATCGTCGGCCAGACGCATCTCATTGAGGACGTTCCGGAAGTCCTTCCCGCCCAAAAAACCTTCCAGGGGCGAATAGACGCCGGTGGCCATGTTCTCGACGTCCGAAACGGACTCCGGATCGAGCTTCAGCCGGGGGAGCCTCTTGGACTTTTCCAGGGCCTCATCCTTCTTCGCTCCCGTGAGCACCCGCTCGATGAGCTTGCCGCCGTGGGGCTGGATCATATGATTCCTCCTTTGGGATCCTGAAAGATGCGAATGGAAACGCCGGGAGGGAACGGTCAGTCGATGTAGCCCAGGGCTTTCAGCCGTTCCTTGACCTTTTCTTCGTCTTCCTTGCTGAAGACCTCTTTGGCCTCCTGTTCTTTGGAGAGGCTTTCCCTGACGACCTTGACGATGTAGGCCGCGACGGAGCCGATCTCCGTCCCCTGGATCGTTTCCTCGATCTTCTTGTGGAGGGACGTGGGGATAGAGACGCTTGTGAATTCCTTGTCCATCGTTTTCTCCTTGATCCGTTCGTTTTCTCTATGTCTTGGAGTCGCCCCCTCCGGGAGGCGGGACGCGCATACCGGCGCAAAAATTAAAGCTATTTATACACCAGAAAGCGCAATTTTTCAAGTGACTTCTCCAGCTCTTCCCATCGCCTTGACAAGCACGGCGCATTGATGTTTATAATACTTCGGTTATGCGAGAAAATTTCTGCTAAATCATGCCCGCCTGATATGGAAAAGATCGCTCCCTCCTGTATTCGAAAGACCGCCTTTTTCGGCGTCCTGGACAAGAACCTGAGGAAGCTCGAAGGACGGCTTGGGATCAGCCTGGCCATCCGCGGCGACCAGCTCCTCATGGACGGGGACCCCAAGAAGGTCGAGTTCGCCCGCTGTTACTTCGACAAGATCCAGGAGTTGGATGACCGGGGCTATGATCTGAAGGAGGAGGACTTCCACATCGCCCTGGACCTCCTCGAGGAAGGCTCGACGCGTTCCAAACAGGCCCTCGAGGAGTATGCCCCTGCCGAGCCCCTCAACCTCTCCCGGAAGTCGGTCCACCCCAAGAGCCTCAACCAGCAGGAATACATCCAGGCCATCAAGACCCATGACATGGTCTTCGGCATCGGCCCGGCCGGGACCGGGAAGACCTACCTGGCCATGGCGATGGCCCTCTCTTTCCTCCAGAACAAGCTGGTCGAACGCATCATCCTGACCCGCCCCGCCGTCGAGGCCGGAGAGAAACTCGGCTTTCTCCCCGGCGATATCGCCCAGAAGGTCAACCCCTACCTCCGTCCCCTCTATGACGCCCTTTTCGACCTTTCCCAGTTCGATCAGGCCAACCGCCTGATGGAAAAGGGCATCATCGAGATCGCCCCCCTCGCTTTCATGCGGGGCCGGACGCTCAACAGCGCCTTCATCATCCTGGACGAAGCCCAGAACACCACCCGGGAACAGATGAAGATGATTCTCACCCGGCAGGGATTCGATTCCCGCCTGGTCGTGACCGCCGATATCACCCAGATCGACCTCCCGGAGCCGAAGCGGTCCGGGGTCCTCCACGCCATCAAGATCCTGTCTTCTCTGAAGGAGATCGCCTTCATCCATTTCAGCGAAAGGGACGTCGTCCGCCACCCCCTCGTCCAGAGGATCATCAAGGCCTACCAAAAGGCCGAAGCGCAACCCTAAATGACAAACACGGACTTCATTTCGTTCAGGAAGATCAAACTCTTCAAGGGTTCCGAGATCCTTCCCCGGAAACCGCATACTCCTCCCCCGACGAAGGAGGAGGGCCCCTCGGTCCGGGGAAGCTTTTTCCGGAACCCCTTCATCATCCTTGCCTTCTTCGTCACCGTTCTGTCCCTGATCATCGCCTACCTGCCCTCCAGGAGCCTGTCGGCGCCCGGGGTCGGGGAGATCGCCGGGGCCGACATCATCGCGCCGTCCGACCTGACCATCGAGGACCAGGAGACGACGGCCAAGAGGCGGATCGCGATCGAAGGGACCGTCCTTCCCGCCTACCGCTTCGACGCGGGCTCTTTCACGGAAACGGAAGGCCGGATCCATGAGTTTTTCAACCTCGGGCGGGATTGGCTGAGGACGCTCTCCGGCGCCCGGAAGCCCGAGGATTTACAAAAAGCGGTCCTGGACAAAATGGGGATCGAGATCGACCTCCCTCACCTCGCAGCCCTCATCAAAGCGAAGTTCCCCGCCGAACTCGAGGACGGCCTGGTCAGCGTCATCGGCAAGATCTCCGCTCAGGGCATCATCCTCTCCAAGAACCTTTTCATCCAGGGCGAGTTGGAGAGGGGCTTCACCCTCACCAAGACGGACGGCGGCGAGAGGACGGCCCGGACGAACGACGTCCTGGACATCAAGGAGGCCAAGGAGCGGTTCGTCGCCGAAGTCGACGGCCTGGAGATCACCGCGAGGTCGAAGATGCTGCTCGTCAATCTCTCCGACCTCTTCCTCTCCCCCAACATCACGTACGACAAATCCGAAACCGATGCCCGCAAGGAGCGGGCCCGGATGAGCGTCGAAACCGTCTTCTACACGATCAAGAAGGGCAAGGTCATCGTCCGCAAGGGCGACGAGGTCACCGCGGAGTCCATCAAGCAGGTCCGCCTCATCAACATCAAGCTCAAACAGCGGCCGAGCTGGTTCACTAATTTCTCCGGGACGTTCCTCCTCTTCGCCATCCTCTTCATCACGCTTTGGTATTACCTGAAGTCCATCCTCAGTTCGGAATACGCGCTCAAGAAGTTCGTCATGATGGGCGCGACACTCGTCCTCAGCCTCGTCGTCTACCGGCTGTCCCTCTTCCTGGCGGGCGGCTTCAGCTCTCACGCCGACGTTTCCTATTTCGCCGTCAACGAAACCTACCAGTTCGCCTTTCCCTTCCAGGTCGGGGTGCTCCTCTTCGCCTTCCTGACCTCCGACCACCTGGCCCTCATCTACGCTATCCTGAACAGCCTGATGGCCGGCTACGTCCTCGGGCCGAACTACTACCCTCTGATCTTCAGCCTGATCGGCGGGATCGCCGCCATCTACGGCGTCAAGGTCTACCAGAGGCACCGGCGGACGTCGACCCTTCGGGCCGGACTGTTCTTCGTCGCGCCGACGAACGTCATCGTCATCATCACCATCCACCTGATCAAGGAGAAGCTCGGCGGGCTGGGGCAGCTCTCGGTCGATGTCCTGATGGGCCTCCTCGGGGGCGCCCTCAGCGCGGCCCTGGCTTTCATCCTCCTCCCCATTTTCGAGACCGTCTTCCGCTTCGTCACCTCAACGAAACTCCTGGAGCTGACGAACTCGGACCTTCCGGTCTTCAGACAGATGGCCATCGAAGCCCCCGGTTCCTACCACCACTCGCTCATCGTGGCCACTCTGGCGGAGAAGGCGGCCGAGGAGATCAAGGCGGACGCCATGCTGGTCAAGGCCGGCGCGCTTTACCACGACGTCGGCAAGGTCAAGATGCCCGAGTATTTCATCGAGAACAGGAGCGGGAACTTCGACCTCCACAAGGACCTCACGCCTTCCCTCAGCACGCTGGTCATCACGAACCACGTCAAGGAGGGGCTTGAGATCGCCAGGAAGCTCAAGCTCCCCGCCCAGCTGCGGGACATCATCGAACAACACCACGGGAACTCCCTGGTCCGGTATTTCTACCAGAAGGCCAAGGAGAAGTGCGACCCCGAGATGCAAAAAATCGGCGAGGAGGACTATCGCTACCCCGGGCCCCGGCCCAGGAGCAGGGAGGCGGGGCTGGTCATGCTGGCCGACTCGGTCGAGGCGGCCTCGCGAAGCCTCAAGTCCCCAGCCAAGGACAGCCTGAAGAGACTCATCACGGAAATCTTCAACAGCTACCTTCAGGACGGCCAGCTCGACGACTGCGATTTCTCCCTGCGGGAGCTCCGATCGGCGGCCGCCTCCTTCTTCTCCATCCTTTACGCCGTCTACCATCCCCGGGTCGAATACCCGGGATTCGATTTCGAAATGAAACGGGAAAAAAAGGCGGCCAACGCCAGGAAGAACAATGGTCGAGATCATCAACAGGCAGCGCAAGCACCCGCTCAACCGGAAAAGGATCCGAAGCCTGATTGAGCGGCTCTCGGCCCGCTACCGCCTCGGCAACCCCGAGGTCGTCTTGGTCTTCGTCGGGACGGAGGCCATCCGGACCCTGAATCGGAAGTTCCGAAGGAAGGACCGGCCGACGGACGTCTTGAGCTTCCGAATCGGAAAGAAGAGCGCCGACGGTAAGTTCTACCTCGGCGACATCGTCATTTCGGTCCCGGTCGCGGCAAAGCAGGCCCGGAGGCACGGTCACGGCCTGGAGCGCGAACTGGAGGTCCTGGCCCTCCATGGCTTCCTTCACCTGGCCGGATATGACCACGGCGCCGATGTCGGTCCGGAAGAAAAGGCCGCCCGGAAGCTCTTCTTCGGGGACACCGCATGAGCGCCGATCTCGCGATCTGGCTTGGGCTTTCGCTGAGCTTTCTGGCCGCTTTCGTGCTCTCCATATTCCACGTCACTCTGGACTCCTTCTCCAAGATCCAGGTCAGCCGGTTCCTCGAGGACCGGGAAAAGGCCGACCGGCACAGGATCCTCAAGGATTTCGACGACACCCGGACCGCGGCGGCGTACCTGAGGGTCGTCGTGCTCGTCGCCTTCATGACCTACCTCTTCATCGCCTTCCCCCGGCTGAGGTTCTGGCCCCTCTGGCTCTTTCTCATCGCCGTCGGGATCCACACGCTCTTCTTCGAAACCCTGCCGAGGCTCATCAACTTCCGGGGCAAGAACACCGTCCTCAAGGCCTTCCTCCCCGCGGCCAGGCTGTTCCGGGCCCTCGGCTTCCCCATCCTCCTCCTTACCCGGAACCTCGTCGAGCGCGAGGAGCGGGAAGAAAAGGACGGGGAGCACGAGGCGACGGACGAGGAGATCGAGACGTTCCTTGACGAGGCGCGCGAGGAGGGGATCATCGAGAAGGGCGAGGACGAGCTTCTGCGGAGCGTCGTCGAATTCGCGGACACCATCGTCAGGGAGATCATGACGCCCCGAGTCACCATGGTCTGCATCCGGAAGGACTCGACCATCGACAATCTCAAGGACCTCATCATCCGTGAAAAATACTCGCGGATCCCCGTCTATAAGGACCGCATCGACAACATTGAGGGCGTCGTCATGGCCAAGGACATCATCGAGTATGCCGATGAGAAGCACAAGGGCCAGCCCATCGAGGCCCTCATCCGGCCTGTCGTTTTCGTCCCCGAGTCCATGGAGGTGGCCGACCTGCTCAAAGAGTTCCAGAAGGCCAAGCAGAAGATGGCCGTCGTCGTCGACGAGCACGGCGGCGTCTCCGGGCTCGTGACCATGGAGGACGTGGTCGAGGAGATCGTAGGCGAGATCGAGGACGAATACGACACCGAGGAGGCCCAGATCATCGAGAACGCGCCCGGCGACTTCACGGTTTCCGGCCGTGTCGAGGTCGAGGAAATGGAGGAGCTTCTCGACCTTGAGCTCGCCGAGGACGATTTCATCACGGTCGGCGGGCTCGTCACCCACAACCTTGGCCGGCTGCCGGCCAAGGGGGAGACGCTCGACCTCAAGGGATTGTCCTTCGAGATCCTGGACGTCGAGCAGAAGCGCGTCAAGAAAGTCCGGATAAAAAGGAAACCCCTGGATGGAAATAAAGAATAAAGAAAAGGCGGCGAAAAAGGCGGCGGCCATAAAGCCCGCCGCGAGGAAGCCGAAGACGCCGAAGAAGGAAAAGAAGCCGGCGGTCAAGGTCGGATACGTGGCCCTGCTCGGCCGGCCCAACGCCGGGAAATCCACCCTCCTCAACACGCTCCTCGGCCAGAAGGTCGCCATCGTCTCGGACAAGCCGCAGACGACGCGTATCAGCATCCTGGGCATCAAGACAACGGAGAAAGGCCAGATCATCTTCATCGACAACCCCGGAATCCATAAGCCTCTCCACTCCCTGAACCGCCGGATGATGAACTTTGTTTATTCGTCGCTCGAGACCTCGGACCTGCTCTGCCTCCTCATCGACGCCACCCAACCCTTCGGTCATGGGGACGAGTTCGTCATCGAGACGCTCCGGGTGGTCAAGGTCCCCCTCTTCCTACTCATAAACAAGGTGGACATCGTCCGCAAGGACAAGGTCCTCCCCATCATCGAAAAGTACAAAGACCTCCTGCCCTTCAAGGAGATCATTCCCGTCTCCGCCCTCACGGGGATCAACCTGGACGTTCTTGAGGACCTGATCTATAAATTCCTGCCCGAGGCCGAGAAGATCTACTCGGACGACGAGATCTCGGACCAGTCCGAACGCTTCCTGCTGGCCGAGATCATCCGGGAAAAAGTGCTCAGACACGTCAAAGAGGAGCTGCCGTTCTCAACGGCCGTCTATATCGAGGGCATTGAAAAGAAGGAATTAACGGGCAAGGACGGGAATCCGCGGCCCATGACATTCATCAGGGCGTCCATCTTCGTCGAGCGGGACAACCACCGCAAGATCATCATCGGCCGCCACGGCAGCCTCGTCAAGCAGATCGGCATCGAGGCCCGCAAGGAGATCGAGGAGATCCTCGAGACGGAGATCTACCTGGGCCTCCAGGTCCGGGTCCGGCCGCAGTGGCGCGACTCCGAGGACGTCCTGGACCTCATCGAGGGGCAGAAAGGCTGATTGACAAATCGGCCCCAAGATGCGAAAATTGTCTGCCTTCCAACGGACGGTGAGTGTAGCTCAACCTGGTTAGAGCATCGGACTGTGGATCCGATGGTTGGGGGTTCAAATCCCCTCACTCACCCCACCCTTTTTCCTCGAATATCCCCCATTGCAGGTTCGAGGACATCGCGGACGGGCGGGTTCTCGATCACGAGATTTTCACG
>Ga0315288_10001034_pt1 | contig 35485 bp, 29 predicted proteins | sample YL17G11_20_MG_FD_203454 | JGI IMG/M metagenome (GOLD analysis project Ga0315288, IMG submission 203454) | Sediment microbial communities from Yellowstone Lake, YNP, Wyoming, USA - YL17G11_20 | ecosystem: Environmental > Aquatic > Freshwater > Lake > Sediment | place: USA: Wyoming | collected...
AGTCCATCTTGTTTATTTGACGCTAGAGTGAATCAGCTGAGCTATTCGACCTGATTGTCTTGTATCCAAATGCTAGCAAGAGCATTGTTTGAAACCCTGGACTTGAACCCATTTGGGTATTGGTCCCGAGGAGGCTTACTGCAGTCTACCAACAAACTAGCTTTTTCCCATTTTTCTTTCAGTTTTCTGCTTGATTATGAAGAAGCATTGGTAGAGTTGTCACAATATGCATCTATCACAGATCCAGATATGTGGAAGACTTTCAAAGCATTAGCCTAGCGTCACATGACTGTAGAACACTTATCTCACGGTTTACGACTATTCGATTCGTAATATCACTTAAAGGGGGGGTAGGAAAAATCGTGCCTGAGATGATCGCTTATTGTGGATTGGACTGTGGCGAGTGTAAGGCGTTCAAGGCGACCCAGGCGAGAGATGCAGAGCGAAAGAAGCAGTTGGCTAAACAGTGGACTGAAGGAATGAAGATTGAGTTTAAACCTGAAGACATTGACTGTAAAGGCTGCATGTCTGATGTGCTTTCTGGCTGGTGTCGGAAAGTCTGCAAGATACGACCCTGTGCTGAAGAGAGAAAAGTGAAGACTTGCGCGCACTGCGACGATTATCCTTGCGGAAAGCTGAAAGAGTTTTTGTCACACGAACCTGTGGCCACAGCGAATCTTGAAAAGATACGGAAAACACTATAGAGCTAGTGGGAGGCGCTGAACCGTGACGCTGACGCAGAACGTGAAGAAGGAAGCGAAGAAAGCCGGTTTTGCAGTTGTGGGCACTTCAAACCTCTCCTAGATCGTGCATAATATCAGTTTTGTCTTGACCTATAAGATTGTTTAATATTTTTGCCACTTATATGGGTCTTTAAAAGAGAATCACCCTACTGCGAATCACTGTGCACAGTGAATCCTAGAAGGCATACACTAGCAGTTCAACCCTGAAAGAAAACAAGACCCTCGGGATTAGAACCCAAATGGGTTCAAGTCCCACAGCTTGGCTACCAAAAACCGCACTATTGCAAAGCCAAGAGTTCGAATCTCTCCCGGGCTACCATGACACCGTAGTCAGGTCGACGTTCAAACTCTCGGTTCAGCGGTGGTTGGGGTAAAGTTTTATCCCGAATCTAGTACAAGAGAACTATGGATAATCTCACAATTAGAAGAGCAGCTTCCTCGGATGTCGAGAGAATTGTTGAGCTAAAATTGTTGTTGCAGGAGCACGCTGAAAAATCGAACCCCTTGGTTTGGCGAATAACTAAAGAGGGAAAGAAGCTTCTCAAACAGAAAGTTGAGAATGACCTAGCGGATAGCAACATTCATGTATTGCTTGCTGAAGCAGATGGCGAGATAATAGGGTATGTCCAAGGCGAAGTTACTCGCAGAAGTGACCATGTGCCAAAGATTGTTGGTCAAATCTCGCTTATGTACATCGTGAAGGAGTCTAGAAGAAAGGGCGTTGGAAGACGCTTGATGAAGGAACTCTGTAAGTTCTTCAGCTCAAACAAGGCTGAAGACTTGACTGTGAGATACATCATCGGCAACAAGGAAGCTGAGGGGTTCTGGAGAAAGCTCGGGTTTGAGCCAATAATAACGACGAGTGGCACAAATCCAAAGGAATTAGACTCCAAGCTGAGGTCTGAGAGTTAAAAACCAGATTTCTTGTCAGAATCATACCACGCAGAAAGTTGGTTGGTTGGATAAAACTTTACCCCCACACACTGAGTAGGCTGAATTCACAAATCATATAGGTAAGACGCGAAGCTGAACGATAGAGAACAAGAAACATGAGCGTCACTACTGTTCTCAAACTCGCTGTTTGGGGCATTTGTGTAGCAATTGCATTGCAGGTCATTTTCTATTTCATTTTTCAGGTGATAGGCTACAATTCTTATTTACTGAGCATAACCCTATTGGTGTCGCTGACAGTCGCTGTTTTGCTTCTGGTTGGATGGAGAATTCTAAAAAGAGCAATAAGATAGCCGCCCGAGTTTGGCAAGGTTGGTTGGATAAAACTTTACCCCAACCAACCAGAGACGAATCTTTACGTGAATTTTTCCTTGTGTAAAACTAAAAAGGAAGTTGCGCCAAGTAAAGCTGATGATAAAGAGACTTGGGACACTCTGCAAAAAGCTGCATTTGATGAAACTGAACCTAGCAAGGTCTGCAGGAATACAGGAACGTATGCAAGTTCTCGATGTTGGCTGTGGGCAAGGCACTTTCACGGTTTGCATTGCAGAAGTCGTGGGAAGAACTGGCAAAGTCACTGCAGTCGATATCAGCGATGAGGACCTAAACAGGATGAATCAGAATCTTGACAGATATAGTGTAAGACCGCAGGTTATATTTGTGAAAACTGATGCTGCTGAATTGTCGACTGTTTTTGCCCCTGAGAGTTTTGATATGGCTGTTAGTTACAGACTGATAGAAGAACTGGTACCTCCCAGACAATTACCCAAAATAGTCTCATCAATTGCTGGAGTGGTCAAGCGGAATGGAACAGTTGCAATGTTAGAACTGAACACTGAAACAAGTAATATTGCTGAAGAGAATCTCATTAGACTTCATAGAGACATTGGAAACGACTATTTTCCATCGCAGAGAACAGTTCTAAAGTGCATGAAAAACGCAGGTTTGATGAAGCTTGATGTCGTAACAGTCCCAACGAACATTTCGTATTCGGGAAAAGTGTTTCTAGAAAGCAATATTAGCCAAGACGAAGTGTGGCCAGAATTCAAGGAAAAAATAATGAGAGAATTGTGGCCGTCAATAGAGCAATATGGAATGAAATATCCGAACATTAGACTGTTCTGTGGACACAAGCCATAAATGGGCCTGCTAACCGTAATTTTGGTTGGGGGAAAGTTTACCCCCAAACCCCAAATTAGACTCTGCTGTTGAGTTTCTTCATTTTTTCTTCTAATGCCTTTTCAATATCAACATTCATGGTTTTTGCTACAAGAAGTGTTGTGATTATTACGTCAGCAAATTCTTCTGGTAGATTCTCTTTATCGTGGTTGTCTAGCTTCTGTTTTCTCTGCAACAAGTTGTAAGCCAGAACCTCTTCACAGAGTTCTCCAAACTCCTCGCCCAATTTCACAGTCCTAGCAAGAATTATTTCCTCTTGGTTGATATAACTGCCATACCTCTTTTTCAGTTTCTCATCCTCAGTTTCTATAAACCTCAACAAATTCCCTAGTTCCATAAGTGTCAGCTCCTAGCTAGGTTCAGCCTTATTTAGAAGAACTTACCTTGAGAAGTTCAATTAATGCTTTCGGAGACAAGACGCCATTTATCAAATTCATTATTGGAGGGTCATCTACTCGGTTCATTACATATATGGACTTATTCTCTGCATAGGTGTATCCCAAGTCAACGGAAACGCTCTTGCCAACGTAACCTCGTGGGTTAACAACATAAACGATGTCGGCATCATCGACTTTTTCCAAACAGCCCAAAATTCCACGATTGTTCATTTCCTTTGATGTCTCATACTTGATGTTCTTTTCTTTCAACTCGCATTCCAATTCTTCAATCTCACGCAAGAACTTGAAGCTTCCACAAACATACAACCTCTTCATAGCATCCCTCAAACACCGAAGTCATTAATGCTCTCAACAATAACGTTTTGTTCGTTTAAGCTATAACCTTTCTGCAATGTCAAACACAAGGGACAAGTGAGGACGTCTCCCGCAAAACCCCACTTTTTCTTTCATGATTCGGCAGAACGGACTTTGGTTGAAAAAGAGAATCAAGTAGTTGCATGTCCTGAAACTTGGAGAAGTAGGCCGCTCTATTATGTCTTGGCCAACATCATTCTGTTAACTCGTAGGGGCTTGAGAGATTTTCGAGGCGATCTGTTGACTTGCGGGGCTTGCATCATTTGCAGAGAGCCCAACAGCTAGAACGGGAAATGGTTGATTCTGTGCAAGAGCAGTCAGTATCTCGAATTAGAAGACATAGACATAGTTAGGATGTTCGCCACTACTAGAGGCACCTTTCATGCCTTTGCCTAAGAAATACTTCTCAACGCTTCTGGCGATGGTTTCGGTGTCTGCTTTCCATTGGCGCCAAAACCTTGGACTTTCGTGTTCAGTTCCACGACGGTCTGGGTCATCAGTTACGCCAATAGTCCACCTCGGATAAGAAGTCCCTGCAACTGTGCGTTCAATCTCACTTTTTATCTCGGATTCGTTCACAACGCATCAATAGTGGTCACACTCTATCAGAATTTATATTTTTGGGTATTCCAAATTCGGTCCTTTCTCAAAAGAGCAAATTGTGATAGGCCCCTTTGCTTAACATGAACAAACCCTTATCCATGCAGGCCCCTAGGACTCAACAGAACCCGTCTAATGAAAAACAAAAAAGAGGGCAGGGGAGTTTAGAGACTTATTTCTGATTTAAAGTCTGATTTTTGCTCTATTGATGCTTTTCCAAAAAATTACTGTGTTTTTTCAGTGTTAAGATATGCTTTCACATGTTGTCTCAATTGTGGAGAATCATCCAACATGGCTTTGACTAATTTCCAACGGAGTTCTTCAATTTCATTGTCGCATATCTTGTTTCGCATGACATCGTCCACTCTTGTGATGAACATGCGAGAACTTAAACTTTACGTTCACACGTAGAACACTTGGCGCACAATCACAACTGCAACAAATACAATCCACAGTTGAAAACCAGTCTCGTTGCTTGCCGCCACGCTGAAGTAAATCGCTTCAGACGTGCCGATGATGGCTGTAGGCTACTGATTTTTTGAAGAAAAGACCCTTTCAGAATTTCCTTGTCCATCTTCTTGTCCTTCATTTCCCAAGCTCAGAGCTACCTAGTGTTTATTCAGTTCAGCTATAGCTTTTCCACAAATCCAAAAAAGAAGAGTGAGAACAACGTGCGCTAGTTCACGTTCACACGAGAGCTCGAGCCGCATTTGCTAAACCTGACGCCATAATAATGCACATTTCAAATCTCATTCTTGCATTGCGCGCTATTCAGAGAAGAATTAGACGACAAACTGGGTGAACCTTCTATTACTTGTCATGTTGTTGGGATTATTTCAAGACTATCCAGTTCAAAGGATGCTCGGATTTCTGATCCTTCATACGCGCAAGACACTGTTACTTGAGCTCCAAAATCCGTGACGTTTGTGTTTGGAAAGGTTGTTTCCATATCGTATCTACCCACAGATACCGCCAAGTTTCCGTTTTCACCCGCTTTGATTTCAGGTATTGTTCCTCCGCCTGCCCATTCAGGAGATCGATAGGGAAGGCTTGCGTTCAGACGTCTCAGAAAGCAATATGTTATGACGACATTATACGCAGTTGCTGATCCATTATTGCGAATCTCAATGCCGCTGTACGTGTATGCGACAAAGAACCCGGACAGGTCGAATGATGGTTGGCCGTTTTGCATGTGGCTGTATATGAAGTTGTAGGCGGGTTGGACGATGCCAACGATAAGTGCTATACAACTCAGCGCAATGGCTATTGCGTAAGGGCTTGGCCTCTTCAAAAACTTGAGGCGTGTCAGTCTTATGAAAGCAACTGTATAGGCAATGTCAACGAATAAGAGCAGAGAGAATACGTAGACGTATGTTGCTAATGAAGGTGGAGCAAGATAGGCCAAGATAAGTGAGAAGTTTTGTCCAGCTGCTATGAAATTCATGAAGCCGATGTAGAGAGAAAGGACCGTTATTATTATGGCTGCCAGCATCGAATATTTGTGCTTCATTCTAAACGCGAGAAAATACGTGAAGACAAACGCTGGAACGTAGAAAATCAGACCACCCACAGCCCCTAAAGGCCAGCCCAAAGGATTCAATTCCGACGCGATGCCCATTGCGTTTATTGCGTAAAAGGTCAACGTGACGTCAAACGTCCACCAAGCAAAGCAGACACCAAACGAAGCAATTAAGATCCCCTTTACTCTATCCAATCTCGCAGCTTTCTGTTTCTTTTTCACGAATCGTTGGAACTGATAGGCAATTATGGAAGCTGGGATCACAAGAATAAGAAGGAAAAATGGAACCAACCACATACGTGTTTGCACAAATAACGTAACGATGCTTAAACTCAGTAAAATCACTGCCATCACGAGAATACCCTTAGCAAAATCGGTTAGTAGGCCCATGATGACACCTTAATAGAGTTGTTTCGTTTTTCAGATATTTGTTAGAAAGTGCGTGTACATCTACTATGCACAATTCACACTGAGCAAATAAAATAATGCACCTTAACCAATGGCGAGAGTTTGAACGTCATCCTGACTTGGGATTCATGGTAGCCCGGGATAGCTTCAAACTCTCGGTTCAAACATTTCCTGCATACTATCAATTTGCGAGTAAGAACTGGCTTAATCACAATTTAAACGGCTAGTCGATAATGAATCAGATAAAAGCAGACTTTTTTAAAATGGCAAGTCTTAAACCATGGGAGGTTAGGTCTTTACGTTGTGCAACTTTTGTTGTCTTCCTTTGCTTTGCACTGGTCACAGAGGTCAGAATGCGGTCTGTCGAAGCGTCTTTCGTAGATATACATAGGATATTGAGTGCAATTCTTACACCAGTGCCATCTGTCAGTTTTGCTGCCTTTAACATACTCTACCATTCTTATCACTTCTTTATGTCTTTTCAATCCTAATTAATTCTTTTGGGCACTATAGCGCGCGCTCACCATCAAAGGCTTAAATTCAGTGAATGACAACTCAATTTGGGGGTGTATTCTGTTGCCTGAAGTACGCTCTAAACCAACTGAGTGGAAAAAGCGCATCGAGACTTTCATTAACAAAGAGATTTCAGAGGCATTCGCGTATTTTGAAACAATCAAGACTGTGCCGAAGATTGATGAATTCAGAGACAAAGTGTTGTCCATCATAAAAAGAGATGTAGAACTCAGACATCTAGAGACCGAAGCAGTGGAAATCGAACGTAATGCCCAAGGCAAGGGAAAAGAATACCTCACATGGGCCAAAGCAGTCATAAGCAGCTTGAAAGAGGACAAAGATTTTCTAAAGGAACTCAGAGAGTGGCGTGAAAAACTCATTGAGAAACTGAGAAAATAGCCGTGCTGTTGAGAAAAGGTTAGAATCAGTCGTACAGCGCGCGCTCGCTTCTGCAAAATAATGCTGCAAGATAGCCGCTCAGAACTGTTCATCAATCTATTATAGGTGTTCTTTAATATCTTTGATAACTTTCTCATACTCTACTTGTTCCAAATACCTACTACCATGAGGCCAAGGTGGTCTCCCCCAGTTTGGGTCATTCTTGTATCTTGGTATGATGTGCCAATGTAAGTGGGAAACAACATTTCCCAGAATGGCATAGTTGAGCTTGGGCGGATTGAATGCCTTTTTTAGAGCAGCTGCGACTCTGGCCAGATCCTCTATGAATAAAGCTCTTTCTTTGTCAGTCAATTGCGTCAGATCCTCTATATGCGATTTGTATATTACAAGAACACGTCCTCGGAAAAATTGATCTCTATTCAAGACGGCTATCGAGGAACAAAGATCTAGGATCTTGAGAGGAGTTTCTTTTTCCAAGAGGTCGCAAAACTCACATTTTGTCATTTAATTTACTTCCTCTAGATGAACGTTTTCTTAGATAATCATAAAGTAGCCGTGTTAAAAGACCCGCCAAGATTGAAGTGGGTATCCCGATGATTACAGCGTCTTGAACACGTGTTGGCAGGTTTTGCCAGCCCAGAATGATGTTATTGCTCAAAGGTAGAAAACTGACCCCCAGCAGGAATGCCAGAATTGCGAAGCCAGCCGCAAATATTATCATGTTCTTGCTTGAATAAAGATTCAGTCTCCTGTTTATCATCTTCACAGGACGTGTAATTTGCCAACCAAGCAAGAGTGAGATCCTAAAAACTGTTGACAATGGAACAGTCAATTTTTCCTTCTTTAATGCACGAGAGATTATTATGATCATGCTAGCTGTGAACCTGACTAGTCCGCGTGACCCCTTCTCAGCTCCCCAACTTCCATCCGAATTCTGTCTCGCGAACAACCACCTAAAACCTTCTTGCACTTGTTTCATCTTAAGCTCTTTGCCGCTGAGGATTAAAGAGTGAACTGCATTATATGAATGGACTACATCCTCCTTTTGTCCTTTCCTTCTCCCCCAACTTCCATCTTCATTTTGATTAAGAAGTAAAAAGTCCACACCCCTTTGGACAAATACTGAATTCGCTTTCTCTCCGGCATCCAAGAGCATTCTTAACGCCCATGCGGTTGCCAGTACATCGCTTTCACCTCTTCCAAAATGAGCCCAGCCGCCATCCATGTTTTGAGATTTTTTGAGCCAGTTTATCGCAGATCTCAGATGCTTCTCTGCCTCCAGACCTACGTCGCCTTCTGGAAAACGCACTCTAGACAATGAGAGTGCAGTGATAATTGGTAAAGTCGCTCCTACTTCACTTGCTCCTCTAAGTTGCACAATTTCTGAACCCTCTTCTGTGCCTATCTCCCTTGGCCAACCACCGTTTTCATGCTTTTGCTTAAGCAAGAATTCCACACCTCTCTGAGTCAATTCTTGGGCGTAATCTTCATGGCTCAGAAACGTGATCAACCCTCTAGCGGTTGAGTCTATGCTTCCACCCCAGCTGCCATCTGATCTACGAACTTTTCCAAACCAGCCAATAGCCTTCTTTACATATTCTGTGTCAGCCATACCTATCTCAGAAAGAGCCCAAACTCCTATGTACGTCCCGAAGATGTCTTCGCCATCTTCTTTAAACCTGCCCCAGCTTCCATTTTCCTTTTGAGCGCCAACTAACCATGCTGTGGCTTTCCCCAAGATGCTCAAGATATGCCAAAGCGCATCATATTCACTCGGGTTCATTTTTCTCAATTGCCTGAATAGCACGTTTGAACTATTAAGATTAGCGCGCATGGCTGTTCCGAAAATGGTTAAAAATGGTTGTAAGTCTTCTTTTGCCTATTCGGGTCTGATGTGGGCTTGTTTGATGGGCAAATCCTGGCCGTGTTGAAAGATGGCAAATAACTGTGTTCCAACAAATCCGGAAGGAAGTGGAGTTTTCCCATAACACTTTGAGGCTGCACCTAGCCCGCTTGGACCTTCAAGGCATGGTTGTGAAAGCTAACAGTGCATGCGCCCTAGAGCGTGCCTGAACCGTCGAAATATGCAAAAAAACAAAGAACCGATGAAGGGCAAACAAGGCGAGCTCAAGATTCAAACGTGGGCTCCAACCTGAGTGGATTTGCTGGTTCCAATAAGATCACCAGCGCTTACAGGGAAAAACTGATGGATTCACCTGCCTTTTGGTTTTGGTCTCTAGGGATTAGAACCCAAACGGGTTCAAGACCTAGCATTCGCACAACGCGTTCAGATGCCAGGTTCTCTCCACTTTTTCTAGATTATCAAGCAGGTAGGGGTCGGACCGGACTAGGACCCAAACGGGTTCAAGTCCTATAAAACCGTTCTGGGCTTCTGAGAAGAATCTTGCTCAGGTTTGATTGCTATCCCCTTGTGCCGTGCATTGTAAAGGTGCAGCTTCTCTTTGAGCAAATCGACAGCTTGGTTGCAATTTGTCACTTTGAAAACTTTGTCGTCGGCGATTTCTGGGTATCTTTGTCTTTCGTCAATCCGTTTTCCTGCGAGTTGTCCACTCCAACCTGGCAAATCAAACGCCAGAATTAGTCTTTTCAGTTCCCATGCATATGCAATTTCGCATAGGGTTCCTGCCCCGCCGCCTAATGCTATGACGGCATCGCTGTTTGCTATGATCAAGTTTCGTGCATGGTTAATGCCGGTTGAGATGATGATGTCAGCATTTTGCTCGGCGATTTTGGGGTCAAAGCCAGGGAGAATTGCAATTATTGAACTTCCATTGTATTTGCTCGATTGTTTTGCACCCATGGATATGGCGCGGGACATGTCGCCTATTCCGCCATTCACTATACAGTAGTCTGCGTCGACGAGTTTTTTTCCCATTTCTTCGGCCATTTGCCACTTTGGGCTTTCTGGGTCGACGTGTGTGTCGCCGATCACTGCGATGAGTGTTCGCCTCGTCAATTTTTCACCTTCAAACTGGGTTTAGCGATGAGTTTACCTATTATGCGCTCCCTTTCTTCAATGGATCTTCTGAGTTTTTGCTCAGAAGGTTCATAGAAGTATAGAGGTTCTTCGATGAATTCGGGTTTCCGAGCTAGTTCAATCACTGGCAACATAATGGCCCAGTCCGTGGCGAATGGAACCCATTCGCCGTCAACTTTGAAATAACCTTCTGGAACCTTATCATAGAGGTATTTCCTGAAGGTTTTGAGATGCTGCCACACGTTCCCACCACGACAAGTCCTCGGATTCATAAAAGATACTGGATACTTGATGTGTTTATCTGTTCTTAGCATGGACCCGACTGTGGCATCTGCTCCCAAGTCATAAGCATGAACCACTTTGGTTAGGGCATCTTTTCCGATTAGAGCATCGTCAAGGTCCAGATGGACGATTATTGAGTTTGGATTCTGGCAAATCTGGTTTATCGCAAAATTAATATTCTCCATAGGAGTTGACAACTTCAGGTTAGCAAACAGGGTAAGTCTCTCGCCAAGTTTCCTCTTCAGAATGTATCTGCAAAACTCATTCGTGCCGTTTGTTGAGGCTGCATCTATGAATATTGCGCCCCAATCCTTGTACGCCTGAGCTAGCAAAGAGTCCAAGCAGCGTCTTATTTTGGGTAGGCTAACGTTTCTGCCTCTTAGGAGTAAAACTAAGGGCTCATCTCTGATACCTATGAATTTTGATACTTCTCCAATCACTTCTGGCTGATTCAATTGTTCAGAAGGTAAGACACCGCTCTCGATGGCCATTAAGATGTTATACCAGTCATCTTTATTTTGCTTTCTTGGATTCGGAATATGGACAAATGATGTTTCCGGGTTACCTCCTCGATAGGATCGCACATTTTTCTTGTCGATAGCGCGGTCGAGAGCGCGATGCCAGGGGAGAGAAAGTGTCTTGCCCACCAGCCTGTTTTTCAACGGCAGAATAGATTCAATTCTTTTTCTGCTTATTAAACAGCATCTAACCTCTGTCCGGAATGCTTTTCCTTCTCTCTGGTGCGCAAATTTCCTTCGTGTGTCATACGGAATCGGCAGTGACACCGTGACAGCGATTCTATCTATCTTAAGAACCGATAACAGGTGACTCAAGTAATCGTGATCGCGAGACGTTCTCCTAATTAGGCAGTCGCTATCGAGCTGTAGAACATAGTCAGTTTGGCAGTGATCAAATCCATATAATGTTGCAAAGAGAGGCTGGCCATTAGCTGCCCTGGGTTCGGTGGCCGCCAGACCAAACCACTTTGTGTACGTTTTCTTTATTTCGTTCTCTTCTAATGGTGCTACTACTACTCTGTCTATTATGCCCTCATCTACCAAACTTTTTATCGCTGTTCTGAATTTCTCTATATTTGCTTCAGCATACTGCCTCGCGAATCCTTCGACAGCATCATCGGTAACCAAAATCTTCTCAAAGAACGTTTGTGGGCCTTCTAGTTGATTGACAATATGTCTGACCTGAATCCCGATAGTTTCCCACTCCATCGAGCATGCTTTGATCATCAGGGAGACTGCAGGCTGTTCTGCCAGTGGTCTAATCGGACGGAAAATGAAGATCAATTGGTCGCTGCTGGGCGAAATAGGGTCGATATCCAAGCTGGGTACTTCAATTACGTCTTCAATCTCCAACCCCGCAACGTGAGCAGCATGTATGTACCAGCTGATGGGCCTGTGCCAATCCTTCCTAAGTCTGCCAGTAGACTTGATCTTCTTCGAAACTGCTTTAGATTTTGCGTATTCTTTCTCTTCAGTATCCTGCCTCGTCTGGCTAATAGAATTTCGGGATCCAATCGATAGGGGGTTGCAGATGCTCACTACGACTTTGCCTCTCGGTGAAGTTAATTTTCGAATGTTTTTCAATATGGAAAGTACTTCTTTCACGTCTTCCACTGAACATAAGACAAGATTGCATACCACCAAGTCATATGAAATACCCGAGTCAATTTCTTTCTTGAGCTCCAGATCGCTCAGGAATTTCGTCCCCTTCACATGACTTTTGCTACCAAATCTTGTGCCGTCAATATCGTAGCATGAGACTTGAATTCCTTTCTTAGCCAATTTGTCAGCTATGACGCCTTTTCCGCATCCGTAATCGAGAATCGAATGAGCGCCTGTTCTCAAACAAGTTTGCGTCAGCATTTCGTCCATTTGTTCATGTATGTCAACTACTTTGATTGCTTGAAGAAAATAGTCAAAGCCATAGAGTTCAGGCAATGCATCGTCATGTAAGCTTCTGGTCAGAAGCTCTTTTAGATCTTCACGAAAATGGTAGCGATATGTCAGATATACTCTCCTGCACATTTCTCTGAAGTGTTTTTCATCAAATGGAACAATGCTTCTACCAATATCCACGTAAACTAGGCCGTCTTTGCCCACTTTAAGGTTGTACGGCCAGACATTTGTGAGCACAATTCCGTTCTTTCTGCACTCTGCTAAGAGTTCAATGAGTTCCTCCAAATGCCCTCCATGGTACTCCGCACCTTCAATCAAAGGCGAGACTATTACTACTTGGTTTTCTTGAACGAAAATCTCTTCGACCGCGACAATACGTCTTAGTGCTCTAAATTTGTTCAGCTTTTCTCGAATGAAATCCAATGAGCCTACGTTGAAGTGTTGTGTTCCACGAATGAAATACTTGTAAGCTCGCTTCCCGTCCGTGAAAACAATGCCTTCTTGTCCGATTCCGATGATCCCTAGAGAATGTCGCCCATAGTGGTTCTTTATCAATTTCGCAGCTCTTGTCTTTAGGTCTTCAGAGACAACTATTGGTAGGTGCCTTGCATAGTTTTCTCTAACAGACAGAAATTCGGACAAGAATGCTGTAATTCCCTCATCGAGCCCTGAAAGCAGTTTTTTTGCGAACTTTGATAGCCTTATTTCATCATATTGCTCGTCTAACCAGTCCAGCATTGATTTCAGGGTTTTTTGACTGAGCTCGGATTCAAATTGCCCTGTTTTCTTTGATTGCTGTCTTGCTTCAAGCTGTTTCCTTATAGCTCTTGCTAATCCCCGGATTCTCCAAGCGTCCATTTCCAAAAGAGATAAGCGTTGCTTGGCATTTTGCCTTGTAGCATCGATGACGTCTTGAATCTCTTTTGGTGTGAAAACTAGTATCTCTCGAAAATTGTGACCTTTCAGCTCTTTACTCTTTGAACGAATAAGTTCTTTAAAGGCGCGTGTAAATGCTCCTCCAAGGATGTCTCCCGCTAAGGCTTCATTGAGTAGCTTACTAGAGGGCGAAGGCGCTCGTTCTTGTTTTATGAAAAGCGGTTGGGCTATGATATGTTTGTTCTGAAAACCGACGATTTCGCCACCAAGGTATTGATTTAGTATAACCCAGAGAGTGTCCCCTCTTCGTAGTTCAACATTGTTAACCCGTGGAGATGCGTTGGGATAAGTTCGGAGGCATTCAATATCAGTTACGATCGTGTTTCCTCCCCTGTTTAGGGTCGTGCCGTTGAAGATTGCATTGAGATCATGGGGAAGGCTTGGGCGAAGTAAGTTTCTCCCGTCTTTAATTGCCCATGCTTTTTCTTCTAGACTAGTCTCAGCCAAATCACTAGGATCGTACTGCCAACAGTACAGAGGTAATTCAAGATGGGTGTAATTAGAAACGGAAAGGTCGTAGTAAGCTTCAGGATAATGTTTAGCTACATTATTGACGTATTCAGATGAACTGGTGCTATTACCCGCAAGTTCTTGTGGCAAATCCTCTCTCAATGCTGTGTCGAGTTCTAATAGCTGGACCCTTATTGAACTAGCAATCGGCAATGGGGGATCGCCGTATATCCCGCCCACACAGACGGCGACACGATTTTCGATTAGCCAATCCAAGAAACTGATGAACTCTCTGGGAGTTACTTTCCTGGCTAAAGAACCGTAGACTACATTTAACCTCATGTCATCATCCAGAATCCAGAAAACTGGTTTTTCTGTTTCTTTTCCCTCCAAGTAGAGATGTCTGTGCAATGCCGTTCTTCCGTAGCTTACACCTTTTCTTCTTTTTTTGGGCACGTAGAAATTTCCTAATTTGCCGTTGTTGGCATCAATTTCCACTTCTTCTTTGTTGACAATTCGCACTTTGGCGAAATTCTTTGCACTATCCAGCATGGTTCTAAGAGCGAATCCATCAGTTGTATTGTCCATCACTACTAAAGTGACGGGCACGTCCGTACCTAAAACGAATTGCGTTAGATCCTGCACTAGCTTTTGCGTGCATGAAAGATGCGTAGCCGTGAAGCCAATAACTAGAGAATAGCTCTGACGATTTCTGGTCTGAGGAATGCTGGGGTTCTCATCTTCTTCTTCCAGTGAGTTCTCCTCATTCCAGCCAAACCGTTCCCTCGCCCTTTTCTTGAACTCAGCTCTTTGATCTCGACTCATACGATTCTTGTATTTCTCAAAGAAACGAGTAAGCCCGGTCAGTTTTGAATGTGACCCATAACTGGACAAACGAGGCCTGCCGTCGGCATAATGATGCACAAGAAAACTGTCGACACGTTCCCATCTCAAGTCGCCGAGGTCCAACAATCGGATTAGCATATCACGGTCAGTTGTGCTGGGCAGGTTTTCATCGAAGCAACCAGCCCGTAGAATTGCATTCATTTTGACGAAGAGATTAGAGCCTTGAATGTGAGGATTTCTTACGTAAAACATTTCTTGACTTAGTTCTGACGGGATAGACAGTGGAATAGTTCTTTGGTTGTTTTCTTCATGTAGGATTATTCCAGCAATCACGAGATCGAAATTGTTACTGATCGAAACATCGTGGCATAGATGGAGGTATTCTTGTTCCCATCGATCATCATCGTCTAAGAAGGCTAAGTATGTCTGATTTGGATCTTCACCGATCTCAACTAAATGTTGTATTGCGGTGTTTAAGGCCCCGGATATATTTGTTGTTCTATGGTTGAGTAGCCATATGAACTTAGTACCACTCATGTTTGACTGGATTTCACACATATTTTCAGGAAAATCTGAAGGTCTTTCAGCCACCACAATGACCATTTCTGGCTTTCTGGTTTGTGCGGCAACCGATTCCAATGCGCCCTCTAGTAATTTTGGCCTCGCCTTGGTGGCTATTACTACTGCCAATTCCGACAAGTAGCTTCACCCTGACTATTCATGCTCAGTAAGTGCTTCTTGAATCAAGGAGTGCCTCTTGTTTGAGGACGGACCCTGAGAGGCTCGAAATCTTGTCCGAGCGTATCTCCTTCTTTGTTCGCTCATTGACTTTCTCTACAGCTTTAAGAAGAACAGCCGATTTGGACGCGGCTATAAGCTCCCTAATGTCCTTCGGAACGCACTTACCTTCATAAGGTCCCAAGTAAGGCCTCAGGTGCTCTCTTGAAATGACACGGCGGTCAGCCGTGACAACATCCATGACATCCTCCGGGTTTGCGCCGATTTCATTGCATATTCGTTCTATTTCATTGGTGAAAGAAACTTTCGTGGCAATGTAGGCATTATGCGCCAGCTTTGCAACTTCAGCAGAACGATCGCTCATCAACAATATTTCGGCATTTTCTGCCCACGTAAAAACATCAAGAATTGCCTCCGTATCCTCTCTTGATCCAGCTAAAACAATTCTGTCTGGACATATCGTCCATTGTAACCTACTTTTTTCGCGGAGAAATTCTGGGCAGTAAACGAGTCTAAGCCATGGATATCTCAGCCTTGCTTGTTCCATAAACCCGACTCTGAGGGTGCTCTTTATTGCAACTATGCCTCGAAACCCTTTGTTACTAAGACGCTCCAGTACGTTGTCGACTGCTGAACAATCTAGTCTCCGGTTTTTGTCTTCTGGAGTTGGTACACATACGAAGACTATATCGCAATCCAGTATTTTCGTCCAGTTATGGTTGCCTCTAATGTCATAGCCACAAACATCTTGGTGATAGAAATCGCATGTGTGCTTAAGTGCTGCCCCTACCGAACCTAGACCAACAATTCCAATTCCTTGGTTTTTTGGTTTTTTCATTGTTCATCACTTCCGATAGGCATAGCCTATCTAGGGTGACCTAGGCTTTCACAGCCTAGGAAAAGCATCCAAAAGATGCTTTTTGACCACTAAATTACACGTTGGAAAAATGTATATAAGTCTTTTCTATCCGGCAGTAAATCATTTCTCCTTTCAGAAGAGTGGGGCCTGATCGATTCGCTGGGCTTTGAGTTAAGGCCTCTACGAACTAGCACCCAAATGGGTTCAAGTCCCACAGCTTGGCTACCAAAAACCGCACTATTGCAAAGCCAAGAGTTCGAATCTCTCCCGGGCTACCATTGGACCCCCATGTTAGGACGACGTTCAAGCTCTGGGGTTGATGAGGTGCGGGAGATGGGGCTTGAACTCCACTCCAAGTGGCGAAGTCTCCGCAATTCCTTGTTTCATACATACTGAGACAAAATCGTGCGCGAAGGTTAAGGTACGCCAAATTTTCCGCACACGCTCAATGACGATTAATCTAGACTGCACCCCGCCTTTGTAAAAAGCTGGTGTTCCTATGTTTGAGAAGCGTTCGAAAATCTCGAACAGCCTGTTTGAAAGCGTAGCATTAAATCGCCTCATAACAACTACAATAGAATAGTTTGGACACAGGCAAAGGCGAGCACTACTTGTCTACAGCTAATGAAAACAAGCAGGAAGAGATTTCAGGCAACACCCTGCGCGTTTACTGGTACATTTTAAAGAAAAGAGAAAGCTGCGGCGTTAGGGAAATTCAGAGAGCTCTCGGTTTTTCAAGCTCAAGCAGTGCGCACTATCATCTTGAAAAATTAGCCGCCAAAGGCTTTCTGATCAAGAACAAGTATGGAAGCTACCAAGCTAACAACAAAGTAAAAACAGGAATCATCAGTCCCTTCGTGTTCATCCACGGCTTCATATTTCCAAGACAGCTATTCTATGCCATGGTGACGACAATCATGAACATTCTATTCCTGATATTCTTCTGGAGGTTCCTAGTTTTAACAGTCGCTCTTGCCTTGGCTCCCGGAATCTTGGCTTGCATAATCTTTTGGTACGAAACAATGAAGTTGTGGCCAAGTCTCCCATCTTTCGAGGAGAGTGTTCGATAGATTTTGGCAACTGTTCGAATCTATAGATTAAAACACTTCAACTAGGATTTGACTTCTGGTGACCAAAATGAAGAAGAAAATCTTAACGATAATCACGCTCGGATTGTTGCTCGTTACCTTGGCAAGCGCCGGCTTTGTCTTGCACTCACCCCACGTAATGGCAATTGATTCTTCAGCCGGAGAAACTGTGAATACAGGCGCTGAATACTCTAATGCAACTATAGGATCGCCTATAGACGGATTGGCGATCTGGTACGTCTGGATAAACACTAACTATACTCAAGTGATCTATCTGGCCTTTGTATCTCACAGGTACCCGCCCCCGGTCATCACGTTCTTCGGTCAACACTACATGGCTGGAAATGACACTGAGGTCTTCGTTGGAAACACGTTGACTGCGATGGAAGTGTACAACGATACTAATCGAAACGGAGTGCCCGATGTAAATCTCAGCAACGGCACAAGCGAACTGTTGTATAATTTCGCGGTCAACAGCTCACAAAGCTTTGTGATAACACCTGTTCAGAAGACTCTGATAGGCAACGAGTCTCATTACACTTGGGGCTTACGATACAACACCATAGATGGCTTCCTGCTCACCGAGAATCAGAACGCAGGCGCAAAAGTCATTCTTGACTATTTGGCCTCATCATATGACTTCTACGTCCAAGACAATGCGTCCTACTTGAAGACAAACTTCGAAATCGGCAAGATATTGAATGTCACTTCCACATCAGACCTTAATGTTACGCTGGACGGGTTGAGTCTCTCGCTGCTGTACGGAACAAGCGTCATCGCTTCCAAGACATACACCACCGTTGTGAACGGAGAACCCTACAATTCCACGACAGCGCAAAACCCAACGGAACCTACCCAGTCAGGCGAAATCAGGATTGAAGACACCAAGGCTTACGAGTGCATATTTGGGCAAAACTATACACTCTCAAGAGATTCGGGAAACGTAACCTGGCCCTCACAATCTGCCGCCGTGTCTGACCAGACCGTGCCGGGAGGAATATACAAATCTGTTGAAAGTACGCTCTCATTTTTTGAGGATGTACTGTCGGGTCTATTTCCAAAAATAGGCAACCTGCCAGCAACCATCAACCTTGACTATAATGTTTCGTCTTTCCTTTATAGGGTATGCTATCCTCAATGGGACGGTTACGCGCTTGAACACGATCCAACCTACATAGCATACTTGACTCCAATCGCCGTACCTGAAATAAGCCCTCCTGTAATGTTCGTAATTGGAGCCGCTATTATCGGGTCAGTGACTCTGATAGTGGCGTTGCTTGACATAAGAAAAACTCGAAGAATACTGCCTAATCAATCGGGTTCACAAGTAGCTGGACCGTTCCGAGCTCCCACCTTTTTCTGTTCTTCAAGCTACGGAATATAGCGTTTCCAGAATCAGTTACTCGCAATTTTTCAACAGCGCGCTGGACTTGGTGCGGGTATGGGGCTTGAACCAGTGCTGTATTGCGATCACGGGTTTGGAAAGTCTGGAAGAAGAGCACTCTTTCTATTTTAAAACTTGTGCAAGATAAGCATGTCTGAAAGATTCTCGAGTTCTTGTCTGCATAGCGAAAGCGCGAGTAAAACCTAGCCGTTTTAACTGCAATTAGGCTTAGTTCTTACTCGCAAAATGATAGTATGCAGGAAAAGTTTGAACTGAGAGTTTGAAGCTATCCCGGGCTACCATTGTACCATAGTCAGGACACTGTTCAAACTCTTGGCTCAGTGATTGCGCAGGGGGTTAGGTTTAAATATCGGTTTAAATTCTCGGGATTTTCAGGAGTCCAGAAATAAATCGTAAATCATTTAAAGTGCTGGTCGGATTTGAACTGCATCTTTGCTAAGTAACCAACAACCTCCGTGTTAAATGAGCAGGGGAGCTACTCCCATTACGAAGCTTTTTATTCACTTTAGCCCAAGTTTTACGAGATGGTTTGATGACCAAAGCAAAAGTAAAGCCGATGAAGAAAATCGTAAGAAACTATGTGTTAAGCACAGCCAAAGCTATAATCAACTATAGGGATCACCTTGTCGAGAATGGTTTCCAAGATGATTATGCCATGAAAAAAGCTGTAGAATATGGTGTTAACATGCTTAATGCTGGTCTTGGCAAAACATTTACACCTCAAGAAGCGACTGTTGGTTTCAGAGAACTCGTTGAGGTATGTATGGCTCTCGCGGATTTCTGTAACAAGTATTAAGGATGGAAGTATCAATGGGTTTCGCTCTGTCTATTCTGTAAACTAGGTATATCTGAACTGCAACTAGAAGGATCGAAACGACAGCAACAATGTTCTGCTGAAGCCAAGAATATACTTCTTCAATAGTCCTTCATGTAACCGAATAGCTATTTCTGTTTCAACGTAAATCACTTTTGCGGTTATCTACTTCCAAGTCCAGTGGTTCAGTAGGGTTCAAACGTGGACCTTGACTCAACGCGGACCATTTCAACATGGTTGCAGGGCAAGGCTCGCAACTACCGAAAAAGTGTTAAGCCTTGATAAACTTTCTCTCTCAGGAAAGGAGCCGTTAAGGATATGCGTTCAATCAACAAAATATTCACGTTGATTCTCGCTGCTCTAGTTCTCTTCTCCTTCTTACGCCTCTCACCGACTAATCTTGGTCAACCTGCCGCTACTGCAGAAGTTACGAGAGCTAAGAACTGGATTGCTTCTGCTCTAAAGTGGCTGAAAGCATGGCAAAATGAAGATGGTGGTTGGGGACAACAACCTCATGAAAAGTCCGATTCACGATACACTGCTTGGGCGATGACTGCAATGATTGACGCCGGATACCCTATCGATTCGCCCGAGTTGAAGAGCGCATCCGATTTCCTAATGAGAGAGCCATGGCCAGATTATGCTTTGTATATAATGCTAAGACCACTCATTCAGATGGGAGAAATAGAGCCACAGAAGATAATCGAAGCGGTTAACATTTTGGAGAGCTTATTTCTAGAGCAATGCCAAAGGAAAAATTTGGATGATTTGAGTTTTGACAACTACGCATTGACACTCGCCTTGGCGGGAAGATTACGTACTATTCAAGCAGATTTGACTTGGATAATCAAACTTCAGAACGATGATGGAAGCTTCGGTGAGACGCAATACGTTGCAGAAAGTGCGATCGAAGACAAAGCCCGTCACACATCCTGGGCTCTCGTTTCATTGTCTTTGTTTTCTGCTCGAAATGAGACTTATGTTTCAGCGATTGAATCGGCCACAGAATTTCTGAAAGCGACTCAAAATTCAGATGGAAGCTGGGGCGATGTCAAGAAATATAGTCAATATGTTGGAACTACTGCGTCTGAATGGCTCTTTTCTACGCTGTCGGTTTTGCACTCTCTTGTTTTTGTTCGCGACCGGACGTATGAGCCGATACAAAAAGCTGTAAACTGGGTTGTTGAGAATCAACCTCCAAGTGGAATCCAGGAGTCGACATTGCAGGTAGCACGTGCTCTGAGCATCGTGGCACTTGCACTACCTACTGATACTGAACTTGCAAAATCACATGGTCTCAACGGTCTGAAAGTTTTCCAGACTTCAGCTGGAGACTGGGTAGACATGATAGATCACAAGCTCACCAACAAAATGTGGGAAACACTGGATTTGACAGTCTTGGCTCTAAATGCATTGATGACAATTGAAGGAAATCCTTTTTCTCTCAGCGTAGACAAGGCCAAGAAATGGCTCCTTTCCAGGCAAAGTCCTGAAGGCTTCTGGGAATATAATTACTCTAAGCCGTTGTATTTCAATTTCTTCGGGTATCCCGGTACACCGCCACTAGATGACCTGAATCGGATCATGCACACATCGAGAGTTGTGGATTCTTTATTGCGGGCAGGAATCAATCCGGCAGAAGAAACTTTGAGAAAATCGAAAGAATGGCTGATGGAGAGATTTGATCATAGCATAACAGAATGGGTTGGAATGGGTACCGACCTGAGTCAGGCAATAATAGAAGGAGTCATTGCGCTCGTTATGCTCGGAGAAAGGCTGAATTCCATGCCTATACAAAAAGCCTTGTCAATACTTGAGAGCGAAATCACGCATGAGACAACCGACTTCAACACCAAAGCGCTGGACTTCTTTTTGAGAATTGGTGAAGGTAATGAATCTGATGTTGTGCAGACAATAATCACACGTCTAATAGACTCTCAACAACTCGAAGGATATTGGAAGTTTGGGTACACGCAACCCGGATATTCGATCTATTATGACTTTTTCTTAACCTTTGGGGTACTGAACTCGCTAAAAAATGCAGAGGTAAGTTCAGCTGCAGCCTCCATCAAGTCAGCTATTTTGTGGATTAACAGAACTTGGGTTGAAAACACTGAACTCCATTCTTTCATGTTAGAAAACGATTTTGCTTATCATATCTATTCATTGGCCGAAGAACTAGAGATCTACAGCTTCTTGAACAACACTGAGTTAATAGCCCAAATGTTGGACTGCTTATTGATGGAACAGAATACTCTTGCAAATCTGGCAACAAAGCTCAGCATGCAAAAGATTGATTTCTTTCCGCCATATGACTGTGGTTGGCCATCCTATTTCAGTAATTCATCATTGAACGTCTATGAGAAAGCAGTGTCTACACCAGAGGCCACGATCAAGGCTCTTGAAATTTTGGAGGCTTCAGGGATATCTGATGATGCACAGCAACCATTAGTCTCGCTGCTGATCGATTTCCCCAATGAGATTGAAGTCGGCGATAGTGGGGTTGGTATAGCAAGTATTTACGCAGTGAGCGGTGACTGTTTGATCAGGCTAGAGATAAAGGCACCGAATTCCTATGTCTACCCAGAAAGCCAAGATATTCTTCTACCTAAACACGACGAAAAAAATGTCTCTTCATACATAACACCTTTGAAAGAGGGAGAGACGAATCTTGAGCTGAAACTCTTTTCCAATGACAAACTCATCGGCTTGCGAATTGTGAGAATTCGGGCCTATGTTCCTCCTTTCACAGTTCTTGATTTCATATACAAATGGGGTCCTGTGTTAGGTCTTGTCTCGGCTAGTTTTTCGATCGCTGGAGTTGCCTGGAAAATCTACAAATGGCGGAAAGCCAAAGCGGGAAAGCTTAAGAAAGGCCGTCCACGTAGCAAACGAAGCAAAAGCGCGGACCAAAAAACTTCAAGTTCTTCAGCAAGAGAATGTAATGAATTATGAAGCTAAGACTATTGAATGCAACTAAGCCCCACAAATCAAGGGTTCAAACGTGGGCTCTAACCCCACCACGATAGTACAGGCCTCATTTTGATGTTGCTTACGTCTTCTAATTGGAGCTTCTATCAAAAAACATAAAACGGAGGATGACAGATAAAGAATCAATGACCTGCTAATGACTCTTTTTTAGCTAGGCTTTGAGAGTAAGGTGTTTGAATATGATAGAAACACTCACGATCAAAAAATGTCCAATGTGCCCAAAAGGTAACCACACGTACAAACTTGCTGTCGAACGAACATTTGTTATGAAGCTTATGACAATTTCATCGATGAAAGAAGAGGTAAAGCCTCAACCAAGGACATTTACGCGAATTTTCGTATGCCCAGAAACAAACAAGAAGTTCCAAGCATTATTCACACTTTTTGAAACATCAGATGACAGAATAGAGTCTGTAAAAGTTGAAGGCAGTGAAAATGAAAAAGATGAAGAACAATGATGAAATAGAAATTGAATCGGCTGAACCACTTAGTCCTCACAACGAAGCCCTCTATGAGGCAGGCAAAGAAATGCTGAAGAGCTCCATAACCACTGGACGCGATTTCTGTCACTTCATGGTAACACTCTCGACCGGAGCAATCCCAACTTATTTGGCCTTACTTAAATTTGTACTACCTGAAAAAGTTGTGCTTTCAGTCGTTGGTTTGATTTTGTCCGTAATTCCGCCTTTCGTCTTTCTTGTTAGCGCAATAGTATTCGTTTTTGGATATCTGCCCACAACTTCTAGTTTTTCATTAGACATAATTGAAGAGATAAAGGGAGTATATGAAGAAACGATAATGCGAAGAAAGAAAATCATCGAAATAGGGCTTATCGTATTCTTGATCGGTAGCATTTCCGCTATTCTTTCCATCGTTACATATGCCCTCGGCTTATCAATATAGCGAACTGAACTATTTTTGCAAACGAAGTCCCAACAAAAAAGGCAACGTTAGTCAGGAAGGACAGACATGAAAAAAGAGGGAATTGCGGATGATGTCTCCATATAGTGTGGGTTCAAACGTGGGCTTTGACCCAACATTGTTTACATGGCTATGAATCAAGTGCTGTGACGGATGCTGAGGCGAGCTGACTGACACCATTAAGAGCAGTAACGCTCGCAAAGAAAAACTAATGGATTTACCAGCCTTTAGGTCTTGGTCTTTCCCGCACTACCATGAGATTTTAAGATTTTTAGCATATTTTCTTTTCGCCTACGGTTATAAGGCGTGTTCTCTTCACATTTTGAATACTTCATTCAAAACCACATTTAGCTAAACTTTTTTAAAGCACGCCTTTTTGTCGGAAGCTGACTGAAGTGCGCTGCGTAAGATGTGGAGTAACTATATCGGGCTGTATTGCATCCATTTGTTGATCAGTTCTTGAGGCCATCCGATCTTTCGCAAGTTGTCTTCTATCTCATAAATCTCAAGCTTGGTCAAGTCCCCAGTCTCCCGCTTCTCTAAAATAACGTCCTTTGGAATCAGGAACGGCTTTTTCTTTTTAGTATCCCAGCCAACAAATTCGCAACCCTCGTCGTAAATATAGAGAAAAGCGTGGCGGAACACTTGTTCCAGGTTGACTTTACTTGTCTTGGTGGAGTCTCTCACCCACGATGGAATGTTCCAGAGTGTCAAAGGGTTTTCCCCATCAGCTTTTCTCCAGAAATCGATTATATGCGTATGCCCATAAACGATATTCCAATTTCGGCTTTTTTGCTCCTTTCTTTTTGGAAAAGTGTTCCACCAATTTTCAACGTTTTTTTCGGCGTCTCTAGGCTTGTATTTTGTGGTTTTCAGTTTGTTCCACACGTCTCTCCCAAACTTAATGATTAGAAAGGGTATCGAGATTGCACCCAACAACGTAAAAAGTACTATGTCTGCGATCCCTTTGAATCCACCGATTGTTTCGAAAATCAGATCAGCGGCGAATAGTATCACGAAAATCCACGTGTATGATCCGAAAGCCGACGCTGCGTTGCGAATAGGCGACATGAACTGCCATGATGGCAGCGCAAAAAGCTTATCAAACTGTTGACCATGTAGAAATAGGTATTCTTCGGTGCCTTTGGAAATTGTGACTTCTTTTTCAGTAATGCTTATTTTTGAGGCACCTAGAGGATAGTCTCCTGCAATGTCCAATAGGTCATAATCATGGTTTCCAAGAACGTATATTTTTTCACAATTCAAATCGGATAATAGTTGTATTACATATCTTGTAGACGCGTCGATAGATTTGACAGAAGCATCCCAGAGTTCCAGAATATCGCCGAGAAGAATAATCTTCTCAGGAGGCTCAAGAGCTACACTCTTCTCAGATGAACACCAGATTCCTAGATCTAGTTTTTCTTTTCCTCCACTTTCTAGATATTTAATCCAGTTCAAAAAATCCGAAAAAGCGCTAGGGTCGCAAACTTGAGTTTCCTTTCTTAACCCGAAGTGTGTATCCGCAACAACAATTATACTCTGCTTTGTCTCACTCAAAAGAGCCAGACCTTCTGAAGCTCGTTCTAACTTACAAAGCCACGATTATTTAGCTTTTTTCTAGCTAACCATACGTGGTATTGTTGTGCAGGCTACCAACAAACCCATGTCTGGGTGACGTACGCGATTTCGGTTCAGTAGGGATGTGAAAAGAGACTAACCCACAAAGGTTGTTGTTAGTACAATCTTGCGTATATTTTTATGCCTGGTAATTATTATCTATTGGTGAGGTGAGTTCAATTCCGGCAATTACTGATGTGCCGCCTAAGGAGATTAGAGAAGAGTTAGCCTTATTGTGCGCCACACTTGACAAAGATGTTCCTGCCAAAATTCCTGATCGCAACTTGCTTATCGCTACTTGGAACTTACGAGGCTTCGGTGACTTTACAGAGAGTTGGAAATGTCAAGAGAATGACTCTCCAAAACGAGACCTACATGCTCTACGTTGTGTTGCTGAGATTGTCTCCCGCTTCGATGCCATAGCCCTTCAAGAAGTGAAAAGCAACCTCAAATGCCTGCGCCACATGCTCAAAGCACTCGGACCAGATTGGGGACTGATCTTAACAGATGTGACCAAAGGCGCACCAGGCAATAGCGAACGCATGGCATTCGTATTTGACACGCGCAAGGTGCGAATTTCTGGCTTGGCGTGTGAGCTCGTCATTCCAAAAGAACAACTAGACAGAATTGGTCCCGATGCCCTCAACAAGCAATTTGCGCGCACACCTTACGCAGTCAGTTTCCGGTCAGCGGGGAAAACCTTCATTCTTGTCACGTTACATGTCATTTATGGAAAAGATGCTGAGGAGCGGGTTCCTGAGCTTAAGGGAATTGCGGAGTGGCTTGCTGAATGGGCTAGAGACATTAATGGATGGGACCATAACCTAATTGCACTCGGTGACTTCAATATAGATCGAAAAGGGGACAGGTTGTATGATGCCTTCACGTCAACTGGGCTCTACATCCCCGAAGATCTACAAAAACTTCCACGGACAATCTTTAGCGACCCAGACAAGCCAGACAAGAACAAATTTTATGACCAGATTGCTTGGTTCACTGGAAACGACAATACCCCGGCGCTGTCACTGAAATTTGTACGAGGAGGCAATTTCGACTTCACCAAAATAGCATTGAAATCGCTAAACCTCACAAAGCAACAATTATCTTACCGTATCTCTGACCATTATCCATTGTGGGCCGAATTTCAGGTAAGGGAATAGATGGAAAACTCGAATTGCTGCTTGAATAATTCTGGCTAATGATCTCGAACTCTCGTCTCTTTAGTGAAAAGGCTAGAAAAACCTAGTCATTTTAATCGCATTAAGGCTAGACTTCACGAGCAGAATGATGGTATTCTCAAAAGTTTGAATGAGAGTTTGAAGCTGTGTTAGGCTACCACCCATAATGGTTCAAGCCCCATACTTCTGCATCAGAATCGGAGCCATCCTAAGCTACGCTTTGGAATGGCTGTCATAGGCGTTACGGGCTTCGTATGCTTTCATTTCTGCTTCTCCGTGCTTCAATACGTATTTCAGTAGTTTCTTTGCAGGTTTCAAAAACCATGCATGTAAGGGTTTTCTCGATTCCCCTGACAAGCCTCAATTTGTCAATAACGAATTTTCCGACCGCATGCACGTCCTCGGATCTGAGTTTTATCAAGAGGTCCCAATCCCCGGTGATGATGTAGACTTCTTGGACTTCCGGGAATTTTGCTATGTCTGAAGCCATTTCCCTCTGCGAGATCAGCTTGTCGTTGCCCTTGGTTTGGTAGGAGACAGAAGCCAAAATCAAAGCTGTCGCACTTAAACCAAGTTTCTGTGGGTTCAAGATAGCTCTATAATCCTTTATGATGCCTAGCTCTTCCATGCGCTTTATCTTTGCAAAAACTGTCGTTATAGGCGATCCGATTTTTCTGGCAATTTCCCGACTGCTGAGTTTACAATCTTTCTGTATCAAGGCTAGGACCGCCAGGTCTTTCTCGTCAAGCTTGGTTTCCATGATTGTAATTTTTACACTTTTCGGCCATAAATACTTTGCTTTTTCGAAATATTTCCAACGATTTTCATAAAAAATTTATTATCAACAGCGTGCATTTAATGCAGGTAACGTGTAAAGGCTGTTGAAACGACATCACCGATGAGAGAGTGGATTGATGATCAAGGAACAAGTAGATGTAAGAAAAGATGCGTTGGTTCTCAGTCGCGAACTGGTTGAGATGCCGAGACCGCTTGAGCTTCTATCTGAAAGCGAAATCAAGAGAAAGTATTGCATAAGCAAGGTGATGACTTACGTGTTGAAGCATCTCACAAGCCAGTTTGCTTCCAACGGTTTTGAATGGTTGCTGCCAGTGATACTGTCGCAGTCGACTGATCCATTGTGGCCAGATCAATGCGCATCCATCGAAAAACGTGTCGAAGTCGAGATTTATGGAAGGACGGTTCGGGCAACGGCGAGCATGATTATTCACAAGTTGGTTGCCTGTTCCATAATCAGTCCCAAATTGTTCTCGCTTTCGCCGAACGTGAGGATAGAGAAAAGTGAAAGAGGAACCAGCGGAGTGCACGCTTATGAATTTACTCAGTTGGATTTTGAGGTCAGAAACGCTTCTTCGAGAGACATTAGAAGTTTCGTCGAAGGGGTTATCTGCAGATTGATAGAGAATTTGAAGGAAGACATGAGTGAAGAATTGCTTTATCTAGGAAGGTATGATGATCTGAGAAAGCCAAGAATTCCATTTGAGCTCTTTGATAAGGCAGAACTCGAAAAAGAATACGGTGTACAATGGGAAAAACACGTGTTGTGTGAGATTGATTATCCTGTTTGGGTGACCAACCTTCCTAGAGAATTCTACGACTTTGAAGACTTCCAAAGCGGCAAATGGGACAACTACGACCTGCTGCTGCCCCAATACGGAGAAGTATTATCTGGTGGTAAAAGGGAGTTTGAATTCGGCAAGATAGGCAAGAAAATGGAGCGAGATAACGTGAGAAAGGATAACTACAGCCTGTTGTTAAGATTGGCAGAAGAAGGAAGGTTGAAACCCTCGGCTGGCGCTGGAATCGGCATAGAAAGGCTTGTCAGCTGGATTACTGGAGCCAAGCACGTTGGTGAAACACAGCTTTTCCCCAAAATACCCGGCATCGTCTATGACCTGTAACCCGAAACAATGCTCAGTTAGGCAGTGTTGAAGAAGGAAATTGATCCCCAGTACTATAGCGAGTTCGTCTCCGTCAGTTTTCAAACAACAATATGAGGGGCTGTCCGTTCCTATACCCAAATCGGTTCAGATACGCCACGTGGTAAGTCGCAAGTGGGCTTTTGAGCACAATTTCGCAGCAAAACTCGAAGATCTAGTTGTTTTTTGTAAATATCTGATCCGCCGGGACTTAGACCCAAATGGGTTCAAGTCCCAACAAACCCTTAATGAAATATCGCGTCCGAGGGCTGTTATTACCCTCTTCGCATAGCGCGCATGCTTGCTCCTAAATTGGTCTAAAATGGTTTTTATTCGCCTTTTGTGATTTGGGGACAGTTTTGGACTTCGCATTGTTCCTGAATTCCTTGCCGCAACCAGCCTTCTCGAACCAGCAGAAGTTTGCAGAATGGAATTAAAACCATTTTTAACCATTTTCGGAACACGCATGCGCGCTAAAGTAGAAATGGAGCATCCGCATACTGTGTCATTGTGAATCGAATGGTTAGGGTCACTTTCTACGGTGGCGTCAATGAGATCGGCGGCAACAAGATCCTTGTGCACGATAGAAAGACGAAAGTGTTGTTTGATTTTGGCCAGTCCTTCAATTTTGGTGCAGAATACTTCACAGGGTGGCTTTCCCCGCGTGCAATAAACGGTCTGGGAGACCACTTCGAATTTGGTTTGCTGCCAAGGATTCAAGGACTCTATGCCAAGGAGAAACTTGCTTCCACCGATCTTCCATACTCCGAACCAGAGATTGAAGCCATTTTTCTGACGCATGCTCACTTCGACCATGTGACTCACATTTGCTTCACGGACCCTCAGATTCCGGTGTACCTTGGCGTTGGCGCCAAGCTGTTTCTTGAGTCGATGGAAGAGACAAGCAGCTTCTGCGATTATGGAAACCACGATTACAGGACTTTTCGGACAGGAAAGAAGATTAAAGTGGGCGACATTGAAGTGGAACCGATCCATGTTGACCACTCTATTCCGGCAGCTTACGGCTTCTTGATACACACTTCTGAAGGAACCGTTGCCTATACTGGCGACCTAAGGATGCATGGCACCCGAAAGGATTTGACTGACGATTTTGTGCAGAGGGCAAAGGAATCCAAGCCCACGGCTCTAGTCTGCGAAGGCACAAGAATGGCTTTGAAAGAAAAACGAAAGAACTATTCAGAAGCGCAGGTAGAGCATATGAGCAATGGAATTGTTTCCTCAACAAACAAAATCGTGTTCGTGACGCATTACAGCCGAGACATGGACAGGTTCAGAAGCTTCTACAACGTCGCCAAAAGGAACAGAAGGAAAATCGTCATTTCTCCGAAAACAGCGTGTTTGCTGAGCAAGCTTATCGATGACGAACGTCTTGACTTGCCCGATCCTTTGAAGGATGAAGACATACTCGTGTACTACAAGCGCAAGAGGTCAGGAACTTATGACGACGCCGACTACTTCCAGTGGGAGAGAGAATTCATGGACAAGATGGTGACGTACGAGTTCGTTCACGAGAACCAGAGCAAGCTTATCATGGACTTGGACTTCTACCAGTTTGCAGAGTTGATAGACATAAGGCCAGAGCGGGGCAGTTGCTTCATACACAGCATGAGCGAACCTTTCAGCGAGGAGGATATTGAAGACGAGGTCTTGCACAACTGGCTTGACCACTTTGGAATACAGTTTCACCAGTTGCACGCGTCTGGGCATCTGAACAAAAAGCAGATCGCAGCTCTCATCAGCGAAATAGAACCGAAGAAGATCTATCCTGTGCACACAGAAAATGCGCGTTTGTTCAAAAGGGTAAGCGACAGAGTTCAGCTCGTAGATCGTGAAAAAGAATACGAAATGGCTCTAGGATGAGCATCTTTTGCCCAGACGCACGTTCGCGAGTTCTTGAAAGACCTTGATTTCAATCAGCGTCAAGCGGCATAAATCACCTGCTTTCCAAGCATCGGCCATTCTTTCGAAAAATGTCAGGATAACACACCCCAAGAAAACATAGAGGGGGTTTCGACCTACTCGGTTACTTCCTAAGGGATTGGGGCTCTTGCTTTTCCATTCAGTTTTAGCGTTTCCACCAATCTCGGTAACACATTATTCTTTTCAAGGTATTTGTCTACACTAACAGGCTCTTCATATTTGCAACTGACACGACGACAAGTTAAGGTCCCTCTGCGAGCATTCAAAGCGAAACTCCAATTACCACATTTAGGGCATTTTTCCAATAATATCACCAAACCTAATTTATCTCATCTTCTTTTAACACTTTCGCAAAAACTGTTATCGTGTTCTCTTAGTAAGCATCCGATTTTCCTCTTGCATTCTCCATTGAGGAAATAGTCTGAAGTAAGCGCGTGCCTTTACACCCTCAAATTTCTGTAGTGATACGGTTTTAGCTCTTTCAAAAACTTGAAGACTATCTACATCTGGATAGGACTCAGCATACCAGATCGTTCTTATTCCCGCATCCAAAATCTTTTGAGCGCAGTTGAAACAAGGGAATGTAGTCACATAAAGTGTACAATTTTTTAAGTTCCTCGCCCCTATGGTCATTATAGCCCTTTCTTCTGCATGAAGAGCACTACATTTATTGAGAGCTCTGTCACGCACAACCATCCGATAGATATTCCTCTTGCAATAATTACAGTCGTATGGATACTTGAAATCTACTAATGGTTTACCGCATTCCGGACAGAATTTCAGCTCAGCCATTAGTTCATCTATATACATCTCTCTAAAACAATCAAAGAATTCTTCATTACAAGGTTTTAGCGGTTGGGGATTCTCGTTATAGCCAACACTTACTACCCTGCCCTGCTCATTAATTATAACAGCTCCAACTTGGCGCTTGAAACATTGTGACATTAGTGATGCACAATACGCGATACTCATATACGATTCTTCCTCAGTAGGCAAGTCCAGCTGTCCCTCAAACAACTCTATGTAGGATACTATCTTTCCGCTCAACATCTGCTCCCAAGCGAGCTTTGTTCTTACCATGGGGTCGTTGTCATTTCTGATTAAAACATCAGCATCATCTACGCAAAGTGCGACTTGCTGCCCGTGAGGAATGCCCTCTTCATTCTTGTCACGACGATCAAGTTCTTGGAAGACATGGTAATTTCTACCATAACTTTCCTGCACTCTCATCCATCTATCTGGTTCAACACAGTCTACAGCAATCAAGAAGAAATCAGGAAACCTTTTTCTAAAATATGCGACCTCACCTGTGTTCCGAATACTATCAAAAACTAGACAGCTGGATTCGATTTTTTGTTCTTCTTTGGCTTTACCATAAGCCATCTCGGCAAGAATAGCATGTCCTTTTTCCTGCCTATATTTATCACCAATTGACTGAAGTTCTTCACGAGGAGCATCCTTTACATCCTTATCCTTATTCTCGGGCTGAGCTTTCCATGCATCCCGTACAAAGTCGGAGAGACAAAAAATTTCGAATTTGTAATCTTCCTTGAGTACTCTTGCTAATGTCGAGCACCCACTTCCAAAAGGGCCTGTCAGACCTAGAACTATCTGCTTTTGCTTTTCTTGTGGCATAGTTAGCATTGTTCAGAAGTTGATATTTATGTTTTGTCAAGAAGCTGTTTTCGTAGCGCACGCGGAGCGATTGGTTTGACGCATAGAAAATTCACGAAGTATCAGCGCAGACAAGCAAGGCGCAAAATGTGTGGAACTGGCAGATAGTGGAAGGCCATGATTCTGGTTAGGTCGATATGGAATCATGACAAAGTTTACAGTATCCGTGTACCCGACTAACGTTCCGCGCGCGCTAAGAATTTGAAAGAGTCTTCAATGAGATCATAATCGCTTACTTGTACTATCTAAAATGGAGAAAAATGATTTAGGTTTGCTCTTGCAAATATATTCATGCATCAGGATTGCACAAATGCAGAGGTGGACAGTGACTGCATGAATAAGAAAGAAGCTATATTGTTGTTTTCGGGGGGAAGAGACTCATTCTTGTCTGCTTGTTATCTGATCGAGAATAAGTTCAAAGTTCATATGGTCACTTTCGAGAATGGAGCAGGACTGCAGACGTATAACGCCAAATACGCAGCTGGCAGAATAATAAAGCGATTTGGTGAAAAACGATGCAAATTTCTGGGCATCAAAAATATAGCAGGATTGTGGCGAGATTTTTTCCTTCCATACTTCAATATGAAACCTAGCGAGGTCATAAGAGAATATGGCGAGCTAACAGTATCCCAATTCAACTGCCTAACATGTAGATCGGCTATGTATACGTGGTCAATCATTAAAGCGAAGCAGATGCAAGCAAACTACATAGCGGAAGGTGCACGAAAAGATCAAGGATTTGTGATTGAACTGCCTAATATGATTGAAAGGTTCAAAAGGCTTCTTTCTGAATATTCTTTGGAGTTGTTGTTGCCGGTTTATGAATTAGATTCTGATTGGGATAGAAAGAATCTATTGTTACTAAGAGGCTTTGTCCCAAAAACTCTAGAACCTCAATGTTTAGTGGGTGTTCCTTTGAAAGGCGGAAAAGCACCAGATGAATCTGTTCAGAAGGCAGTTGAGAGATTTTTTGACAAAGTGGTATTACCACGCGTGAGAGAACTTATTCAAACCCAATCAAATGTAATCTTAGAGGGGAGGAGCGAGCTATAATAGAGCAAGATAAGAGGAGCAGAAATTTCGCATTCGTCCCGTTCTGCTTGATATGCCAAGCCTTTCAAGCGAAGGGTCTCGTAAGGTACGACTGGCATGGGATGATAAGACCAGTGATTGAAGAGCTGGTAAGGCAAGACATAAATCTGGTTCAGATGCCATGCCCTGAGAGTCAGCTTGGCGGTTATGACAACGGACTAAGAAGAGACCCTAAAGGAATCGATACGTATGACACACCTGTTTTCGGAGAACTTTGCAGCAGATTGGCTTCAGAAACTGTTGATTTAATAAAAGCCATATTGTCGAATGGCTATCAGATTTTGGCCATATTGGGTATAGAATACTCTCCTTCCTGTGCTATCAATTACCAATATACGAGCAGAGGTACGGCCAATCGACGGGGAATCTTCATAGAGGCGCTAGATGAAAGGCTGAAGAAGGAGAACATCGAGATTCCATTTATTGGGATTAATAGAAGAGCTGTCGAAAAATCCCTAAATGAAATCAGAGGATTGTTTAACGAAAACAAACAAGCGAGACTGGACTCATATAAGATCAGAAGACAAGGATGAACTGACCAAGATCGATTTCGCAATGCTGATTGCATTTTTTGTCATGTACAAAATCATAGTCGTCGGCTCTCATCTAACAATGCTTTTATCGACCCCCAATATTTGTCATACATTACTCTGTTCATTGCCTTGCAGAACTGAAATACTGGCACCAGAAGATGCTTGAAAACATGACAGCACGCAAGTCTCTTGATCGCAAAAGTCCATAATTGAGGTGTTGATGTGAAGGTGCAAAATCCATAACACTTAATAACTCTTTTTAGAAACCTTTCTACATCTTTATGTGGGGATCCAGCAATTGACTCGCCAATGGCAACTGATGAGGGATGCACAGACATTTCTTGAAGCTTCAAGAATAGCTAATTCAGCTTTGATGGGAATACATTTCGCTGAAATTACGCGAGAAAAAGGTGAATCAGTGAAGGCGGAACATCTCAGAAAAGTCGATGACGGAATCGATCTTCTGGAAGCGGTCTTGAGAACATTGGAGGCAAGGGACAGTCAAGAGACTATATCTTCTGACGCGCTCTCAATCTTATACGTGCTTTCACAAGGTCGAATGGTTGGGGGCCCCACTGCTCTGAAGAAGATGCTAGCTGGTTCGATAGCTGAGCTGAAGAGTTTCAAAGAAGGAAAAACTAATGTGTTCGAAGACGCCGAAGACCTGCTCGAGATAATAGCTTGCTCTACTTCTGAAGAAGCAGCGAAGGCTACGTCGAAAATTCGCATTTTCATGGCAGAAGCAAGATAATAATGTCTTTGCTCAACCAGAAAGCCAATGACATCTTTTCTAAGATTGCCTTCGCTAAAGAAAGACTCCGGCGAATTAGGTCGCCAGATAGAATCCTTGAGACATACATAGAACCATTGGAGAGGTGGCTTGAAACTCTCAGGCAGCGAGCGGAAAGAGCGAAAAATGATTTTGAAGAGTTCGTGCAGGACGCGGACTTTGTAGAGGCGAAACATCTTCAAGAGGAGCCTCAACGCAGGCTTTTGGTCGACATCCTAAGGAACTTTGAAGATATTGAAAAGCGCCTTTACATAGGCGTAGACACTTTTATGCCGCTAACCCTTGTTTGGAGGAGCCAGAGAAAAGAAAAAGAAACTAGAAAACAGCACGCGCTCCTTGGAGATTTCCTTTCAGGACTTTCGCTGTTGTCTGGAATATCTGAGCCGATGATGGTCATCATGGGCGAAACTTATGCGTGCCTGCCCGTGGAATGGGGGGAGACCATCAAACATGTTGTCTTTAGTCCTTATTCCGAGATTCAGAATCTGCGCAAATGGGTTATTTTGGCACATGAACTTGGCCATGCATATTTCGACTTGAATGCAGAAAGATTCAGCTCGGGTCTATTCACGCAGGTAGCTAGAAAATTAGCCGAAGTCAGACCAATTAGCGTGGATCAAAGTGAACTTGAGTCCGCAATCTACGCATGGACCAGAAACTGGATTCCAGAACTCGCCTCAGATTGTTTTGCTGTGAAGACTCTGGGACCTTCATTTGTAAATCAGTTTGTCGTAACGGTGCTTGATAGTCAGCCCAACAGGATTCGATCCACTCATCCGCCACCTGGGTTGCGCGTAAGATGCATGCTTGATACGTTGGAGTCTCTGAATCTACCCGGAGTTGACGTTGACTCCTATCGGAACAAATGGCAAGCATATTGTTTTACTACCTCTCGGCCTTCTTCATTATATATTGTTCATGAAGATGTGGTTAGAACAGTTGTGGAAGGCATAGATTTCATAATGCAAGAGAAGCCTATTGAGAAGAAATGGACCGATATTGTAGACGCAGGGAAAGCATTGTCTCTCGGCTCTGTGCCTGATCAGGACCTGTTATCTATTGTGTCTGCTCTGGCTATTGGAGAGCCAAACAAACATGTCTTTCGAGTATACAAAACTCTGCTAGAGCGGCACTCCGGTAACTCTGATGTTCCTTAGTGCAAAAGGTGTCAAAGCATCGGCATATCTTAGAGTTGCGGGAAGTTTCATTTTCAGAAGTATCGAACCCCAATGCATGAAGGAAAGGTAATAGATATCTTGTATAGTCGTTTTGATATTTTCATTGTCATAAGGTGGAACGAGCTCTATTAACAAGGGGCGAGCTGTTCCCTGTCTTAGCAATGGCACACCCGACGTGGCAAGAATAGCGCTATGAGCACCCAATATTAGATAAGAGCCAATCCTGCAACCATCTTG
>Ga0315288_10001035_pt1 | contig 35473 bp, 30 predicted proteins | sample YL17G11_20_MG_FD_203454 | JGI IMG/M metagenome (GOLD analysis project Ga0315288, IMG submission 203454) | Sediment microbial communities from Yellowstone Lake, YNP, Wyoming, USA - YL17G11_20 | ecosystem: Environmental > Aquatic > Freshwater > Lake > Sediment | place: USA: Wyoming | collected...
TATTGCGAGGTACGGATGATTCCCGGTTGTCCTGATTGTTTTTCCATCTTCGGTTGTCAGTTTGTAAATCGGCTTGACGCCCATATCTAATAGTCCTTTGATTCTTGCCGGCACAATCTCGCCGGTTTTTTCGTTGAGAGAAAGAACGTATTCTCCGCCTTTAATGTCTTTAATCTGTTTGAAAATTAAATCATTTTCTATAATCGGAAGCAAAGTGTCTCCCGTAACGCACTGTCCGTAGATAAACGTTGAAGTGGCGATATTGGCGCCGTAGCCGGAAGGAATTGTTGTCGTTGCCAAAGCCAATTGGCCGTTTCCGGTAATTCTCATCTTTTCAAGAAGGCCGCCGGAGCCGACCGTATAGAAAGAAAGATTGGCTAAAAAGCCTCCCGGATCAGTGGAAGTGGCCTGTTCAACCTGGGAAGCAAGGCGAGCCATATTCTGGCCAGCTCCTGTTGAATCCTGACCATAGAACAATATGCCGGCGCCCAGGCCGTCATCGGCCGTTCCGGTGGTGAAGTGGCTCAATCTTAATTCATCGATAATGGTGTTGTTGAAAGCGTCGCGGTCGGCCACTTCCAACTGATAAGAAGCGGTGGAGATGTCATTGCCGACGATGACTTTGCCGTTGTCTAAGGCCAAACTGGTGGTGGCGCCGGTAGCAAAGCCCATTTTGTTGTCGCCGATCCTGAAGAGGCCGGTATCGGGATCGCCGGTGAAAGCGAGGGAAGGACTCCCGACCGTGCCGTCAGCCAAAAGCAGGTTGCCGCCGATGGTGAGGAAGCTTGAAGCGTTGGTCCAGAGATTACCCGAAACCGTCAGGTTGGTGGTGGAAGCGTTAACCATCGTGGTGTTGGAATTTACCGGATTAACAGAGAAAATTGTTGCGGCATTGTTATTTAAAACCTGGAAAGCGTTTGCGGTTTGGCTGGTTACACCCTTGACGGTAAACGACGGGTTGGTGGTGGAAGCCATTTCGTTGTTGACGTAGAGAACCTGGTTGAATTCAAATCTTTTTGAAGAAGTGGCGGCGTTCCAGGTGAGTTTGGCATTGGGAGGAACCGTGCCCACGAAAAAAATCAATGCTTCGGTTTCGTTATCCCGCGTGGCGTTGTCGGAATTGATGGTGAAGGTCTCGGACTGGGTGCCGCCGATGGTGGTGGAGGCCGCGGAAAGGCTGTTCATTGTCAAGGTGCTGATATAGGCGTTTTTCCAATAATAAGAACTAGAGCCAAGATCCTGGGTGCTGTTCCCATCGGGAATCAGATCGGAATTGATTTTCGAAATGACAGTTAAAGTGTCGGAAGTGGAGCCGCCGATGACGGTGGAATCGCCGGCAATGATGGAATTGCCGGAGACGTAAAGGTCGCCGCCGATGGAAGCGTTGCCGGAAACAAATTGGTTGCCATAAGTGAAAGTTGAAGTGGCAACGTTTAATCCGAAGCCGAACGGGATTGTCGTAGTAGCAATACCGATATTCCCATTTTCATCAATTCTCATTCTTTCTAAAGAGTTGGTGGCAAAAATCAAAGGATTGGCGCCGGTGGTGGAAGCAGTGAGAGTCCCGTTGTTCCAGATAAGCGGGGTCTGGATAGAGTTTGAGACCAGGCCGGTTGAACTCCAAAAATTGTCGCCAACCGTGAGATAAGTGGTGGAAGCGTTGGTTATTGTCCCGTTGGTGCTCCAGAAATTGGTCAGGGTGGTGTTTGTTGAAGAGGCGTTGGTAATTGTTAAATTGGTAACATTTCCCGCCGTTCCCCAAAAAGTCGGAAGCGTGGCGTATGTCGTTGAGGCGTTGGCGATGGTGCCGTTATTAACCCAAGCATTGCCCGAGACCGTTAAATTGGTGGTGGAAGCGCTGTTTAAATTGAACTGACTGCTTAAAGCGTTAAGAGTGCCGCTTAGTGTGAGGTTGGTTAAAGTGGTGTCGCCGGTGACCGAAAGAGCGCCGGTGATTGAGGCGTTGCCCGAGAGGGAGAAATCGCCTCCGGCGGAAAGATTGCCGCCGAATGAACCGGCGCCGGAAACGGAGAGCGTGTCGAAAATTCCTCCGGATTTAACAGTGAGAGAACCATTGATTTCGGCGTTATTGGATAAGATTAAATAACTGGCGCTTAAGCGGTCAAAGCCGGAATGAACCGAAGGAGTAACCGCGTAAGTAATTTGAGTCGCTGGCTGGCCCTGGACGACGATGGTGGAGATGGGATGGACGGGAACTAATTTGGCAAGATTGCTTAAACTGGAAATAGTTTCAAGAATAGTTTTCTTCTGAATAGAGAGCTCGGCTTTAACCAAAGCAATCTGATCTACTAATACGTTTTCCAAGGCAATGAGGCGGTCTTCAAAAATTACGAAAGCTTGAGTGGTGGTGGCAAAACCCAATTCAGCTGGAATCTCGCCCTCCCTCGCTAAAGCTTCAAAGGGTAAATCAAGAGCTTCGGCTTCGGCTAAGGTGTTTATCGCTGGAAATCCTTCCTTAGGTTTCGCGATTTTTGATGGGCCGGGAGTGAGCGGGCCAATAGCTAATTCGTAAAGCGACTTGGTTTTAAACAGCGAAATCATCCAATTTGAGAATTTTGGAAGGTCTTTTGGGAATCCTTTGAAAACATCTAAAAGAATACCGGCTTGAAACTTTACGGGAGATCCTCCGAAGGAAGAAAAATTAATAAGCCCGCTTGCCATACCCAAAGAAAAAATCAGGAAAACAATGACAAGAGCGGAAACCAAAGAAAAGCGGGATTGTTTTTCGCGAGCAATAAAGAGCGGCTCCCCGAGTTTTTTAATTTGCGGAACGCTTAAGCGCTCAACTTTGGATTCAATGCGCCTTAGGGTTTCTAAAACCAGTCTGGATTTAAGATTTTGAAATTCTGATTCTTCCTCGTGTTCAATTTTTGAAATATCCAAATCTTGCCTGCCCGCTGAAGTTTTAACGTAAACGGGAAATTTCTCGATTTTACCGGCAGATTTTGAATACTCCGCAATCCATTCTTTTGTTGTAACCCAATTACGTCCGAGTTTAATTGCGCGAAGTTTTCCCCTTCGCACCAGAACGTTCATGTAGTCGCGGGATGTATTTAAAACTCGCGCCGCTTCAGCCAGCGGAATGTATTCAAGATTTTTATTATTGAGATTATTTATTTCTTTATTCACGGGCGTATATCGTATTTCAGATCATATGATCTGATATCAGATCACCTCATAATTATATCAAATCGACTTGCGTTTTTTGGCTAAAAACAAGCAAAAAAACCGCCAACCTTAGTTGGCAGGTTTAAAAAGTAAAATTTGGGCTAAAAGAATGAGTTGCCAGAGCGTCTTTATTAGGCCAAAAAATCCCAATATGACACTATTGATTCTAAGAATCGAGGAATCCGCCGAAGGCGGAGGGAGGATTCTTAGAATCAATAGTTACTCCACCGTCACGCTTTTAGCTAAATTTCTCGGCTTATCCACGTCAAATCCCCTCAAAACCCCAATGTGATAAGCTAAAAGCTGAAGAGGAATAACCGAAAGTATCGGAGTGAGCATTTCCAAGGTCTTGGGTACATAAAGCCAATCTTCTGCGATATGTTTAATTTTTTCATTGCCTTCAGTTGTAATTGCAATAATTTTCCCTTGTCTGGCTTTTATTTCTTCCATATTAGACATCATCTTTTCATAAACACTATCTACGGGAGCAAGGGCAACCGTAGGAAAGTTTTTATCAATCATCGCAATCGGCCCGTGCTTCATTTCTCCCGCCCCATAGCCTTCGGCATGAATATAGGAAATTTCTTTCAGCTTCAAAGCGCCCTCTAAGGCGACTGGAAAATTATACTTTCTGCCGATATATAAAAAATTGTTGTAATTTTTATATTGTTTGGCAATTTGTTTGATTTTTTCGTTCTGTTTCAAAACCTGTTTAACCAATAATGGAATTTTTTGAATCTCCTCAGCAATTCGTTTCCCCATTACTAACGACATATTTCTTTGGCGACCCAAAAATAAAGTTAAAAGCGCTAAAATTATAACTTGTGAAGTGAAGGCCTTAGTTGAAGCCACTCCGATTTCCGGCCCGATATGATTATAAACGCCTGCATCGGTCTCGCGCGCGATAGTTGAACCCACAACATTAACAATTCCTAAAGTAAGCGCCCTTTTTTCCTTAGCTTCTTTCAAAACTGCCAGTGTATCGGCCGTTTCCCCTGACTGGGAAATGGCTACCATGGCTAAATTTTGACATTTCGATATTGCACTGCGATATCGCAATTCTGATGCCAATTCTACATCGCATTGGACTCCGCTATATTCCTCCATCATGTATTTACCAATCAGACCGGCAAGATAAGCGGTGCCGCAAGCAGTAATCGTAACGCGATTAATGTCTTTCAATTGGTTTTTTATGCTTTCGAGCCCTCCCAATTTTGCCAGACCTTCATTTCTGATAAGCCGACCGCGAAAACTATTCTCAATTGACTCGGGCTGTTCAAAAATCTCCTTTAACATAAAGTGTGGGTATCCTCCCTTTTGGACATTATCCAAATTCCATTCGAGTTTTTCCGTTCTCTCTGATATTTTTTCCGTCAGAGACGAATCTGCTTTTGGCGAAAAATTTCTAAATTTTGCCTGCCCGCCGCAATCTTGATGAAGGCGGGAAATATTAAAAAGTTTCACATTATCCTGGGTTAGTATTGCCCCCTCACCATCATTCAGGTAAATTACGTCGCGAGTTCGGCCAACGATAGCCGATGCATCGGAAGCAACTAAATTTTCATCTATGCCAATACCAATGACAAGGGGGCTTGAATTGCGCGCTAAAATTATTCTATCCGGCCAATCGGCTATTATTATAGCTAAGCCGTATGTGCCCCTCACCTGTTTTAATGCCTTGGGTATCGCCTTCTCGCCATATCGCATATTTTCCTCTATTAAATGCGCTAAAACCTCCGTATCAGTGTCGGATTTAAACTTGTGCCCGCGGGAAATTAACGATTGTTTTAATGCTTTATAATTTTCAATAATGCCATTGTGGCACACAAAAACCCGGCCAGAACAATCGGCGTGAGGATGGGCATTTTTTTCACTCGGTTCGCCATGGGTTGCCCATCGCGTATGTGCAATTCCCATATTGCCTTTCCAATTCTTCCCTATCTTATCTTCTAATTCACTGACCCTGCCTTTTGTTTTTGTAATTTTAATTTTCGGTTTTTTGCCGTCAAAAATAACCATGCCGGCCGAATCATAACCGCGGTATTCCAAGCGTTTTAATCCCTCCAATAAAATTGGGATGGCATTTTCCTTCCCTATGTAACCAATAATCCCACACATAAACTTATACTATCATAACTAAACCCGGCAACAAAAAGTCGCTTAAAGTTGCCTGGCTTTAATTATAAATTATAAATTATAAATTATATGTAAAATGCGATCGCATTTTACATATAATTAGAATTCTAAAGATAAAGATATTGAAAAATTAAAGGGCTTAACTTAACTTAAAAAGCTTCTTCAATTTTATTTCGTGATAACCAATATCGTCAGTAATTACCACATCCACATTAAAAGAAATATTAAAAATTTCCCTCAAAAATCTAATTTCGTCATTACATGGAAAAGGTGTAACCCAAACACTTTTTTGCAGTTTTTCAAAACCAAGATCTTTTAACTTTTGTCTTAACGCTTCTCTTGCCCTTTTATGTTTTTCCGGTACGTCAAAAATAACTAAACGCCATTTTTTATCCCAAACTTTAGGCCTGTTTAAAGCCATGTCATCAATATCGAATTTCTTTAAATATCTTTTGCCATTATCAGTGATTCTCATCATCATGTTATTATCATCCTCTTTGATAAACTCGATTAATCCCCTTTTCTTTAAGTAGTAGGCGCTCGCTCTTATTTGACTGATTCTATATTTCAAATATTTAACTAGGCTTTTAACAACTTTCGGCCCGCCTATCGGCGACAACATGGCTAAAGTTAAAAAACCTCCAAGGGCCAGATATTTTAACAGGTCTTTTCCAATTTCACTTTTTTTCATATGTTTATTTTTACGTTCTTTGTATATTATGAATGCGATCGCATTTTAAGCATAATTTAAATTTAGTGAACATAATGGAACATAACAAAAAAATAATCCCAAGGATTGCTTAATACACAATATTGATTAGCCTATTTGGGACAAAAATGATTTTTTTGATCTTGGCGGCGCCAATATGTTTTTTGACCAGTTCGCGGGACAAAACAATTTTTTCAATTTCAGAGCGTTCCAATTTTTTTGATACGCGAACTTTATCGCGCATTTTGCCGTTGATTTGGATTACTAATTCGTAGTCCCCTTCTTCTATGAGCTTCGGATTATATTTCGGCCATGCTTCCAGATGGATAGATTTTTTGTTGCCAATCAGGGACCAAAGTTCTTCTGTCATATGCGGCGCAAACGGAGACAAAATTTTCAAAAGCGTTTCGGCATCGCTTCTGGATGTATTTTCTTTCTCCATCGCATTAAAAAAAACCATCAGTGTGCTTACCGCAGTGTTGAATCTGAGGTTTTCAATATCCTCCCCTACTTTCTTGACGGTCTGGTGTAATAATCTTTGGTATTTTTCGTTTTTAACGTTTGAAAATTGAAAATTGAAAATTGAAAATTTAGCATACACCCTATCCAAAAATCTTTTTATGCCAATAATACCCTTGGGATTCCACGACCCACCCTGTTCGTATTCGCCCATAAAACAAAAATACATTCTAACGGTGTCGACGCCGTATTTTTCAACCAATTCATCTGGGTCAACAACATTGCCGCGCGACTTTGACATTTTTTGGCCATCAGAACCTAAAATCATGCCTTGGTGACGCAAAACCTTAAAAGGCTCGTCAAACTCCAAATAGCCGAGATCTTTAAGAACTTTCACAAAAAATCTTGAATATAACAGATGTAGAACCGTGTGTTCGGCGCCGCCGATATACATATTTACCGGCAGCCAGGCCTTTAATTTTTCCTTGGAAGCAAATTCTTTTTTATTTTTCGGATCAGCATACCGCAAAAAATACCACGATGAATCGACAAATGTATCCATCGTGTCAGTTTCCCGTTCCGCTTTTCCTTTGCATTTGGGACACTTTGTATTTATAAAGCTTTTTACCCGCGCTAAAGGTGACTTTCCCCCCGCAACCGGCCTAAAGTTTTTAAGCGGCGGCAGTTTTACAGGCAAATTCTTCTCCGGGACCGGCATTGTTCCGCATTTCGGACAATAAATAATCGGAATCGGAGCTCCCCAATATCTCTGTCGGGAAATAATCCAATCACGCATTTTGTATTGGATGGAAAAATTGCCTAGATTTCTTTTTTTCAGCCATTCGGTGATTTTTTTCCTTCCTTCAGTAGATTCTAAACCGGTGAATTCACCTGAATTTAACATTAGCCCTCCTTCGGTATATGGTTTGTCTTTGGGCCAATCGCGCCCCGGGTCAATGACTTTTATGATCGGTAATTTGAATTTCTTGGCAAATTCAAAATCGCGCTCGTCATGCGCCGGCACGGCCATAATGGCTCCGGTACCGTAACTCATCAAAACATAATCGGAAATCCAAATGGGAACTTTTTCTTCGTTAACAGGATTTGTGGCAAAAGCGCCGGTAAATACCCCTGTTTTTTCTTTCTCCAGGCTTGTCCTTTCAAGTTCGGTCTTAAGATGTGCGTTGGCGACATAGTGCCCGACAGCGTCCTTCTGTTCTTTAATAGTTATTTTTTCAACCAAAGGATGTTCCGGAGAAAGTACTATATAAGTCGCGCCAAAAAGCGTATCCGGCCGAGTAGTAAAAACGGGTATTTGGTATTTAGTATTTGGTATTTTGAACTGCACGATAGCACCTGACGACTTTCCGATCCAGTTTTTTTGCATCAGCTTTGTTTGCTCCGGCCAATTTAATTTTTCCAGCCCTGTAAGCAAATCTTCGGCATAATCGGTAATTTTAAAAAGCCATTGCTCCACTTCCTTTTGGATCACCAAAGTGTCCGGATGCCTTTCGCAATAACCATTCACCACCTGTTCATTAGCTAAAATTGTTTGATCTTTAGGGCACCAATTGGCAAGTGCTTTCTTTTTATAAGCCAGTCCTGCTTCAAACATTTTTAAAAACATCCATTGCGTCCATTTGTAATAATCCGGATCAGAGGTAATAACTTCACGGGACCAGTCATAAATATTGCCCATTGATTTTAATTGTTTTCTCATTTTGGCAATATTTTTGTAAGTCCAAATTCGCGGATGAGTTTTGTGTTTTATGGCCGCGTTTTCTGCCGGAAGACCAAAAGCGTCAAAACCATTCGGGCTTAAAACATTAAAGCCCTGCATCCGTTTCAGACGGGCATAAACATCGGCCGGAGCAAAATTATACCAATGGCCCATATGAATATTGCCCGACGGGTACGGAAACATTACTAAATGGTAAAAATTAGATTTGCCTTTAACTTTATCCCTGACCTTATAAATACCGGTTCTTTCCCAGATTTTCTGCCACTTTTTTTCTATTTTTACTGCGTCATACATGTTGTGTATTGTAATTAAAAAAAGTCATAGAAGCAATATCAAATCAGACGCTTGACAGAGTTTTAAAGATGAGTTATTAAATAGACATAATTTTAGGCCTTTAAAAATTAGGAGGAATAGTCATGGATGAGAATAAACTGGCCGAAAAAATTGCTGAAGATGTGGTGGAACTTTTCTTATCATCACCCCTTGGAATCAGTCGTCAAGTTTTCACAGAAAAAATCAAAGAGATAGTTCTTGACAATTTAGAGCATGGTCGATTGCTTCCATTTGATCCCACGAAACAAAATGAAGGCCTGATAGGTTCTGACGGACTCTCAGATTTACAGCCCTATGAAGTAAAAGTGACGGATTAAATTTCCCAGATCAAACCGCGAACATAGTTCGCGGTTTTAAAATTAACGCAAAAACCGGCGATCGCCGGTTTTTTCATTTTATTCGAAAAAGTTTTTCGGCATTTTCCGCCGTCTGCCTTGCAACCTCTTCAAAACCCAAACCTTTCCATTCCGCGATTTTGCGAGCCACAAATTCAACATAGGTCGGTTCATTGCGTTTGCCCCTATGAGGCACCGGCGCGGCAAACGGCGCGTCGGTTTCAATTAAAATTCTATCCATCGGGACAAATTCAACTAATTCCTTATATTGCTCGGAAAATGTGATCGGGCCGGCAAAGCCGATATAAAATCCCAAATCCAGAAATTTTTTGGCAATTTCCTCTGTACCGGAGAAAAAATGGGCAACGCCATTAAATTTTTCCCCCTTCGGGGGATCTCCCGTAGGGAGAAAATTTTCAATAATATTGATGACGTCTTCGTAGGCATCTTGGCTCCCGGCCGAGGGGCGGCAATGTAAAATCAGCGGCTTGTTCAATTCTTTTGCCAATTCAATTTGTTTTATAAATGTTTCTTTCTGCCTACCCGCATAATCTGTCTCGAGAGATCTTGTGCGACCGGATACTAATTTTTCAATCTTGAAATAGTCCAGCCCGCATTCGCCTATCGCCACGACTTTTTCATTTTTTGCCAGTTCTTTAAGTGAATTAATCTGTAAATTCTCGTCAAGCGCAATTATACTGTTTGCAGACGATCGTCTGTTAGTGGTAGAAATGCAACTAGGATGAATGCCGGCTGAAGCCCAAATAATATCCGGATGTTTTTGCGACAGCTTAATCGCTTCCCGCGAATCCTCTAAATCAGTTCCGACATTCACAACTTTAACGCCGGCTTCTTTAAGCCGTCTTATCACTTTTTCGCGATCGTTATCAAATTGCGAAAAATGCAAATGACAATGGGAATCAAATAACATTTAATTTAGCCGGGGAAAAAGAGTTATGGACTTTTTATTTTTAATCGCATTAGCGATTTTTTCCGATGTTTCCGGCAAAAAAGGCAAAAGCAACTTACTGATTTTAGAAATTAAAAACAGAAGCGAACCAATATTTTCCCTGAATTCTTTTGATTCGGGCGCTAAAGCCCACGGCTTTTTGTCATCAATATATTTATCGCCTGCCGCGATTAATCGCCAAATTTCTGCCAAAGCATCGTTAAATTTAAAATCGGTAATTGCTTTTTCAACATTTTTTTCTGCTTTTTGAATTGCTTTTTCAAACAGCACCGCCTCATTAACGACATGCGATGTCGTTAATTTTTGCGCCAACGCCAAAACTCGCGCCGTTAAATTGCCGAGCCCTTTGGCCAAATCGGAATTATATCTCTCTTCAAGTTTTTCAAAAGTAAAATCGCCGTCGTTGGTTGGCGGAATTTCCCGCAAAAGATAATAGCGCAAAGCATCGGTGCCGTATTTTTTTACTATTTCAAACGGATCAATAACATTGCCAATAGTTTTGGATATTTTTTCGCCATCAACGGTAATAAAACCATGAACAAATATGTTTTTAGGTAATTCTAACCCTAAAGATAAAAGCATGGCCGGCCAGTAAATAGCATGAAACTTTATAATATCTTTGCCTATACAATGAACATCGGCTGGCCAGTACTTTTTAAACTTACTGCCATTATTAGCATAATCGAGAGCTGATATATAATTCGATAACGCATCGCACCACACATATATAGTCTGTTTATCATCGCCCGGCACGGGAAAACCCCAATATCTTTCTTTTACTCTTGAAAAACTAATATCTTCTATTCCCTGCTTGATCATACTTAAAATCTCATTCTTTCTGGATGCGGGAATAATTCTTATTTTGTCTGTTTCAATAATTTCTACTATTCTCGGCAGATATTTCGATAGTTTAAGGAAATAATTTTCCTCTTCAACCTCTTCTAGTTCTTTTTGATGCACAGAACATTTGCCGCTAATCAAATCTTTTTTAGGAATAAAAGCTTCGCATCCAACACAATAAAGTCCTTTATATTTCTTTTTATAGATATCGCCATTGTTTTCTAATTCTTCCCAAATTTTTTTGACCGTCGGCCAATGACGAATTTCATCGGCCGTTCTTATAAAATCATCATTTGATAAATTTAAAATTTTTTTTAAATTTTTAAATTTTTGCGATATTTCATCGGTAAATTCCTTTGGCTTTTTACCGGCTTTTTCAGCCGCTTTCGCCACTTTTAAACCATGGTCATCCGTTCCGGTTAAAAAGAAAACGTCGTCTTTTTTCTGCCTATAAAAACGGGCTAAAACATCGGCTTGAATAAATTCCAATGCATGGCCGATATGCGGCGCCGCATTAACATACGGTATTGAAGTTGTAACATAAAACTTGTTCATGCGTTTAAATTAGCATAAAATAGGAATAATTGTCTAAAAATTATGATTTTGGTCTCTCATATAATTATTTCTGGGCTTTTAGGGACTCAAGCCCAAAACTATTTTCTCGCCGCCCTGATAGGCCTTGCCAGCCATTTTGTTTTGGATTGGATCCCCCATTGGGACAACTATCTTCATCCCGACTTTATAAAAAGAGCCGAAGAAGGGGCCGGTTTTCTAAAAAAATCGTACTTTTGGGAAGATATGTTGAAAGTCGCAGCCGATATCGCAATCGGATTGGTTTTGTTTCTGATTTTTTATAAATATTTCGGCTTTTCTAATTTCTTATTTTCTTTTGCGGGCATTATTTTTGGAGTTTTACTCGACCCATTGCAGCTTTTGTACCTCATGACAAAATGGAGACCGTATAGACCTATGGCGGATTTTCACCGCTCCTTGCAAAAAACAAAACTGAGTTTTTGGCCTGGCATTCTGATCCAATTCGCGACAATCGCTGCCGTTTTGTTTGCGGTACTTTATTTATGAAGCTCGGGTTGAGCGACAATTCCCGCTTTCCGTTTCGCTAAATCGTCAAAAAACTCGTCAACTACGGCCGCAATCGGAACTGCTAATAAAATCCCTAAAATGCCGCCAAGTTTGGCGCCAATTAAAATCGCTAAAATCACCGTCACCGGATTAAGCCCCACTAACTTTTTTATAAGAAGCGGCACCAAAATATGACCCTCAAGCTGTTGGGCGGCAATAAAGAAAATAAGCGTCCAGATTCCTAAAACTGCCGACTGGGAAAGCGCCAAAAGCGTCGCCAAAGCGCCGGCTACAATAGGGCCGACAAAAGGCACGATTTCCAAAACAGCGACAACCACGGCGACAAGAAATGCGTAGTTAACTCCTAAAATCCAAAGCCCGATTCCGACTATCAGCGCCATAATCAGACTTAAAAGTATCTGGGATTGCAGCCAGCGGCCCATTTTAATTTGGGCTCGCATCCATAATTCATGAGCATAGGCCTCAATTTGCGGCGGCAAAATCGATTTTAGGAAATCGCCAAGAGCGCCGCGCGATAACGCTAAATAAAAAGAAACTACTAAAACTACTATAAAAGAAATAATACCGCCGAAAATTGAAGAGGCGTAAGACAATAAAGAAGTAAAACTTGGAATCTGTTCCGTAAGCTGAAACAAAAGTTCGTGGATATTTCCCGAAAGGTCCGGTAAAAACGCGATAGTGCCGACAACTTCTTCAATTTTGCCGAAATAAGCGGAATAATTCTGGGAAAATTCACGAAACTGGTCTAAAACCAACGGTAAAACTATATAAAGAAAAGCGGCAAAAAGCACGAAAAAAACAAGATATACCGTTATAAGCGAAATAAGACGCGGCACTTTTTTCTTTTCGGCGTAAACAAGCAGCGGCTCAAGCGCCGACGCAATGATGATAGCAAAAATCAAAACTGCAATAATGTCGCGCACCATGTAAAGCAGTATGGCAACCACGCCAATGCCAAGAGCCCAGAACATCGTCCGGGGCGAAATTTCTATAATTGTTCTTTTATCTCCTGCCATCCTTCAGCTATTATACTATATTTTCAAAAGATTGACAAATGGCTTTTTATCTTTGAATGGCCCGATTACCGCCAGATTAAGTTTTTCCGGCCGGAAAATATCTTTGGCAACTTCCAAAATATCATCTGCGGTCACGGCTCTGATCTTTTTTATTATATCTTCCGGTTGTAAAATTTCTTTTTTCAAAATTTCCTGGAAGCCATAGAAGCTGGCAAGTTCATCCGACGTTTCAATGCCTAAAATTAACCCGCCTTCCAGATGTTCTTTTGCTTTGTCTAGTTCAGATTTGCCGATTTTAATTTCCCTGATTTTTTTGTATTCCCCCAAAATTGCTTCAATGATTTCTGACGCGCGCCGATTGTCTATTCCGGCCCAAGTAGCAAGATTGCCCGTATCCGTTGATTCATCGGAAATCGTTCTAACATAATAAGCTGCACCCATTTTACCTCGAAGTAATCTGAAAAGCCGAGAAGACATGCCTCCGCCTAAAATTGTCGCCAAAACATCGGCGGCATAGCGCCTTTTATCAAAAATGTCGTATGACCTGACGCCTACCGCGATATGCGTCTGATCCGTTTTTTTATAAAATGTTTTGATCTGCGGCTTATTTTGAGATTCTTTTGTCGGGAGTTTGTTTTTCCCGAAAGCATCGCTTATCGTCTTAAAAAGATTTTTCGCCTTTTTAAAAACATCGTCCGAATTTATTTTTCCCGAAACAACTATAAGAGTTTTTGAAGCAACATAGTGATCATTGTGGTATTTAACAAAATCATTTCTTTGGAGTTTCGCGATTATTTCTTTTTTCCCCGCCGTATCCCAACCGGCCGGTTGATCGCCATACAAAAGTTCTATCCACATATCTTCAATATTTCTTATTGGACTGTCTTTATACATATTTATTTCTTCAATAATCACCCCTCTTTCTTTATCAATTTCTTTCTGATCAAATTTAGGACTTAAGGTAATATCTGAAATAATATCTAAAAGCAAATTCAAATGTTTGTAATTAGCTTTAGAATAATATCCGGTGTATTCTTGACTGGTAAAAGCGTTTTGATAACCGCCAATGCGGTCAAGCGGCTCAGAAATGGCAAGTGGCGTCGGCCGTTTTTTGGTGCCTTTGAAAGTCATATGCTCCAAAAAATGGGAAATGCCGTTGATGTTTTTAGTTTCATATTTAGAGCCGGTCGCTACCAACACCAAAACCGTGACGGTTTTGGTGTTAGCCATCGGAACGGTTAAAATTCGGAGTCCATTTGGTAAAACTGTTTTTTTATACATTTAATTTGTTCTTGAAATAATTTTCTAATTCTTTAATTGCCACTCTTTCCTGTTTCATTGTGTCCCGATCGCGAACCGTGACTTTTTTGTCTTTGAGCGAATCAAAGTCAACCGTGACACACCAAGGCGTGCCGATCTCGTCCTGGCTATAATAACGCTTGCCGATATTGCCACGGTCATCCCAGGCAACCACGAAATCTTTTCGTAAATCATCATAAATTTTTCGCGCCAGTTTTGCCAGTTCCGGTTTATTTGCCAGAAGCGGGAAAACGGCAACTTTATATGGCGCCAGTTTCGGAGAAAGTTTCAAAACAACGCGGTCTTTTTCTTCAAAATACGCCTCGAGCAGAACCATCAAAACCGAACGATCTACCCCCCAAGTCGGTTCAATAACATGAGGCCAAAATTCTTCACCGGTTTTCGGATCTTTATATTTTAGATTTTGGCCAGAAATTTTTTCATGATTTCTCAAATCAAAATCGGTGCGGTAAGCCAAGCCATAAAGTTCGTTCGTGCCAAAAGGAAATTCATAATCAAAATCAATTGTTTTTTTAGAATAATGGGCTCGCTCGTTTTCGGGGACTTCCCTTTCGTGGATTTTTTTAACATCCGCTCCCAATTCTCCGATCCAGTCCATTATCTGTATTCTCCAATGCTCAAAATGTTTTTCCCAATCATTTTCGCGGGTAAAATATTCAATTTCCATTTGTTCAAATTCCCGGGTGCGAAAAATAAAATTTCCCGGCGTGATTTCGTTGCGAAACGCCTTGCCTATTTGAGCAATGCCAAAGGGCAGAGTTTTTCTCGCCGTATCTAAAACATTTTTAAAATTAACAAACATCCCCTGGGCAGTTTCCGGTCGGAAATAGACGACGCTTGAAACGTCATCGGAAGGCCCCAAAAAAGTCTTGAGCATTAAATTAAATTGCTTTGGAATAGTCAATTCTTCCGCCGGAGCTCCGCAATTAGAACATTTAATCTTATATTTGATAAGAAATTTTCGTTGTTCTTCGGGGTCTATAGGAAGAACGATAGCCTTACCAGAAAAATGTCGAGCTGTCAAAAAATCGCTTCGATCTATAAAATGACATTTTTTACACTCAACCAGTGGGTCAACGAAATTCTTTAAATGGCCACTCGCTTCCCAGACTTTTGGATTCATAATCAAGGCCGTATCAATGCCGACCATATCGTCTCTTTCTTGGACAAACCTTTTCCACCAGAGTTGCTTAATATTGTTTTTTAGTTCAATCCCCAAAGGTCCATAATCCCAGGAGTTGGCCAATCCGCCGTAAATTTCGCTGCCGGGGAAAATAAACCCCCGCCTTTTGCAAAGCGACACTATTTTTTCCATCAAATTTTCTCTTGCCATAATTAAATAAAAGTAATCAGTTTAACTGATAAAAAAATAACATATTTTTTGGCCATCAACAACTTGACAGGTATTATATTTTGGGTTGTCCGACTGGATTCCCTCTCCCGGGCTCCCCGTTTTGGCGGAGCCCATTTTTTTAATCTATATTAATCAGTGTGTAATAAATAATGTTTCCTCAATTCCTTGCTATAGCAAGGAATTGAGGAAAAGAATTAAATAAGATCAAAAAATTTGCGCAAATCGCCTTCCCTTTTATCTAATGACTCAACCACACAATAATTTACATGTCGACTGACTGATAAAAATTCGCAAATAAAATCTATTTCATCGCGGCAATCAAATGGATAAATAAAAACGCTTTCTTGCAGAGGGTACAATCCCAAATCTTTTAATTTTTCCGAAAGAGCATTCCGGGCTCGTTTCTTTTTTTCCGGAATATCAAAAATTATTAAACGCCATTTTTTATCCCAGGTCTTAGTTTCTAACAATTCTAAATCGTCGTAGTTAAATCTTTTTACCAAATTCTTGCCATTAACGGTGATCCTTATAAAAACCTGATTGCCTTTTTCTATCAACTCTATTAACCGTTTATTATTCAAGCGCCTTACGGCATTATCAATGCGCTTTCTGTCTATTTCATCCCAATTTTTGCGCCATCGTATCAACGGTTTTAAAAGTTGAGCGGCATTAGGCGCAAACAGCGACGAAAGAAGCAATGTGCCGGAAGCGGCCATAAACAAAATTTCTCTGGTTAATGATTTATTATGCAGCATATAATTTTAATATCATATCCTCAATTCCTTGCTATAGCAAGGAATTGAGGATAAATAAATATCGCCAGATCGTTAAGGTTGGATTTTGCTTTTCAGAATCCCCACGCCGGAATCGTCGGGCATGTCGGTTTTTATTGCCGGCGCAGTTGCGGAAATATCGCTGTCGGTAAAAGTATCTTTGGCGGTTAAAGTTGAATCACTGATAACCGGCACGGTCTGGCCGACTTGAGTGATCGGAGGCGTTAAAGCAAGTTGGAAAATCACTTCGTAGGGGTCCAGAAGCACTCCGGTAGCGGCCTGGAGTTTTCCGACATTCCACATAAGTTCGCCGGTCCTTTCATTATATTCCAAAGTCGCGCTGCCGGCGCCGGCCTTTTTATTAAGCCAGGCCACCCCCTCGGGCAGAGTCGTTTTAACAACAACATTATCAAGATCGTTGCTATAATTCGTAAGTTGCCAATGAACAGTATAAGTTGTTTTTTGATTAACCTTAGGCGGCAATGGCCCGGAATTACTGATGGCCGAATCAAAATAATATCCTTTGGCTTTAAGTTCTGTTTTGGTGTTTAACTTGGCCGTAAAATCACTTTGGGCCGACAATTCCTTAACGGCTAAAGATGCCGGCACGGTCGGTGTCTGTAAAGTTGCCGAAACCTGGAGCAAGAAATTTTTATCCCTGAAAGTCCTTATTACAAAACGCGGTTTCACATTGATGCTAAATTCCACCTTGCCGGAACTGCCACTGGTTAAGTTTTTGAAAGCCGGAAGATTAGAAGCGTTCCAGGTAATGGTATTATCAAGGCCATTATAGAACCCGTCGGTTTTTAAAGTTGCAAAATCATACATTAAACCATCCAGTTTCGCTTTTAAAATCACATCGTTTAAAGCAATTCCGGCGCTGTTTTCATAATGAATTACGAAACGGATAAAATCCCCCGGATTAGCGGTTAAACTGGATAAATCGTTCGCAGTTATATCGAGTTTTAATGGCAGGGGTGCGAGATTTATCTGGGTTGAATTTTGGGAAAATTTATACAATTTTCCATTTTCACTCACGCCAATCGCCAGATTGAAACTAACATTGGTATCGTTTCTCAAAATGCCAATAATCACAATGTTGCCTTCTTCGTTGGAACTCAAATCTCCCAAATTCCAAACATTATTACTTTTTGATGGCGGTCGATCAGTTGAAACGAAATTAAAAACCGAAGGGTAAATTACTTCAATTGAAACGTCTTTAAAAACCTTATCAGTATTGTTTTTGTAATGAATGTTGTAAATATTTCTTAAATTCGGTAAAACGGTTTCCGGCGTTTTAAAATCAATGGTGAGTGCCGAGCCGTTTATCGCCACTTCTTTTGAGACATTATTTTCAAAAGATGAGGAAGTATTTTGAGGCTTGTAAGACAAAACTGCTTCCAGTTTCTGGATGCTTTTGTCAGGCCCGACAAAAGCCAAGCTTATTTCCTGTTTGCCGCCGCCGCCAATCCCAATGTTTCCTAAATCAATGTTTTGAATATTTCTGCCATTTGAAACCAATGCATCTTGGGGGTAACGGATGGTTAAAACAGCGTTTTGAAGAATTTGCTGAGCGTTGTTCCAATAGGCAATTGAATAAACCGCGGGCTCGCCCGAAGCAATTTGGGTCGGGCCGCTGATGCTAAAATCAACAAGGGACTTTTTAAAAGATGTAAGCCAAAAATAAAAAAATGCGCCGCTTACGATAAGCACAACAAAAAAAATTGCGGATGAAATTATGAGGATTTTTTTCTGTTTTGGGCTGAAAAATTTTTCCATTGGAATTTCAACCATGGTTGGACATGATTCCATCATACCACGTCAAAATCCGAAAGATAATATCTCGCTTCCTCTAAATTCTCCCCAAATCCCATAATCTTGGCGAAGCCGGATTTAAATTCATTCAAGAAATTGTCGGTTTCACCCGCTTCAACTTCGCGCGCCTTAACAAAGTTTCTTAAAATAAAATTCCATAATACTTTGTCCTTTTGGGGCTCCCTCAACATTTTTAAAGAAAAATCGGCCATTTTTGCGAAAAGAGCGATTTTAACGGGCGGGGCCTCCTTTACTAATAAACAACCATGCGAAAGAGCGGTAGTAATTGACAGGTCGCCATTCTTTTTGGCAATCAGTTCTACCCAGACCAAATTAAATGGTTCCAAATGGCTGGTCAATTTGGCATTGATTTTTCTGACGCTTCCGGCTATCGCCCGAACTTTGCCAAAATCTTCGGTATATAAATGATAAAGCCGATCGGCCTCAAAAATATCCTCTCTTTTTAGAATGATAGCGCTGGTTTGATACAAAGACATATTTACATCTTAGTGATGCCGATCCAAATGTCTTGGCCTTCCAACTTGAAATGGCGGTCGATAAGCAGGCCGTCTTTTATTACACTGGTGGAACTGATGCTTTTGGCGTTTATTGCTTTTATCAAAGTTTTTTGGGAATGCTCAATGGCATTCTTAAGATTTTTGTCGTCGGTTTTAACATAAACCGAAATTAAATCCTTCGGGGTTAATTTGGCGTCTTTGCGCAATTCCTGGATTTGCCTTGTAAATTCTCTTAACAATCCTTCAGTTTTCAGTTCCCCCGTAATTTTCATGTCCAATTTAAATTCTTTGCCATAAACAATTTCTTTCACATTTACTTCATCTTTAATTAAACCTAATAATCCATCTATAATTTTTGATTTTGCTTGCCCGCCGAAGCCTTGGCGAAGGCGGGGAATTTCGAGCGAAGCGAGTGGTTGCCTCACTTTAATCCCCGCTTCGGCCCTTAATGCCAGCCCCTTAGCGGCAATTTCCCGCGCTAAAGTCATTTTTTCTTCTAAATCTTTATTAATTAATTTTTTGTCAGATTTTGGCCAATCGCATAAATGAACCGACTCGGGCGCCTCTTTGCTTTTCAGGAACAAATAAATTTCCTCTGCCAGGAACGGCAGAAATGGGGCAATAAGTTTTGTTAAACCCAGCAAAACCGCGCAAAATGTTCCGATTGCCATTTCTTTTTCCTTGTCTGATTTCGGCCTCTGAAATTTTTCTCGCGAACGGCGGACATACCAAAGAGAAAAATCATCAATAAAAAATTCTTCAATTGCCCGGCTGGCAGTGGCAGGATTGTATTTATTCAAATTTTTTGTAACTTTTTCTATTAAATTATTCAGGCGCGACAAAATCCACCGATCTAATAAATCGCTCGAAGTCCGACTTTGGGGATTTTTAAAGTCGGACTTCACTACTGAAGTATAAGTTTTGAAAAATACGAAGCAGTTCCAAAGGGTAAGTAGTTTTCTTTTCGTTTCCTCGGCTGCTCCGTAGCCGAATTTGAAATTATCCGCCGGGTTCTGCTTGACATACATCCAGCGCATTACATCAACTCCGATTTTTTCCGCCGCTTCATCAAACCAGATGGCATTTCCCTTTGACTTGTGCATTTCTTCCCCTTTTTCGTCCCTGACCGACGCGTGGCCAAAAATCGTCTTAACCGGCGGCGCCTTCTCTAAAACCGCGCTCATCACAATCATAGAATAAAACCAATTCTTGAATTGGCCGGGAAATGATTCGCAAACCAATTCGGCGGGAAACCATTTCCGCCAAAAACTTTTATTACTGAAATATCCCATCGTAGAAAAAGGAACAATGCCGGCATCCAGCCAAGGGTTGCCCACGTCGGGAATGCGCGAAACTTTTTTCCCGCATTTGCCGCACTTGATTTTTACTGCGTCTACCCATGGCCGATGGGGAGAGTGGCCATCAAATTTTTTCCAGCCCTCAACTGCTTTTTTTTCCAATTCATCCTTAGAACCAATAACTTCAAAATTGCCGCAAGAACATTCATAGATCGGCAAGGAAAGGCCCCAGTATCTTTTCTTGGAAATTAACCAGTCGTGCATGTTTTTTAACCAGTCCAATTCCCTTTCCAAACCGAAAGAAGGAAGCCATTTTATTTTTTTAGCCATCTTCATCAAAGATTGCCTTTCTTTCATTGAGATATACCATTCATCGACTACTCGCCAAACAAGTTCGCTTTTACACCGCCAACAGACAGGATATCTGTGGATTGTTGGTTTAACATCAAAAAGATACCTTCCGCTATCTTTCTTTTTAAGATAATCAATGATTATTTTAGGGTCATTTTTCGCGTTTTTTCCGGAAAACTCGTTAAGCCCGTCGAGATATCTCGCTTCTTCGTCTATAAGTTCAACAACAGGGAGTCCCAATTTTTTGCCCAGTTGGAAATCTTCGGTCCCGGCGCCCGGAGCTATATGAACCAAACCCGTTCCTTCTGCATCGCTAACGGGCAAAATCCGGGGATCGGCCGCGATTACTTCGTGCGTGTAATTACCAAAAGAGTTTTTGATTCTCGGCAAATGGTCAAATGGAGATTCATATTTCAATCCGATAAGTTTTTCTCCTTTTAAAATATTAACAGCTTTCAAACCCAGGCTGGCAGCCAAAGATTTTAAAATATAATATTTATTTCCAGCTACTGCGCCGGTAGCAATTGCATACTCTTTTTTAGGATCAACCGCTATAGCCACATTCCCGGGAAGAGTCCAGGGCGTGGTCGTCCAAACGAGCAAAAATTCATTTTTTTTGCCAGCAATCGGGTACTCTAAATATAAAGAATCGTGGGTTAATTCCTGGTAATCTTCGGTTAAAATCTCATGCTGGGAAATTGCCGTGCCGCAACGGGGGCACCAGGGTATGGCATCCCTTCCTTTATAAATCAATCCTCTTCCGTGGCATTTTTTCAGAAAGTGCCAAATGGCGTAATTATTCTCGTCAGACATTGTGTAATAACTGTTTTTCCAATCCATCCATTGGCCTAGCCGAATCGATTGTTCCGTTTGGATTTTGGAATATTTCCAAACCCGTTCTTTGCATTTCTCGACAAATTTTGCCACTCCGTATTTTTCAATATCTTTTTTTGATTTAAAGCCCAATTCTTTTTCCACCTCAACCTCCACGTGAAGCCCTTGGCAATCAAACCCGTTCTGGAATCTTTGGTCAAAGCCCCGCATGGCTTTGTATCTTTGGAACAAGTCCTTGTAAGTCCTCCCCCACGCGTGATGGACGCCCATCGGATTATTGGCGGTAATCGGCCCGTCCAAAAAAGACCAGTGTTTTTTACCCTGGTTTTTTTTCATGAGTTTCTCAAAAATTTGATTTCGTTTCCAAAATTCCAGAATTTTTTCTTCGGTTATAAAATTAAAAATTTCTGCCATAACTCAAATAATAGCTCAAAAATTTAACCTTAGCAATTAGAACATTTCATTTGCAGACGATCGTTTGTAAGTAAAATGTTTTACAGAAAGCCAAAAAATTTTCTTAGTTCTGATTCATTAGTAGCATTAATCATTTCCGCATATTGAACATGTGGTTTAATTTCAAATAAACTTACAATAAAGTTGATCTCATCCTGACATTCGTAAGGAAATGCAAAAACGCTTTTTTGCATTTCATAAAAACCCAAATTGCGCAGTCTCTCCCTTAACGCGTTGCGGGCTTTACGTTCTTTTTCCGGAATATCAAAAAACACGACGCGCCATTTGCCATCCCACTTTTGGGGTTTGTCAATCGTTAAATTATCAAGATTTAAAAGTTTGGCGTGACGGATACCATTTTTAGTTATCACAACCTCGCAAGTACCATCGGATTTCTCCTTCCAGTCAATATAACCATAACCATAAAGATCGTGTAGATTTTTAATCAAGTTTTGTTTTTTGATTTCTCGCCACTCATCGGCCATCTGTTTTAAAACCCTGATTTGGGATTTAGGCGAACCGGATAATCCTAATGAAAGCCCGCCAAATAATAACAATAAGATTTTCTTTTTTATCGGACTGCTAATCCTATAAAAATGTGGAAAATTTTCAGATTTAGTCATGGATTTCATAGTTGAAAAATTCTACCACTAACAGACGATCGTCTGCAAATGGTAGAAATAAATTTTAAGTTTTTCTAATTTTTCTGACTTATCACATCTTTTCCGGAGCAGTAATGCCCATTAAATTCAAGGAGTTTAATAAAACAATTTTTGTTGCCATGACCAATGCCAAACGTGCCGTAGTGGTTTTTTTATCTTCTGTAATTACTCGCTCTTTCTCGTAAAAATTATGGAATTCGCGCGCCAATTCCAAAGCATAGCGAGGCAATCGGTGAATTTCGCAGTTTTCCGCGATATCGCTTAAAATTTCTGGATATTCAACAAGTTTTCTAATTAAATCCAGGTCATGTTTTGAGTTTAATAATTTTAAATTTTGACTTGTAATTTTGAGTTTTGAGTTTTGAATTTTGAATTTTTTCAAGATTGAGCACAATCTTGCGTGCGCGTACTGCACGTAATAAACCGGGTTTTTCTGCGAACGCTTTTTTGCTAATTTCATGTCAAAATCCATATGAGTGTTTGGCGAATACATTAAAAAGAAAAACCGCGCGGCATCAAGCCCGACCTCATCAACCAATTCTTCAAGAGTTATAAAAGTCCCGGCGCGCTTTGAAACCTTGACTTCTTTTCCGCCGGAAATAAGACGCACAAATTGAGTAAGTATAATGCGCAAATAATCTAAATCAATCCCCAATGCTTTCAGGGCTCCTGTTAAACGCGGGATATCGCCGTGATGGTCGGTTCCCCAGATATTTATCACTTTATCAAATTTTCTTTTATTGAATTTATCAAGATGATACAAAATGTCGGACATAAAATATGTTTCGTCGCCGTTTTTCTTTATCAAAACCCGGTCTTCGTTGTCGCCTAATTCTGAAGTTTTCATCCAAGTTGCCCCGTCTTTTTCATAAACTAAATCTTTTTGCATTAAATCTTCCATCACCTTTTTATAGATTCCGTTCCTATATAAAGATTTTTCTGAAAACCAGACGTCGTATTTTATTCTGAGTTTTTTTATCACCGGCCTTACATATGTTTTTAAAACCAGTTCAACCGCTTTTTGGCCGGCTTCTTCAATGCTTAATTCTTTATTTATCTGTTTCGCCAAATCGTTAATATAATCGCCATGATACAAATTTTTCTCATCACTTTTACTGATTCCGAGAATCCTCCCTCCGCCTTCGGCGGATTCCTCGATTCTCGGAATCAATAAAGACGCCCCCTGAGCCAATTTAATTGAACGGCCCAAAGCCAAAACCTGCCCGCCCCTGTCATTTATATAGTACTCACGCACAACTTTATTCCCCTGCGTTTCTAAAATATTGGCCAAAACATCGCCGTAAAATCCTCCGCGGCCGTTGCCGATAGTCAAAGGCCCGGTCGGATTTGCCGAAATGAATTCGATGTTAATTTTTTCCGACATCCAATGTCGGAGAAATTTTGACATCGGATGTCGAGATTGAGACAAAATTTCCTTAAGCTGATGTTGCAAACATTCTTCAGATAAGAAAAAATTTACAAAACCGTTTTTAGTTTCAATTCGGGCAAAATCCTTTATTTTCTGGCTGCTTAATTTTTTAACTAAATCTTCAGCAATTTGCTGCGGCGATTTTCCCAATATTTTTGACAAAGAAAAAGCAATGTTTGAAGTATAATCGCCAAATTCTTTATTTTCCGGAATTTCAACTAAAATCTCACCCCTAAAATTTGGTGCGATTTTTCGGACCATGTCTCCCAAAAGAGTTTTAATTAGTTCTTTCATATTTCCAATTTTAACTTAATTTTGATAAAAATGGAACTGCTGATAAAATCAGGGTATGGCCGTATTTGCCGAAAACCGAAAATCCTATTTTGATTACGAAATCCTTGAAACGTTTGAGGCGGGTTTAATTTTGTCCGGCGCCGAAGTCAAATCAATCCGTGGCGGCCGGATGAATTTAATCGGTTCTTACGTGAATTTTCATGATGGGGAATTATATCTTATTAACGCCTCAATCGCTCCGTATCAACCAAAAAATCAGCCAGCGGATTACGACCCGATGCGTTCCCGGAAAATTTTACTTAAAAAATCTGAAATTAATTATTTAACGGGGAAAATAAAAGAACGCGGCTTGACTTTAGTGCCTACAAAGGTATATAATAAAGGCCAGAGAATTAAGGTTGAAATTGGTTTGGCTCGCGGCAAAAAACAGTATGACAAACGCGAAGCCATTAGCCGGCGCGAAACTAAAAGAGATATAGAAAGAAAAATTAAAAAAGAAATTTAGTTTTTGAAAATTAAAAATTGAAAATTTTATTTGGGGATGTAAAGGCCTCGATAAAATGTAAAACAAAATATGCAAATCAAGGATATCTCGTAACCTTGAAAATCCGTCCGCCAACCGGCGAGATGCGACAATCCCCGAGATGCAGAAAATAACTGCCAAAACAAATTTAACTCCTGCTTTCGCTTTTGCTTAAGCAGCATCCGCTATCTGAAACTTGATAGGATAAATCGGGTGTCAACAATCAAGTTATAGTTGGTCCTCTGTCTTCAGGCGGCTTACTGAAAAACAACGAAGAACAACGACTTTTGGTTCTGATTGTCTTATACAAAAGTTGTTGGAAAAAATAGACAATCTAAATTTGTAGAGATATTTTGCCAAAGCATTTTAGACGGGGGTTCGATTCCCCCCATCTCCATAAAATCAAAAATATCGCTCTTAAGAGCGATATTTTTGATTTTTATTGACTTTTTACACTAAATAAACTATATTTGCATTGTTAGAATTATTTTAATCGCGTCTGACGCGATCGAAACGCTATCAAAAAACCCAGAGTCAACAATCAAATAACCGCGCCGGAACTTCGCGTAGCCGATGAGACCGGAGCACAAATTGGCATAATGAGCCGGGAAGAAGCACTGAAATTGGCGCAAGAAAAAAATTTAGACTTGATTGAAGTGGCGCCGATGGCCAAGCCGCCGGTCGCCCGGCTGATGGATTACGGCAAATACCTTTACCGCGAAGAGAAAGAAGAACGTAAACAAAAGTCCAAACAAAAAAAAGATGTCTTGAAGACCGTCAGGATTAGCTTAAACACCGGCTTTAACGACCTGAAAATCAAAGCTGAAAAGGCCGATGAATTCCTAAAAGAGGGTTTGCGCGTCCAAGTAGAACTGGTTCTACGGGGCCGGGCTAAATACCAAAAGACCTTTTCCGATTTAGGCAAGCAAAAAATTGAGAATTTTTTAAAATTAATTTCCGTTCCAGTAAAAGTTATTTCTGAATTAAAAAAACAGCCACGTGGATTAAATGTCACCATTACAAAACAATAAAATATGTCGCTTAAAACCAATAAAGCAATCTTAAGCCGCCTAAAAATAACCAAAGGCGGTAAAATGTTAAGACGACCAACACGCCAGTCGCATTTCAATGCCAAAGATTCCGGAAAACAAGGGCGGGTAAAGCATGGAAGCGTGATGATAAAAAAATCTGATATTAAATTGTTTAAACAATTTTTGCCTTATCATAAATAAATATGCCACGCGTTAAACGAGGAAAAATCGCCTTGAAGAGGCGTGGAAAAATTCTAAAATATACCAAGGGCTTTAAGTGGGGCCGCAAATCAAAAGAGCGGGCCGCTAAAGAGGCCTTGCTTCATGCTTGGACCCATGCTTATCGCGACCGAAGAGTTAAAAAACGAACGGCGCGTGGTCTGTGGCAAATCCAGCTTAACGCCGCCGTGAGACAATACGGCCTAAATTACAGCAAATTTATATATGGCTTAAAAAAATCAGGGATAGAATTAGACCGAAAAGTTCTATCAGAAATCGCCAGAAATTATCCGGAGGTTTTTGAAAAAATTGTAAAAAAAACAAAAGAACCAAAATAAAGAACCGTAGTAAAGTTTTGTCTATAATTTTCTCGCATAACTGGCTATAGCTATTTATGCGAGAATTTTATAAAAGTTGAAATTTTTGTTTTAAATCCAGCGCAATATCAATATCTTTGGCAATTATAAATCTTACAAAAGGTTTGAGACCAAAAAATTCAACGACGAAATCAATTTCATCTTTACATTCATAGGGACACAGAAATACACTTTTTTGTATCGCCAGCATTCCCATATTTTTAAACTTAAGCGAAAGTGCATCTCTAGCTCGTTTTTTAGATTCGGGTATGTCAAAAATAACAATTCGCCAAAGGCCATCCCATTTGTTCTGCTTCTTAATTTCCAAAATATCAAGATTATATTTTAAAATTTTTTCTTTTCCATCGGCAGTCAAAGTTAGAGCAGTGGTGCCATCCTTATTGTCCACACATTTAATCATTTGAGATTGATACAATCTTTGTATTGCACTATGCAAGCTTTTCTGATTTATTTTCTGCCATTCCTTGACCGCGGATTTTACAATGTGAAAATATCGATCAGGCCTTCTTGTTAAAGACAAAGAAATGCCGGCTACCAATAATAATAAGATTTTTTGTCCCACCGGACCCAATTTTTTTCTTCTTTTTATCATATTTTAGACTGCTTTCGTGCATAACTGGCTATAGCTAACTATACGAGAAATTACTTAAACATTCAATATATCAACACAAAAGAACGCTATTTTAAAAGTTTCAACATCTCGCGCCACGAGCGGGAATTGATTATATCCGAAGCCATTGCCCAGCCGCGACGCGCCTGGGCAATGCCAAATTCCAAATAATGAAAACTGCCCGAAAAGTGAGCATCGGTATCTATTGCCAATTTCACTCCAGCTTCAACTGCTTTTCTTATATATTCATCTTTCAAATCCAAACGGTAAGGATCGGCGTCAATTTCTAAAATCGTGCCTGTTGCTTTGGCAATTTTTATAATCTCTTCCACATCAACATCATACGGTTCCCGTTTTTGGATTAATCGGCCGGTTGGGTGGAATAAAATATCGGCATTTTTATTTTGCATTGCTTTTATAATCCGTTTGGTTTGTTCAGCGCGCGGCAAATTAAAATGAGAATGAACCGCGATGCCCACCACATCAAGTTTTGCTAAAATATCATCCCGGATATCTAAAGAACCGTCTTTTAAAATATTTACTTCTGCACCTTTTAAAATCCTAAATTTTAAATTTTGATTTTTGACTTTTGAGTTTATTTCGTCAATTTCCGCCATCTGTTTTAATAATTTTTTCTCATTAAGGCCGCCTGTCATTGCCAAACTTTTTGTATGGTCGGTAATGGCGATATATTCAAGGCCAAATTTTTGCGCCGCTTCCGCCATCTCTTCAATTGAATTTTCGCCGTCGGTCCAGTTCGTCGTAACCTGCAAATCCCCTCTTATATCATTGTACCCAATAAGTTTAGGTAAACCCCCGGGTTTACCCTGAGCTTGTCGAAGGGCGGCTTGAATTTCCCCCGAATCGTTCCTGATTTCAGGAGGCGGTGTTTCCATATCAAGCGCTTTGTATATTTCCTCTTCTGTTTTTCCGGCAATAAGTTTTCCCCGACGCTTGCGGTCGGGGCTCCGACCCTCGCGGGCGTCGGAGTTGCCAATTTTAAATAACCCATATTCGTTCAATTTAAATCCTTTTCTCTCGGCTAGAGCGCGCAAAGTTATATTATGCCTTTTGTCTCCGGTAAAATATTGCAAAGCGGCGCCAAAACTTTTATCCGGCACTACTCTTAAATCGGCATCCATACCGTTTTTAAGGCGGACCATAGTTTTGGTTTCGCCTCGGGAATAGACGTGTGAAACTTCCGGCATAGATACAAAAAAGTTCATCACTTTCTTTGGTTTTTCAGAAGTAACGAGAATATCCAAGTCACCAATTGTTTCCTGCATTCTCCTGATTGAACCGGCAACTGCCACTCTATCAATCTCTTTGAGATTTTTTAATCTATCTTCAAATGCCCTTGCTAAAGGCAAAATATTTCCCAAAAGGAATCGGCCATTCGATTTCCTTAAAAATTCTATACCCTTCAAGATCTTTTCCTGTGTTTTTTCTCCGAAACCCGGGAGCTTGGCAACCTTACCGGCCCTGGCTGCTTTTTCTAAATCTTTGATATTCTTAACCTTCAGTTTTTTGTATAACTTGAAAATCATTTTCGGCCCAATACCTTCGATAGAGCTAAGCTCGCCCACCTTAATTGGCAGGGATTTTTTGAGCCGCTCGTAATATTTTGAGCGGCCGGTTTTTATTAATTCTTCGATTTTCAGAGCAATAGAAACCCCAATGCCGGGAATATCTTCCACGGCTTTAAGTTCTCCTCTTTTATAAATTTCGGAAACTTCTTCTTCCAGATTCTCAATTGAATATCCTGCTTTTTCGTAAGCGCGCGGCTTAAACGCCACCTCTTTCATCTCAAGAAACTCGCCAATTTCATAAAGAATTTTGCTAACTTCTTGGTTGGTTACTTTCATTTTTTATATTATGGTCCAATTCAATGACCGTGCTGTAAAGTGAAATTTGGATAACCAAACCTATGAAAGAAAGAATGCCGACAAACAAAAATAAGGTTTGAAAACCGAATTGCTTTGCGATAACGCCGCCGATCGCAGCCGCCCCGGCCGCAGCCAGCGCCACGCCGACATTTTCCAAAGTCCATTCGGTACTTTCTTTTTGCTTATCAATATGCCGCGTAAAAATTGCATACCAACCCGGGTTGGCAAAAGCGCCGCCAACGCCCAAAACTGCTTGCACCAGATAAAGGTGAATAGGTGTTTTAACGAGAAGATAAAGAAACGGCACGATGCTTACCAGAAGCGAACCGATAATCATTAAGAAGAAATCGTCTTTTTCGCCTTTATGTTTATCAATATAACGAGCAATCGGCATTTGAAGCGCCGCCCTTACTAAAAGGTTTATGGTAGCGGCAAAACCAGCTGTCGCAACCGTTGCACCCGCAACTTGTCCGGTAATAAAAACAGCGAAAATCGGCCCGATCAGACCGAAAGCGGAAAAAAACAGAATATCGCCCAAAACCAGGGTTTTAATCACTTTATTGATGAATTTTAAAAACATATCTTTATATTTTAAGTTTTATAATTTAATTTTAACATCTTACCCCCTCAGTAGGAATCGAACCTACATCGCGAGATCCGGAATCTCGCGTCCTGTCCATTGAACGATGAGGGGATGATTAAATGACATACCATATCTCAAGCAGAGCTCCAAAAATCACCAATAGTCCTATCAGATAATAAGCGAATGCCGGTAAACAGATTTCGTATGCGGATTTTTCAGGAGATGTCTTGGCTTTTTTATGAATCAATAGAATAACAACCGCGTGAAAACCGAAGAACAAGGCGCCGACAAGACCGATAATAGTGACAAAATTTCTTGCCCCGAGCAGAAACAAAACCAAAGGAGCCAAACCTGTTAAAACCCACGCAGTCCATTTATTCGCTTTCAAATCATACCAGATTGTTTCTTTAATATAGACGCCGTGGCTTAAGGCGGCTTCAATTATCGCCAGAAAACCCAAAAGCGAACCGACCCATAAAATTGTTTTAGAATTCAAAGCGCGCGCTAAACCGGAAATAGCATCTTGAGAAGTCAGTGAACCAGAAATGCCCACAATGGTAAAAATGAAAATTAGATAAATAATAATCGGGATTAAAGTGCCCCAAATCACAGCGCTTCTTAATTTTCTTCTTTCTTTTCCTAAGATATCTTCCATTTCCGGTATAACCGAATAACCGGTAATGGCAAAAAGAATGATGCCGTACGGCAATAAAACATTGGCGACATTCATCTCTTCAAATTTAAAATTATCAAGATTGATATAACCAAAATTAAACAAGGTAATTAAGACAATAATGAGAAGCACGAAAGAACCGATAAAAAATTCTGCTTTTCCAAAAGACCTGGGCTTAAAGAGAACCATAAAGAACCATAAGGCAAAGAAAACAATTGAACCCCAGAATGGATTTGTATCAATAAAAACAGAAAGAAAACGCCCTCCCAAAATAATATAAACCAGTAGAGTGCCGATTCCCGACAGAAGAACAGATATTGTCACCGCATTTTTCCACCTGATACCAAGATATTCTTCGGCATAACTAATAAGGCGTTTTCTTCCTTTTGTTCTTAAAGCGACTTCTCCGACGATCAGCTGGATTAATAAAACGACGCCGGTTAAGATTACAAGTTCCAAAAAACCGATAAAAAACCCTGATTTAAAAAAAGCATAGGGCAAACTAAAAATGCCGGCGCCGATCGTGGTGCCGACAAGAGCAAAAACTGCCAGCCAAAAGTTCCTATTAAATTTACTCCCGAGCATAAACATGAGTAAATCCATCATACCTTATGTGGATAATTTTTGGCAAATTGAATAATTTTTAAAAAATTCAAATGTAAAAAACATATTAATAATTAAGGTCCAAATCGCGATATTATTTCCAAAACAAGCCGAAAATTCGCGTTATGTAAAATCTAGTTTAAAACCTGTTTTATGAAAATTTTCTTTTTTTGACACAATCACTAATGTGGCTCTTGACACGACTTCCAAATTTTGAATTAAAACGCCGACCTGTGGATAACTCCGACGTCTCGCGAAGCGAGAGTCGGAGTCCGACCTTGCGTCGGACTTAATAACAGTTTCCTAACAGCTTTTAAACATTCTATTAACAACATATAAACAGTATTTTTTCGCTCGCCTATATTATTTCTCGGACACATGTCGCTTCCCTGCCTGCCGGCAGGCAGGGCTCCAGCAGCGAAGCGCATTCACTCTTGCTCTGCGAATTCCGCCTAAGATGGAATACCTAAACTGCCAGAAATAAATTTCTAGCAATACCAGCTCGCGCGAGCTTAATTATTTCTGATCCGGAATACATTTTCCGAAGCTTATGAAAGCGTTTTAGCATGGTTTCAAAATGCAGGTTTATTTCCGATCGGTTTTAAACATGCATTTTGAATAAAACGCTTTCATCGGACAGCGAGTCCCGCGCTGGCGGGACGAGTGCGTGAGGAAAACGATTTATTTAATAATAAAGCATACAAGTAGTAACAAGGTTACAAAACCTCACAACATCATAGTTGCAGAGTTCGAAACTTAGCCATGGTAGCCACTTGCCGGCTAAAAAATTTGTTGCCAATTAAAAACTTACTATTGTAGATCACTTAAACTAAGTCTGTTTTGCTGCTGTTTTGTTCAAGTAGTTTGAAGATTCTTTCTTTTTCGTTTTCTTCCATTTTTCTTATCGGCAAAATCAAATATGGTGGCTCAAAAAACAAAAAATGCTCATCCTTCTGATTTTCTTCAACGGGTTTTTCTTCGGTTTCAACGCTTGTCATTTTTTGCAAACTGGAAAAAGCATCCAAAATTTCTTTTTGCAAATCATTTTGCAAATCATTTTGCAAATCGTCGCTAAGTTTTTTTACAGGCGAATCAATCGGGTTTGTTTGTAAACCTTTGGTAGCCTTACCAAGAAAATTAGTCGGTTTTATTTTTTTGTCAGACAAAAGAGCTTCGGATAAAAACCTGTTTGATAATTTATTTTTAATTTTCGGATGGTTAAGATGGGCATATTTTTTAATATATTCTGTCATCCACTCATTGGTTGTCACATAATAACTGCCAAGCTTTGTTCCCTCAAGCTTGTTTTGTCTTATCATCAAACCTAAATGGTCGCGGGTATAACCGTAAATTTGAGCAGCTGTCTTAAGAGAAAGATATTTATTAGTTTCTGTTTCTGACACAAGAGTGAAGAATAAGAGGTATATGTTAATAAAATGGCTTAATTCCCCAAAAATATTTATCGTAAGCGCGATATAAAATAAACCTCTATTTTAGATTATACCAAAAAATAAAAGCCCTGTATTGCCAGAGCTGTGGACAACTCGAATGTCCAATATTTAAAACGTCACTTCAAATTGGCGCTTGACTTCTTTGTAGGCGCCGAGTGACTTAATGGTGAAATTAGGCGAACTGCCGGTCACGATTGTTGAAATGGTTGCGCCATTAGACATTATTGGCTGTAAAACACACTTGGTTGGATTAGGCGGGCAGCCATTTCTGATTTGATACAATTGCCATTCCACGCCAGAATCGGCAGCGTAAATGGCAATCATTGAATAATTGATATCGGAAGAAAGTTTAAATTGAATGACGACAATAGTAGCAATCAACATCGCGGTCAATATACTCGTTGATAAAATAATCATCGTTAGAAGAAGAGCAATGCCTTTTTCGCGTTTGTTTTTATTCATATTATTTTAGATCTGTAAAAGTCTCTGGCTAACGGTATTTTGAATTTTAGTATTTGAAATCTGGTTGCCAGCCTGGCTGGTAACGCCAATGGTTATTGTTATACGCGGCTGTAAACCGTCGCCCGGCGCCTGGCCTAATAAGTAAAAATTTAAATAATCAATAGTTGCTTCTGATCCGGTTACCGCAAAATAATTCACTCCCCCATCGGATGATTTTTCTATAGTTTTATTATTCAGCCGATATACTACCGATTCGCTTTTGGCATTAGTAAACGAAAGAGAACTGCCAATAGTGCTAAAATTTTTGCCGGTTCTTATTTCCCGTGCCATTGATTCCAGCGCGAATCGCGCGTTGTCTTCAATATTGCGCAAAGAAATGATGCGGCGCTGGCTTACAACCGCAATAACAAATATGCTAGTAACCATTATTACTACTAATCCAAAAATGCCAATGGCAACAATTAGTTCTATCAATGTAAAGCCCGCCGTATTTTGTCTAAATTTTTTCTTCAAAAATTTCATAAAAATTTTTATTTCCAATTAAATAAATGGTCTTCGGCAGAATTGGTGTAATTAATGCCTTTTCTCTGCCAAGTTACCGCTGAAATCACCTGAATTTCATAACCATTGGGAAGACGAGATATAGAAACCTTTCTTTTAAAACCCGAGGGACTGCCGCTTGAATAATTATATAAGCCGCTTGAGGCATCAATCCAAAGTTCCGTATCAGCATACGAACTCAAACTTAAAGAATTATAAACAATATTGTAATCTCCGTCGGTTAAATTATTATTCCAGTTCAAACTTTGAAGCCAATTATTGTCTCTGATGTTTCTTGCCACTTCCAAGCCCTCGCTGTTTAGATAGGCCGCGATCAGCCGATCTTTTATGAGGGAAACATAGGATAGCGAGCTGTTTATCAGAGCTAAAACCGCAACCAATCCAACTGTAATGACTCCAACCGCGACAATTGTTTCAAGCAGGGTAAAGCCCTTATGGTTTTTATTTAGTTTTCCCGGTTTCATTACAGTGAGGAGATAAATCCTGTTTTATTAATATTAATCGTGCGGGTTGCGCCATCTTTATTAATCAGGACTATACTGGCAGATGTCTGATCAGGAGTAAAAGTGACAATTGGATCGGGCGGAATAAAAACCACGTCATTGATATTTGAAAAATTGAGAGAAGTGCCTTTTTCAAAATTTACTGTTTCCAAATCTTCATTATCGTTGGTGCGAATTTTATTATTGTCGCGATCGGCGAAAATAACGTAATTACCCGAACCGGCGCCAAAAAGATGAACACCCCAGCCCCACGGGACATCAGAATCTGTTTTAAATTTTTTCGACGCCAAAGCGTAAGTTTGCGCCCGGCGCAAGTCCAGAGAAAGTTTTTGAGCCGAACGCAGAAGCGCTGAATTTTGCCGCTGTGACCCAATGTTGAAAATAACAATACCTGTCAAAATCACAATAATTGCCAAACAAACCAGCATCTCAATAAGAGTGAATCCTCTATTCATATTTTATTAGAATTTTATCTCCGGACTTCAAACTAATTTCATCAACAGGTTTGTTAATCTTTTTATCATTCAAATACCAGTGCCAGGATTTATTTTTGCTGATGGAGAAATTATCAATGGCCGCTAAATCGCTTTTTCCGTCCAACTTATAAGAAAAATTACCGGCTCTAGATGCTTGGACAAGCGCATCCATTGGCGTCTCTCTTTCTATTATATCGCCTTCAAAAGCGCGTTTTTCATTGCCGAAATCTATTGTTAATGACGCAATACCAATAATTTCAGGTTTCTTATTTTCATTGGAAAAACAAATCCAAAGAGCGCTCAAGACTAATAATCCGATTGCGGCAACCATTAAAATATAATCATTTTTTCTTTGCTTTTGGTGTATGTTTTTATTTGTTTGCTTTTTTCGCATTATTAATATTATACCAAATACAGCACACAAAACAAAATATAGTATATAAAAATAAAATAACTATAAAAGCCCGTGAACGTGAGTGTTAGTTTGCCCGCGATCGCTTGTAAAGTAACATCTTTGTTGATAAGATTGAAATAGTTAACAAGAATTTTTTTGATAAATAAGATCGCAACATATGAGAACCGGAATAGACAAAAATTTTAAATTTAAAATGGGGCCTGTAATGCAAAAAGCGCTTCTCCTTATAGAAGGCGGCTTAGTTTTAGGGCTAACAACGCGCCCCGATGTTTATTTCAAAATTTTAAAAAAAATATCTAAGGAATGGCAGAATATAAACGAGAGAACCTTGCGAAAAGCAATTCGCAAACTTTATCAGTCGCAACTTATTGACTATAAAGAAAATAATGACGGTACCGTTTCTTTGGTTCTAACCGATAGAGGAAAGAAGAAACATCTACAATATAATCCCGATGCTATAAAAATCCCAAAACCTTCAAGATGGGATCATTTATGGCGTCTAGTTATTTTTGATATTCCCGAAGAAAAAAAGAAAGGTAGGGATGCTTTAGTTATTAAATTAAAAGGTCTCGGATTTTATCCGGTGCAAAAAAGTGTTTTTATCCACCCCTATGAATGTAAAGATGAGGTTGATTTTATAGTTGAACTTTTTGATTTAAAACCTTATGTGAGATTTCTTGTTGTTAAAGAAATCGATATTGAATTGGATTTAAAAGATCGATTTGGGCTCTAATTGGACTATTTGGACTATAATGTAAATTTAAGGCGTCTGATGTAAATTTACAGACAAGTGTAAGTTTACCAGCGATCGCTTCTAAAGTGACACTTTTGGTTAAATCACCTTAAAAATTTTAGAAACTGGAAAGATGTAAGTTTACCAGCGATCGCTTGGAAAGTAACAATTTGTTTTTTTCTCAAATCAACAAAATCGATAAGGTTATGTGCAAGTTTGCCAGCGATCGCTTGGAAAGTGACACAATTATGTATAAAAGCAAAAATGGCTAAAAGTAAAAAATAGCCGTTTTTTGAAGGATGTAAGTTTACCAGCGATCGCTGGTAAAGTAACGCTTTTACACAATCCTATACAATACACACAATACACAATCCTACTTTTACACAATCCCCCGTTGCTTTTCCATTAAGAATTATTGATACCAAATGTAAATTTAC
>Ga0315288_10001036_pt1 | contig 35469 bp, 26 predicted proteins | sample YL17G11_20_MG_FD_203454 | JGI IMG/M metagenome (GOLD analysis project Ga0315288, IMG submission 203454) | Sediment microbial communities from Yellowstone Lake, YNP, Wyoming, USA - YL17G11_20 | ecosystem: Environmental > Aquatic > Freshwater > Lake > Sediment | place: USA: Wyoming | collected...
ACCATTTAAAGCTTTTGCCAAAGATTATTCTTTTCCTCAGGTAAATTTTAAGGTGCAAATTAACCAAGATGGTTCGTTTGATGTGGAAGAAAAGAGGACATATAGCTTTGATGGTAGTTTTAGTTGGGCAGATATGTGGATAGATCTAAGATCTAAGATCAATGACCTAAGATTTAAGATTACCAATTTTCAAATAAGCGATGAAAATGGTAATTATCAGGAAAATAATAGTCAAGTTTCTGGAACCTTTTCAAAAGAAATTAAAAACAACCAATTATATGCCAAATGGTTTTATGAAGCCCAAGATCAGCAAAAAACCTTTACTATTAAATACCATGTCCAAAACGGGATTATTATGCATCCTGACATAGCTGAATTTTATTGGCAGCTCATTGGTGACCAGTGGCCAAAGGGTATAAATAGCATTTCCGGGGGAGTGGTTTTACCCGGTGAAGTAGGTAACAATTCTATTTGGTGTTTTGGTCACGGCCCTTTAAACGGAAAGGTTAATATATCAAGCAGAAATGAATGTCGCTTTAGTGCAACAAACTTACCCAAAAATCAGTTTTTTGAAATTAGGTTGCTTTTTGACAAAAGTTTAATTGACAATTCCCAGTTACAAGTTTCAAGTAACAAGTTACAAGTTATTTTAAACGAAGAAAAAGGTTTTGGTTACGCTACCGACCAACAAAAAAAAGGTAGTTTAGTCGGCATGATAATCATACTACTGGGTTTAGCTGGAGCAGTCTTTTTATTTGCTAAAGGTGCAACTTTGTATTTAATTGATTGGTTTAGATATGGAAAAGACTTGCCTTTGCCACAAGTAAATTTAGCTGACGAACTGCACGAACCACCTTCTGATTTACCGCCAGCAATGGTTGACAGCTTAATCAAAATCAGCAAAAACCTGGACAGTAAAGTCTTTTTAGCCAGCATTTTATCATTAGTACAAAAACGCTATTTAAAAATCAAAAGCGAGCAAGTAGTTAAAAAGAATTTTTTATTTGGTCAAACCACCTCTTATCAATATAGTCTATGTAAACACCGGGTGTTTACATCAAAAATAACAGATGGTAAAAACAACGTAAACACCCGGTGTTTACATAAATTTGAAAAAGATTTGGTGGAGTTTTTGTTTGAAGATATTGGGAAAGGAAAGAGGGAGGTTAGTTTTGAGGAAATAAAAGCTTATTGTAAAAACCATCCAAGCTCGGCTTATAATTTTTTCCAGGATTTTAACAGTAATGTCTTTACTAATCTTTTAGATGAGCAGTATTTAGATCCTCAAAGCCATAAAATTACGGCTAACTTAAAAAGAAAAGATCTTTGGCTGGGTTTTGGTCTGACTTTATTGCTTACTTTTATCAGTATGTTTTTTATGATGGCGAATACTTTTATTGCTTTGCCTTTTGTTTTAGGTATGGTTTTGTGGCCAATACAAATAGGGATAATTATTATTTTAGCTATTTTTACCAGATTTGGTGAAAAACGGACCGATAAAGGCAGAAACGAAGCTGTTGGTTGGCTGGCCTTTAAAAAATGGCTTAAAGAATATTCAGTAACTAAAAATTATCCTGTAGACAGCCTTATTTTATGGGAAAACTATTTGGTTTACGGCACGGTTTTGGGTGTGTCAGTTAAAGCTTTGGCCAGCCTGCCCGTAAATTTTTCCAATGTTGATCAAGGCATGGTATTAGCTTGTTATGGTGGTCAGGCAACCGCTAATTTTGCTAGCCAGTCTGCTAGTTTATCGAATAGTCTTACCAATTTATCTACGGCGATGAGTAATTTATCAAGCGCAGTCTCTTCTTCCTATGGTGTTTCTGGAGTAGGTTCTTCCGGCGGTTTTTCTAGCGGCGGTGGCGGTGGTGGAGGAGGCGGTGGTGGAGGAGCAGGGTAACAATTAATTACTAATTACTAATTTTTAATGAATTTCCAATTTTCAATTTCCAAAAATTTTAAAAGAGCAATTATTTTTATTATCTTTTGTGCTTTGGCAATTCTGATTTTATTCTTTGGCTTTAAAATTTTTTCCAAGAAATCCAAACAGCAACCAGGTCCTTCAGTCAATTTAAATCAAAACGAGCCAGTTTTATCGTTTGCCGTGATTGGCGATCCGGAGTCAGATTTAACTAATCTAGAAAAAGCCTTAACCATGATTAAAAACAATAATTTATCCTTGGCTGTTTTAGTGGGTGATCTTACTTCTACTGGTACACCCAAGCAATTTGAAGCTATTAAAAAAATTCTTGACAAATCACAGGTTAAATATTTTACTGTTCCCGGCAATCATGATTTATGGTATGAGAAAAAAGAAAACATTGATGTTTACCAGCAGTATTTTGACAGCCGCTTTTTAAGCCAAGACTTTAATAGTTACCAGCTTTTCTTTTTAGACAACAGTGATGAATGGTTGGGAATGGGAAGCGAGCAACTAAATTGGTTTAATCAATCATTTACCCATCTACCCCTTTATCCATCCCGCCTACGTGCCTCCTTCGCCGAAGTGGCTACGAAGGCCGAGCAAGGCTTCGGCCGTGCGTCGCCAAAGGCTTTGCCGGCGGCACGCGGGCAGGCATCCATTGTCTTTCTCCACATTCCTCTTTATCATCCAGAATCAAAATATGTTATGGGTTATCGGGAAGAAAAAGTTAAAAAAGAAGCAAAGCAGTTACTGATTCAGTTATGTCAAAATCCCCCCTTGGCTATTTTTTCCGGCCACCTGCATCATACTAATCAATTTGAATATAAATGTGCTAATGGTAATATCTTAAAAATGATTAGCGCTGGTTCGGTTAGCAGTAAGCGCAACTGGCAAAAACCCAGGTTTTTAAAAGCAGAAATTTTGTCTAATCAGGAATTAAAAATAGAAGAAGTTGTGTTAGAAGATAAATCCCAAAGTTAATGCCAGTAGAAGCATTCCCTGTTGTAAAGTTAAAAAATAGTGGTCAAAAAGCCCCAGGAAGAGTATAGAGTATAGAGTATAGAGTATAGAGGGAGAAAAAGAAGAAATTTTTCTTTTGCTAAATACCCTAAATACTAAATACAAAATACTAAATACTCCTATTGCTCCGGTTTCACTCAAGACTAACAAGAACACGTTGTGCACTGGTTGTAAAAAGCGATAATTAGTGACAACATTACCAAATTCTTCCATCCGGGGAATAAAGTTATTTAAGCCCACGCCAAAAAGAGGAGAAGAAAGCCACATTTTAATGGCTATTTCTGTAAGTTTAAATCTTCTTGTCAATGATTCTGGATCAATAAACTTTATTAATAAAAATATTAGTAACCCAGTAACACAGTAAATCAGTAACTTAGTCTTGTCATTGCGAGGAGTCCCGCTTAGCGGGAGGACGAAGCAATCTAAAATTGGAGATTGCTTTGCTGTCGCTCGCAATGACAGCAATAGGTAGATAATCAATACTAACCAAGAAGCAAAAGAAAAGGTGAGAAAAAGAGCAACAGTGCCTAAAATCAAAGATGTAAGATCTAAGATATATGATCTAAGATTTTTATTTGATAAATTGAATATTGAATTTTTTTTGTAATTTGTAATTTGTAATTTGTAATTTAAGGTAATTATTAGGTTTATTACCAAAAATCCTGCCAAAACATTCGGATGAGTAAAGGTGCCATAGGAGGGAATCCGTAAACTGCCAAACCAATTAATCATTTTTATTCCCAAAGTAGAGGCATTATATGGCTGTTCCCCAAAAAACCAATAGCCAAAAACACTTGCTTGTTTAAACCATTGCGCTATAGCTAAAACCGATTGCCAAAGAACAGAAAGACTTAATACCTGAATAAATGTTTTTCGACCAAAGGTTGATCGTCCTTGGGACGAGATATAGATTATTAATAAACTGAATTCAATTATTTTAATTAATTTATAAAAAGCAGCAGAAAGGTTTTTAGTATAGAGTATGGAGTATAGAGTATAGAGTAAAAATATTGAAATTATTGTAATAGCGAACTTCCTTGCCCGCCGAAATGGAGGGTTTCGGAATCTTGTAGATTTGAGATCCTTCGCTTTGCTTAGGATGACGGTTCTTTTTTCTAAAAGCCATAAGATTAATAAAGTTATTATTAAGATATCAGTCACATACAGCGTTGGTATCAAATAGTCCACTAAAATCCCGCTTACATAACTCCAGCTTTGTGGCCAGTGTTTAGCTAAATTACAGGGGATTAAAAAAATAAGCAGATAAAAAATTATTTTTTGCAGTTTTTTTAAACTAGACATCAGGTTTGTAATAGCGAACTTCAGTTCGCGTTGGCGCTCCTTCAAGTGCGCTATTACATTATAATCTTGACAACTCCTTTTTCCTAGTGTTATGCTGATAGGTGAATGCCTGTCACAAAAAAGTTTAACAAGGTAAATTTTTCCTATTTCTTTACTACTGCTTTTTTATCTCTTCTTTCTGTCTTTGTTTTTTTAATTGTACCTTTGTTTTCCGGTACCGTTCCCAGTGTTAAAAAAATAACTCAACAGTTTCCCGCGACGCCGACTTATACCTTGGAACCGCAGCCGCAAAGCGATATTGAAGTAATTTTAACCAATAATTTTACTTATGGCGTCGGTGTGATTTTAAAAGACCCGGATGGTAAAGCCGTAACCGATCAAAATAATCTTTTTTATTATGAGTGGAATATGGCCGATCTGCAAATAGCCACAGCCAGCGCCAGCGGTTTTACGACCGGCTGTCCCTATGGCATCCAAAACCCTTGTCCTAACTTGCACGCCGATATTAAAGGTTTAAAAATCGGCGCTACCACTTTAACGGTTAATGCTTATAAAACTAACCAAACAAATATTATTGCCAGCACGGTTTTTAATGTTAAAGTAGTTTCCGAAGAAGCCTTAATTAATTACAAAGTAAAATTTAGGGGCATTAATAGTAAGCCAGCCAATAGTAGTGATCAGTTAATTTTGGTTAAAGGCTACAATAATAATAGTGGCGTGGCTCAGGATTATAAAGAATTTACGGTTAATGGCCCAGCTGCCCAAGTAAATAACAATGGCGTTTATACTGGTTATATTAATCTTAATTTTAAATTATTAAATGTTCCGGGATATAAATTATGTTTTAAAGGTCCCAAACACCTGCAAAAATGTTTTCATGACATTACTTTTGGCCGCGGTCAAACCTTAGATTTTACAGCTAGTCCTTTAGATCCGGGCGATCTGCCTTTGCCTCAAGATGGCAAGGCTGATCAAACTGATTTTAATTATTTATGGAATAATCGGGGCAGTTCTGATCCTAACGTATTAGCTAAGGGTGATTTAAATTTGGATAATAGCCTTAATATGGGTGATGTAAATTTAATTTTAGAAACGTTGCAAACCAGAAGTGATGAGGAAGGATGGTAGTAAAAGTCATTGGTTGTCATTGCGAGGAGTCCCGAGCGAAGTCGAGGGAGACGAAGCAATCTTTTAAGATTAAGATTCCTTCGCTAACGCTCGGAATGACAAAAAATAAAATGGTAACTAAAAAATTTCTAATTACTTTTCTACTTTCTACTTTCTGCTTTCTGTTTTCTGTTCCGACTTCTGTCCAAGCCGCTCGTTTTTATTTAGAGCCGCAAAATGGAGACTATAGCAAAGATCAGGAATTTGAGGTGGTGTTAAAACTGGATACCAGTAACGAAGACACCAGCGGTATTGATGCAGTTTTTAATTTTCCCAAAGAAATTTTACAGGTTAGTTCTGTTTCTTTTAACTCTTTATATAATTTAAACGATGCTCAAGTAAATAATAACGCTGGCAATTTAAAATTATTTTCGACAATGAATAGTTCTAACAATAGCTGGAAAGGCAATGACCGTCTGGCAACCATTAAATTAAAGGGTATTAACCAAGGCGAGGCAAGGTTATCTTTTAACTGCCAGGGAGGCCAAACAGGCGGGGACAGTAATATTTGGAAAAAGAGCGGCGGCGATATTATTGACTGCAATAGTTTGCAAGAAGGAATTTATAGAATCAAAAGCAATTGCGCGGTACCAGGAGTGCCTAGCAATATTAGAGCGACTGCCGGGCCAAGCGCGGGTGAAATAACTTTAAAATGGGATAAAGCCAGTGGCGCCAAATATTACAACATTGCTTATGGTCAATCGTCTTTAAATTACCAGTGGGGAGCACCTAATGTTGGTGATGTTGATAACTATGTTGTTAAAGGACTTACTCCGGGAAAACCTTACTATCTTATTATTACCGGAGTTAATGACTGTGGTTCTTCCGGAGCTTTGCAGGAAGTAGCTGCCTATGCCGGCAAAGCCGAGAAAGTTATTCAGTATATTAAAGAACCAGATGTGGTTGAATATACAGAAGACATGCCAGCGCCTTCTCCTAGTCCTGAATTATCTTCTTCACCCTCGCCGGAGTCAGTAGCCGTTGTGGCTCCTATCAATAAACCTTTTCCTTTTTCTTTGCCCAGCATGTCAGGTTGGTTAAAATGGGCTTTAGGAATTATCATTATTTTTATTGTTTTAGCTTTATTAGGAAAGAGATTTGTTGGTCAGGAAATGGAAGAAATCGCTAGTCAAGGTCACTCTCAGCCAGCAAGCCCAAGCCCGCCAGAGTCGTCATATTGGCCGCCACCAGCACCTCCAGGAGCAGCAACTCCACCAGAACCGCAAAATTATTATGAGCCAGTTGAAACAGTCAGCCAACCAATACCAGAAATAACACCTGAGTCTCAATCAGAGCCTCCAGCAACACCTGGGGAATCAGTAGATTCTAACAATGGTGCTTCTATGCCGCCTAAATCCAATTTACCATTTGAATAAATTAACCTGAACACGAGTCACTTACTGTTATTGCGAGCGCCGGCCTGCAATTGCTTGTTGCAATAGCAGCTGGTTGGCAGGTAAGCGAAGCAATCTCGTTTTTAGATTGCTTCGTCCTTTCGTTAAGCGGGATTCCTCGCAATGACACCTATTTCATAAGATATAATATATATTTATTTTACTAACGATCGTTAGTTTAAAAAGTATATATTTATGTTAGAATAAGGAAAGTTATGGCAAAATTACTTAAAATTAAAGACAAAATTTTATTAGGTTTAGCTGTTTTAGGCGACCTTTCTTTTCAAGTAGCTGAACCTTTATCAATTCAAATTAAAAAAATCTATCAGATTTTACCCCAGGATTATAAGATAACTAATTTTTATGGGGCTTTAAATAGGCTTTATAAAACTAATGATATTGAAAAAATTATCAAACGCGGTAAGCCTTATATAAGACTAACTGGGCAGGGAAGACATAAACTAACCAGAGATTTTCCGCTTTTGGCCATGCAGCAAAAACCCTGGGATGACTTGTGGCGGGTAGTGATTTTTGATATTCCGGAAAAATATCATTACGTCCGTGATCTTTTAAGAAATAAGTTAGCTAGTCTAGGTTTTGGCAAACTGCAAAGAAGTGTTTACATTACTCCTTTTGATGTGGCTCAGGATTTAAGGGAATTTTTAGCCGCCAAAAACTTAAGCGGTTATGTGTTGGTGATGGTTTCCAAAGAAGTGTTTACCGGTAATTTATTAGGCCTAACTAGCTGGGTCTGGCAGTTGGATAAAATTAATCAAGCCTATCAAAAAATCCATGATAATTGGCTGTGGGCAAAAACCAGGTTTGAACCAAAAAACCTTAGGGGAATAGCTAAAAGCTGTTATCGAGACTACATTGAAGTAATTAGCCAAGATCCTTTTTTACCCAAAGAGCTTTTGTCAACTGATTGGTTAGGTTTTGAAGCAAAAGGATTAGTTAAAGAGTGGATAAAGTATTTATAGGGATTAAATTAATTGCAAATTTTAATTTTCTTAATATCCCGGCCCGATAATTACCCACGAAGCGCCTTCTGGTTTAAAAATAGTCTGACTAATTGCATTGATTTCTTCTAAAGAAACTGATTTTATTTTTTCTATTACCGCTTGAGGGGTTTGTTCTTTTAGGTTAAAGAAGAGGATAAGGCTATAAAACAAACCCAATTCTAAATTATTGCTTAATCTTTCCAATAATTGGTTTTCCGAAAAGTTCTTCGCCTTCTCAAGCTCATCTTGACTAATCGAACCACTGGCTAAATCTCTCAGTTGAGCTAAAATTTCTTCTTTGACACCTTTTTCTTTAACTGAATTGCAGTTAGCTTGGATTAAGAAAATACCGCAATCACTAAAAATTTTTATCCAGGGTCTAATTAGACTAACTAGTTTTCTTTCTTTTAAAAGGGCTAGTCGTTGGCTTTTGCGGCCGCCGATCAGAATATTAAGCAATAAATTTTGTGCCAAGCGCTGATCAGTATTGCGGCCAAAGCATAAGTGGCCAAAAGTGAGGTAAGAAAATTTACCCATTTGACTGACTTTTTCTTGGACTAGTTTTGTCTGGGAAAAATCAAAAGGTGAGGCTATCTGTCTTTCTCCCGGAGGAATAAGATTAATCAACTGTTCCAAAGACGCTAAGGGAAAGTTTTTATCTGGACCAACGATTACCAGTAAGCAATTTTGACTGACATAATATTTATTTTTAAAAGCAGTCAAAATATCAAAATTAAGGTTTTGAATTGCCTCTTTTGAGCCAACAATATCAAAACCTAAAGATGTATGATTTAAAATAGCCGAGTTAAGCATATTAAGGCCAATAAATTGAGGCGTTTTATTAATCATGTCAATTTCAGCAAGACTAAGTTGTTTTTCATCAATTAAAGCTTGTTCGTTTAAACTGGGTCGGAAAAGTAGATTGATAAAAAGATTAAGGCTACTAAGAAATCTTTCATTAACTGAAGAGAAATAATAAAAACTGTATTCCGGAGTGACTGTGGGTTTAATAATTAAACCTAACTGGTCAATTGTTTCTAAAAGCAGGTCTTTTTGAGGATACTGTTCACTACTTTGAAAACAAACATTAGTATAAAAACGGGCCAGGCCTTGGTTAACTTGGGTTTCAAATCTGCTGCCAACGCCGACTAATAAAATAGTGGTAAACACTTGGGCGCTAGGGGAGTAAAGGTAAACTGCAGGTAAGCCATTTTGGAAAACATGACTTTGAATTGTTTCCATTTTGAAGAATATTTTATAATACAATAAGTTATTATACAAGCGCTGCCCATTATTTTATTTATGCTCCAAGGATGACAGCTACATCGCAAGGGTCTAAAGTCCATTCAGGCGGCCTTGTTCCTGGTCCATGTGTTGTTTCCCACCAGGGAGCAGGAAAAATTATTAACCACTCACTAGTTTGTTGATCATAATGAACCCTTTCTCGCAAGATAGCCAATTCTTGAGGATTATCTTGTGCCATTAATTCTATGATATGGGTTAATGGTGAAATTTCACTTGTTGCCATTTTCTTTTACTTTTCTAAATTGCCCATATCTTACCAAAACTAATACAAATAGAACAGCAGCTTTTATTTCTTGAAAATATAGCAGTAAGAAGCCAAGAAACTACTTTCTCTCTCTAGTTAATTAATCTTTTTTATAATAAAATACCTTTATGAACTTTAAACCCCAATTGCAAACCTTAGCTAATAAAATAAAACTAGTTACTCTCGATCTTCCGCAATCACAATCAGTTACCGTTTTAATTATGATCAAAATTGGTTCTCGTTATGAATCCGATCGACTAGCGGGCATTTCCCATTTTTTAGAACATCTAGTTTTTAAAGGTACGCAAAAATATCCTACAGCTTTTGATCTTACTTCCAAAGTTGACAGCATTGGCGCTGAATTTAATGCTTTTACTGGTAAAGAGTACACTGGTTTTTATATCAAATCTGCCAGTGCTCATCTGCAATTATCTTTAGATATATTGTCACAGTTAGTTTTTCATCCAACATTACCAGAGAAAGAAATGGAGAAAGAAAAAGGGGTTATTTGCGAAGAAATCAATATGCGTGAAGATATGCCCATGGCCAAAATTAGTGAAATTTATGAGCTATTACTATATGGTAATACATCTTTAGGTAGGGAAATAGCTGGTTATAAAAAAACTGTTAAAGCCATGAAAAAAGAAGATTTTATAAATTATCTGCAAACTTGGTATAAGCCGGAAAGAATGATTTTAGGTATCGTCGGTGGCCTTCATATAAAGGAGACTCCTTGCTTGAAGAATTTTACTGTTAAAAATAATTCCTCATCAATTAAGGATGCTCCTTTAGCATTAACTTTTAACCAGGAAAAGCCACAGTTAAGACTGGAATATAAAAAAACCGAGCAAGCCCATTTTTGTTTAGGTGTACGAGCTTTTCCTCACGCTCATAAAGATCGCTATGTGATGGCTGTTTTAGCCACAATTTTGGGTGGCAATATGAGTTCTAGATTATTTACTGAAGTAAGAGAAAAACGCGGACTGGCTTATTATATAAAAAGTGATATTAATACCTATTTTGATCATGGTTATTTTGTTAGCCAAGCCGGAGTGGATATTAATAAAGCTGAGGAAGCAATCAAGGTAATCCTGGAAGAATACAATAAAATCTCTAATGTTCCAACCCAGGGTTGGTCGGCCTCGGGCCGAAAATCTCAAAACTCAAAACTTGAATTAAATAGGGCCAAAGAGTACATTAAGGGCAAATTGGCTTTGTCATTAGAAGATTCTCATGGAATGGCCAGCCTGTTTGTGGAAGATTTATTATTAGACGGTAAAGTGAGAACACCAGCAGAAATTATTAAGAGTGTAGAAAAAGTTACCATTGATGATATTAGTAGGGTAGCCAAAACTATTTTTGTTAACCAGGGCTTAAATTTAGCAGTCATTGGACCATATAAAAATAAAGAAAAATTTGCAAAGTTGTTAAAATTATAATAAAGTTATTATTGAAAATTGGTTAATTCGAAAATTGATAAATTAAGAGAGGAGAACTGTGTCCAAATTACAACGTTCCGTCGTTCTTGTTAAACCTGATGCTCTTCAGCGCGGCTTAGTCGGTGAAATTATTTCCCGTTTTGAACGCAAAGGCTTAAAATTAGTTGGCCTTAAAATGATGAAATTAAGCCACGAAATTTTAGACACTTGGTATGCTCATCATAAAGAAAAGCCCTTTTTTGGCCAGCTTAAAGAATTTATGATGTCTACGCCAGTAATAGCAATGCTTTGGGAAGGATTGGAATGTATTAGCACCGTGCGTAAGCTTTGCGGCACTACCAAAGGCTATGAAGCAGAAGCTGGTTCTATAAGAGGCGATTTATCCATGAGTAATAGCAATAACATTATCCATGCTTCAGATAGCTTAGAAACTGCCAAAAAAGAACAAAGTTTAATCTTTAAGTCCCAGGAAATCTTTGACTATGACAAAGGCGATTATCTTTGGGTCTACTCCTTAGAAGAAAGAGAATAATATAGAGTCGGGGACAGCAGATTTGAACTGCTGGCCTCTGCGTCCCTGCCCGCCGAAACTCCAGTCGGGATGGACGGACTCGAACCGTCGACCTCACGGTCCCGAACCGTGCGCTCTGCCAACTGAGCTACATCCCGTTTCGGCAAGTGCAGGCGGGCCGAACGCAGCGCTCTACCACTGAGCTAGTCCCCGATAAGTATCCCCGGCGGGAATCGAACCTGCATTTAGGGTTTAGGAAACCCTTGTTCTATCCATTGAACTACGGGGACATACTTCTATTTTAACTCAATAGCATACAAATTAGAAGGTAAAGAAGGTTCTGGATTAAGAGTAGTTAAAATAATCAACCGACTGCCGTCTGGCCAGGGATAAGTAAAAGCATCATTAAACAGGCCCGCATAAATTGTTGCTTGATTGGTGGCATCATATTCGGCAATAATAATTTTGTTTTCCTTGACCAAAACAACATGTTTGGAATCAGGAAACCATTGCACTGTTTGAGTTAGCAAAGAAAAATATTTTTTTTGCAAAGCCATTAACCGCTGTTCCAAAACTGTTTTTTTCTCTTTAACCTCAGTTAAAGTTTGGACCTCGTTAAGAATAAAATTTTTATCTTCTTTAAGATCATAAACATAAATTTTTCCCGGTTCAATCATTCTTATTTCCGATTGGGTATTAGAGGCAGGTAGGGGAGGGATAAGTTCATTAGGAATAGTGGCCGAAGCCGTGGCCGTATACATCATCTTTTCCTCGTCAGGAGAAAAATAAATATTAGTGCTGCTATTAGCCATAATCTCTTGCATTTTTGGGGCTAGTTTTTTCATTTTCTCCCCAAATTTTAACTCCCATTCATCTTCCCATTCTTTTAAGATTAAAGACAATCTTACACTAACATCATCTTGAAGATTTAAATTATTAATTTTATCTGTTTCCAAAACAAAACTATTCTTGCCATTCCAGGCCAAAATCTGTTTGCTGTCTGGCGACCAGATCAGTAAAGCCTTAGTTAAATCAAAAAAGACAGTATTAGCAGTAATCTGCTTGGGATCTTTAGACATTGTCAGCGATTTATTGCCCAAATCTAAAATCCATAAGCCATTTTTAGCTGTGGCCGAAGCAGAAGCCACCACAAAGGCAATTTTCTCACCATCAGGGGAAGGAGTTAAATTACTGGCGCCGCTGGTAGTCAGTGATTTCAAATCAGGCACAGCCGGAAACAGCCGGGCGTCGGTTTGCGTCACCAGCTCTTTTTTTAATTTTAAGAACTTTTGCCAGGCAATATAGCCATCTTTGACAATTTTTACCTCATAATCTCCTGGCGTCAACTGAAGGGTGTCATTGGTGGCGGTAGTCAGTTTATTATTTAAAAACACCGAGGCACCAGTGGGAAAAGAGTTAGCCACTAAAAGACCGTTTTCGGTTACCTTGCCTTTTTTAAGATCAACTCGATAGCCTTTGGCAAAATAAATGGCTACCACTGTGCCAGTTATTAATAAAAGGGCAATCAAGATAGTAATTAAGAGACGACGATTCATGATAAAAAATTCGAAACACGAAGCACGAATCTCGAAACAAATTCTAATGTTCAAAATCCAAAATTCTAAACTTTTTTAGAACATTTAATATTTGAATTTAAATATTGCTTTGCCCTTCCGTAGCCAATAGGCGAAGGAGGGTTTCGGATTTCGATATTCGAATTTCGAATTTTATCCTTGTATATTCCTAGCTAACATTATATCATTTTATTATGCTATTCAAACGCTTAGCTATAGATCTAGGCACGGCTAACTCCGTTGTTTATCTTCAGGGCAAGGGAATTGTTTTAAATGAGCCGTCAGTGGTGGCCATTTCCGTCTCTGACCGTAAAGTGGTGGCTGTCGGCAACGAAGCCAAAGAAATGCTTGGCCGCACTCCGGAAAATATCACTGCCTCCCGACCTATGAGAGAAGGCGTGATTGCCGATTATCAGGTTACCGAGGCCATGTTAAGGTATTTTTTACAAAAAGCCTGTGGTCGGTCATTTTTATTCAGGCCCGAGGTAATGATTGCCGTGCCTGCTGGTTGTACCCAAGTAGAAAAGCGGGCAGTAGAAGGCGCAGCTTTAAGCGCTGGCGCCAGGACAATTTATATGATTCACGAACCCTTGGCTGCGGCTGTGGGTGCCGGTATTCCCATTGCCGAACCATCAGGTAATATGGTTATTGACTGCGGTGGCGGCGCCTCCGAATCAGCAGTCATATCTTTAGGTGGAGTGGTGGTTGCCAAAAGCGTTAGGGTAGGCGGCAATAAAATTGATGACGCTTTGGCTAATTATGTGAGAAAAAAATATGGTCTTTTAATTGGCGAAACTACGGCTGAAGATGTCAAAATCAAAATCGGTTCCGCTCTCAAAGTCAATGGCGATAAAAACAAAAATATCGAATTAAAAGGCAGAGATAACATTAGCGGTTTACCCCGCAAAGTCGAAATTACCACCAACGAAGTCGTTGAGGCAATTCATCAGCCTTTAAGCCAAATTATCAATATGGTTAAGTCAGTTTTAGAAGAAATTCCGCCGGAATTAGCCTCAGATATTATTGATAAAGGCATTGTTATGAGTGGCGGGACTTCTTTGCTTAGCCAATTTGATAAACTTCTGACCAAAGAAACTGGCGTTCCCTGCCACGTTATTGACGAGCCCATGCTGGCAGTCATTAAAGGCGCCGGCATTGTTTTAGAGAACCTGGAGACCTTTAAGAGAAGTATTACAAGACGTTAAAATTACTGTTATTATAAAGTAATAGAGAATGGTTATAGTATAAATTTCTAATTTCTAATTTCTAATTTCTAATTTATCTAAAAACTAATATTAGGTTGTAATAGCAAGCAATAAATTAGAGTAAAAATAGTATTCTAAAAATAGAAATTAGCAACTACTTAATAATAAATACTAATCCTATAGTTTATTAAATAAACCCAAAGTACATTTACACTGAAATTTTTCCCAATTTTGTTAATTTTACCATCAAAATTAACTGCCAAAATTTCATTTTAATAAATTTTTTATACAACGTCTATGTGTAAGTTGTAAAAAAAGCAGGTAAAAATAAAAAATTTAGCTTGTTTAACAAATTTTACTTGGCAGTCTAAAGAAAAGAGTGCCATCTTAGGTCTATTTAGATTTCCTTACTGTAATATCAAGCAAATTTTAATGCCTAATTTTTGCAAAAATCGCTTAGGGATTAAAAATTAACATTAATAGGCAGAAAAAACTGATTTTAGTTATCCTAAAATATAAAAAAACTATTTTTTATAGGATAATAGAAAGGCTTAGGAGATAGGGGGAAATAGGTTAAATTATTATAATTAAATCAAAAATTGTCTTATCTGTAATTAAATATGGTAAACTATACAAAGAAGGTCAAATTATATCATTTGCCAAAAAACAAATAGTTGGAAATATTTAATATTATAGGGTATAATCATAGCATCTGTCATTGCGAGGCCCGATTAAATCGGGTCGTGGCAATCTAATAAAGATTGCTTCGTCTCCGCCAGCTGGCGGATCCTCGCAATGACATCAATAACTTATGAAAATTAATCTTTTAGGTATTAATCTGGATAACCTTACTTTTAGACAGGTTTTGGCGCGGCTTAACCAGTTTTTATCAGGGAAAAAACAGCACTATATTGTTTTTCCTTACTCGGAATTTATTGTTCGATCGCAACACAATCAAGAATTTAAAGACTTGTTAAACAACGCCGACTTGTCTTTATGCGATGGCCGGGGTTTATTTTTTGGCTGTAAAATCTTAAACCGGCCGCTTAAAGAGCAAGTAGCAGGCGTGGAGCTCGTTGAACGTTTAGGTGAGGGGATTACTTACCCCTGCCGTTTATTTTTAGTCGGCGCTATTGATAAGGTAGTTAAGAAAACTAAAGAAAAGCTAGTAGAAAATTATCCCAAAAATATTAAAATTGTCGGCGCGGAAAATGGTTTTCAGGAAATGGACAAAGTTATTAATAAAATCAACCGCAGCCAAGCCAATTTTATCATTGTTAATTTAGGCAGCCCGCGGCAGGAGAAATGGATTACCGAAAATCTTAAAAAAATGCCTGATGTGAAGATAGCTATGGGAGTGGGTGGCGCGTTTGATTTTCTTTCCGGTCATATTAAGCGGGCGCCCAGAGTCTGGCGGCAAAAAGGCTTGGAATGGCTCTGGCGGCTTATTCATCAGCCCTGGCGCCTCAAGCGTCAATTAGCTTTATTTGAGTTTGGGTGGCTAGTTTTAAGAGAAAAGATTTATAATAAATCAGTGACCCAGTAATTCAGTGAATCAGTAAAGAAATAAATGGATAATCTTAAAAATAAAAAATTTCTTGAGAGAGTTTTAAGATTTGTTGATTCTATTCTTAATTTAGTTAACAAGCTTCCAAAAAATATTATAAACGTTTCCTTGATTAAACAAATAATTAATAGTGGAACTTCTGTGGGAGCTAATTATCATGAAGCATGTGAAGCAGAGAGTAGTAAGGATTTTACTCATAAGTTAAAAATTGCTAAAAAAGAATTGAGAGAAACAAGATACTGGTTAAGATTGCTTTATAAACAAAATAAAGAATTTAAAGAAGAAATTACTTGTTTAGGAAAAGAATCAACAGAGTTAATTAAAATATTTGCCACGATTGTTACGAAATTTAGAAGCTGAGCTAGTTATTGTGTTACTGGGTTACTGATTCACTGAATTACTGGGTTACTGATTTACTTCTGTATCCCTAATAGCCACAGCACCGCTTCTTTCTTATACCTTCTATCACCACGGGAATTAATTCTAATTGCCGGTAGTTTACCTCTTTTACCCCAGCGTTTAATTGTTAAGGGAGAAACGCGCAAAATCTCTGCCACCTCTCTTACTGTTAATAAATCCGGTAAATCATCTAAAGATAATTTATTTCTACTGGCGTTTGGAGTTACTTGATCGGGAAAGTTAATTTTTGATATATTTTGAACATCCATAAGTACCTCCTAATAAATCGTATTAATACAATATTAAACTCAAAATATCATAAACACTAAAACTATGTCAAGAGGGAAAGAAGTTCACCACTTCGTCATCGGGATCGTTTTTCTCTTGACGATTATTTTGTTATCCCAAGCACATTCGTTTACTCTCAGTGAGAAGGATTTAAAACTCATTTCAAAATCTCTTATGTCATTGCGAGCGAGTTATGCGAGCGTGGCGATCTCTTGTGGAAAGTAAAGAGATTGCTTCGTCGCAAGTTCCTCGCAATGAAAAATAGGGTTTTGAAATAGATTCTAGACATTGACACAAATTTAATATTTATATACAATGTATATATATGAGTAATACAGCAATTATCAATATTAGAACTAACATTAGTATTAAAAAAAAGGCCCAAGAAATAGCTAAACAATTAGGGTTAAATTTAAGTGCCATAATTAATGCTTACTTAAGACAGTTAATTAATACTAAAACAGTTACTTTTACGACCATTGAACAACCAGCTGATTATTTATTGAAAACTTTAAAAAAATCTAAAAAAGATATTAAAGCTGGGTTTATTTCTCCAGGGTTTACAAAAGCTGACGAAGCTTTAAAATGGTTAAAATCTTCTAAACAAAAATATGCCAATCAGCTTTAGTAGAATATTTGTTAAACAGTATAAAAAAGCTCCGTTAAAAATCCGCCTCGCTTTTGATCAAAGACTAAAATTGTTTCTTAAAAATTCCCACCATTTTCTTTTAAACGATCATTTTTTAAGAGGTAAGCTTAAGGGATATAAAAGTATTAATATAACTGGCGATTGGCGCGCCTTATATTCTCAACTCCATCCTTCGATTATTATTTTTGAAGCTTTGGGAACTCACAACCAATTGTATAAATAAAATTCAAACGCTCCGGCCTCGGGTTTTCTCTTGACGATTATTTTGTCATCCCAAGCACATTCGTTTACTCTCAGTGAGGAGGATCTAGTGAACAAAGTGAACGTAATCTTTTACGTTTTGCTAAATTCTTTGTCTTTTATTATTGTTGTTGCTACCTTAATAGACTATTATAGAATTTAAATACATAATCTTTTTTTAATTTTAAATAATATAAGATGGATGAAAGTCGAAAAGAGTTAAGACAAGGAGGAAGATTAGTAGTAACTAGAGATAGTAATGTTCCTGAAGTGGTTTTACCACCAGAGAATAGAAGATTAACATGTTTTAAAGAAATTGTTGAACAAGCAACACAAGTTTTGGATGGTTTTGTCCAAAAGACTCCTGAACCACAAGATTTATCTGTAGATAACTTACAATCACTTACTTTAAAAATATTTGAAGACGTAATGAGAAGAAATATGTGGCAATATACGAGTGATTTTAGGTCCCAAATAGATGATGAAAGAATTCAATCTGAAATACAAAGAGCTTTAGCTCAATATCAGTTTAGAGAAAAAGCCCTTGGTAGAATTAAATCCATAGCTAGTAGATTAAAACCAAGTAAGGGGGCATATTCAACAGAAAGAATTGCTCAAGATTTATTAACTATGGAAGCAGAAGATATTCCGCGATTAGAAAAACTTCCCTCAAGATTTGATGAGGAAGTTAGTGAGCAAAATTTAAAAGGGCATCTATTAGAACAGTATTCAACTAATCGTGATGCGATTGGACTACAGAAGAGTAGAGTTGCTATTACAGAAGCACAGATTGTTAATTATGAAAGATCTGTCGCTCAAAAATTTTCTGGAGCAAGTATTAATGTAGCTACTTTTAAGGACTGGCTTAGCGAATACCAACCAGTGGTAAGTTTCCAAAACAGAGTTCGTGCTTTAAAAAGCAGGTTAGAAAGTGAAAGAGGTTATTTTAGAGAAGGAGTGATTGATAGTGTTAATGATTCAGCGCATTTGTTATTAAATCAGACTATTTCAGAATATGCTACTTCTGATGTAGAAATTGTAGTTCCTATTGATACATTAAGTGCTGCTTTTGAAGAACAAATAATTCGTAGACAGGTTGAACGATATTTTTATCCTAGAAAACCAGACCAAGTAGAACTGGATGAACAATTAGAACAGGAAAGACAATTATTTGATACTGCTCAGAACCCGCAAAGATTTACTCAGCTTTTAAGAAATCTAGAGACTCAAAGATTAAGACCAAACGTGGAACAATTTACTCATGAATTAACAGCAGCCTTAGAACAGTTAAAGTGTACTCCAGAAGAAATTACAAGAAGAACTGAAAGCTTTCAGAAAGCAACATTATCAGAAGCAATAGGCTTTAAATTATTTGAAAGAGTTAAAAATTTAGGCACAGAAGAAGGAATTGCTAAAGCTGTTCTAGATTCAGAAGATGTCGCAAGATGGTCAGTTTTAAGAAAAATGCCTGAAATTAGACAAAGATATTCGTCCGAATTTATTGATCTAGTTGATAAAGAATTATTTAAACAAAATCAAACTCAAGTTTTAGAAAAATTTGAGGATAAACCAATAGATAATCTTACTTATTTTGATTCACCCGATAGTATTAAGACGACAATTTTATTAATGTTGGGCGAGGAAAGAAATCATAGTTGGGGATATTCTAGCAATGTTTTTTCTTGGCATAGATTAGATGAAGAAACCATGGATCAATTTGCTAGGACTTATGCTCATATTCCCCAAATAACTGAATTTGTTAACAATTTAAAAACTGGTGAATTTCGGTATGGTCAATTTGATGATGAAACAATGATTACAGCTGCGGATTTTTTAGTAGCGATAGCGTCTGATCAAAAAGAAATTCCCAGTTTAAGAAAATTAGCTTTTGAGGGATTAAGACATAATGCTATTCCAGCAGAAAAATCAGGATCAGTGTTAACTACCCAGTATACAATGACTGACGAACTAGAAATAAAATTAGGGATTATTACAGCTTTAAAAGATAGAACCATGTGGCAAAATGATCGTAATTCAGCAGAATCATTAATTCATTTATATGATATTGAACAAGATCCCGAGATTAAAGTGACATTGGCTTTGTCCTTAAAAGTAGTTGTTGAGTATGCCAACAGGAGATTAGAAAGTGAAGAGGATCCTCAAAAACAAGAGGTTTATCAGTTAATAGTAGATGAAGTTAAAACAAGATTTTTAAGAGATATTAAGGCTGTAGAAATTAAGCCAGAGCAACCATTTGAAAATGCTGCTCTAACTTTAGGTATGGTAAGTACTTTAAGTACCTTGGGTTTAGAGATTGATGAGAGAACAAGAATAGTTGGTCAGTTTTTTGCTCATGCGAGGAGGCCAGAAACAAATTGGGGAGGATTTTATGATAGCGATGAAGAACAAATGAGAGCTAATATTTATGATTCCTTTTTAAAGGAGGCAAGAAAGGCAATTCCTAAGGCAAATTATGAACAATTAACTTCTATTGCCAGGGCTTATAAAGAAACAACCAAAAGTGTTTATGATATTTATGATATGAGGGAGTTTTTAGCAGATCTTTTTCCCCGTCTCTATGAGCTTTCTAGTGCTGGCGAGCCAATTCCTTTAGCAATTAGCAATTCTGTTGCTTTATTAGTATGGAGATTAACTTATGAAGAAAAAGCAATGATGTCTGAAGATCTAAAAACCCAATTTCCTCAAGCTTTAGATACTTTCCTTGAAGTTTTATATAGACATAATTTATCTCAAATTACAGACAATGCTTTCGGGTCACCAACATTATTTTTTAACGAAGCTTTAGCTTATTTAGTCGCAGAACCACAAAAAGCCATAGTTAGTTTAAACGCTTTAATAGCAGAAACTTCTCAAAGAGAATTTGATTCAGATTCAATTAAATATTTTTATTTAGACAGAATATTTAAAGATGCAAGCGATTTAAAGATTAGAACAATGGTGGTTAGAGGAATATCTTCATTTTTTCAAAGCGATCCTAAGGTAGAAACGGTTAATATGCTTTTATCTTTACCTGAAGAAGTCGGGGAGGCTAAAGTAAAAAATGAAGTCATAGAAGCTTTAATTAAATGTAGAAAATATATTTTAAGTGATGAGATAGAAAAAAGAGCATTATCTCCGGAATTACTAGGGCAATTAAGAAGTAGTGTAAGCGATAGGATCAAACAAAAATTATTAACTGAACTTGAGAATTTTTCAGTAACTATTGATGGTATTGATGACAATCAGACAACGCTTTTTGTTTGTGAAACCGCTTTGAATATAATCGATCATTTTGATAAGACAAAAGTAGTTTCTCCTGATTTAAAAAAAGTATTACTAGATGTTTTTAGAAGGGTAGATGCTTTACCTATTTCTCCAGGAGGACAAGTTCCAGAAGAAACTGAACAAAAGAGTGTTTTAGAGATAGCTGAAAGATTACTAATTAATACGATAGATAATTATGATATTGAAGAAGTTGAAGAAATAACTAATATTTTTGAAAGAAGAACCAAACCAGATAGAATGTTTGTTTTGTTTAAGTCAATATCTCCTAAATTAGCTCAAGAAATAAGAAGAGGCAATGCACTTAAGAGAAGTATAACCGATCCATTTATGCGAGCCTTTAGAGCAGGGGATTATCAATTACCTGAGGATACAAGAAGAAATATTCCTGAAGATACCTTTGAAAGATTCTTACCCGCAATAGAAAATTTAGTTTCCGCAGCAGAAATAGGAGGAGAGCTTTATTCATTTAGAGAAGAAATTCTATCTCAGTATGTATTAAGGTTTATTGCTCGACAGCCGGAAAGAATTTCGGAAATTACTAAACTTCCGCGGGCAGTTCCTAAATTATTTGAATATTTGGTTAGTGGTCCATTGCAAAATGTGAGAGGGCAGGTATTAAAATATATTCTAAGCAATGGTGATATTGTGGGTAGGGCTAAGGTTTTTGAAACTGCTTTTAGTCATAAAGTACCATATTGGACACAGCTCTTTGTTTTTACAGAATCAGTAATCGGGCCTGAACTAGCAGCTGCCACTTCAGAATATCCGATTAGAACTGTTCCTAAAATTATGGTTCCGATGGGAGCAGAAGCCTATCTTGCCCAAGAAACTGCAGGAGATAAAGAAATTGATGTTTTAAGGTTTCATAACTTTAGAGATAGATCAATAGCAGAAATGAGCGTAAAAGAAAAAAGAGCTTTAGTTAGCGATAATTTTGCTGAGTTAGATGATGGTCAGGTAGCTCAATTAACGGAAATTCCTTTTGTAAAATTTAAGGGTATTATTAAAAAAACTATTTGGTTAAAGCGGTTAAAAGAAACAGTCGAATTTAGCAGAGATGAAGAATTAAAAGCAACAGCTGATAAGAGAAATAGAAAATATGCAATTTCAAAGCTGGAATTTGATGCTGGAACTTATATTCATGGTGCACCATTATTATCAGATGAAGCAAATGTCTTGGATTATGTTTTAACTTCAGGGAATTTGCCAGTTGAGGCTTTAGGTGAAGATGTGGGTAAAGATTCCTACCCCTTCCATGTAGATTTTTCTGTATTAACCCAAGATTATCTTGAAAGTCATCCTTCGGTACAACAAGCAGTAGCAGGGTCAATATCTCATAGTTTTGGTATAAAAGGAACTTTAGGCGAGAATGGCCAACTTATTTTTGTCTATAATAGGGAACCAGAATCATATGATCAAGGAATAACCCATACAACCAAGACTTCATCAACTCATGGTTTAATTTTAGGTGGGATGCCTAGTACAGAAATTAGTGCCATTGTTCTTCGTAATCCCGAATGGCCCATTAGTTCTCAAGAGAAGGTTTTAGATAAAGTTAAAAAATCAATTATTGAAGCAGGTTTTTATATTCCTGTTTATGATCTAGAGGGGAATTTAATTTTTTCTACTCAGGAATATGATGAAATTTATACTGTTCAAAATTGTCAAATCCCAATAGGAATTATTGACTACGCTCATAATATAGGAGAAAAATTAGGTAGTAATCCTGGTGCTACCTATTTAGTTCCCGGAGAGCAGGAACCAAGAAGATGTTATGTTAAATATGCGACGACGAGAACTTCAGATAAAGACAGTTGGGAAGCTCAAAGCAGAATTTGGAATGAATATTTAGCCGATAGAATTTATCAAGAAATGGGCATTGCCGTTCCTAAGACTAATATCGTAAAAATTAGAGATCTTAATCTATATGGTCATGCTTCAGATTGGTTAGAAGGTACACCAGATGAGAGTATTTCTCGAAAAGGTAATTATAAAGATGGAGCAGTTGTTGATTGGTTTTTAGCTAATTGGGATGCCCAGCATGACAAAAATTTACGATCAATAAGTGGTGTTGTTTATAGAGTTGATAATGGAGGGGCGTTACTTTTTAGAGCACAAGGTGAGAGAAGATCTGGTTTTGGGCCAATTGTAACCGAAACAGAAACCATGCAAAGTGCTTATACTGACTTAACAAAAGAAGAAATTATAGCACAAGTAGCAAGATTAAAAGAAGTGATGACTGATTTAAAAATTGATGAGTTAGTTGGTTCTACTAGATTATCTGACCATGATAGAGATTATCTTAAAACTACTCTAAAAGCACGTCGGGATTATCTTACTTCTTACTTTAGAGAAACTACTGAAACTGCAGAGGCTTTAATTATTCCTGCCAGAGGAGGAGAAGTAGTAAGTGATATTTTAGATTGGGAAAGTAAAGAAAGTGCTTTAGTAGCAGAAATTCCTGAACTAGCAAAATTACTAGGAGAAGAGGGTTATCAACATAACAAAGTGTTGCTGGGAAAACACATAAAGGAAGCAGTAGTTGCTTTACAAGGTTTTAAAGAATTTAGAGTCCTAAATCCGGAAGAACAAAATCTGGCTATAGTAGCCATGCTTTTTCATGATTTTGGTAAACCAACTGGGAAAGTAGGGATAGAAATTCCCAGAGATTTTGATCATGAAATTCCTAGTGCTACTTTAGCGGCACAATATATGAATAAATGGGGTTATTCTCAACAAGCGATTAATATGGTAATTAGAGTAATTATAAATGATGGTGTAGTTTCTGATATTGCTAGAGATAAAGTAAAAGATTCTAGTAAACAATATAGTTCAGAGCAATTTGCTAAAGTAATTGGGAATAGAGAAGCATTAAGAATATTAAGATTAGTTAACAGAGCAGACGTAATTGCTACTGTTGGAGAAGCTGGTTATCAAAGGATTCAAGCGAAATATGAAGCCTTTTTTAATGAAACAGAAAGAAACTTTTTATGATATTAAGTTATAATTTGATGGTTTAGAAACAGGAATACAATATCCAGACGAGAATCGAGAATTAAAAAAGATGAAAAATTAATAATTACTGTAAAAATTTAATAGATATAACCTATACTAAATTCACTAACGATCGTTAGTTTAAAAAGTATATATTTTATCTTATTAAATTTTTTAATTATTTTCATTTATTTTTATCCTTTAATATTGTTATTCCCAAAAAAACAATTTATGATGGAAACATATGGCTCCGATACATGAAATAAGAGAACCGTTACCTAGTAATCTTCCTAACTATCCTTTAGAGAAAAGACTGGCATTAATTAAAGCTATTAATCCTGAAACAGCTATGTCTATTAACCCTCAGGTTATAGATTCTTTATTGTGCTATGAGGGGAATCAGTTAGAAGTAGAATTAGAAAGAACTTGTGGTGATCCTGATCATATTTATGATCAGCTAGCTTTAGTTTTAGAAAATCCTTTAGTTACTAATGGTTTAATTGGTCATGAACCTCAAGAGGTTAGAGATCAGTTTACCAAAGTCAAAACTACCTTTCCTCAAATATTCCGCCAAGAATTTGATCCTCATAATGAAGCCAGCCCATTAGCTATCTTTCAGGAAACACAAATGGCTCTTTCGCAAATGGCACCAGCAGTTTTTTTACGCTCCCTTCAGGTTATGCAAGCACTCTATCAGAATAATCCTAGTTTAAGAGAAAGAGTTAACCAGAGTAGCCAAGCACCTCATAATTTAGTATTAAATCTATTAGATAGTTTAAAACTAACTTATACTATGGGTGGTTCTAGCGCGGTTGAACAAGTCCGCATTGCCCAAGCAATCAGCAAAAAAAGTCCTATTGCCGAATTGCCAAAAATCATGTCACTTAAGGCAGACTTATTATTGTCCCAGGGAACAATTTTATCTTTAGATTTATTAAGCCAAATAACTGACCAACAATACTGGCAGAGTTTATCTTCCACAGAAAGAGAGCAATTGCTTACAGGTTTAGTAGCTAATTATTACGATAAGTTGGCTATGGATTATCCAGCCTTAAATTATGCAATTCATTATGGTGGTGGAACAGACGAAGGAATATGGGAAAGAGAAGCGGCTCTTATGTCACTTTTAGAATTTACTAATACCTATGCTCACGGGTGTAGTTTAGCTGGTCCAGAAACAACTAGAAAAGCTTTACTACCTTATTTTTACCGTCGTGATTTAGTTGCTGTTTATGCAACTGACTATTGGTTAACAGAACACAGATTAGCTTTTTCACCGACTAGATTAGATGAAAGTCATAGTTTTGATTTTTATCGTCATATTACTATAAAAGGTTTAAAACCAGAGGGGCGATATGAGTTGTTTGGAGTCCAGCCAGAAATATTAGCTGTCAGGAATTTATCTACCGGTGAAGTAGAAGGTGTAGTGAGTGTAATGCCTTTGTGTTTTTCTCTCGAGCAAGAAGCAGTCGAAATAGAGTTATTGCCTCCAGAAAAAGCGCTTAATTATTATGGCAAAGCTAATATTGATCTCCAGTTAGCCCAGCGTTTTTTTAGCCATTTTTTAGAGCTAACATCTCCTGAAGGTAAATTAGCCCAGGCGCTAAGAAGGAGTGATCAAAATTGTGATATTAGATTTTTAAGAACAGCCGCTCTTTTTCGGATTTACGAGTTTTTAGAAGCGTATCCGGAAAGAGAAGATGATCTATTTGTTTTTATTAGCCATTATTCTCGCGCTGGCGCGACTGCCTTTTTATTAGAAGAATTAGCCCAAGGCAATGCCGAAACGCTTCTGGATTTTGGTCTGACGATGGCTAAAGATTATGAAGATTTATCTAAAGCCAAAGACATATTTATGTATTATGACTTAATTGCTCATTATGCTCCTGATGTAGCTTATAGCTTATCACCTTTTCCTCAAGAACAACAACAATTAGTACAATTAATTAATAATCGGGCCAATAAACAATTACTAGGTGTTCTAAATTTGTATCGACAACATAAATGGGGTGATTTGGAAAAAAGCGTTGCCCGCGATTCTTTTGCTGTTTATTGGTCATTACTCAATAATGAGGCTGGTTCAGAAACAACTGATATGGTTTTACCAACAAGATTAGTTGTTTCTGATCGTTTATTAACTGATGCAGTTGTTTTTCACAGAGGAGATGTTAGGGCCATTTTTGATTCAATTATTGAAGCCAGGCAGCTTGAAGCAATAATACAACAGCAAGGAGCATCCTATGCTACTCAAGTAAGAGAAATTAGTGATGCTTTTTACGGCTCTCAATTAACTTTAATGGAAAAAGCAGTTACCGGTGATACAGAAATGGAAATTAAGCGGAATATTAAGGCTTTAACCGCGCTTTTTCAAGATGGCGGTTTAGCAACAGGAGCAACTTTAGTTGCTATTGGCTGTGGCGATACTAATCGAGTGGAAACACCAGTAGTAAACGCAGTAGAACAGTTTTCTCAAGAAGCAGGTTTAGGAAAACCTTTTAGCCGCCTAATTGGTGTTGATGCGCTTGATTATCCGCGCCGGCCAGATAAATGGGAATTTTATCAGCAAGATTATAAAAGACTAACAGAATATATTGAACCTGCCAGCGCTGATTGTTTACTAGGTGTTTGGTCGCCTATATGTGATGAATGGCTTATACCTGATCATATCCAAATGTTTACTGAATTTTCCCGAGTTTTGCGACCTGGTGGTTATCTTATGATTGATATTCCTTTGTGTTTTGGTGAACATAGCTACGAAGAAGCCATAGTTGATCAAGGTCAAGCTGATTCTGGTTTACCAAAAGGACTGATAAAAATCGAATCATTTAGTGATCCTGCTCATCCTGAAGTGCCTTCAGGAAAAATGTTTTATATTTTTGATTCGGAAGAAATAATTAAATTACTTGAAGAAGCTGGTTTTAAAGTAGTAAATTTTGCTGATAATAATTGGTGTCAAGATTCTCAAAAACGCCAGGCTTTTTACCAAGAAGTTAGTATTGCAGGCAAAAATGATGAAACTAAATTAAGACAAAATATTGATGATCCCAGACAGTCACCAGCTTGGCAAACAAGAGAAAGGACTACAGCAGAAGGAGAGCTCATAAAACCGCGTAATCGACTGACGGTGATTGCTAAGAAAGTCGGAGAACCAGCAGAAACCTCAAGTATATTAAATGCTTTGCTTATGGCTAAGAGAAGTTAGGTTTTAAAAGCTAATTTAAAAACACTTTTTAAGGTTTGGGTTAAATCTTTATTTTCAATGATGAAGCCTACAAATTCTCCTTTAGTAAAAGTAAGCATGGCAATTTTATCTTCATAAACATCAATTTCTGCAGGTAGGGGGTAAATATTTTTATCTATTAACCTAGTTTCTCTAAGTTGGGTTTTGTTGTTTTTAGCAATCTCCCTTGCTTGAGGTGAATCAGTGACCAGCGAAATTGCTTTAACTTTATTTCTGATTCTTTTGGGAATTAGTTTAGAAATAATATAATTTGGGAAAACTTCATCAGCTTTTTCTAAATCAACACAGCCATAAACTGGTTCTTTTTTAGGACTATAAATATCTTCAAAAACTTCTTTAATACCTTCTTCACCTTCAAAATATCTAATAGTCGGTTTGCCAATAGCCAGTTTGTAGCTTGAATTAAGTTTAGGCAGTAAAGTTTTAAAATTAGTTAAAGCATTATTAACTAAGTCTGCTTTTTCTTCTAATTGATAAAGAACAGCTTGAGGAGTTTGGGGTACAAAAACCAACCCTTTTTTTAACACAAAACCATCTTTTATCAGTTTCTCAAGTAAAGCATAAGTATTGCCTTTTTTCATTCTGAGGGCCTTAAAAATTTCCAAGGCTTTGCTTGGCCCTTTTTCCAGCAAATACATATAAATCTGGGTTTCTTTTCTGTTTAAACCAGCAGAGATTAATAATAGTTCTAACTGTTCTTTTTCCATTTTTACCCCTTTAGCTTGCCCTGCAAATTTCTGGCAGTGATACCGACTAATGATCGTGTTAATACGCCAAGAAATTTTGTAGGGTCAAGCAATAATAAACAATTTATTCTTATTATATAGATTTGTATAAAAAAGTCAATCATAAATGAACAAAATTAGATATTTAAGATGAAATTATATATTAAATAAGTCAATATTGCTTGACAAATAGTATTTCGCTTGTTATACTATGGGATAAATACTGGATGATATATCCAGTATTTTTAAGGGAGAGATCCCTTTTTGACAAGTTCACTTTAACTTTTTAAATAAGTTGAAGATGAGCTTGGCAAATTGCACTTTGACAACATAGTTCTTTACGGACTATGTTGCTGTTTCCTAAATTATTTATCTTTAATAAAGCTTAAAGAATAAGTAGTTGGGAAACATTAATATATAGTCCGAGGAAAAGAAAAATTTATTCCTCCTTAAACAATTGTCATCCTGAGCACTTCATTAATATTCAGTGCGAAGGATCTTTTTGTTGTCTAAAAGTGCAGGGCGAATAGGGAATCATAAATAATTATTTTTATATCTTAAATCATAGATCTTATATCTTATATTTTAGATCTAAAATTGTGGTTCCTTTTTCGTCCTGCATTTTAAGGGGACAAATATCTCAATTTCACAAATAGGAGGAAACAAATGAATAGAAAGAAAATTGAATACAGGATGTGGAGGAAAAAGCATCGATGTCAATGCAATCCCAAACATCATCGGGTTTGCAAATGGCATAGAGATGCGCGCCGATTCGTTCGGCGGGGTGCAGCAGAAATCAGGAAGCAGTTGAAGCAGCAAAATCACATGGAGGTGTGAGATGCAAGCCAAACAAATGAATACTGGGGAAGTAACCATCGCTTTGTTTTGCGGTGGGGGGTGCCAGGTGGTAAGTACGAACCTGGATATTATTGGAGCGGGCATCGGTTTGTTCTTTGATGTTCCGATGGAACTGAGGGACGGAGTGAAACTTGACTCTCGGGTAATTCCCGTGCCTCTGGCTGAGAAAGAGAGTGTTGGATCGCTTCTGGCAAAATACAAGAGAGATGAACGATTTGTCAGAGCATGCCAGATTCTTGAAGATCGTCCCGGCGACCTCACCCAGGGTCTGGCCCAAACTCCCATTCTCGGAGCCATGGCCTATGACCAACTTCATCTTGAGAAAGTGTGGGATGAGGTTCTCAATAGGGTTAGAGCCATTACCAATGGTGCGCCGGAGCATATCCGCGTCATCGTTCTTGGTTCGAATTCCGGCGGCACCGGTAGAGGTACCCTTTTGAAGACAAGCAGAGCACTGGTTGAAAAACTGCACGAAGCCACTGACGCAGTAGTCAACGTGCAGCATGTGCGGATCGGCGCGCAAACCTTCAATGGTTTAGGGCGTCATATTCGCAGTAATAACGCCTTCGTTGTGGAAGATCTGGCGCATGTTCTGTCCCACGATCATCTGGAGCGTGAAGTGCGTCACTTTCTAGGGTTGGAGTTACCGATGGTGGTTGAGAATAAGGCGGCGCGTGATACATACGTGCGGCTTGTTCTTCAAGCGCTTTTGGCTCCTCAAACCCAAGAAACCGTGGGTCGTCGCGATGTGAATATGGCTCTTACTGGTGCGTTTGGTCGGCTGAATACTGTTCAGGCAGGGTTCTGGATGCTTTCGGACCAGGTTAACTTGTCAGCTAGCGCCGCGGTTGCCCTGATTCCAGGTGTTCAAGGCCTTCTGAACGAGTTGGTAACCAACCTGCCTATGCCCAGGGTCGAAGTGTCGGTAAGACTGACCCGTCAGGACCCCAAGTATGATGAGTTGGTGAAGTTGGCGCTTCGTAAGGCCGATTTGCCGACCGACTACTGGGGACAGATGGTGGAGACGAAATTCCAGCCTTATACGGCCGTGATCGTTAGCGCTCCTGGACAGGAAGAAGCTGTTCCAATAGCCAACTTGTTGGTAACCAACCTGCCTAAAACGCTGGATGGTTATCGTCTGCGTAGGAGCTATCTTGCCAGTCTCAAGAAGGCAATGGAGCAAGCGCTGAATGAGGCAAAGCAGGCTGAAAGTCGTCTCGATATGCAGTATCAGACGGCTTGCCAGCAAGTGGAAAAGGTCATCCGTTTGCTTTTCCCGCCCAATATCTTCTGGAAGATCGTCTCGTATCTCATGGGCCGGCCCAAGAACGTTATCAAACTGAAGGCGGCTCTACAGGTTCTAGGTCGGATCGAGGAACAGCGGGCCAATAGCCGGGTGCGTCGTGAAGCTTTAGATAGCGCTTTGGAAAGCGTCGACCAGGCGATCAAGGAGCATCAGGAATATGTCGAACAGGTACACACTTGGCTTCTCAAGACGGCGAAAAGTGAGGGAGTCATTCCTGATCTCTTCACTTTCTGTCCTATCGAGGAGGCCTTCAGTGGTTTGATGCTCGGCCGGTTCAGCAACGACGAGGGTCGTTTCCAGATGTCCCTGGTTGATACCATCGACGGCGTGACGCGCGAGGGTTTGGGGATGATTTTAGGTGTGGCCGATCCGACAGCGCTTAACCTGGCGCGGAAGATGTCGGAAGAAGCACCAATTATCACTCCTGCCTGGGGTGGTAAGCGTCGTCGCGGCAATTGCCGTTCCTTGATCGTTGTTCCTCCCACTAATGAAGAACTGTTCATGCAGCTTCAGCAGGCTCTGCAGGATTTGGAAGCAACAGCTCAACTGGTTCAGACCGATACAGTGGCCGGCGGAGTAGCGGTTGTCCAGTTGCACGTTTACTTTGTTGAAGACATTTCGGATATCTGGACAACTCAGTATCGAGCAGATCTGGTAGAGGCAGAGCAGGGGGGATTGGATGTGTTGGCACGGATTCCTGGCAATGCGGGAAAGAAAGAACTCTTGGCTATCTTGAAAAGAGTGGCCAACGGAGGTGGGAAATGAACGCCATCATCAAGGTTGGGCTTATTCTCATCGCCGTGATCGTCTTTCTTGCGGTTTGGCCAGGAGCAGATCTGTACCATGGAGTCTGTTTGGGACTGGCGCTGGTAGTAGTTATCGGGCTGACAATAGTTATATCTCAACGTTCTCGTCAGTCTGATACAGAGTTGGCTGGTGACGATGCCGAGCTGGCAGCCTTGATGAAGCAGGCAGGCGGTGAATCCGTTGGCGGTGCGATCATCAAGGGATTGATTCTCGCTATCCTGGTTTTCGTTCTGGCGTTGGGTTTGACTTGGCTGGGTTCAAAAACGCCGATCTACGGGATTTTCTACGACCAAGGATATGCGGCGTTTTGCCAAGACCTGGATGTGCTCGTTCAGCAGGCAGGAGACTACGAAGCTGCTATCCAGCAGATCGACCAGCGGTTGACCGAACCACTTTCGCCAGCCAAACAACATGAGCTAGCGTTACGCAAGTACAGCTACCTCATCGAGTTGGGACGCCAATCTGACAACATCGAAGATCAGCGTCGCTGGTTCACTGAAGCAGAGGAATGGGCTGTCCGATGGAATCTTGATCCATCTCTGGCAAATGCCGAAGGTAGGGCAGTCCGTGCTACACCCACGCTTGCGCCGACAGCTACGCCATATCCTACACCCACACCGTATCCTACGCCTACTTTGGCGCCCACGCCGACTCCCGATATCGAACGTCCACCTCTGGACTTTTCGAAGTGCCAAGAAGAAGAAGTGGACAATCGCTTGGGTATCGGTGGAACGTTCACAGCTTATGACTGTGGAGACTGGGGATTCTATGGCCAATGGCAGCCAAACGAGGGGGTAAATCCCATCGGTGGCAGGTTGCCTCAGCCATACATCTCAGGGGATCGAGCCTTCAAGCTCTGTCCGCCAATCGAGGCTTCTCAGCCTTACACAGCCGTACGTTGCAACTAACCATAATCATGGAGAAGCCCCTTGTCTAGACATAGACAAGACAACTACATCACTTGATGTACATATCCTTTTCTTTTTCCTCGGACTTCTCCTAATGCTATTTATTAACTAGATGGTATTAGGAGAAAAAATATATTATTAAGAATTGTTTTTATCATTTATTTATCATTAATACGAATTAAAAACTATACTAAAATTACTAACGATCGTTAGTTAAAAAAGTATATATTTACCTTATGAATTTTTTATTAAATAATATTTTTAAAGAAGTATATTTAATGTTTATTTTCTTTTCCGCCAGTAGAAGATAAAAAGCAGGGGAGAGCCAAATAGTCTTAAATTTTCCTATTGACATTTTCAAATATGTTATGTTATCCTGTACTTATATGTACAGGATAAATAAACACAATCAGGGAAAACCTAATATTCTACTCAAACAAGACAGAAAGTTATTTCATACTGCTGATCTTGCTCTACTGTGGGGTATAACTAAAAAAAACACCCTCTATACAACTATAAAACGGTATGTAGATAAAAATATTCTTATACCTATTCATAAGGGTTTTTATAGTACAATTGAGCTTAATAAAATCAACCCTGTTATTTTAGGCGTGAGTTTTTTACACCAATATGCTTATCTAAGCACTGAAAGCATTTTAGTCGAAAGCAGCATTATTATCCAAAATATTCCTTATCTTACTTTAATTGCCGGTGTTTCCAAAAGATTCCAAATAGGTGATCAGTCTTATTATGTCCGTCAATTAAAAGAGCAGTTTTTATATCAAACAACTGGTATTATTCAAGAAAATGGCTATCGAAAGGCAACTCCTGAAAGAGCTGTCGCCGACCTGCTTTATTTTAATCCTTATTATCATTTTGATGGAGTTAATCTTATAAACTGGGAAAAAGTTCATTATCTTCAAAAGGAGGTGGGTTATCGCAAATGATTCTGCCAAAATCTAGTGACGCTATTCATAAAGCTTGGCTTTATCGGTTATTAATTTCTTTAATTGATGATTCTATTATTAGTCAAAAGATTTTTTTTAAGGGGGGTACTTGTTTGGCAATGCTTAATATTTTAGATAGGTTCTCAGTTGATTTAGATTTTGACCTGCGAACTTCTGTTGATAAACAAGTTTTGCGACCCAAATTGCATAAGATTTTTAAAGCCCTGAATTTAGAAATTAAAGACGAAAGCCAAAACGTACTGCAGTTTTTTCTTAAATATCCTGCCAAAACTAAAGAGAGGAACACGATCAAATTAGATATTATTGACAATTTTGTAAAGGCTAATCAATATACGGCTTACTATCTAGAAGAGATTGACAGGTATGTTAATTGTCAGACCATTGAAACAATGGTGGCCAATAAATTAGTGGTGGCTACTGATCGTTTTAATAAAAATAGTTCCATTGCCGGTAGAGATGTTTATGATGTGCATCATTTTTTAGTCCAAGATTTGGGTTACAATCAGGAGGTTATTAAAGAAAGAACCGGCCTGTCAGTTAAAAATTATTTACAAAATTTAATTAAGTTTATTAATCAAAAAGTTACTCAGACAATTATTGATCAGGATTTAAACATGCTTTTAACTCAAGATAAATTTCACAGTTTAAGAAAAACTCTAAAAACAGAAGTCTTAATGCTTTTAAAAGATGAGATTAATCGTCTTTAATGTTTATTTTCTTTTCCGCCACCATTTATAAATTAGAAGAGCGGGAAGCCAAATTATACTAAAGACAATTACCCAAATAGCCAGTTTTGCCAAACCTCTTAGAGCAGTTACTAAAGATCTCACTGCCTGTTTAAAAATAACTTTTGGTCTAAAAGTTGACTCTTGGGGTGAGTAGGGCAAGGCCCATTCATCAGAAGCAAGATAAATGGTTAACTTGGCATTTTCCGCGGTTTTTTCCAAATATTTTTGCTGGCCTTTAATTCTGTCAATTTGATCCTGTAAATAAATTAATTGTCTTTGTACTTCCATAATCTCATTCACGCTAAAAGCTTTGGTCATTATTTCTTCAAATTTAAGCTTGGTTTTATTTAAAGTGGTTAATCTGGTTTCTAAATCAGTATATTGGTCAGTCACATCAGTACCGACTAAATTTTCCGAAGTGACTTTAATACTTAAACCACGCAATAATTCCAAAGTTGGCCGCAATTCTTTAGTTGGCACTCTTACTACTAAATGAGCATATGGTGTTTCTTGCGGCTGGCTTAAAGAAGAAGAAACCATATAACCGTTCTTTTTACCAACTTCATCCAAAATTTTATCCACTTTTTGTCTCACATTATCTACTACCAAAGAAATATTAGATTCTTCCACTACCAAACGGTCTTTTATTTCCGGTTGGGGAGCAGCGTCGGGAGCCACGCTAAAACCTTGGGATTTTAAATCAGTCGCTGGTAAAGCAACACCTTCTGTTTGTAAACCAACTGATTGTGAAGCTAATTGTTGTTTTAGAGGAATTAATGAGCGATTTTTTAATAATAAAAATCCTACTAAAAGAAGTAAAAAAGCAGCCAGCTTATTATTTTTAATCCAATCCGTAAGCTTCATTGTCATCAATATACAAAAGTTTTATAATGGCTGTCAATGGTAAAAAAATTCCTGCCAATAATTTTAATCCTTCTATTTGCCTTATTTTTACGCCTCTTTGCCATTAAGCAAAATCACTTTTATTTCACTATGGATCAGGGAAGAGATGCCATTATGGTACGCCAAATTCTTCATGGTAAATTTATTTTGGAAGGCCCGGTGACTTCGATCAAAGATTTTTATCAAGGACCATTATGGTATTACTTTTTAGCCCTAGGTTTTGTTTTAACAGCTTATCATCCTGTTGGTGGAGTAATCATATTAATTATGCTTAATCTTTTTCTGATTGGTTTAGTGATGTTGGTGATTAAAAAACAAATTAGTTTAAAAACCAGTTTAACTGCTGGTTTTGGTTTGGCAGTTTTGCCCTCATTTTTTGCCACTTCTTGGTATAGTTTTAACCCTCACTGGTTACCATTTATTTGTACTAGTTTAGTCATTTTTCTGGCTTTGGTTAATAAAAAGCAAGCCATTTATTATTTTCTTAGTGCCATAGTTTTAGGCTTAGTGTTGCATAGTGAAATTGCCTTTGTTATACCAGTATTTTTATTATTTTTAGGAGTAGGACTATATTCTTTAATTTATAAAAAAATTAGTTTATCAACCTTTTTATATTCGCTTCTTATTTTTTTAAGTTTTTTATTACCTCATTTATTATCAGAAATCCTAAATAACTTTAGCCAAACTAAGGCAGTTATTTTAGAACTTCGATCTCCCCAAAGTATTATTGGCAAAGTAAATTATTTTACTAATTTTAAAGATGTCGTTAGGCAAATATTATTAATTACGTCTCAATCTTTTTTAGGGATTAAAAACTTATATTCAGGCTTGTTATTTATTAGTTTAGCTTTAATATTTATAATCTTAAAAAGACAAAAAAAAGCTTATGACTTTTCTTTTAAATTTATTTTATTTACTCTTATTATTTGGTCAACCACTATTTTCTGGTTTAGTTTTAATAAAAAAATTGCTTCTTGGTATTTTGTCGGCCTTGGGCCGATTGTTTTTATAAGTTTTTTATTAATGCTAAATCAGCTTAAAAAGTTGGGTTTTTATATATCACTAGTTTGTATATTGATACATTTTTTTATATTAATTAATAATGAATCATATTTTAAAAAAACTGCTGATCAAAGCATTTTAGCTAATGAGCTTAAGACCATTAATTGGGTTTATCAGCAAAGCAGGGGAGAAGCCTTTAAAGTTTATACTTTTTTACCTTCAGTTTATGATTATCCTTATCAATATTTATTTCCCTGGTATGGTAAAAAGCAATATGGTTATTTACCCCAAGAATATACTACTTATCCTAATATTTCTGCTTCTACCTATGTTGCTGATAGCCAAAAATACCAGGAAAAAAACCAGTTAAATACTAATTTATTTTTTTTAATTATTGAACCACCGGTAGAACAGGTAGTGTTGGATGAGTGGTATAAAGGAGTAAGTAAAGATTCTCAATTAATCGAAGTTACTAAAGTAGGTAATATTACCCTTGAAAAAAGACAAAAGCGATA
>Ga0315288_10001037_pt1 | contig 35458 bp, 26 predicted proteins | sample YL17G11_20_MG_FD_203454 | JGI IMG/M metagenome (GOLD analysis project Ga0315288, IMG submission 203454) | Sediment microbial communities from Yellowstone Lake, YNP, Wyoming, USA - YL17G11_20 | ecosystem: Environmental > Aquatic > Freshwater > Lake > Sediment | place: USA: Wyoming | collected...
GGCCGCTCGCCGGGGTATTGTCTATGGGTGTTGGAACGTTAGTGGCCATTATTGCTATCGCAATTGTATCTACCCCCGACTTTGAGACTAAAACCCGCGTCACCATTATCCCCGCTCTCGGGGCGGCTTTGGCGGCGTACCTTATAGGACACCGTTTCGGAAAAATCAAGGCCGGAGCATAAAAAATGCAATCAGTTATTGTGACAGTTATTCTGATTCTTGTTGTAATTGCGGCGCTGCTGGTTATTGCCAGCGGCGTATGGGTTGCAACCGCCCTGCTTCGCGCAATCGCCCGGCCCAGAACCGACCCCAATTCAAATTCTCGGACGGAACACCGAATGGGTGGGAGGCAACAACCGGACGATTCTCCCCACCCGCGTAATCTTCATGAGTAACAACGGCGCCAACAAGACCGGCAAACTTTCCCCTCTCCAGCATCTAAGGGACCTTAACGGCGCGATAGAAGTGGCCGTTTCTTCATCGCAGGGAATACCAAATAATGCCGATCCATTCATGCAGCGCAACAGTGCTTTTCACCAGAGCCGTAGCGCGGGGGATAAAGGTTTCCGGCGTGCAGTGAAAAGGGGCATACGTGTAATTCACAGGGATAGGCACTATGACGTCATTGGGAAATTGCTTTTTGAATACCTTCTCTGACCGGAGCATATGCGTCGCCGAAGTTACCAGCCCGATCCGTCTTCTCTGACCTGCCGGAAGCAACTCGGCTAACCCTGCGGCATTCTCCCTCGTATTGCGCGATTGTGTCTCGATGAGAATCTTGTTTGCGGGAACGCCCATACGAACCGCCATAGCCTTCATCACTTCTGCTTCGCTCTCGGTGTCCTTCCGCGATGGGCCGCCGCAAAACGCGAGCAAGCCCGCATTACTTTCGCGGAACGTTGTCATCCCATTGTACCAGCGAGAGTAGCTGGGGCCGTCCAATTCAGCCTCTGTGCGAAGCCCCCCTGATGGAAGCACGCCACAGCCGAGAACAACGAGAACGTCAAGCGCACCAAGGTCTTCTGCTGAAATAGGAGCGCATCTGCACTCCAGAGAATAGGCGAGCAGGTTAGAGACAGGATTGAGGCTGAACACCAACAGTGCCAATACGCCCAACAGGACCAACGACCGCCCTGCCTTCTGGAGTAATTTCCTCTTTGACAGCATAGACAACAGCAGCCCTCCTACCAGTAGGGCGAGAACCCATATAATTGGCGTTGCGATGGATTTCACTACCGGCATAAGGTTTCTGCTCAGAAGGATTCACTGGAGTATTCTCGTGATCTCCGACCGTTCGTCGGTTGTGAACACGTCCAGTTTTCGGTCAATCTCCAATGCTTCCTTCAGGTGCTGTTTCGCCTGAACAAGGTCGTTGAGTTTTACACAGACGCGGCCGAGTTGCAGAAGCGCCTTTGCTCGTCGTGGCGTGTCAGGGGGCGATAATTCCACAAGTTTTTCAAAGTCCTTCCTCGCCTCGGCAGCCCGGTCCGGCAAATTTGACAGAATCGTGCCTCTCGTATCAAGAAGATACAAATTGCTGGGCGCAAGATTCAAACCTTTATTCGCCAGCTCCAATGCCGCAGTGTAGCTATGGTCGTGCTCTTGAATGATCCACGCAAGGTCGTTGAGAACTTGCACATTATCCGGGTACTGCTTGAGCAGCTCTTCGTAGAGCTTCTTGGCACGGTCGGCGTCTCCTGTCTGATACATGGTGGAAGCCAAGCCTACGCGCGCATTTATCGACGTCGGCGACAGGGTGACAGCATGCTCATAGAGTTTCAATCCCTCTTTCTTAAGTTCCATCGAGTCCAGTGCTGCCAACGCCGACGCGGCCGTCAAGACCATCGTTGGATTCTGGTCTTTGGCTGAAAGATATGCAGTACTGATTCCAGCAAGCTCCTCGAGTCGCTTCTGTGACGCCAGCAGTAAAAATCGCGCATGGACAACGGTTTGACTGTTTGGGTCTATCCGCTCCGCCTGCTCGATCTTTTCTTCTGCCTGCTTCGCGTCGCCGCTGAGACGATACAGATCGGCAAGCATCACAATTGCGGCAACGCTGCTGCTTCCTTCCTTGGTCCGGCAGTAGGTCTCCAGCTCTGGAATCGCAGTCTGAGGCAGTTCCATGGAAACCAAGACGCGCGCGCGCGAAAGCAGCAGCTTCTCATTGTTGGGGTCGCTTATGATCGCAGATTCAATCAGCGTCCGGGCCTCCTCAAGAAGGCGGCGATCGTTGCTGGTCAGCGCAGTGGCTACCAGCACGTCTTGGGCCTCGGTATTCTTCGGGTCCTTCTGAAGAACCAGATGAGCCAATTCGGCCGCCATCTGTGTATTCTCCATTGCAAGCTCAGCCCTGCCTCTGGCCAACAGCAATGCCGAGTTGCCTTGATTGGAGCCGAGAGCCCGAATCGCAGAATCGCGGGCGGTCTGGTAATCTTCCTCCTGCATCGCAATACGAATCAGCACAAGATGAGCATCGACCGCTGTCGGCTCCAGTTTGATGACTTGTTCCAACTTCTCCCTGGCGGTCTTAAGCGACTCCGGCGTCGGGTCCTGCAATATTTGCAGAGCGCGGAGCTTCATCAGCTCGGGATCCTGCGGCAGTCGCCCTTCAAGCGTCGAGAGAGCTTCGAGCGCCTTCTGCCGGTCCTCCGGACGCCCGCGCAGAAACAATGTCTTCATCAGTCTTCGCTTCAATCCCAGGTCTTCAGGATACGCACCTGTACCCTCTTCAAGTGTAGCTGTCGCTTTATCGAGTTTGCCCGTGCGGACATAGAAGTTGCTCAACAGCTCGTAACCTGTTGCGCCCTGCTCGGCGAAGGTTGTCAGCTTCCTGTAGTCCTCCTCGGCACGTTCAAATTCGCCTTGCTCGGTTAGATACACAGCCCGCATCCAATATGCGTTGAAGTCGTTGTGATCCGCCACATAATCGTCGAGGACTCGCTGGGCCTCTTCGGTTTTGCCCTCAGCTCTTAGGATTGACGCTCTGACCGCTGCCAGCGTACGGGCGTCCGGAGTTATAGCTTCAGCTTCCTTGAGATACCTGAAGGCCTCGTCAACGTTCTTGGTCTGCTCGTAAAGAAGTCGCGCCAATTGTATTCGCGAGCTCGCGTCCTGATCGTCATTGGATACCCTGAGTTTGAGCTCATCGACCGCCCGAGATATGTCCCCCGACCCAAGGGCCATTCGGACCTGCCAGGCGCTGGCAATCCGCGGGTCCGCCTTGACCTGCTGTAGAACCTTCTCGGCATCCGAGAAGCGGCCTTGTCTTTCAAGGAGGCTAAGCAATCTATCTGCGATATCAGTCGCCGAAGGATTCCGGACAAGCGCCTGCCGGCAGGTATCTTCGACACGCCGGGGGTCCTGTAGCCTCTCATACATGCCCGCCAGGAGCAATACCGGTGATGACCACTGCGGGTCTGAATCAATGCAGTATTGAAGCAGGCCCGCAATATCCTGCTGCTTTGAACGCCATTCATCGGACGCCAGCCATAACGACGCTTGGTGCAGACGCCACAAAAGGCCGCTTTCACCCTCGGCCTTTTTCAATTCGTCGATCAGTTTTTGGACAGTCGCCTGGTCTTCCTGGACTTCACGGGTGCCCAGAAGCAGCGTGCGAGCAAGGATTTCTCGTTCATCCTGCCCCGCCATCTCATTTAGAAGGCTTATCCCGGAGGCCCGATCCCCATGCATAAGCTCCAGCAGAGCCAGGCTCATCGACACAGACCGCTTCTCCCTGCCGGCGACGGCGCTCAGTGCTTGCTTGAGGCAACTGCGGGCTGAATCATAGTCTGCTTTTGCCGCATGAAGGCGCGACAGAGAAAGCCAGGGCTGGGCAACGTTGGGATGACGTTCGCAGGCCATCTGGCAGACGCTGACCGCTTCAGCCATCCGCCCGGTTCGCAAATAGTACTCGACCAGTTGCATCCTTGCCTTTAATGGTTCGGCGCACTGTTCGATGGCCTGCTTCAGCTCCGCTTCAGCCTCCTGCGGCTGGTCAAGGCAAGCAGCGATAGTAGCCTGTGACACGCGAATATCAACTCGGTCAGGATGCTCCTGGCGCAATTCTGCCAATTCGGCTGATAACTCTTCGAGCCTTGCCCTGTTTATGTTCCGACGCTGCTCGTCGGCAGCTAAGTAGATGCTCGATTCGATGCGAAGCATCCTAGCGGTAATGTTCGTGGGATCTAGAGACTCAGCCATCTGCGAGGTCTCAAACACCTTGTTCCAGTCTTCCAGCTTGGAGTACTCCTTGGCCAGTTGCAGTGTCATTTCCGGATCTCGTGGGCGAAGACGAAGATATTTTATCAAGGCGCTGATTGCCCGCCTGCTCTGATCTGTTTGACTGTAGGCCTCCGCCAACAGCCCCCATGGTTCGGCATGAGACTCGTCAGTCGCAACGGCCGGTTGCAGGACATCAATGACAACGTAGGGCCTTCCCTCGGCTTTCGCCACCAGGGCCTGAAGGTAGGCAAGCTGGAACGGGGACTCTACCGCCCCTTCCATCCCATGCAGGGCGCCAAGATACTCGTCCAGACATTCCCGCGCTCCCACGGCGTTGCCATCGGCGACATAAAGCGGGATAGCAAACGGGAGAACCCGTACCCTGTGTGTTTTCTCGTCCAACACGCTCAACACTTTATCGGCCAGAGACGCGCCTTCACTCGCGGCCCCCCTTTGTCTGGCCAGCTCCAAAGCCAAGAGAAATCTTGTCACGGTCCAGTCATTTACGTCGAAAAACTGCTCCTCCAGTGTTTCCTGTGCGAGATTCTCTGTGGCTTGTAACTCCGCAGCGGCCCGGTCAAGCTTGCCATGCGCGATCCATTCAGCACACAAGAACGAGCGAATTCGCGGGTTATCCGTCACAAGGTCATCGGCTGCCTCAAGGTCTTTGCAAGCGGCTCCCAACATATCTTCCTTAGTCATGCCGTATGCAGCCGACACACCTTCCTCAGTCGTGCCGCGATTGGTAGCTGTTCCGCGGTAAAAGCGTGCACGATACACAAGTGCCTCAGCAGATTGCGGGTCGTAGTTGACGGCTCTATTGAGCCATTCGAGGGCTTTCGTTTTTGCCTCAGGGGAGCCGTCGGCCCCCGCAATATTGCTCATCAGCCCGCAGGCTCGCACGTACTCGTCGTGCTTATCAGGAAGGGCATCGAGGTCCTTTATGAATTGCTCAAGTGTCTGTTGAGCTTCCGGGCTTTTGTTCATGCCTATTAGTGCATCAACCAGCCATAGCGGGGCTTTTAGGTCGTTCGGGTCGTGCTCAAGCCGCGTTCGGGCAATGTAGGCAAGCTCCTGGAAATTGTCTGTACCGGTATAGAGCGTGGCGAGCTCTTCATAGGCGGTCTCATCCAGAGGGTCTAATTGCATCACACGACGATACGCTGCGATTGTTCCGCCGATAGCCTCGGCTTCGAGCGGCCGGATGGACAGCCGTGCCTTGGCATACTTCTTGAGGACTTCGACATCATCGGGATTTCTGCCGAGGTATTCCCTGAAGTTTCTATACGCAGCCGGCCAGTCCTCCTTCTCAAAAGCAGCTTCCCCCGCGGCCAAATCCCTCCTCGCGAGAATGCTCCTTCGGACCTGACGAGCCGCAAACAGCGACGCAACAAGCGCCACTGTGACTAATAACACAATGATAAGCACTCTTACATTGACTCTCGCACATCTGCTCCAGTTAAGCATCACAAATCTCCTTTGAAACATCACAGACTTACTGCTTATCGGCATTTTACTGCCGTTCATTCCGGCTGAAAATGATTTTACCAGGTTCTCAAAGCAAATTCGAGCCGGTTATGTGCGAAAGTTCCCCGCAAAGCCCCCCGCTTTATCCGCTGCCAAATAGAAAAAAGACCTGCCCGGCGAAGCCCCCTGATCCTAAAGGGGCTTCGCCTGCAAGTTTTGTACTGTTACTACACGAGATTCCCCAAATTACAGGCCCCTCATGCATATTTACGCAACTTCAAACCGGCTACACTCAAACCGAGCATGCCAAGCAGAACGGCTCCCGGAACGGGGACAACGTAAGGGTTGTTTATAAAACTCTCACTATCCCCACTGATCCCAATTGCTTGGACGTGAATGCCGATACGGAGTTCTCCGCTCGCAAGGTCGTTCAACACATCCGCCAACGTCTTTGCATACGGATCCGTCTGCAGGTCAAAGATGACCCCAAGGTACTCTTCGGGACCCACGCCATTGGAGCTGACGGGTGAGTCGGAGTCGGCTTTAAAATACTCCGTTGCGTCAAACTCAAGCGAGACAGACTCCCCGCCCGGGAGGTCCGGTGGGGCCACTTTAGCGAAATACTCTTGGGTGAAGTCCACACCAGCAAGCCCCCCATTCTCGTCTTTATCAATGAGAGCCGCGAGGGCGAGCAGGCTACCGTCGTCGAAATAGATATCTGTAATAGAACTGGCTTGCGGTCCTGCATTGAGCAAAGTGAAAAGGACCTGATTGGTCCCGTAGCTCGTTACGTCAACGGTAAGCTGGGCTTCCCCAATGGCGGCATTTGTTGGGTTATTATTCGTGATACAGTAAAACCCGTAAAGGTCTGCCATAGCCGGCGCTGCTAAAAACGCACAGACTATTGTAATAAAGATGAGCTTTTTCATCATTCACCGCCTTTCATGCATATTTACGCAACTTCAAGCCGGCTACACTCAAGCCGAGCATGCCAAGCAGAACGGCTGCGGGGGCAGGAACAGGAGGGGGAGGAACGCGAACTACATAATCCTGATAATGTGAAGCATCCGTGGAGTTCGACAGCCCTCGGTAATTTGAAAAGCTCGATGGGCCAATCGCAACAACATTACTCAACATTGCATTAGCCAGATTCTCGACGGTCGTGTTGCCGGACACCCGAAAAAGACCGGTTTTTACATCCCAACCGGTAGGAACAACAGTGTCGCCCCCGGGACCGGTGGTATCCGTGTTGAACTCATCCACGATTTCCCAGGCAGCAGACTGCACAGCAGCGGCTACCCGATTGGCGCTGTACGAGGCGCTGCCGCCGCCCAAATTGAATGTCCGGCTGGCTAGGCTGCTCCAGTCATCCTGATCCCAATACGTGTCCAACAATGTTGCGAGGTATCCGGCCCTTACGGGGCCCATAGGCCCAGCACCCGTATCGGGGGTTTGATCCAGAGGCTTCAACGCATAGCTTCGCGCAGAGGTTGAGGCCCAATCCCACAAATCGATACAGACCGCTTTGACTATGCCGGGGGCGCCAATAATATCTCCGACATCGCCCTGTACATCTAACTTGTATTGGCCGGTGATCACTGCGGCGTCAATACCCGTGCTCGTAACAGTCATGGCCGTATACGGAGAGGCGCTGTTGTACTTCACCGTAAGATCGGCCGTAACCGGCGCTGCCGCAAACAGAAATAATACACCTACTACTATTATCACCTTTTTCACAAAAACCTCCTTGACTTCTTGACAAATCAATCTCACGTTCTCCTTGAACGTCAGAATCATAGGGCCTTCGTTCGGCCAAGTATGACCCTTCAATTCGTTGATAATCACCGCCCACAACGTAAGTTCAGTGCAACGAACACTTTATCGCTCTGTCCATAGAACCAACATAGGTCAACTGCTCATCACTCCGCCGCGAGAATAAACACCTGCAAGGCGAAGCCCTTTAACAGGGCTTCGCCTGCAAGGTTAAGTCTTCTTGTCACGAGCCACATTGCCCACTACACAAAGCTTTCATGTAGATTTACGCAACTTAATACCGGCTACGCTCAAACCGAGCATGCCAAGCAGGACGGCACCGGGAACGGGAACCGTCGCCAGGTCCACAGCCGTCCGGTCCAACTCTGCCCCGTTGCCGAGCAATACCATGTCAAAAGCAGCAGAACCGACACCTCCCGGAGCGGTAGCATCGAAACTGAAACTGCCACTGACCGGGCTGTCACTCGAGGTCCACGACCCAATGAGCGTTTGGCTCCATGGGCTCACCACGAAGTCCCCATCATCAGTTTGCAGGCTCAAGGTGATGTTGGTTAGCGTCTCGACCCCAGGCACAATAGAAGCCACGATGGCGTCTTCAATACTCGACCCGCCTGAGCCAACGCTGTAAAACGACTGGCCGCCGGTGGCGGTCGTGATTGCATCCTGCTGATGTGCGCCTGCGTATAACAAGTCGAGCCCTGAGTTATCCGCCGCTGTGTTTAAACCGAACACCTTTATGCCCTGAGCGTTCAATCCTGCAATAGTATCAGCGAGCGTGGGGTAATAATCGGCTGGGGGGCTGCCACTTGCGCCGACGTCGCCTTCGACATGTCCCGGGTTATCGCCGGCCCAGATGATAATCTTCTGCGCATCAGCACGCCCATCGAAGCCAAGATCACCCGAGTCCGTCTGCCAGTTGCCCGCTATGTTTTCCATGGCCTTTAACTGGCTTTCCGGATAATCTGCGCCGCCGCTCGCAGAGTACGTGTTTATTGCTGCCTGAGCAACAGCGGTGTCAGACGTGAAGGCCTGACGCAGATTCACACCGTATGCAGTGTACTTGCCGCCATCGGTATAGTTTCTGTAGTCGGCAACGCCATAGTTGATGTCCCAACTCGGCAGCTTCGTGTCGATCGCCGTGAGGACACCACCAAAAGCGGTTCTGATGCCGGCGATGTAACCCCCCATGCTTCCTGTGGTATCAGTCAGGAACAGCACATCAGCCTTGCCTGCGCCAGCAGCGCCCGTGAGGGCAATGCTGTAGTCAAGCGTATAGGTCCGGGTTTCGCCGAAACCATGTATGGCTGAGATACTGCCCGGCGTCAATGTTCCCGTAATGTCCGCCGTTGCACCGGCGGCGGCAAATAGGACTATCGCACAAATTGTTGTTAATAACTTCATGACTTGCTCCTTCCATGTCAACATAAATAGGTTTTCACCCAAATATAGGTCCTGTTTTGATCTACCTCGTTGCTCCGAAATATCAGTAGATCGTGTTTCCATTTCTCCGTCGGGCTCTTATGCGAACCGACGCAACTTAATACCGGCTACACTCAAACCGAGCATGCCAAGCAGAAGAGCTGCCGGGACAGGGACAACTGACGCGTCGATGCTACCGCCCGTCACGTTCGTGGGAGCACCTGCTGTGAACCATGAGCCCCTCATGTTCAACTCCACAATAGCGCCATTCCAGGGTTGAGGCTGGGCGAAGACCAGCGACACGCTGTCCCCTGAGTGACCGTCGAATGTGTTGGTCGCAGGGGCATAGGTCACGGTGCCTAAGGTTCCAGCGAACACAGGGAAACCGGCTAAGTTTTGCCACACACCACCGACGTTTGCGGTTAACGTGTCACCTTGAATGTCCTTAAGTGTAATCGTACCAATTCCGTCCGCGGTGCTCGCAGTGATGTTGCTGATAGTCATCTGGACGAGGAGATCCTCTAATCCCATGCCCCACGAGCCGCTGTCAAAACTGGCTGTGCCAGTCGTCGCTACGTTACGATACAGATCACCTGTGGTATTCGCCCAGTCCATCGACTGGAACGCATTACCCCCGTCAAACGTAGACCTGATGTTGCTGAAGCTGAAGCCGAACAAATCAGCCATGGCAGGTGCGGCACCGAGGCACAGAAGCGCAAAACAGATAATTAACAATGTTCTTATTTTCAACATTATTCACCTTCCTTGATATACTCAAAAACGATAGCACGTAATACGTTAGGTCACGTAACACCTTCAATAATCCGTTGATTACCCCACGCCACGTGGCGGGCACCGCCGCGCTCGCCCCTTTCCACAATACTGACTGTAGAAAAAGGCTTCATAGCGCCGTAGCGTTCGCCCAGACGGGAAGCAATCTATCTAAGACAGAACCGGAGGCCCGCGGGATGCGAGGACTGCGAAAGTGAATTGCGACTCCCGCCAGATGGACACAACTGTCCCCAAGCGATACTGTGGTATCAGATCCTCCACCACGCAGGCCGGCTGAATAAAACAGCAAACCGCTGTGAGGGAGAGATTGTTCGCCGTCACGGCATGGCTATGACCGATTTGGAAAGGACCGCCGTCGTGGTACCATTCCGGGATAGAGCCGAGGGACAGCCTTTTCACCCATGGAGCAGACCTGACCAAGCCCAGACCCATCAGGGCATAGAGACACAAGCTAAAGCTGCTCAGGCCATCCGTCAAGGTTGGCGGGTATTGTATCGGGGAAGTCTGTCTGACATCAGCGTTTGGCCTGGGCAAAAACGCGACAGGCCATAAATCAAGATCGGTGATGTCTGGGAAATTAGTGCACTGGAGATATGTCCGGCCGCAGACGTATGATGACTGCCGGGGACCGGCATCCGGCGCGGACACCGGCGCCATATCGGCATAAGCCGCCGCGGAAATGAGGAACCCCCCAATAATCCCCGCTAGGATTTTTCTCCCGCCAATCATCACCCCAGCTTCCATACCATCACCTGCACTCCATTAACACCCAACACCTTTTTAGTACTGCAAGGTCAGGAGTATCTCAGAACCTCCCCTCAATGTCAACAAGAATCTTGCGAAAAATTTAAGTTTTTTTCACAACTTAACTCGAAAAAGCGGTGTTGCCTATAACTTCTGTGCCAGTAAGATTTTATAACCCATCAATCAACGTCGGTACGCACCTTTTGCAAGGGTACTTCCCGCTTTGGATTAGGGGATTCCCGCCCTGATAATCAGCTTTGCGGCTTTTCTGACTGGGCGGACTGTTCAGCGGCGCACACGACGCTTTTGTCTCTTCGTCCTTTGCGCACAGGCCGGGGTAGCTGATTTGGTTTGTGCTCTTGAGTGCGCCTGTTGTGGGTCCGGCTCGGCCACAGTCAGTTTATTCATCAGCCATAGCTCGCCAAACATAATTAGAACGGCGACCGGCATCATGGCTATGCCGGCAAAATCATGGAAGAATTTCTCTCCCGCTTGCGTGCTTACAAGCAGCATTAGCACGCCCGTCACGAAGAGTCGCACAATATTGCACATCACCGCGACCGGAATACTCGATAAGAGCACGACTGCCTTCTGCAGGCGTGAGCGTTTCACCATGTACGCGATGAATGCTGCGACAATAATGAACGCCATCAGCATTCGCAGGCCGCTGCAGGCCTCCGCTACCGCCATAGTGGTATTTTCACCCAGCATCACGACGTTTCCCTGCTGGCTGACCCGAACGCCAAACGCCTCCAAAAGAAATACCGACCCCGTTGTAGCAAATCGCTGCAACGGCCCGCTGATTAGGTTGTGAACGCGCCCGGGAAAAGGGACCATAAGAAAGAGGAACAACAGTATCCATGAAACACCGCGAAACACCTGCCGGCCGGCAACCATAAGAACCAAGCCCGCTATGGTCAGCACCAGCGAGTATCGCTCCGCCGATTCAAACATAAACAGCAATCCGTACATCCGCCCTATTAGTGCCAGTATGAGCAGCGCTGCGCCACCCCACCAGCACGGCGTTAGCAGGCATCCTCCGAGCGTCTTTCTCTCACGCCAAAGCAGATAAAGTGCAACCAGCGGAACAAGCTGGCCCGCAGAGTAATCATCGTCTCTCTGCCATTCCTTGAAAAGGCTCACCATTGTCGGCCAGTGCGACCACGCAGTCAGCAGCACCAATGCGCCTAAAACAAGTCTCAGCAGGTGCTCTTGTGTATGATGCCCGCTCGCAATCTGCAAGGCATGCCCGCGGCGAATACGATTATTCTCAACCACTGCCAGTCCCCCCAAGCGTACTATTAGCATCAGAGCGACCCTCATCCGAGGGCTGGCTATCTTCGGCGCTTTCGAACAGTGTGCATATCAACGGAGCTGATTCGGCGGCAAAGGCAGAGACTACTCTCGCTGCGGAATCAGCAGTCAGATTCGTTGTGACGGAAGCGACCACCTGCACCTGGGCTACATAGCGAACCGCGCCCGCCCCGCGCCATGCTTTTGATCGCAATAGTGAAACGTCGCCGCAATACTCCCCATCCACAATGTAATAATCCAGGAGTACGACTTTCTCTGTGTTTAGAGCGCCGCGCGAGAACTGGAAGGTGCTGCACGGCAGTTTCATTCCATCACTCAAGGGCAACTCCATGGAACTTCGGTCCATTAGTGTCCAACCGGACCCGGTGTAGCAGACCTCCGGGCGGTGCGGCATCAGGTCGCGAGGCTTGACGCCATACGCGATGTACAAACAGACAGATTCCAAATTGTTCTGTCGTGAATATCTGCGGTTGATGTACGCATCCGTGTCGGTGGCGCGTACTATAGCCTCGTCCAGCGGCACTTCCTGACCCCTCCAACTGCCAAACTGCAGCGGTAATCGACGCAACTCCTCAGCAGAAAGCGCAGTGGTGTTCACGGGAGCCGCCAGTCGAGCAGCCAGACCGCGATACCCTATGCCAAAAACGAGCATCAGGAAACTTGCCGCTACTCCAGCCAAAATGACCGGTCGTCGATTTGGGCTATCATTCTTCATCATTCGTTTAGCCTTTGTCTATTTGGCATCTTGCTTCAATTCACCTATATCGATCCTGCACACCAGAGATGTGTTACCTTCGGCAACACACCGCCCAACAAGGGTAGTGCTCGTCTGCTTCTGATGGTATCCACGGCTGACCCACCCGCAGATCGGGTCCTCGCTGCCTTTGAATTCCTCAATCTTAAGACGGTGATCCAGTTCGATTGTAATTGTCCCCGGTCCGACATCAATGACGTAACGATTTTCGCCTGCCGGACCGACCACACAATGCTCAGCTATATGGAAAAATACCTGCATTTCGTGTTTTGCGCAGGCGATTATATCATCACGTACGATAAGCCTGCAATCCCGCCCATCGAGTTCAAGCGTACGCCGGTGCATAACCGGGTCCTTCAAATCCCTGTAGCCATCATGTTCACCTACTACATTGCCACCAACTTCTGTGGACTCCCAGCTCAGACAGCGCGCCTCTGCCCGCCTGCCCCAAAGAAAAAGACCAAGCATCTCAGATTGATCTTGCCCGTCAATAACGACCGTGTTATGAGCACGCGTACTGCGGAAATACTCCCGCCATTTCGGATAGCTGAAGTAATCGTACGTCCCAGGGTCAACCAGTACGTCCCTTCCAAACGCCCGCAGTGTGAAACTCAGAGCGTCCGCATGTCCGTGTCCCGCAAGCGTTCCTTTCCCCAACGGCCCGCAATCAAAGACCGCGCTGATTCGATCCGTTGAATCGGACTTCCCGTACTGCAGCAGATAGTACCCGCTATCCTCAAAAGCCCTGGAAGTGATTGCCTTGCTTTGCGGTTCCGGGATCGCCGTAAGACTCTCGCGTCCCACTTTACCCGGCAACCATTCGACCGGCTCGGCAAACCCCCCTGCCCACGCCTTCAAATCCGCCCGGCGGTACAGTGCGGCCCCAACCGATAACCATTGCCGGATATTATGTGGATCGTGTCCCAGATCGAGAACATATCCGTCATCACAGTCGCCAAACATCGGCAGCTTGTCACCACCCGCACTCAAGACGCCAAGAAATGCGAACATCTTCTCCAGTCTCGACCAGTACGATTCCGGCATATCCTGCCCCGTTGCGCCCGCTGTGATGCCGGCAATAACGAAGAACTGCAGCACAAAAAAATGATACCCGATAGCCTGCTCTAACGTGCCGCCGTCGGGAAACGTCTGGCTAAGGATCTCTCGGCAGAGGATTTCCCGGCTCCTGGCCCGCCAACGCTTCGACTCCTTTAGATTTGCGAAGTAACTCGCTGCAACAAACGCCCCTGCTGCCTCGCCGATCAGATGATTGCCAGCAGAAGACCCGTATGAGTACTTCCTGTCAATCTCCCAGATATGACGCGCTACGGAGTCCAAGATTCGATGTCGCATCCGGTCGTCGATAGCCCCCGACTCCGCGATCAGTTCCAAAGCCCATACCCAGTTTATGAGCTTTACGCCGAGTTCAAGACCGCTGCGCCAGTTCATCCCGACGCCATAAGGGTTCTGCCTGAGCCAACTGTCTAACTGTTCCGCCACGGCGTTGGCGAATCGTATGTCACCGCTGAGACGATAGGCTCGGCCAAGCACCACGAGCTGGTGATGGCGATTGGGTTCCCAGACAAGCTTGCAGTCCCCCGCCTCTTTAACATCCCGATAATCGAGAAATGCACAATAGGTCATCGGTGTGTCCTGGCCGCGTTCGTGGTCTCGATTCCAGACGATCGGATCGCCAAGGTGCTTGTCCTTCAGATTGAAGAAATCGAGCCGATGCTCTGCAATTCGATCCGCCCGGGCCAGCAGGGAGTCATACGACTGCTTTTCGATTTCATCATCTGTCTTCAGCCGTGCCCTGTTGCCAACAGTCATATCGCTCACGCGAAAAGCCGGTCCTTCATCCCTGCCGTCTCCATCCAAGATTGCCGATGGCCTCCTCAACTGCTGCCGCCGACCAACGAGGAACCAGTCGGCACGATCGCGCAGCAACGACCCTATGCGCAACGCAATCTCGGCCGCAGACATAGCTTTAAGACGCCGATAATACCAATCAAGTGTTTGCATAACACTGTGGAGAGATTCTCATATATCGCCTTCTGAGTCTAACGAGACTCGTTTGTCTCGTTGAATTCGCTGGTCAACATATATGGCCTTGCCTCTCGGACTAAGGGGGATAGCTTCAGTGAGTTCGATGGTGAAAGCAAGCTGGTTATCCAGTTTACGGCCCAGGTTCCGGTGTATTCGGTCAGCATCATCCTCAGCGAATCCGTCGGCTGGCACAATACGCAGTACGGCTCGGCCTGGTCTTTCCTGCATGAATTGGAATTGCCTGACGTGCATAAACGTGTCATCGTGCATATTCAGAGCAGTCCATGAAATTTCAGAGCCATCGGCTGCGATCAGCACTTCCTGGGTTCGGTGGCCGCGGATGTCGCGAATGACAGTATGCTCGCGCCCACAGGCCTCGCAACGCCCCCCGACATAAGTGGCCCAATCTCCGGTTCGATAGCGGATGAACGGCATCACCGTATTGATAAAGCCGGTCCCTACAACCTCACCCCGTTGGCCCGGCGTAGTCACCGGATTACCGTAGTCGTCGAGCAGTTCAAAGAAACCATAAGTCGGCCATACGTGGTAATCGTTTGACTTCTCGCAACCCGCGGCAAGCACGAGTCTTTCCGATTGACCATAACAAGAAAAATAGCGACAAGCAAAGACTCTCTCCACCATCTGCCTCTGCTCGGGGTACACAATTTCGGACTCAGCAATGATGCCTTTGATGTTCTTGGGAGCATTTGAGGCATTTCGTGGAATAAAGCGAGCAAGAGCAGCGACAGTAGAGGGATAGACATGGAGGAAACACGGCCCGATAGTGGCAATATGCTCCAGATAGCGGGCCGTATTTTCATCCGACATGTGAAAACTGCTATAATAATGGTGACGAAGAATCGGGTCATACTCGTGACGCAGACCATTCCGATCTGCCTGCACCGTTCGACCGCGCAACACAGCCATCGGCATTCCAAGCCTGTGGCCTACCCGTTCCCAACTCGTGGTAAGATATGCATATTCGACGGAATGGCGCTTTGCACTTAAATAAAAATGCAATGGAGTGCCACTTGTCCCTCCGGTAGATCCGAAATCTACATCCCTGCCCTTGACATTCTTTGTGCACATAGCCAAGCGGTTCTCATTAACAACTTGCTTGTCAATTGTAGGAAGTTGATTCATATCATCCAGTGTTCGCAGGTCTCCCGGACGAAATCCAACAGAGTCAAACATCCGACGATAGAATCCAGTCTTTTCATAAGCGAGGATTAGAATCTCGCGCAATTTTTTCAACTGGTACTCACGGGCACGCTCTGCCGGCCACCATTGTGCATCACGAGCAAACTTGCAGTTGTCATTGAAGCCTCTTCCTAAAAGCCATTTCGGTGAAAATACTCCAAGCGCTCTTCCCAGCGTAGCCTTCAACAACGGCGGTGTTTTTTCCCACAGTTTTTTTTTCGATAGTGCAGTTTTCATTTGAGTTGCCGTGCGGCCATCAATGCCGGCACGCGCGACTATTTTGCATACGAGCTTGTTCCCGTTTCAGATACTTGCCGGCAATTCAACTCTATGTGACCTTGCCATCCGAAGTGGGGCTTAAAGGCCAGGCTCATTCCGTCAAATTCATCCAAGGGTCGGTCGTACTGATGGCTATTCGACTTACAAAGTACCTCGTCATAGTCAAATCCTCCAATTGGCATAGAACGATTGTCCAAGGCCTGAAATAGCACAGGCAGTCGCGTGTAGTCAAACGCCATTAAGCGCGCGCACACCAGATCGACAGCTACTGGATTCGTCCCCGCCAGAACAATCCCCGCTGGGTATGCAGTCGGATCCAGTGGACCGTTGCCTTCACCGCCGACAATGCCATCGACGATGCAGAATATTCGCCTTGCAGGGTTATCTTGGAGACGTCCTGTTTTGTCTGAGTACATGAGTATCCGGTTCAGATCGATCACCATCCGCCAGGTTGTATCATTGCCATACCAGTTGCCTGAACGAATTGTGCTGGAGTTCGTGTCGCCGAAGATGCCCTTGCCAAGACTTTTCAGCGGCTTGGCCATAACTCCTCTCAACGGCCCGAACAGTGGGAAAAGACCCCTGAAGCAGGCCATGGCCTTTCGTTCGATTCGGTGTTTTACACCGTCATCAGCAAACTGATCACCACCCTGGGCAGGCGTGCCTTCCCGGTGGTGCGGCAGCCAGTTCTTATTCCCGTTAATTCCCACCAGGTTCTTCATGCTTACCGTGATACCGGTTTTCTTATGGGTCTTAAGCTTGGCCAGGTTAATGACACAATCTGCTTCCATGATGGTCTTCGACACCAGGTACTCATGAACGTTGTCATGGTGGTGCGAGCGGAGTTCTCTGGTGTCGTATTCGGCGCCGTACAGTAGGTGACACAGGTTAGAGATTTCGTGAAACGCCGAATGTTGGCCCAAATTCACCTTTACATAACCGGCAGGATCACCCGGCAGCCGTTCATGACCGACTATCACGCCATCGACTTTTCGTACCTTCTCCGGTCGAAGGTCATAGACTTCCACCTCAAAACCCGCGTGGCGGCGGTAGAACTCCTGAATTTCATCCAATCCCGCTATTCGTCGAATTGCATCAAAGTCTGCATCGTTCTGTGGGGCATCCGCAATGATGATTCGGCCTTCGCCCTTCAGGCCTATATATACATAGTCAAGAGCTGCTCGAATAATAGAACCGTGGGTTACAAGGCAGTCCTCGTGCCCCGGATGCGTCTCGCGAAAATCACGGATGAAGTTGGGTTTCAGCACGACCGTGTTGCCACGCTGAATGATCTCGCCGAGAGGATTCCAGTCTTGTCGGCCATAATGCGCCGCGTCGAGTTCCAACAGCCGCAGCGCGTCGCGTACTCCCTCATAAGCATGATTGGCATCATTTGACAGCGTATCGACACCAAAAGGGTATTCAGAATAGGCGACACCAGGCGAATACGGCGGAACCGATGGATATGCAACACGTTCCGTTGACACGCCCACCACAGAGGATATTGAAATACCATGCTCCTCGGTCATATCCTGATTTCTTATCTTGTCGAGTCCAGTCAGCGTTCAGGAATTCCTGCAGTTTGCAAGGATATTATCCCAGCGCTGAATCGTGGCTTGTGTCTCATACCGCAGTGCAGAACGACGAGCCGCCTGCGAAAATGCCTTTAGTTTCCGGGCATCCGTAAGCAATTCAATAATACGATCTGCGAACAGATCCGGCGAGCGCCGTGCAACCAAATAGCCATTGACCCCGTCTTCGACCAAATCGCCCAGGTCACCAACATCAGAAACTACCGCGGGCAGGCCGGCCATCATCGCCTCCATCACCGAAAGAGAAAGCCCTTCAGAATCTGATGTTAGAACGATGACCTTAGACTTCTGTAGCCAGCTTGTTAGATTATCCCGATATCCGGCAATGCTAACGTTACGGTCAACGCCAAGATCCACGGCCAACTGCTGTAACTCATCGCGCAGTTCTCCTCTCCCCAGAATCGCTGCACTTACGTCAGGAAGTTTGTCCACAACGTTTCTGAGTGCCCGCAGAAAAACATCTATTCGTTTGACAGGAACAAGACGGCCGGTCATGATAAGATCTATTGAAGGTGTCCCTTTAGTCGGCTGGAATCGCTGTGGATCGATACCACCTGGCACTGCGTGGAAATTGGTATCGACCCCTTTATCACGGAAGAAATCGACCGCCTTGGTTCCCATCGTGATTATAGTGTCGAAGTCCGAGACAATTCTCATCAGCCTCTTTTCCACAACGGCATCGGCTGTCTCCATTCCTGCGAAGTAACACTCTACACCGTGAATGCCGCCACCACGTATTTCCGCCGGCCCTCCTACACAGAAGTACACTGACCGAGCTCCTGCCAATCGCCCCACAATGGCGGCCCCAATCCCATTAACCATTATGTGAAAGCCGCCGACAACGTGCGGACGCTTTCGCATCGCCTCCCATAGAAAAGTCAGTAACCTTGCCCGCGTCGCTCCCACCACTTTTATTAGCCACTTGGCAGGATAGATAGCCACCACTTTGGGCAGTGCGGGGACCGGATTTGTTGAAACCATCCACAGGCGGGAGCATTCCTTTGAGGCCGATAGCGGACCAATGTGAGCCAGAATCCAGTTGTCCGAATCAAAGCGACCCGTAAGCATAATTTCACACCCTTCACCATCAATAGGACGGCGACGCCTGCCTATCCAATCGGCTATTACCACTGCTATTATAGCCAGCAGAGTGAACTGCCTTGCGTAAACATGCCAGAACCACCGCCTCAGTCGTCGGTGAAATGAAATCGGCCCGTTCACACATTCTTCCTCGTGCTGCGGATTGGCGGCCGCGACCACATCGGTAGATACACTGGTGTCGGTTGGAGGAACGCCGCTCATATCCCTGGGAACTCCAACGTGGGCCAGGTCAGCGATACGCTTGACCGACCTGTATGGTCAGGAGCATTGCGCTTGAGGTCCATAACTTCCTCCCCATCTATCGTCATGCAAGTTGCCTTTGGCTCAGGTACGTAGAAAGTCAGACCGCTTAGGTCAGAGTCGGACAATTCGCCACGGGAATTCTCGTCCACCGAGCGATTAAGACCAATTCGCAGACCCTTCTCGTCCCAGTGACTGTTGAAAGTAATCTCACGAACGGCTCGGCGGTACCCCAACAATCGCCGAGTCGTAGTAACGAGAATACCCCCACCTCGAAACGCTTTAGCCAACCGGCGAAAGGCCTCGACCGCTGTTTGATTAAATGGGATGGCCGGCTTGTCTATCTTCCCGAGATGTGTATATAGAACGCACGTTCCACCTCGCCTGATAAGGCGCCCCAGCATCCCATCGGTCAACACTTCGCCAATATGCCTGCCCTGATCGCACGAACTGACCCCACCCCAATGTGGGTTACAACGCGTGAATTCATACACCCTGCTCTTGTCTCGCAAGACGGTTGAGCATAATGTCTCATTAAGCCCATGCATGACATACTTGCGGTTCCCTTGCCGACCCAGCCTCCGCTTGGTCGCTTCTTTGAATAACGTCCGACCCGATCTTACCGGGTGTCTCCAATTGAATATCCCGCTGAGATTGGCCGGGACATCCTGCCCCGTAATACTCGTCACCCGGCCGCGCCACACGTATTTTATACCGTAGCCAATCGTCAAGTCAGCGTGATAGGCTCCATGGCCGATCTCATCGCCGTGCCCCTGCATTATATCCGGTCCGAAATTTGTGGCTGCCGTTCCGTGATCGACCCACACCTCCAGTCTGCAGTTGTGACGGTCAAGCTCATCTAATGCCCGTGCCGCATCTTTGCGTTTTGTCGCCAGGTCGCCATACGAGTGCAGACAATCAATATACCCGCTCCTGATGAGCGTCCCAAGCATTTCCCGGCCGGCATCATCGGTATTCCAGTATGCGAACTGCCCCGGCGGCATATCGAAGTAAATGGAATTGCCCACTTCCAGCCCAACACCCTGCCCCATGGCCGTCTCTTCGGTCGTGTTGAGAAACCGCATGATCTCCCAGTACACGTGCCGATCCGGCGTCTCGTCCAGATCACTGCAGATCGCCAGCATCGCCCGATAAGGATACGGCAACGCCCGCAATTGCACATCCGTACACACTAGATTACATCCATCTACTGCATTTGATTTCATGTCCGGCCGGTACCGAATAGCAATTGATGCATCTTAATGTCTGTGCAGATTTGTTCAATTGACATCACCAATAGGCAAAGGCTTTTGCCGGCATTTGCTGCGTTTTCTCGCTAATGCTTCAAGATAGACAGTCTCAGTTTTTCTGACCAGTTGTTCGATCGAAAACTCCCTCACCGCCCAATCGTTAGCTTTCTTCCCCATTTTCTGGCGAAGGGTATCGTTGCCCAACAGCATTTTAATGCGGCTGGCCATACCTTCCATATCGCCTAACTCAACAAGAAAGCCTGTCTCGCCCTCTTTGACCACATACGAATTGTCACACACATTCGTTGCTACAACCGGAACGCCACAAGCCATTGACTCTAATAGGACGTTCGGCGTACCTTCGTAAAGCGATGATAGTACAGTAATCTCGCATGCTGGATATATCACCTCCACATCATCACGGTTCCCCAAAGACGTACACTGACGACGTATCCCCAGTTCATGTATCAGCTTTTCCATTCTGCAGTTATAGTCGCCCGTGCCCATCATGTTGCCATACAATTGGTCCCCAACAAGCAGCAGTTGGGCGCCCGGAAAAGATTCGAGCACCTTCTTGAAAGCTTGAAGAAGCATGGCGTGATTTTTTTGAGGCTTGAAGCTTGCGAAAACGCCAATGACTCGCTTCTCAGCGCCTATACCCAATTGCTTGCGAATTTCCATCGCGTCGCGAGGTCTAAATCGGTCGGTGTCCACTCCATTATATACAACACGATAATCGCAAGCCGGCTGGCCATATACTCTGCTGTGGAAAGCGGCGCCAGCCTTTGAATTAGCGATCGTAAGATCGACACATCTTCGAGTCAGTCTGTAGGCAAGTATGTTTCTCTTTTTGTGAGAATAATTAGCATTCCGCTCGGACCCGATGATTAACTTCGTACCGGCCAGCCGCCCCGCGAGCCGACTGGCAATGTCAGCACTGAACAAATAGCTATGGACAATATCAGCGTTCAATGATTTCAACAAACGAGCCAGTCGCCACACAACTGTGAAATCGACTTTATTCCTTTTTACTACGGTGTGAAGTCTGCGTTCCGAGTCTCTCAATTGCTTGCCAAGAGGGACGTAATTCGAAAGAGTGCAAACATGGACGTCAAACCGGTCACGATCCATGTTATTTGCCAATTCAATGACCTGACGCTGGGCACCGCCATATTCCAGATCGTCGATTACCAAGACGACACATATTCGTACACTTACTGACATCTCTTCCTTATACAGTTATCGGTGGCTGTTGCGCCCTTACGTCGCCGTTTCAGTCAGGTGGTCGTCTCGGGCAAACTCGTTCAGGACGCACCTGTATTTGCCCGACTTGCTTCGAACAGGAAGAAAAGCCACGCAGTTGCCATTGATTGAACCAATCCAATTAGTCCAATCCTCAGTTAGACGGCATGATGACAGACTGCAACTGTGACGCATAAGCTCCGGAAAACTTACTCTCCCTCACCAGCCACGCCTTCGAGCCTTTTCTGGCCAGGAGGAGACAATGTCAGTTTGTCCCCAAGGATTTTGTCATATTCTTCTGGGTCGAATCTCTCCGTTCCTCCCCCGTGGTGCAAGGTAAGTTCTCCGAAGTAGATCCTATGCCTTAGGCAATAGAGATCGACTCTGATATAGTCAAAAGATTCTGACAGGGTCTCCCCGACATCAATCATCTCCACAAGTTCTCGCGGCTTTTCGATAGCGGAACCATTTTTCCACTTTGGACCGTCCTTACCCCACGGAGACCAAGTGAACGGGAGCAAATCCCAGCCTCTGCTGTAAAAATTACGTCGATGATCCCCAAATCGGTCAATGTCAACTTGTATCGCTTCCACTCTCCCATTGAAGCAATGTAGCTTATAATCCAGGGGAATCTTGCCATAATCGTCAGTAAGAAGTTCTTCAACAATAATCCTTGGTTCTATATCGCGATATTGAGGTTCTCTCGATTCATAGTAGTGATTATCTCTGAACCACCTTTTGAGGCATTTTCGTATTCCCAACTCATCGACCTGGGACTTGTCCCGCACGATTATGTTTTGCCCACTACCGTGACTGACTTTGGCAACAAAAGACTGAGGAAGGTTAACTAATTCAAGTTTATCAGGATCATCAAGAACAGTTATTAAAGGAATCAGGTAATCCTTACCGAGTCGTTTACTGACGTATTCTCTGACACTGTATTTGTCCGTAATAATTGTATGCACAGGAGAATACCCATAGAGCTTCTTCCACTGAAGCTTTTCATTCAGTGTCGTCGGCCTCTTAAAGTCGATGAACCTTCTAAATGCCCTAAAGTAACACAACTGGAGATAGATCCTTGTGGGCAATAATCTATACTCAGTATACTTGACGAATGTCTTTACACAGTTTTTCACGCGTTTCTCTTCACGGGAGAAGCAAGGGTAGAGCGTTATGGGGTGACGTACTCCCGCCTGTCACGACCACATTCTCAGCTCGACTTCCGCCGTTTTGGGAGGCGACTCACGGCATAGAAGAAACACTTGTGTAGCAGGCTTCATGCCGGTCCGAAATCTCTCCTAATGGTATGCACCGGGCAGAAGATACAATATCTGTCTACCTACATCATGGTTGGGTTCGTCTAAAAGCGATGGTCACCGCTCTCATGAGTTTGGAAAAATGACGTGTGCGTATTCTAAGCAATGCCGGAATAATGCCCCCTGATTTTTCTATAAATTTGAAGCACGCTACGATTTGCAGTTGGTAGAATTTCTCCCACTCATATATGATCGCGTATACCCTATCGGGTAGACGGATACAACAGTTCAAACGTTTCTGGGATCGGAGGCGTGATTTTCTGTTATCCCGAACTGGAATAATATCTTTGCGATACCGATAATCAAGACGAACGCCCCGCACACGTTTGGGGGACACTTCGATATTGGCTATTGCCGTACGGAAAGGCAGGTCCGGCCAGTCCTCCGTGGGAACATGGCCAAACATAAGAATACCGAGACCATAGAAAATATGACCGTCTCGCCACTCTTCATGAGGCTGAAGAGTATGGGCATGATCAAAACACACTACTGTGGCTCCTGTTTCTACGGCCTGTCGCCCAAATCTACGTTGCGCGAGGGTTGGGAAACGTATGAACTGTTCTGCTCCCCAATGCAGGTATAACAGAAGCACATCTACCTTCCGTGACAGACAGGCTATTTCTTCTAGTGCAACGGCTTCGTCGAAATAGTTCAGAAATACACCTGCTTCTGAGGGAACGTTGGGATTGGTGTTGCGATGCACATAATTCAGGAATCCCAGGGAAATTCCTCTCTTTTCTAAAATGACTGGCTGAGCTGCTTCACGTTGGCTTTTGCCAGCCCCCAAAAATCGTATGTTGTTGTTCTGTAAGAATGCAGTGGTGTTTTCAAAGCCTCTCTCCAGGCAGTCATATATGTGGTTGTTCCCCACGAACAGCAAATCCAGCCCTAAAGGTAGGATGCATTTCGCTGCCTGCTCCGTTGTGCAAATCCGAGGTCGTTTGAGCTGATTCACACCACCATCCCCCCAAAGGGGGGACTCAAGGTTTCCAATACGCAGATCACAAGGCCCCGCTTCATCTGCGAGCTTAGCCATACCTTCCCTTATGGACTCGTGATACTGTGGACTGCACAATTCTTCATTCAGACCGATATCACCAACCCATTGCAGTACAATGTTATGATTGTCTTCGACCATGCATTACTCCCGCCATCGAGTCCGTTCTTCGGGTACACCGTTCCACACCCTCGTGAACACCAATATCTTCTTGCTCAGTCACAGGATATTCACACTCTCAGCACACCTGAATCACAGCTAAATGTCAGACATGTTACGTCCTGATCTGCGGTACACATCCAAGAAGACGCCCTCAAACCTAGTCATTGCTGCATCGAGTGTGTAATTCTCGAGAAAGTGCTGCTGCGCCCTTCGGGACATCTCTTCTCGTTGTCTTGGATAAGCACACAGTCTGTGTATTCCATCTGCTAAACCCGCGATATCGTGAGCCACGATGCCCAGCCCCTTCTCAGCGATCAGACCGTCCGGGTCAAACGTCGAGACGATCGGTACTCCATAGCTCCAGGCCTCCAAAAACGTGTTCGGAAACCCCTCCCAGTCCGATGTGCAGCACAAGACTGTCGCATTCCTGTAGAACTGGCATACTTGGTCGCGCGAGGCCGGGCCGCGCAGGGTGACATTCGCAATGGTCGTCGCCCGCCGACAAACACCGCGGGCGTACTCTGTATCGGCCGCCGGCCCAACAAGATCAAAACTCAAATCCGGGCAAGCTTCCGCCAGATCCAAGAGCCGATCCGGACGCTTCTGTTCAGTTATCCTGGCAATCCAAAGGATATGCTTCTCTCCATCATAGGCCTTTTCGCAACCGACACGACTTGCCTCAGATAGCCTGGGACACGGCATGGCCAGAATTATCGAATGGCGTCCGAAATTGGTCCGCAACAACTTCTGCTGCTTTTGACTCTGCACGATCACCCTGTCAGCAGTCGTGATCCCGTACCGATAGAGGATTCGCGAGCGAACCGACACCACACGGGGCAGCCGGGCTTCACAGTCCACGTCACAAGCGACAGAGAAAATGAATTGTCGGCTGTGCCTGCGGCACCACATCGCCACCTGACCGGTGACACACTCCGCGCAGTTCTGATAATAAATGTCGGCGTCCGCGCGTCTCATCGCCGCGACCAGACTGGTCCACTTTGGCCAAAAGAATCTCAAGCCCTTGATTCCAGCATCTTTACGGCAGATATTGAAGACCTTGACGCCGTCAATCACCACGCCATCTTCCTGCCCTTCATCCCACGTCAGCATGCTTACCTCGTATCCCCGGCTGGCAAACCACCGCGCCATTAGCGATGTCTGCCTCTCGACGCCACCGATATGCCCGCTATCCCCCCCCGCCATCGCGCCATAAGCGAAATGTGCCACAAAACAAATCCGGAGCTTGCCGTTGTGTCCTCGTATCCTCTGCATTTGATGTCGCTACATTTGTCGCTTTCAAACACCCATAGCACAGTTATACGACTTCGCCACAGGCTACACTAATACGGAACAGAAGCGCCAGCCCCTCACGTTAACCGGCAAATCAACTCTCCTCAACTTCATTGGATTGCCTTCGATGCGCCTTGAAAGTACGGTCTGAAGCACAGAAGTCAGTAATGCACTTCACCGCTTAATATCACCCAACTCCCAGGATCGCTCAAGACGGGGAACTTCTTCAAGACGTCTTTGTTGCAACAGTAATAAATGGCACGATCACATTTTGCCTTCAGAAAGCCGAAGCTCTTGAAAAGGCCCGCGATTTCTCTATTCTCAAGGAATTGAATAACTACTGAGTTGGGAGACGCTTTTCTGACATGTCTTAGAAAATGTGTGACCAGAACACGAATGGCCTTTTGGTCTTCAGGCAGTATGAAGTCCCTGACATCGATGGAGTTTCCGTCCATACAGTAAATCATATATCCTTTCAGTTCCGTCTTATCTGAGTTAAAAATGGCAAAAATCTTATGTTCGGCGTTGGGGGTTCCAAGATACTTCCACTCAAGAAATTCTGAGGTGCGTTCTCCCAGGACCGCAAATCGTGCCCTCGATTTCATCCACAATCTATCAAATCTTTCATCAGGGCAACTGACTTCTTCACATCTGAACCTGCCTTTGAAGCGGTGCCAGGTTTCAAAAGCGAGTAATCTCAAAAAACCATCCAACAGAGGGGAAAGCAGTTTGTTCAAATACTTGGGTAAATGTGCTCTTTCGAGCTGCGCTGACGTTCTTATTATTTTCACCATTCGCATGTAAGGCCCCAAGTACTCAAAGCCGGCCTTTCTCATAACTGTCTCAGCATTTTTGTTCGGAAGGGCATAGATGAAATCGATTTCATTCTCCTGGACAATGGAAATCAGCCTTTTTATAAGCTTCAAGGCTGGGCCCAAAACCCTGTGTTTTTCATGAACGAAGAAATCCCTGGCAACGCCTGCACGTAAATTCACACCGTTGACGGAGAACCTTCTTGGATAGACAACAGAGCATCCAACGCAATTCTTGGTTTCGTCCTCTTTAAGGAGAGAAGCAACTGCTTGCCCTGCAGGATTGTCTCCGATCCATTCATATTCTTCATTGAAATCTTCTTCATGAAACTCATTCCAGAAGCTCAAGAACTCTTCTTTATCCTTTTCATCCGCCAACGGGAATATTGTGTAGCTCACGGAATTACTCCACCACAGGCAGCAGCCCTCTTCATGCAACGGACCTTCGCATGCCAGTCCAGTGGAACCAGCGTGTCTTGATCTGGTCCGGTATCACATATCGCCAGTACAGAACTGCCAGAACTGCGCCACCTGTTGCTCCGCCGACTGCCAGACCCGTGAGTGGGTTCGTTTGGAAGACCAGCCGTGCTCCAACAAGACAGGCTGCAAAGGGTAAAGTATGTAACACCGGCCCAACCGCCACCGACAGGAAGTACCGCTTCACATTAAGACCAACCCGCCGGCATATCAAGAGCGGAATATCCACCACGTTCACGATCGTTAACGGAAGCGTGACGGCAACTGCTGTTCCGACGAGTCCCCATTTGAGATACGCAAGGACTAAGACATTCAACCCAACCGAACATAGCGAAGCGACAAAGCGCGCCGCACCTGCGCGGCCGTGCGCATTCAAACCCGCCAGGATGCATAGCGCCGGCCAATGCACCAAGACTGCTATATGACCGGTCGCTAAAATCGCAGGGACCAAGCCATCTGCATAACGAGGTCCCATCCACAACTGCATTATCGAACTGCCAAAAACAATCAGCATAAGAACCATAGGCAGAGCCATGTAGAACGAGTATCGTGCAGATTTTATCGCCAATTCCCGAATTTCACCCAGGTTGCCCGTGCTTTGCAATGAGCTAATCGTTGGCGTTAGCGTCATCGCCATCTTACCTACCAGCGTCTGTACGTGGTACATCAGAGAGCGCGGCCGGCTGTACAGCGCCAGCGCCGCCGGCCCGAGGTAGGCTAAAATCAGAATGGAGGTAGTCTGATTCAGCAGCAGATTGGACACACTGGGGAGCAACGTCTTTCCGCCAAATGAGAATAGTTTTTTGATGGTTTGCCACCGAACCAAGGACGGCTGCAGTCGCAAGCCTTTACACACGCGGTGCGCCAAGATCAACCGCCTTGCACTGGCCAGCACCTCTCCCGCAAAAGTTATGGCGGCCAAGCTCCACAGCCGTCCACCCAGCAGCAAAGCGACAATCATCCCGGCGACCGTCGCTGCATACCAACCACTTGTATTGATATTGTGAAGTCCCCACTGATGGCAGCCGGTGAGAACACCACTCAGACCACTGAAGGAAATCTGTACCCCAAGACTGACGCCCAGGAAAAAGACTACCCACTGTGCCTCAGCTATATTTTCTCCCAGCCGGTTGCTAAACAACTGCGGCAGCAGGAGTGAAAATGCAACCGTCAGCGCCATCACCAGCAATCCACCCGCGCCCAGAATACATGTAGCCGAACTGACGATGTGGTTCACGCCGGAAATGTCTCTGGCCGCCCAGTATCGCGCCACGTAACGATTGACCGAAGACCCAATCGCTGCCCGGATTAGCCCAAAGTAGTTTACTAGCGACCACGAAAAATCCCAGACTCCCAGAAGCTCCTGCCCCAATCGCCGGTCGATCATCCGAGGCATGATAAATCCGGCGACGATGAAAACAGACTCTGCCCCCCAATTAAGAAGCACATTCGAGACCAGGCGATCTCTGCCGGTCAAATCCGCCGCAGGCTGCGTGTGCTCATGGTTCAAGCTCTGCTCTGCGAACGGTTCCTCTGTTGACTCTGGCGTGAATGTGCTCATCTTACTTTGTACATTCCGGTCTGCATTTGGGGCAACGAACAGCCTGAAGCAATCCTGCAATTGCCGCACCATTCTTTCTCGCTAATTCCTGACTTTGCGGAACTGTCTCTTGCAGCTTCGCCCTGATATTGTCAGCCTTCCCCTGAAGTTCCCTGAACGCCTCTATCAGCCCCCTATCCGACATAGTCTTGGCGTCCAGCAGGAATTCCTCCGTACCAAGCAGATCGCGATTGAGGCCGGTTGCCTTGATGTCATTCTCTCTTTGTCCAGACCCTCGAAGTGATACCTTGAGACGCCCCAAGAACAGCTTTAGATAACGGTTTGCCGAAAGCAGGGCCTAATATTCTAATTCGACCACCCATGTAAGTACCTCTTTCGAATTTGCATGACTCGCTCCCCTCCACAAAGAACAATGATTCAGCTGCGCGCACCTTCACACAGATACAATGCTCTCTTCTTCATCCTCATATCATCAACCGACTTCGAATTGACCAGTTGGACTTTCCTGAAACAGGCTGTTAAGAACGCCACTTGCTCTCTCTGTTGCTCATCCTCCCCATTTGACTCAAACAACAGTGTGGGGCTTAGCGTGGCAGTGTGGCGAATTATGTTTCTCCAGTTCTCCAACCACATACAAACAGACAACAGAAAACATATGTCCACATGGCCATCCAAGATGAAATTATCAATGAGACTTAGGGGTTCACTTTCCAGGTCGAATGTGAAGAAATGGAGGTTGCTAGCCCCGTTGAGGGATTTTATTATATTCGCTGCGTTTACGTACCTACTCTCCGAATCCACCCCTACACCAGCAAGAATTCTGTCCGCGAGAACGTGAAGCATTCCCCCGGAATTGCACCCTAAATCCAAAACCACCTTACTATTGAAGTCATACGGCACATCAGCAAGTCTCTGCGAGCACTCCCTCTGCCCCTTGAAATATCTGCCCCGTAACTTCAGCGAATGATAACCCATTGGGTATCTCGTCCCGCTATATGCAACATCTGATTCTGTTGCGTAGGCTACCACAGACATGGCCTTGAGGACACTCACATCCTCTTGCCCTTGTGTCTCCCTCATATGTAAGATTGCCTTTATGTGTGTCAAAACCGGTTCTATGTAGTCGAGGTTGGCCTCAAGAGCTGGATACCGAAAATTGTAAAGCCCCTCCACATCAACATTAATTATTCTTTTCGCTTCTTTGTCATAAAGCAGGTTGTGAAGCGCCCAATCGCCACAAAGGCTGCCGTTTTTGTTCATGGATTTTTCGAGTCTTCTTAGCAGTTCATCGATGGCCGCGATGATCTCGGAAACCTTCACTTCACTTGGGAGAGGCCTCCCATCACGCGCCGAGTCTCGTATTTCCACGAGGTTGTATCCTGTTACGTACGAAGACCGGTAGCCTCCATCTCGCCTAATCTTCTTAACAGATGGAAAATGCGTTCCCAAAACAGGGTCGTCAAGTATCGATAGTAGGGCGTTAGAGTATTCACGAAACGCTTTTCTATTACGCAATTTCTTATAAAAGGACCAACTGCCTTCTGTATGAAGATGAGGTACTTTGACAACACATTTTTCATCGCCCTTTCTTCCGACGAATAAATGGAATACGCCGTTCGGTATATTTCGCCTAACATCAAGTCGTTGATAGTTTCTAACTGTGATTAGGTAAGCACAGTAGAGCGAATTAGACAACCTCTTGGCAGGGGAAAACTCATAGAGGTTCCGGATGCAACGCCAGAAGACGCGGACCCATAGGAGCCTGCCATTTTGATTTTGACGACGGAAAAAATGTTTTATCTTCTCTATCATAACACAGCCCCATATTCTTCTCTGACACTTCCAATATCAGAAGCTTGACTATGCAGCCAAGCTCTCTAACCTTACGATAATGTCATCGAACGCCGGCAGATCGTACCCAGCCAGGCGTGCGTCCATGAAAGAAACATCCGCCAGTTCTGGAAACATATCATCACATACATCGCACCATAGCGGTGTGAAATACCGATCTGAGCGGATCCTATCCACACCGTCAGTCCGATGGATATCTGCACCGTTTGCGCTCTCGCACGTTTGCCGTGAGTACATCAAGAATCTCGCGGTTATGTGTTTCTGGATAGAACCGACCGTCCTCGCGAATACGGTTGCGCCCGTTATGGCCCAATCTCTTACGCAATTCGGCAGACCTGCATAGCTTCACAAGAGCCTCTCCAAAGTTCTCGGCGTTATCCTGCTTGACCACAATCCCAATCTCATCATTCACGCCCACCTCTTCAAGAACCGGCATGTTCCAGGTCACAACAGGAAGCCCTGCCGCCATGAATTCAAGGATCACAAGCCCAGTGCCTTCGCTGGCCGAGACAAACAGGCCGATATCACAGTGACGAAGAAGGGCCGGAATCTGCAAACAGTCTCCGATGAGATGCACGCAACCGTCAAGCCCGCGACTTGATACCTCCTGCTGCAGCGCGCCATACAGCGGCCCCGAACCGGCAAATATCAGCCGCAGATTGGGACATTGCGCTTGCGCGTGGGCAAAGGCATCCAGCGCAAGCATTGGGCGTTTGCGGTTGTTCAGGGTTCCTACCTGGATTACGTACACGCAGTTATTGTCCCAAGGAATCTCGAGGCAGAGCGGTTCTTGGATCCTCGCAGTGAACGCTGAGACATCAAACGGATCGTATATTTGCTTCACTTTCTGAATTGGAATACCGCTGGCCTGAACAACCTGTTGGCCAACCTTGGTAAGCACAATGAGTTGGTCGTAGAATCGAGCAAATACCTTCTCTATGCGATACTGGTCTCTTGCGATCCTTAGGTGACAAATCGTGGGTATTCCAAGGAACTTGGCCGCAATGGCCGCCGGAATACTTCCCTCGATCTCATTGTTGAAATAGGCGATATCAGGTCGAAAGCGTCGCAGGGCGCGCAGTGCAACAACAAAATATCGTATCCCAAACCTTGTGGGCCGCGGAATCCCAAATCTGCGCACAGCTATCTCGGGTCGCGGTCTGGCTTTCGGCGTCAAGTCAAGAAACTGTCTGAACTGAACACCATCGATGGACCCGAGGTCCACGGGGCCCGTTCGTCTGTAGTGCAAGACAAGGCCTATTTCGCAACCAAGGGCGGCGAGTCCAGTAATCATTTCTCCCAGGCAAGCAACGGATCCGCCAAATTCACCGCCTTCAAAGAACATTACTCGCAGGCGCGATATTCCATTCTCATCACAGGTACTCATATCGCTTGTTCAATTCCCCAGCTACACCGTTGAATACCCGCAAATCTTGCTCCGTCAAGTTCTCGCGCCATCTTTCATCTAATTGAATCTCTGATGTCGTGTCCAGGCGCATGCCATTGCCGACAACGTGATTCTCGACCGTGCGAAAATCCCGCGCACGTTTGCTCGGATCCAGGCCAAGGAACTCAAACAATCGGACCAGCGTATTTGCAGTATGTTCGCATAAATCTTCGTAGCCAACTTGAACCCATTGCGATTTACCCACGCCGCGAAGGACATTCTCCGCCTCTTCATTGCTGCGCCGCCACTGATAAGCCGCCTGTGCCATCGAAAGCCGCTCCTTTTCGCGCTGTCCTCCACTGCCCCCGCTCCTAAGTGCCGGATCTCTGGCATCGGCAAAACTGGCGGGATCCATATACGTCAGGGCCACCCCGCGACCGTCGCGTATTAGGCGAATGATTTTTATTTGCAGTTCCGCGTTTCTCAGCAGATATTTCAGTCGCACTGCTGTTTTCGATGAGTCCGCAATAACCCTTGCCCCTGTAATCTCCGCTATCGTCGAAACAAGGGCGGCGTTGCGCCCCTGGACTTCTGCCAGGTGCTTTCGCCACGCCGGGCTGATTCCCAGCGCGCCATCACGCAAACTCTCAAGCAGCATACCTCGATGCAGTGGCCCTAACAGCCAGCGGGCATACCGAGATTCCACTTCACGATAATCAGTTCTGGCATTGGAAATATCAAATCCATGACCTCGCGCGGCCATACCTTCCTTGACCTTCGTCCAAAACCTGCACTTCCGGATGAACTCGCCACACGAGCACCGGTAACAGTCAATCTCACCCATGGCGCTTGCGGAAAGCTTGATCTCGCCGACAGTGGCGATCTGCGGATGAGAACTGAGCAGCATGCTCAGAAGCGTTGAGCCGGAGTGACTGGCCGCCAAAACGTATGCAAGCTGTGGCATCGTTCGGTCATTCCTTATGCGCTAACGGCAGGTATCGCTGCCCGCTGCCGTTCTAATGCTTGAGAATTCCATCTACCTTCAGCAACTGCCGCGTCTTCTCGCACGCGCGATTGCTCGACATACACCCGGACTGCGAGAAACATCCCAGCCCATGCTCCCAGCGTGCTCTCCTCCGGGTAGAAGTGCTGCGATCCCAAGCCCGCGATTAACTGGGCCAGCATCAAGGAGAGGGCCAGCCCACCAACGGCCGAACACGCGCGATTATTGCTTCTGAACAGCCTTGCGGCATATACGACCAGTATTCCCCAAAACAACAGAATCGGGATCGAACCCAGAACTCCGTTATCGAGCAATGTCTCGAGATACATGTTGTGCGTTTGTCCGATGGCCTCCGACTCGCCGTATTCTTCCCCAAGGTATTCCGTTAAGCCGGTACGCTTCATCGCCAGCCGTCCATATCCTACCATAGGCGATTCGCCGATCTTGTCGATGATATGGGGCCAAGCCAGCGTTCGGCCGGAAGTCATCGAATAATCATCTATCACACTTTGCCCGGATACATCGGTTTGCCCGAATCCTTGAAGCATTCGATCCACAGCGCCGGGAACCACTATCGGCAGCAGCACCACAATCACAGGTGCGAGAACTAGGTACTTGCGCCACTTCAAAAGGCACAATACCAGCCCGGTCGTCCCCCAGGCCAAATATCCCGCCCTGCCGCCGGTTAGAGCCTGGCCAAAGGCAACAATGCCGGCCGCCGCCAATATCAAAGCCTTGTGCTTCTTGCTGCGGACCAACGGCACGGTCGCCACGATTCCCCAACATGCCCCGGCAAGAAATGTGGACATATCGCACGCGCCGTAACCAATATCCTCACACGCTCGTCGTGTTTGATTGATGTCACTGCCAGCATGAAGAACCGATCCGGCCGGCAATCGTAAGACAACCTGTGTCGCGATTAGGAAATACATCGCCAGAAGGCAAACGACAGCCATTATCAGCCGCCGACGGGTTCGGCAGCCATCAAACAGCAACACCCCGGGCAGAACCCACTTGACAGTGTTCATCAATTCCTCGCTTATCAGGCTCTTAACAGGGTAGTCCTGGATATAACTGCGATCCAGGGCAGCTCGTAACACGCCCACAAGGACCACCGCAATGTACATTAGCAGCAACACGCCAAGGTGCCGGGGCATGTCCCATGTTAGGCCCCCACGGCGGCGGCTGGCCAGCCAGGCTATGAAGACCCCCACGAACAGCACGTTCCATACGTTTAATCCCTGGATGCCGAACATCATTTTCGGCATATCCTCGTGCTCAATAACAGCCATCAACAGGATCAGGCCGCAGAGACTCTTAAACCAGTCCTTCCAGGCGTAAACCAGAAGGACAGCTACAAAAATGTGCAGGGCTGTTATGCGAATACTCATGTATTAAGTGTCAGCTTTTCAGGGGATGATTCTTGTTGAGCGCAGAAGTCTGCATCACGGATTTCTTCTCCCGGTCCGATCTCCGGACGTAAAAAACCTGCCCGCATGATAGGACCGGCTTTCACAATCGATTGAAACTAGTACCGCGTTTCATAAATAGGGCGACTATGCGAAGAACCCCGTATGTCATAAGAATAGATTTCTCCGCTGCGCGATGCTGCGCATCGCTGCGGTCGAAATGACGGCATAGTAGCGGGACTTACGAAATGCGGTACTAGCGGGAAACGAACATCCACTGCCGGCATCCTACCGTCTAAACGCGCGGAAAGCCTGCCTTTTTTGACGCGGCACATCCTTGCCGGCGAATGAACGATAAGCTCCCCGCGGTAACAGTTCCTGTATCAGATCGACCTCTTTGACTCACTATGATTGCGAGTCGCTCGTTCTGTTATAATAATAATCATAGCCGTAATTTTCGTGGTCGTCTGAGCCGACAAATACGGTTCCCAGGAGCCGTCCGCCGGCAGAACCCAAGCGGGCAAGAGCATTTATTACGTTTGAGCGCCGCGACACAAGCTCTCGCTCCACCATAATAGTGCCGTCCACCTGGCTTGAAAGTATTGCTGCATCCGCCACCGGCAGAATAGGGGGACTATCCAGTAATATGATGTTGTACCGCTTACGCAGTTCGCCGATACAGGCCTTGAAGGCTCCGTTAGCCGTTTCCTCAAACAACGCCCCGTCATCGCCTTGTGTTCCGGCAGGCATGATGCTCAGACCGGATGTCTCCGTCGGGAAAATAAACCGCTCATCCACGGACCTGCAACGCAACGATTCCATGAAGCCGGACTTATCGAGGAGGTCGAACCGCTTCGTCAGGGCCATTTTTCGGAAGTCCGCATCTATCATGAGGACCCTCTTACCGGCCTGAGCGAGACTCTTGCCCAACATCCTCGTGAAGCTCGACTTGCCGGTTCCCGCGGCGGCGCTGGTAACCAGCACAGTCGCGTTGCCCTGGCCATCCAGCCGCGACAATAGTGCGGTGCGCACAACGCGAACGGATTCGATCATGCGGGACTGACTTTGTAGCACTTCGTCGTATAGCGACCTTCCGAGCGATCTCCTGGCGCGAGTCACAGGTATGTACCCAAGGAACGGAACCTGCATTGGGTGGGGCATGTCCTTAGCAGCATAAATGGTCTGATTCCTGCTTGCCCTCAGATATGCCACGCCACATCCAACACCTAAACCCAAAACGAGCGCCATGGCGGTGAACACCATTCGACGGTCGTTGTAAGGCCGGGACGGTGCGAAGGCCCACGCCAGCACGTCAATTGAGCCGGGAACGTTGCGCTCCATATTCTTCTGGTCAAGACGCTGCCGAACCGCATCGAACAACCCACGCTTCTGCGCCACTTCGCCATTCTCTTTCTCGAGCAATTGGGCGCTTTCGAAAAGCCCTTGAAACTCTTTCTGCTGTTTGTCGAGCTCTGCAAGCAAAAGCTTTTCCTCTTGTTTTGCCCGGGTCACTTGACGCTCTATGGCTCTCAACTGTTCTTCATAACTGGGGCCAATCGTGCCGGTTATTGTTATTGGCATTCCAGGCACACTTATCGGCCGGTTGCGCCACTGCTCGTCCAGTTGCCCCTCTCGTAGTTGAAGCAGCTCCTCCGCGAACTTCAGGTCGTTTGTCACCCGAATCATATCGGGATGGCCGGGAGTAAGCAGGCTGTTGTCAATGCCGTGCCGTCTTGTCCTCACCTCGATATCCAGTCGC
>Ga0315288_10001038_pt1 | contig 35420 bp, 26 predicted proteins | sample YL17G11_20_MG_FD_203454 | JGI IMG/M metagenome (GOLD analysis project Ga0315288, IMG submission 203454) | Sediment microbial communities from Yellowstone Lake, YNP, Wyoming, USA - YL17G11_20 | ecosystem: Environmental > Aquatic > Freshwater > Lake > Sediment | place: USA: Wyoming | collected...
TCATCGCCGGCGCACCGGTCTTTGCCGTGGTTGTGGTGGGCCTCTTGCTCATCCAGCTTTCCTCCAACATCGTCCAGGGGCCGTGGCAGGCGCTCATCCCGGATCAGGTGCCCGACAGCCAGCGCGGTCAAGCCTCCGGGCTCAAGGCTATGCTCGACATCCTGGCCTTCGTCGTCGGGCGAATAGTTGCAGGCCAGTTGGTGGGCCGCTTTGCCGAATGGGGACAGGCGGCGGTTTACGCGGCGGTGGCCGTGCCCTCGGTTGTGTACATCATTGCGCTTGCTGTCACTGCCTTCTCCGCGCGTGAGGGCCCCGAGGCGGCGGAAAGCGCGCCCCAGCGAACGGTCGGCGATGCCCTGCGCGCGACCTTCTCGGTGGATTTTCGGGCACATCCCGCCTTTGGCTGGTGGTTTGCCAACCGCACGCTGTTCTGGGCCGGGTTCCTCGCCCTCAACACCTTCCTGCTGTTCTATCTTATTGATGTGGTGGGCATGAGCGAAGGTGGCGCGCAGAAGTTTATCGGCACGCTCTCGACCATCCTCGGCGTCGCCCTGGTTCTGGTTTCGATACCCTCGGGCTGGCTTTCGGACCGCATCGGGCGCAAGCCGCTGGTGGTCATCGCCGGGATCTTGGCAGCCATCGGTACCGGGGTATTGCTCTCAGTGCGCAGCGAGGCCTTGCTCACCGTCGCCGGGCTGATCATCGGTGCGGCGGTGGGCACCTTCCTGGCCGCCAATTGGGCGCTGGTGACCGACATCGTCCCGCGCGAGGAGGCGGCACGCTACTTGGGCGTCGCCAACATCGCCACCGCCGGCGGTTCGGCGATTGCCCGCTTCCTCGGCGGCGCACTGATCGATTCGCTCAACCGTGCGACCGGCACCTTGAACGTGGGTTATCTGACCGTCTTCGGCCTGGCGCTGGCTTTCTTCATCCTCAGCGCGATCGTCATCCTGCCTCTGCCGACGCCGGGCAAGGGAAAGGAAGCGCTCTAACCACAGGGTCCACGGAGATCACAGAGGGATCTCCTTACATGTTCTGTGTGCGCTCTGTGTACTCCCTGGCCTAGCCCGCCAGCCCTGCCCTGGAGCGGTAGGCCAGGGGGCAGGCTGTGGTGAAAGGTGCGGAGGCCCATGCGTATTCTTGAGATCGATACCCACGACCGCCGCCAGGTGGAGGCGTTTCTCGATCTGCCTTTCCGCCTCTATCGCGACGTGCCGCAATGGGTGCCGCCCTTGCGCCATGAAGCGCGGTTGATGCTCAACCGCAAGCGGCATCCGTTCTTCCGCCATTCGCACGCGGCCTTTCTTCTGGCGGAGGAGCGCCCCGGCCAGGCCATCGGCCGCCTGGCGATCCTCGATAACCGCAACTACAACGAGTTCAACAAAGAACGCATGGCTTTCTTCTTCCTTTTTGAATGCGAGGAGAATTACGATGCGGCTCGGGCTCTGTTCGAGGCCGGGTTTGCCTGGGCGCGTGAGCGCGGGTTGAACAAGATGCACGGTCCCAAGGGGATGACGCCGTTTGACGGTCTGGGGATGCTGGCGCGTGGGTTCGAGCATCGTCCGGCGTTTGGTATCCCCTACAACTTGCCCTACTATCCGGCCCTGGTCGAGGCGATGGGCTTTCACCCGGGCGGCGAGATCGTCTCGGGATATCTGGGCGGCTCGTATCAGCTGCCCGATCGGGTGCACCAGGTGGCCCGGGCCGTCCAGCAGCGCCGCGGGCTGCGGGTCGTGCGCTATCGTTCGCGGCGCGACCTGCGCGCCCTTGTGCCGCAACTGCAGCAACTCTATAACGACGCCCTCAAAGGCACGCCGGGCGGGGTGCCTCTGAACGACGAGGAGGTCGGAGCGCTCGCCGAACAACTGCTGTGGTTCGCCGACCCGCGGCTGATCAAGATCGTGATGAAGGACGACCAGCCGGTGGGATTCCTCTTCGCCTATCCGGATGTCTCGGCAGCCGTGCAGCGGACGCACGGCCGGCTGTGGCCGCTGGGCTGGCTGGACCTGCTGCTCGAACTGCGCCGGACGAAGTGGGTCAACATCAACGGCGCGGGCATCATCGAGAAGTATCGCGGGCTGGGCGGGACGGCGCTCCTGTTCAGCGAGCTAGAGAAGAGCGTGCACGAGGGCGGGTTCGCACACGCCGACTTGGTGCAGGTCGGGGTCGAGAACGACAAGATGCAGCGCGAGCTGGCTGAACTGGGCATTGACTTCTACAAGATGCACCGCATGTACGAACGCGAGATCTAACTCCCTCTCCCTGTGGGAGAGGGCCTGGGTGAGGGCCTCCCCGCAATTCTGACCTCCAGCTCGCAATTGGCCTCGGCCGAGCTTCTGCACTGCCCTTGGCGCGGCGCCCGCCGCGCGGTAACATACCGTCTGGGCCGATGCGTGTGAGGGCGACCGCACACCCCCAACGGCACGTCCGTTTCCTACAACTGGGTTGAAGAGGGAGGTTCCGATGGTGCTGGGTAAAACATTGCAGGACGCAATCAACGAACAGGTCAAGAATGAGCTTTACTCTGGCTACATGTACTTGGCCATGGCGGCCTACTGCGAGGGGAACAACTTTCCGGGCGCGGCCAAGTGGATGCGCATGCAGTCCGGGGAAGAGCAAGAACACGCGATGAAGCTCTACGACTACGTGTTCGACCGCGGCGGACGTGTGACGCTGCAGGCCATCGCCCAGCCGCCGGCCGACTACAAGAGCCTGCTCGACATCTTCGAACAGGCGTATTCCCACGAGCAGAAGGTGACCGGCATGATCAACAACCTGTATGCCGCGGCCGCCAAAGAGAACGACTATGCGACGATGTCGATGCTCAAGTGGTTCATCGACGAGCAGGTCGAGGAGGAAAGGAACGCCTCCCAGGTGGTCGAAATGCTCAAGCTGGCCGGGAATCACATCCCGGCGGTGATGATGCTCGACGGGCGTCTGGGAGCGCGGGCGGAGTAGCCTATCCCCACCCTTCCCTGGCACACGAACAACACCGGCGACCCGATGAGGGTCGCCGGTGTGCGTTCAGGGGAGCGACGCAATTGCGTGTCCATGATTGCCTAGTCGCAATGCTCCTCGCAATACACCAGAGAGAACCGTCATTGCGACCCCCGTTCTGTGGGGCGGAGCCATCTGGGAGCCTATCTGAGAGGCATAAAGTCCAGGAACGCGCGCCGGGCTGCTCCCTGCTTACGATGTCGGCCGGCAGTTGGGGCACGCCATGGCGTGCCCCTTCGGCGTCGGGCCGCGCCCTCCCTGCACCGACGGAGTTGTCGTCCCGCATCGGGCGAACGCGCGGCCTACGGATAGTTGCGCAGTACCAGAGGCAGATAAATCCTGAACCACTCGAGCATCCCGTACCAGAATCCCAATCCTGTTCCGTAGCTGGCGCTGGAGGCCTCACCGATCGCGGTTTGGCCGATCGTCATCTCAGCACCATAGCTGGCCGAGGCCGCGCCTCCACCGGCGCCGGTGTTGAGCGGCGTGAACCAATCAAGCCGGTAGTTGGTCGAGGACATGGCCAGCGCGCTGGAGACAGTCAGCAGCAGGATGGCCACGACCACGAGCAGGGCAATGTGTTTCATGCCGCACCTCCTCGGTTAGTAGCCATCATGCGTGTCGAGCGTCAGTTTGACGGCACCCAGCGTGACCTCCTCGGCGGAGTCATCGATGTGGATGTCGATTTCGAGCGACAACGCCCCGGTCGAGGCATCTAGCATGTTGTTGGTCACCGGAGAGAAGGAATACCACCCGCCGGGTGTGACGGGGCACACTCCCGCAAAGAGATCCATGATCAGCGAGGGGGTGCCGTCGATATCCTGCTTCCAGAGGGCAACCCGGGTGGTGTTGGTTGCGGCGTAGTCAGTCTGACAGTAAATCGTGACCGTCTCGATTTCGATGGGTTGGCCGTAAAGTACCGCTGGGACGGGGAGGCTGATTTGAAGCTCGCCGTTGCTGAGCGTCGGGCCGTCGACAACGACTCTCCCGTCCGGCTGAACGAGCAGTGTAAGCGCGCCCGCCGCGGGGGTCAGCCGGGCCAGAGAAGCAGGGAAGAAAACCTCGGTATCGGGCCGCACCTGAAGCGAGCCATCGTTGTCGATGCGGAACTCGTCCTCGCCGCTGTCGCCGCCAAAGCCCTTGAGCAGCGCGCCGGTGCCCAGATTCTCTATGACGACGGTTGCATCATCGCCGGCAGCCTTGGCCCAAACCGCGATACCGCTGGTGTTGGTGTTCCAGGCGTACAGCGCGCTGCCATCCTCGCCCTTTGTTCCGGCCACCAGGGTTAGGGCATGCCCGGTCTCGTAGTTGTGTATGGTGGCGCCGGGTTTCAGGCTCCACGCGTAAGGCGAGGCGTAGATCGGCTGGCGGGGCGTGAGGACCTCGCCCTCGACTGTGATCTGCAGATTCAGCTGTTGCCCATCGAACAGATCCGCGGAGCAGTCCGAGATTACAGCGCTGAAGAGCCCGTTCTCCACGAACAGCGAGTAGGCGTCGGCGCACGGGCACGCCCCGCCGGTGTAGCACACCTCGAACACAACGTCGTAGGACCCATCTGGAAGCGGATGGCCGGCGGCGTCTGTCAGCCTGCCCTGGATCGGTATCGACGAGCCAAGCGGCATCGGCGCCGCATGCGGCCGGCTGGCGGGCACCTCCCCGGGCTGAGCGATGCCGGGCGAGACGGCGAGCGCCAGCGCAATCAATGCAGCGATCGCCAGCCCACGAGTGAGCAACATGGTCGGTTTCATTCTCCCCTCCTGTGAATGGCAAGGCGCGTTGAGATGAATCTGAAACGGAAATAAAATAGTTGGTCGGTTGTTGCACAGCACCAGAGGTCGCTAACGACAACATCATGCGAAACCCGGAGGGAGGGGCAGGGGCGCGTTGCGGAGTGGGCTGGCCGACGACGCGCGGCGCCGGCCGTGCTTCTACGTTATCACACCGAATTGCTGGAGGTCAAGCGAATGCAAGGTGATCGTAGGTCAACCCGCGCACTGCGTCTGCAACGGGCCTATTGGACAAGAGCGGCGCGGGCTAGCTTCCTCGTCCGGCCGCACGCCCTCATGCCTGCCGCTTGGCCACCTGCCACAGTGCATCGAACAAGGCGCGCGAGGAGGGGCAGCCGCTTCACCTGTCGAAGGGGGCAAGGTGACGCGTGGGACGGTGGGCGTATGCGTGCAGTCAGCGCCTGAGGTGGGGGTGGATGGTACGCCAGCGCGCGAGGAGGAGGGCATCATCTTGTGCCGCATGTCCGAACCCGAAAAGGCTCAGGGGGTTCCGTTCCAACCGGCCAGGCGCGCCATCAGCCACCACCAGGCTTGCGCCTTGAGCTTGCAGAACAAGCGCGCCTGCGTGGGCGAGGAGGTGTGGGCGCAGTCGCCGGGCAGGCTGGCGCAATCGGAAGGGTGCGCGCTGCACCACGCGCTGCACCACTGACACGTGCCTTCGCTGTTGTTGGCGTACGGCCCGCCGCCGTCCGGGGCGTAGGTTTCAATGTCGGCAAAGTCGAACAGCACCATGGCATGATCGCGTGCGTACTGGCGGATCAGGTCATTGTTAGTGTGCAACGGGCTGGGCGGGGTGGTGCCGTCGGTGTGCCCGGTCAGGAGAATGAAACGCAGGCCGGGGTACTCGCTCTCGAGCTGGCGTAACGTATCGAGGTAGAGCTGGATCTGAGTCGTACTGTAGGAGGAAGCCTGGCCGCACCACGTCCAGGTTGAGAGATCGAACCAGCCGGTGGCGGCCACGGTTCGCGTGTGAGTGACGCCGTCGAGCACCTCCCAGAACATGTCGGGCGTGATGTAGGTGTTGCCAGGGTAGTTGTTGCCGTCGTAGAAACTGAGCGCGCCGGGAGTGGCTGAGTTGACCACGACGCCGCTGGCCGTGATTTGGACGTCGTATGTGGCGCTTTGCGCCTCCAGCCACTGCAGGCCGGAGAGCACCTGGCTGCCGTGTGACGTGTGCGCGTAATGGACGACAAAGCCCTTGGCCTGCTCGATCCAATACGCGGGGATCTGGCTGATGTCGGTCGTCGTGTGATCGACGACGATCGCCTGCGGCGGGGCATTGTGGAATACGACCGGGAAGTACATGACGTTTCCCGCGCCGGCCGGCTGCACGAGGTGTGGCAAGGAGGCAGGAAGTGCGGACGATGGGCTTTCCCACGCGGCGACGGGCTGGCCCAATGGCGCAAGCAACGACGTCGCGGCAAGTGCAGCCAGGATTCGCGGGTGGAGTTGTCTCATCAAGCAATGCCTCCGCATCTCGAGGTGGCCTGGCGCGTGGAATGTCGGCTCCAAAGGTGCTCCTGCTAGCGATTCACAATGGGTAGATAGACGCTGGGAATGATGGTAAAGGTGTCGCTCTCAAGGAGCGACGTATTACCCACGCGGTTGACCGCGCGAAGCTGGACAGTGTGCGTCCCGAGGTCAAGCGTGGTGGTGAGGACGAGGTAGTCTTCGGTTGTCTCATCCCAACTCCCATCCTGCGCAACGGCGTCGAGCCAAAGGCCGCCATCGACCTGGTACTCAACGCCCGTGAGGTGATTGATGGTCACGTCCAACGAGGTGGGGGAGTTGTACGGCACGTCTTGTGCCGATCCGGTGTAGCGGGCGGTCCGCAGGATGCTTGTCTCGGCGGGACGGGTCAGGATGGAGATGACGGGAGTGGTGTCGACCGGATCGAGAATCGTGTCACCATCCTGATCGCGGATGCCCACCTGCTGGGCAGAGGGCGTGTCGATGCCCCAATAGTTGTTACGCATGATGCAATTGATGCTGACGCACGTCGGGCAATTGGTGCTTGTCGTGACGCAGCGCGCCTCGCAGTTTGAGTTGGCAATGCCCAGGTAGCCGTACGAACCGCCGCATGAACAGCAATAGTAGCCCGGCTGGCAGTACTCATCGCCGGCGCCGAAGTCATGACCGATTTCATGCGCCGTGACGGCGTCCATGCGGGTTATCCCCCAGCCGTCGTTGTCGTAGGTCATCACCACCAGAAACCCGTAGGTATACCCGAAATACCCATCCGTGAACTTGCCGTCGGCGTCGACCGCACTATCGACGACGAATATGACCAGGGCCCAATCGGTCGCGTAGGCGGTGCGAATGTTATTGAGATAACTGAAGGTGCGGCTGTACCAATCGGAGCCGCTCGCGCCGAGTGAGGCCAGGGTCCCATTGATCCACAGTGTGTCATCGTTCGATGAGCGCGTGATGGGCTCGTATCCGGTCGGCACCTGCAGGTGTGTGTCGTAGTAGAAAGTCAGATGGCCATTGGGGTTGGCCGAGGTGGCCCACCAATTGAGGCCGGTTTGGATTTCGGTGACGACGGAGGTCATGCGCCCTGCAGCCCAGTTCTCGGTCTGTGTGTCGATCGTGCCGTCGCTCTCGGGCAATATGATGCCAACCGCCACGTCGCCGGCCATGAACTCGGAGGTCTCGTAGTAACCTGGGCCTGGTGGGGCAGGCGCGAGCCCCCAATCCGGTTGAGCGCCATCAAGAGGTGCGGTGCGCACGTCACCAACAAGTGGTTCCCCTGGTGGAGGTTGTGGGGCAGGCGTCGGACCCTGGGCTGCAGCTTGAAGGGTGTGATTCCATGCCGCGGCCGCGAGCTGCGCCTCAGAGCGAAGGTTGGCCAGTGCGCCCGCAGGAACCTCGCTCCGGTAGGCGTCGGCGAAGAAAGGAACTGCCCTCATTGCCACTTGTGGCGGCACGTAGGCAAGGAGCGCCGCCGGTGGAAAGACGTGGACAGCGCATCCGCCGAGCGCCTCAATTGCATTCACCGCCTCGCGCGTCTCGGCGGCGGTGGTTGCATCGAGCAGAATCAGCGCATTCACTTCGCAGGCTGGCACGAGAGCGGCAGGCGGGTCGGGTTCCTCGCACGCGCGGGTCGTCCGGGCTGCGGGCGAACCGCCAGCCCCGATCGCCAGAAGTGCAAGCACCGTGGCAGTCGCAATCTTGCGTCGGGCGTTGTGGCTTGGGGTGAGATGGAAGGACGCCATGGACATCCTTGCTGGGCTCGACGTCGGAGGTCGGTCTGCAGAGCCAACTCGGGGCGGCTCTCACCCACCTGCGGCGTGGCGCGGGTGTCTGGCCTTGCTCCCCCGATCTGGTGACACAAGAGTAGGTCAAGTTCGGCTCCGCCACTCTTGCGTCTGATGAGCAGAATCGGGACAGTCGGCGGTGGCCGCCCGAATCGGCGAGTGCTTTTGGCGACCATCCGCAACTCCTCGGAGCGCCCGGGGCCCAATTGGAGTTTCGGCATCCCATTACTCATGTGGCCTTTGCAGCCTCTCGCTCAGCTTGCACCGTTCCTGGGCTTGCTGCCCTTATGGGCAAAGCCTAGCACCGGATGGAGCGGTGCCAGGCTCGGCCATCGAGGGATGTTGGCAAGACGCGCAGCACCTGCGCCAAGGGAACCCAAAACGGCGGCCAGGGGCTGTGTGCACACTCCATACAAGATCCATTGGGCGGGGCCGATTCCCGGTTGCCGGGTAGTTGCCGGGTGGCGTGAGGCCATCGCTCCCCGATCGCGAACCGCGCCGAACCTTTCGTTCCTGTCCATTCACGTGCTGAGCGAGCCTGTGCTATCCTCAACACGCTTCACCACTCAAGCTATCCAGTTGAGATGACAGATGCGTACGTCGACCCCCATTGGGTCAGGTAAACCAGACGAGGTCCGCCTGCAAGTTCTCCCCCTCGGGCCGCATGCCTTGCGCCTCACCTGGGCGACGGAGCCCAACGTCGGCGGTTCGCCGGGCCGGCCGTGGGTGAGCGAAGTGCTGCCGGGGCTGGCGGACGCTGCGCGCCTCGAAAGCGAACTGTCGGCCCGGGCAACAGGCCGGTGTGTGCAGGTGAGGGGCCCCGGGGTCGCGCCTCTTTTGACCATCCATGAGTTGCGCGAGACGGCGCGCGGCACGACCCGCCTCGTCATCTCCAGCGAGCCCGGTGAGAAGTTCTACGGTTGGGGGGAGCGGTTCGACCGCTTCGCCCGCTGGCGCGGCGTGGTGCGCCTGCGCGCGCGCGAATCGCCGGCCTTCACCCAACATCACCAATCCTACTCGGCTATTCCTTTCATTGTGAGCAGCCGCGGCTACGCGCTGCTCTTGCTCAACAGCCACGCCAGCACGTGGCGCATGCGGCCCGAGCGAGGCCGCCTGGAGGTGACTGCCGAAGGCCCGGGGGCCGATTGCGTGGTGATCGCCGGCCCGACCTTCAAGGAGATCCTCACCACTTACACCGCGCTCACCGGCCGCCCGCCGCTTCCCCCGCGCTGGGCGCTCGGGCTATGGGTCACCGAATTCCCGCAAGAGGCCGAGCACGCCGTGCTCGATCATGTCGAATCGCACCGTGCGCACCGCATCCCGCTGGATGCGGTGATCCTCGACTACCACTGGGAAGACCGCTTCCACAACTTCCGCTGGCGCCAGTTGCTCTTTCCTTCTCCGGCGCACATGATTGCGCGACTCCGGGCGATGGGCGTTCGCCTGGGGCTCATCTTCACCCCCTTCCTCAATACGCGCCACGGCCGGCTCAAGAAGCACATCTTCAATCTTTACGTCCACAGCGTGCCGAGCGAGCGATTGATGGACGACGAGCGCGACCTGCCCGGATGGGCGGAGGCGCGCCGCAAGGGGCTCCTGGCACACGAGCGCACGGCGTGGTGGTTCGGCGCAGGCGGAATGCTCGATTTCACCAACCCGGCGGCGGCCGACTGGTGGAATGCGCGCCTGCGCCCACTCTACGACCAGGGCGTGGCCTTCTTCAAAAACGACGACGGGGAATACCTGCCGCGCGACGCGCGCTCGCATCTGGGGCTCAGCGGCGGCGAATTGCACAATCTCTATGGTTTCTTCTACGGCCGGGCGATTTACGAGGGCATGCGCGCGCTCGATGACCGGCGCCCACTCATCTACGCACGCTCAGCCTGGGCCGGCTCCCAACGCTACCCGGGGCTCTTCCTCGGTGACCAGACCCCGACCTTCAACCACATGCGTGCCACGCTGCGCGCCGGGCTGAATATGAGCCTGGCGGGCTTTACCTGGTGGGGCGCCGACATCTTCGGCCTGTCGGGGCGGACGACGCCCGAAACGCACATGCGCTATGCGCAGTGGGCGATGCTCAATCCTCTGGCACGCTATTTCTGGCGACCGGCCGCCCTCGACGATACGCGCCTGCCTTGGTCGCACGGGGCGCAGGCCGAAGAGAACTTCAGACACCTGGCAGACCTGCGCTACCGCTTGATGCCGTACTTGTATGGGCTGGCCTGGGAGGCGAGCCAGACGGGCGTGCCGATGGTCCGGCCGATGATGCTGGAGTTCCCCGCCGAGGCTTCGCTGCGTGAGGTGGACGACCAGTACATGCTTGGTGGCGTCTTGCTCGCGGCGCCGGTTCTGGAACCCGGAGCGCGCTCGCGCCGCGTGTTCTTTCCGCCAGGTGAGTGGCACGATTTCTGGTCGGGGGCAACTCACCGCGGGCCCGGCGATATTTTGTGTCAGGCCCCGCTCGACCGGCTGCCGCTCTTCGTGCGCGGCGGTGCCGTGCTGCCGATGGGTCCAGCGCTCGCGAGTATTCCGGATGGGCATGTGTTCGACGAGCTTTCACTCCACGCGTGGCCGCCCTTCGCCGGTGAAACGTCGGTGTATGATGACGACGGTCGAACGCGCGCCTATGAACGTGGCGAATTCAGCCGTACGCTCATCGAGTGCTCGCAGGAGGGAAACCGCCTGCAGTTGCGGGTTCACCCAACCTGCGGGGAGTTTGCCGGCCGGCCAGCGTGGATCAAGATGGAAGCGGTCCTGCACCGGGCGCCCGCGCCGCGTGAGGCGAGAATCGACGGTGTGCTCACCCGGGAGTGGGAATTCGACGCGGTGAGCGGGGAACTCCGCCTGCGCTGGGAATGCAACCCATTCCAAGGGTGTGAACTGATGATCGGCTGGGCAGGCTGAGGCCGTGCCGCTCGCCGCAGCATGAATGGTTGCCCGTGCGCTCGATGCGCGCGGGCCGCTGTGATAAAGGAAAACCCCCATGCCCAAGCATGTGATGGTCCTGGCCGCCCACCCGGACGACGCGGAATTCTTTGCCGGCGGGACGATCGCCCGTTTCGTCACGGAGGGCGCGCAGGTACGCTACGTCATCGCCTCCGACGGCCGGCGCGGCTCATTCACCCTGCCGAGCGAGCCATTGGCCCGCTTGCGTCAGGAGGAAGCGCATCGCGCGGCACAGGTGATCGGCGCGCAGCCGCCGCTCATGCTCGGATATCCGGACCTGGAACTGGATCGACTGGCGCCGGGCGTATTGCGTGAACGGTTTATCCGCGCCATTCGCGAATTCCGGCCGGATGCGCTGATCGCCGAAGACCCGTTCGCCTTGGGCGAACCCCATCCCGATCACCGCGCGGTTGCGATCGCGGCGGTCGAGGCAGTCTCCTTTGCCATGCTTCCGCTCATGCATCCCGAGCACGCCCGCGAGGGCCTCGAGCCGCACTTTGTGACCGAGAAGTACTACTACGCCGAGAACGGCGGCGCACCCGACAAGATCATCGACATCACCTCCACGATCGAGCGCAAACTGGCTGCACTGGCGGAACACAAGACCCAGATGGAATTCCTGGTGGAAGATGTGCGGCGTCAGGCAGACCTGGCCGGGCTGGACCTGAGCGCCCTATTGGGCGAGGCGGCCGGCGACCCGATGCTCGCGGTGGGTTGGGCCATGCGCTCGCAGGCAGCCGAGGTCGGGCAAAGGGCTGGTTTTGCGTATGGCGAGGCCTTCCGCTGCGCGCGCTTTCATCCATTCGTCGAGGGGCTGCTCGGTTCCGCCTCGTAGGCGGCACGCGGGCCCACACACCGGCCAGGACGACTCGCGGCGTTCAAGACTATACTTCGTGCCAAGGTATCGTGGCTCCACCTCGATCCGTCAACGGCTGTGAGGAGGATGGCATGCGTAAGCGCTCCGGCTATCGCTGGTTTGTGGTCGCGGTGTTCTTCCTATTCATGCTGCTGCACCAAACCGACCGCTTGATGATCGGCTCGATGCAGGTGCCGATCATGGGCGAATTCAAGATCTCGGATTCGCAATGGGGGCTGGTCAACACCGGAGCGCTCGTTGTCGCCACGCTGCTCTACCCGGTGTGGGGCTACCTTTACGACCGCTACGCCCGCGCCAAGCTTCTGGCATTGGCCTCCCTTATTTGGGGCGCCACCACCTGGATGAGCTCGCTCGTGCGTTCCTTCCCGGCCTTTGTGGGCACCCGCGCGTCGACCGGCATTGACGACTCGTCCTACCCCGGGCTGTATTCGCTCGTCGCTGATTACTTCGGGCCGGGTTTGCGCGGGCGCGTGTACGGACTCTTGCAGCTGGCCCAGCCGCTCGGCTACCTGGCCGGCATGGTGCTGGCGCTCATGGTCGCGCCGATGATCGGCGGTTGGCGATCTGTGTTCTATATCACGGGCTCGCTTGGACTGGTGATCGCCGTGCTCATCTTCTTCGGCGTGAAGGAAATGCCCCGGGGCAAAGCCGAACCCGAATTCGACGGCATGCAGAACTACCAGCAATTCCGCTTCTCGTGGGCAGAAGCCAAGCAGGCCTTGCAGAAGCGCTCGATGTGGTTCGTCTTTGCCCAGGGGTTCGCCGGCGTCTTCCCGTGGAACGTGATCACTTTCTTCATCTTCGGCTATCTCATTCGCGAACGGGGCTACGACAACAACTCGATACTGTTCACCATGGCGCCGATGATCCTGGTCCTGGCCCTCGGGTACTTTGTGGGCGGGTCGTTGGGCGATTGGCTCTTCAAGCGCACGCTTAACGGCCGGATCATTGTCTCAAGCGTGGGGGTCCTCCTGGGCGCAGTGTTCCTCTTTCTGGCGATACAAACGCCGGTGGCAAACCGGACCCAGTTTCTCTTGTTGATGCTCGTGGCTGCGCTATTCATGCCTCTCTCTTCGCCGAACGTCATCGCGACGATTTTCGATGTGACGACGCCCGAGGTGCGTTCGACGACCCAGGCCGTCGAATACTTCATTGAGAACTCGGGCGCGGCTCTCGCGCCACTCCTGGCGGGCATCGTCGCCGATGCCACCAATCTGAAGACAGCCATCCTCTGGATTTGCATCTCCGCCTGGTTGCTGTGCTTCGTGATCTACCTGGGCGCGCTGTTCTTCATCCCGAAGGACATCCGTGCGTTGCGCGGCGAGATGCAGCGGCGGGCCGACCTGGAGCGCGCTAAAGCTAGCGCCAGGTAAGAACCAAACCCTTCACCGCCGCCTGCCCTGGACGCAGACCGGGGCAGGCGGCGCTCTCTGCGGTGATGTTGAGATCTGACGTGCGAGGAGCTCGAACATAACGTGAAGATTGCGATTCTTGGTGCGGGCGGGGTGCGCACTCCGCTGCTGGCGCAGGCCGTGCTCATCCGCCGGGCGCGGCTGGGCGTCGATGAGCTGGCGTTGATGGACACCGATGCGGAGCGGCTGGAGCTGATGCGCCTCATCGCGCATCCCGAGACCGACGCGAGCGCCGGCGAGCTGTGCATCACATATACCACCCGGGCGCGCGAGGCGCTGCGGGATGCTGATTTCGTCATCACCACGTTCCGCGTGGGCGGGATCGAATCGCGCGTGATCGACGAACGCCTGCCGCTGGCTCACGGCTTGCTGGGGCAGGAAACGACCGGGGCGGGCGGGTTCGCCATGGCTGTGCGCACGCTGCCGGTGCTGCTCGACTATCTGCAGTTGATGCGCGAAGTGTGCCCGAGTGCCTGGCTGATCAACTTCGCTAACCCGGCCGGGCTGCTGACCGAAGCTTTGCGCGGCCCCGGCGGCTGGGCGCGGGCTGTGGGGATTTGCGACGCGCCCAGCGGCATGCAGCGTGTGGCGGCGGCCGTGCTGGGCACGACGCCCGAGCGTGTGCACATGGACTACTTTGGCCTCAATCACCTGGGGTGGGTGCGCTCCCTGGTTCACGATGGGCAGGATAGGGTGCCGCGGTTCATCCGCATGTTGCGCGAAGGCGCCCCGCTGCCCGGCCTGCCCTTCGACCCGGACCTGGTCGCTGAGCTTGGCCTCATCCCGAACGAGTATCTGTACTACTACTACCACGCGCGCGAGGCAGTCGCCAATATCCTGCGCAGCGAGGAGACCCGCGGCGAGTTCCTGGTGCGCATCAACGGAGACCTGTTCGCGGCTTTGCGCGCACACGCGGCGCGCGGTGCGACGGCTGAGATGGTGGCTGCCTTCGGCGCCTATATGCGCCAGCGGGGGCACACCTACATGGCCAGCGAAACCGGGCACGACGATTGGCTTGGGGACACCGATCCGGCGGTGGCCGAGGCGCTGGCTGCCGAGGGCTATGCCGGCGTGGCACTCGACCTGATGGAGGCTCTGCGCGGCAGCACGCCGCGGGTGATGGTGCTCAACATCCCAAACGAGGGTGCGGTTCACGGCATGGGCGCGCACGACGTGGTGGAGGTGCCGGCCGTGGTGAGCGCGGACTCCATCCGCCCCCTGGCGGTGGGTGAGATTCCGGCGCACTGCCTGGGGCTGATGCTGCAGGTGAAGACCTACGAACAGCACACCATCCGCGCCGTGCTCGAGCATTCATACAACCTGGCGGTGAGTGCGCTGGCCATCCACCCCCTGGTGGGCGACGTGCGCCTGGCGCGCGTGCTGGTGGATGAATACCGGCAGCGCCACGGGGCACTGTTCCCCGCACTGGAATGATCCACTCCTCTTTCACCGAGGCCAGTCCGCAGTGAGCCGCACGTACGATGCACTCGTGCTCGGAGACTACTGCCTGGACCTGGTCTTCACCGGCCTGCCCAAGCTGCCCGAGCTTGGCGTCGAGGTGGTCGCCAGCGGGTTCGACTACCTGCCCGGCGGCGGCGGGTACACCTGCGCGGTGGCGCTGGCGCGGCTGGGCATCAAGGTGGGGTGGGCGGTGGATTTCGGCGACGATCCGATGAGCGCCTTCGTCCGCCGGCGGGCGATCGAGGAGGGCCTGGATGTGGCGCTCTTCATCGATCACGCCCGCCCGCTGCGGCGCATCACCGTGGCCGCCTCCTTCCCCGAGGATCGGGCATTCCTCGCCTTCTATGATCCCGATCCGCCCGTGCCTGCTGCCGTGCGTGCACTGGCCGCCACCTCACCGCGCCTGGTGTTCGTCCCGGGCATCTACCATGGGCCTCTGCTCCTTCCTGCCCGAGCCCTCATGCGCCTGCGCGGGGTCACGTTGGTCATGGACGGCAACTCGACGGAGGACACCCATCTTGGCGTGGCCTCCGTTCGCCAGGCGATCGGCGCGGCCGATCTCTTTCTTCCCAACGCGCTCGAGGCACGACGCCTCACAGGCGAGGCCGACCTCGAGCGAGCCATGGCGCGGCTCTTGGAGTTCTGCCCGTTGGTGGTAATCAAGGATGGCGCGCGCGGCGCCTGGGCCTGCGCGCGCGGAGGCGCGAGGGTCCACGCCCCGGCGATTGCTGTCGAGCCGCTGGATACCACCGGCTCGGGCGACGCGTTCGACGCAGGATTCCTGGCGGCATGGTTGGAGGGCAAGTCCCTCGAGACCTGCCTGGCATGGGGCAACATCGTCGGCGGGCTCTCGACTCTCGGGCCAGGCGGTACCGCCGTGTGCACCACGCGCCGAGATGTCGAATCGCGGCTGCATGCCACTCGCCCCGGCTGACCTCCCCTCATCCCCGAACTGCGCATTGCACTCGCGTCAACAAGCGAATAGCGCGGAGCGAATCTTGAAGAGGGCACAGCATGCCTTACTCCTACCCGCGAGCAGCATACGCACGGATATCGCGCGGAGCCGGAAGGGGGACGTTAGGGCACGGCATGCCGTGCCCTAACTTGAGCATTAATGAATGCCTGGGATTTCGATCGCCCCCACGCGCGGCATCCGCCTAAACGTCACGGTTAGGCCACGCCACAGCGTGCCCAGGCGAAACTGCGAACATGGCGCCTCACGCATGGAGGACGAGCACCAACTGGCCGAAATCAAAGAGCGGCTGGACGCGCCGGCGTTCGAGAGCAATTGGCGCGAGGGGTAAGCGCTCTCCTTGGAGCGCTCGGTCGATCTGGCATTGCAGTCCGAACCCGCCTTGCAGGAGGCGCGGGCTGCCTAAGACCTGGACTGCATACCAGAAGCAAAGAACCCGCCCCAAGGGGCGGGTCCGGGCTTTCAGCGCGAACGATGCGGCCATGCATGGGGAGGCCGCAACAGGTCGGGTTAGACGAAGGACTTAGCCAAAGCCACAGCGCGGCTGGCATCCGGCGCGTAGCCGTCGGCGCCGATGTCCTTGGCAAAAGCCTCTGTCACCGGCGCGCCGCCGATCATGACTTTCACCTTTTGGCGAACGCCCATGTCTTCCAGCGCTTCGATGACCGACTTCATATTCTTCATGGTCGTGGTCAGCAAGGCCGACATGCCCACCAGGTTTGCGCCGCTCTCGCGCACCACGCTGGCGAACTTCTCGGGCGGCACGTCCGTGCCCAGGTCGATGATCTCGAACCCTGCGCCTTCGAGCATCATGGCCACCAGGTTCTTGCCGATGTCGTGCAGGTCGCCCTTGACCGTGCCGATGACCACCGTGCCGCGCATGTGCACGCCGCCCTTGGCAAGGTGCGGTTTGAGCAGCGCCAGGCCGGTCTGCATGGCACGTGCGGCGATGAGCATCTCGGGGACATAGAACTCACCGCGTTCGAAGCGTGCCCCCACTTCGCCCATCGGAGCGATGAGCGCCTCATTGAGAATCGTCTGCGGGTCGAGGCCCGCCTCCAACGCTTCGCGAACCTTGGTCTCCACCACTGCGCGCTTACCCAGGATCACGTGCTCTGCGATTTCCGTGAGGAGCGTCTGCATGGGTTTCTCCATAACACGCCTTCAAGTATCCGGGCCCGAGGTCCGGTAGGAACGGCAGTAAGGATTGTTGGGAGATCAGGGCGGCACTTCTAAGGGGCGAGCGCAAGCGGCCCGTGACCTTGCCGCTCTCGATCCAACTGGATTCGTGCTCGCGCCACGTGGGAACTAGAGGTCGTTCTCAGCACCCGACGATCACCCGTGTGCGCCGTCGCTTTGTATTGTGAAGGTGGTAACATTCTAGCATCCTGGCTCCGGAGTGTCAATTGGCTCATGACGCGAGACCGGCGGTGGGTTTGATGATTGGCTGGCGGAGTGCGAATGACGCCATCGCGCGCGACGCGTGGCGCGTGTGCGTGTGCGTTGACACCCCGATGTGCGTGTGCTAGCATCGAACGGCGAGCAGCAGGAATCGTCGCCCGCGCGTCAAGAGCAGGAGGCCGTCCCTCATGACCCGACCCAATGTGCACGCGGTGCACCGTTCGTGGGAGCGCGAGTACCCGATCGTTGAACGGGCCGAAGGCATCTACCTCTTCGACCGCGAAGGCAAACGCTATATCGACGGTTCAGGGGGGTCGGCCGTCGTAACCGCCATCGGGCATGCCGTGGATGAGGTGCCGCGGGCGATGTACGCCCAGGCGCAGAAGTTCTCATTCTCGCCCGCCCATGCGTTCACCCATGCGCCGATGCTCGACTTGGCGGACCTGGTGGTGGATCTGGCGCCCGGCGGTTTGAAGGGGAACAGCCGGGTATGGATCACCTGCACCGGCACGGATGCGACGGATGACGCCGTGCGCCTGGCGCGGCAGTACTGGGTGGAGCGAGGCAAGCCGGGCAAGTATCAGATCATCACGCGTTGGCAGGGCTTCCACGGCAACTCGATCTCGGCCGCGGGTTATTCGGGCCTGGTGGCGCGGCGCAAGATGTTCCTGCCCATGTTCGTCGAGTCGCCGCACATCCCGCCCGCCTTCTGCTATCACTGCCCGTTCGAGTTGACTTTACCTTCGTGCAAACTGAAATGCGCGCGCTCGCTCGAGACGGCCATACGCCAGCAAGGCGCAGAGAACGTCGCGGCCTTCATTGCCGAGCCGGTGGTGGGCGCGTCGCTGGGTGCGGTGCCGGCGCCCGAGGGCTACTTTGAAAGCGTGCGCGAGATCTGCGACCGCTACGAGGTCCTCTTCATCGCCGACGAGGTCATGACCGGATGGGGACGGACGGGCGCGATGTGGGCGATTGAACATTCGGGCGTGACGCCCGACATCCTCACCTCGGCCAAAGGGGTCACCTCCGGCTACACACCGTTGGCGCTGGTCATCGCGCGCGACGAAATATGGGCGGTGCTAGAGAACGCGCGTTCGCCCTTCCGCGCTGGCCACACGTTCAACGCCAATGCCGTATCGTGCGCGGGTGCGATGGCTGCCATCCGCTACCTGGTGGATCACAACCTGGTGCAGAATTCACGCGAGCGCGGGCTCCAGGCGCAGGCCGGGCTGTGCCGCATGATGGAACATCACCCGATCGTCGGCGATGTGCGCGGGCTGGGCCTGATGTTCGGGCTGGAGTACGTACGCACTCGGGATACGCGCGAGCCCTTCCCGCCAGAGTTGCATGTGAGCGCGCTGATCGACCAAGCAGCCATGCGCCTGGGCCTCGTCACGTACCCGTGCTCCGGGGCGGTGGAGGGCGTACTTGGTGATATGACCCTCTTTGCCCCGCCGCTCGTCATTGCCGCCGCCGAGCTGGACGACCTGATGGCGATTCTCGACCGGTCCATCGGCGAGGTGGAAGCCAACCTGCCCAAGGCCTGACCCGGCCGACGCATTTGCCACCATCTCCGGCGCGCGCCGTGACTCAAGGGTAGGCACAATGCTTCCTGCTGCGTCAGGGGAGTTCGTGCCCTGACGCGCTTTGCAGACTCATTCCTCTCTGAGAAGGGAGCTCCACACCATGCAGACTGTTCTTAAGGGCACCACGCGTGAAGTGATCCTCGACACGGAGGGTCAGGCCGTGATCGTCGGCGAGCGGATCAACCCCACCGGGCGCAAGAAGCTTGCCGCGGCGCTTCAGGCGGGCGACATGGCACTGGTGCTCGAATCGGCCGCGGCCCAGGTGGCGGCGGGGGCCGAAGTGCTGGATATCAACGTCGGCGTGCCGGGCCTGGATGACGTGGCCATGCTGGCCAAAGTGGTGGCCGTGGTGGCCGAAGCGATGGGCGTGCCGATCTGTATTGACACGCCCAACCCGGCCGCGCTTGCGGCGGCGCTCAAGGTGGTTCCCGGCAAGCCGCTCGTCAACTCGGTCAACGGTGAAGAAGCCTCGTTGCGTTCGGTGCTGCCGCTGGTCAAAGATCGTGGTGCGGCGGTCATCGGCCTGACGATGGACGACAACGGCATTCCCATGGATGCGGAGTCGCGAGTGAAAGTGGCGGGCAAGATACTCGAGCGGGCGGCCAAACTGGGCATCCCGGCCGCGGATGTGATTATCGACCCGTTGGTGTTGACCGTCGGGGCCGACAGCCATGCCGGCGTGGTAACGCTGGCCACGATTGAGCGGGTGCGCAAGGAATTCGGCGTGAGCATCAACCTGGGGGCCAGCAATATCTCCTTCGGGCTTCCCGACCGCCACACGATCAATCAGGCCTTTCTGGCACTGGCGGTCGGGCGAGGGGCGAACTGCCTGATTACCGATCCGGGTAAACTCGCCGGCATTATCCGCGCCACCGATCTGCTCCTTGGCCGCGACGAGTATGCGGCGCGCTACATCGCCTACTTCCGCGCGTTGCCCAAGGTGACGGTCTAACCCCATGCCGGTTCGCCGCGATTGGACTCTGACGCTCGATGCCGACCTCGTTTTGCGTGGGCAGGGGGCTGACCCGGCGGTCATCCGCGGGCGCAGCCGGGCGCTCGTCGCCATAGCCGAAGACGCCCTGGCCGCGGCGCGGCCGCTCATTGCGCCGGCTGTCCTGTATCGGCTGGTAGAGGTTGAGGGCCTGCGACACGAGCGGCTGACGCTCGAGGGAGGGGCGCACCTTTCCGGCACGCTCGTGGCTCAGCACCTGGGCAGCGCGCGGCGCGTGGCCGTAGCCTTGTGCACGATAGGCGCGGCGCTCGAAGACCACGCGACTGAGGTCATGCAAGACGATCCGAGCCTGGGTCTGGCATTGGACGGGTGCGGCTCGGCAGCCGCAGAGGCCCTGGCCAACAGCGCCTGCCGTCACTTCGAGTCGCTGGCGGCTGAAGCGGGCGAACAGGCGACGCTGCCGCTTTCACCCGGGATGATCGGCTGGCCGCTCGAATCCGGCCAGCCGGAACTCCTCGCGCTCCTTGATGCCCAGGAGATCGGCATTCGCGCAGCGGCCTCGGGCATGATGCATCCGCGCAAGTCGGTTTCGTTTGTGGTTGGGCTTGGGCGCGAGGTAACGGCCGGCGGGCATGCCTGTGACTACTGCAACCTTCGTGAGACGTGCAACTACCAAGACCACTACGTCTGAGGCATAGCGGAGACTTCCGGCACATCCCCCGTCAGGGTCCACGCGCGAACCGCCCCCGCCTGCGCAAATCGTGCCATCTCACAGGTCCAGCTCGCCATGCCAAGCGAGACTGGCTCCGATTCCACCCAGTACATCTGCCTATTGCCGTGGTCTGCCGGGCCATCTATACTCTTGGTGTCGGTGAGTGTTCGTAGAGTTGCGCTCGCCGAAGGGGACATGACAATTGAATACGGGGGTCTGCGCGGAGGGGGACACCCATTGTCGACGGGGCGAGCTCAGAGGGGGCGCCCCGTTGACTGTTTAAGCGGGCGTGTGCTTGGCTATGCATGATTTCGGGCTCGCCACTCCGCGGGCCAAAACGGAGCCCGGGCAATCCTCCCGTGAGGCGGCACGGATTCTGCAGCCTCCGACCCACGCCAGAGAGTCCCCAGCTTCCTCGGAGGGTGCCGTGTCGTGGGTGCAGATTGCCGGTTGGGCCGTGGTCCTGCTCGTGGGCCTGTGGCTCTTGCGTCACGCGATTCACTTCGTGGCCAGTTCGATCCGCTGCGTTGGCACATTGCTTCTGATCGGGCTGGCAGTCGGCTTGCTGGCCCTCATCGGCCGCTATGTCCTGGCGTGGAGCGGGCGCGGATAGACGACCGACGCTAGCGGAATAGGGTTTGGACGCGACCGCGCGGCCCCTGCCACGCGGTCGCTGCTTTCTTCGGCGGGGTAGCGAATACCCCACGCGAAAGATTGGCCGATAGTCGGGAGCCGGTCGACAAGGAAGACGCCGCCGTCGCCGCCGATGCCGGCCCTCGCCGGCCGTTTACGGCATTGTGGAGTTGTGCCGGTGACGGTATAGTTGGGGATGCAGGCGCCGCCCGACAATCCTCATGACGCCTGGTGGCCGGATCCTCGGAGAGAGGCATGACCCAAAAGAACAGCGTGCTCATCACCGGTGCCAACGGCGAAGTGGGTCATGGGTTGATCTCCCATCTGAGCCACGACTCGCAGCTTGCCATTGTGGCTACCGACATCCAACCCCTCGACCCGGCGCTGCAGGCCATTCCCCTGACGTTCGTGCAAGGCGACATTCTGGATCCGACGCTGCTCAAACAGCTCTTCGAAGGCCGCGCCTACCAAACCATCTTCCACCTGGCCTCGATCCTCTCCACCAAGGGCGAGCGCAGCCCGGAGCTGGCATTCCGCGTGAACGTGGACGGCACCTTCGCCTTGCTGACGCAGGCCGTGCAGCAGGCGCGCGAGCAGCAGCGCACGGTGAAATTCCTCTACCCCAGTTCGATTGCGGCCTATGGCCTGCCGGATGCGGACACCAAGCGCGCGGCCGGGCAGGTGGCAGAGGACGCGTGGTGCTTCCCGGCCACGATGTATGGCTGCAACAAGCTCGCTTGTGAGAGCTTGGGCACCTACTTCGCCCGCCACTACCGGCGGCTGGATGAGCCGCGGTCGGGCTACGGCCTCGACTTTCGCTCGGTGCGCTTCCCAGGGTTGATCAGTGCGCAAACGGTGCCGACCGGCGGCACGAGCGACTACGGCCCCGAGATGCTTCATCATGCGGCCCAAGGGCTGGCTTACGATTGTTTTGTCCGCGAAGATGCCTGCCTGCCGTTCATGGTCATGCCGGATGCCATCCGCGCGCTGCTCATGTTGGAGGCCGCCCCGCGCAAGCGGTTGGCCTGTTTGGTCTACAACGTCTCAAGCTTTTCGCTCTCGGCTGGCGACATCTATCGCCTCACCCTGAAAGCCTTCCCTTCAGCGGTGGTGCGTTTCGTCCCGGATGTCAACCGACAGGGCATCGTCGATTCCTGGCCTTGTGATGTGGACGATACCGCGGCGCGCCGCGATTGGCGTTGGCATCCGGAATACGACCAAGCACGCGCCTTCGACGACTATCTGATCCCGGCCATCCGCGAGCGCTACCGCGCCAGCGCGCGCTAAGTGCCAGTGCCGGCCCGCGCGAATCGGGCCGGTAACGAAACCACACCTGCATTTGCTTGGGCCGTTCCGCTGCGGAGCGTGACGACCCGGCCCTACCCAACGCGAGTCCCCTTTGCACGGAGGACATCCTCATGGAAGCCAACGGCGGTCTCCAGATCAATCGCAGGGCATTCGTTCAATCGCTGGCCATCCTGTTCGGGTTGATGATCCTGGCCGGCGTACTTACGCGCGTCATCCCCTCCGGCCAGTTCGCGCGCACAACGGCCGAGGGCCGGGAGTTGATCGTCCCCGGGTCGTTCGAGTACACCCCGCGCCCCGCCTACGCCCTTTGGCGCTGGTTCACCGCGCCCTTCGAGGTGCCCTTCGCGCAAGGCGGGCTGACGGTCATCATCATCATCGTCTTCATCCTGCTGGTCGGCGGCGCGTTTGCCGTGCTCGACAGCAGCGGGATCATCCGCGCCGCATTGGCCGGGTTGGTGAAACGCTTCGGCGGACGAAAGTACCTGCTCCTGATGCTCATGACTCTCTTCTTCATGGTGCTGGGTGCGTTCTTCGGTATCTTCGAGGAGGTGGTGCCGCTTGTGCCGGTGATGGTAGCCCTTTCGTATTCGCTCGGATGGGATGCCCTGGTGGGGTTGGGTATGAGCATTTTGGCCACCAACCTGGGATTCTCGGCTGCGGTGGCCAACCCCTTCACGATCGGCGTGGCCCAAAAGCTGGCCGGGCTGCCGCTCTTCTCGGGAGCCGGGCTGCGCCTGGTGATCTTCGCCGTGGTGTATGCCATCCTGGCGGCCTTCCTGGCGGGGTACGCGCGGCGCATCGAGCGTGACCCGAGCGCCTCGCCGCTACACGGACAAGACGAGGCTGAACGCCGCAAATACCAACTGCCATTAGGGGAGACGTTTGCCAATAGCCCGCGCATGGGAAGGGCCCTGGCTTGGTTCTTGGGAGCCACGGTGCTGATCCTGGCCGTTCTGATCGCCAGCCCAATTGTGCCCGCGGTGTCCGATCTCGCGCTGCCGCTGGTGGGTGTCATCTTTCTCATTGGCGGCGTGGGAGCGGGGCTGCTTTCGGGTGCGGGCGGGCGGAATGTGTTGGCCGGGCTGGCACGCGGCGTGGTAAGCATCTTGCCGGCGGTGCCTCTCATCCTGATGGCCGTCTCCGTCAAACACATCGTCGTGCAGGGAGGCATCATGGATACGATTCTGTTCGCCGCCTCACGTCCCTTCGCGGCCGCGAGCCCCTTCCTGGCCGCCCTGCTCATCTATGGCTTGGCCCTGGTCATCGAGTTCTTCGTGGCCTCCGGCTCGGCCAAGGCCTTCCTCATGATGCCAATCCTGCTGCCGCTGGCGGACCTGATCGGGGTCACACGCCAGGTGACGGTGACCGCCTACTGCTTTGGGGATGGTTTCTCGAACCTTGTCTACCCGACCAATCCCGTCTTGCTGATTTGCCTGGGGCTGACGGTGGTCAGCTACCCGAAGTGGCTGCGCTGGTCCCTCGGCTTGTGGATGTGGATTCTTCTGGCCACCATCGGGTTCCTCGGGCTGGCGGTGGCCATCGGTTATGGCCCCTTCTAGCGGCGGTCCGAAGATCTGCCCCCAATGGCTACGTTGGGTGGTGGTCGATGACGATTGAACGACCGCTCCCTTACGGTGACGCGAGGGCACGTCTTGGCTCGTCTCTCGAGGCGATCCGGCAGAAATGGCCGGGTGCGAGACTCGAGAGCCATGCGCTCGGCGCGGGCAAGGACTTGACGATCGACGTGCTGTGGGCCGAACCGCAGCGACCTGAACAATGGCTGGTGCTCACCAGCGGGTTGCATGGCATCGAAGGCCACCTGGGCGCCGAGATGCTCGACCTTTTCGCGCGGGAATTCGTGCCGCGACTCGACCCGCGGACGACGGGCATTGCGCTGGTGCATCCGGTAAACCCGTGGGGCATGCGTTATGGGCGCCGGACGAACGCGGGCGGGGTCGACCTCAACCGCAACTTCATTTGGGATTCGACCGGGAGCACACCCGGCGACCAATTATTCGACCGGCTCACCAACTCCGAGTACGGCGAACTCGGCTTTCTCAACCCGGTGCGACCAGTGCGTGGCGTCGGGCGCAGCACACTCGAATTTGGCGTGGGGCTGATTGTGGGGCTGATACGAATGGGGCAGCGCCGGTTGACCCGCGCGACGCTGCTCGGCCAGTATGCCGACCCGCAGGGTGTGTACTTCGGCGGCCACGAGCGTCAGGAGGAGACGCAGCGGCTGGCTGATGTATTCGAGCGGGCGCTCGCGCGCTCAAGCCGCGTTGTCTCGCTTGATATGCACAGCGGCTATGGCCCGCGTTATCAGATGAGCGTGGTGGCCTCGCCACTGGCGGCCGAGCCCGCGGCGGAGATCGCACGGCGGATCGGATACCCGCGCGTGGTCAAAGCCACCGGGGAGGAGTTCTACGCCATCAGCGGGGATATGATCGACTACATCTACAAGCTGCGCGAAGCACACTATCCGGACCGGCACCTGTTCGCGGCCGCATTTGAGTTTGGCACATTCGGCGAGTCCTTTAGCGCATTGCTGCGCAGCCTGCGAATCACCGTCCTGGAGAATCAGGCTTACATCTGCGGAGCTTCCGTTTCAGCGGGGCGCTGGATCGAGCGTGAGTGGCGCGAGTTGTTCTTCCCGGGCGAGGTGCGCTGGTGGGGAAGAGCGCGCGCCGATGCGCGCCAGGCGTTCGAGGGGATTCTGCGGGCGGAGGGGATGTTGGCGTGAGCCCGGTTGCGAGTCGGGCGGCCACGATGCTCCAGTGACCCCCACGGGGTCGCCGTCGTCAATGGCGGCGCGAGGTCGTCCTTTAGCATCTGCCCATGGGGGAGGCGGCTCGGTGCGCGTGGCTGCGGCACGACGAACGCCTTCGTTTCGCGATCGTGACTTATCCATACGGTACAATCGTGACCGCGGCATTCAGGATGATGGTTTGGATGCTGCGGCGATGATGACAGCGCGCGTATGGAGATGTGGCAACCGTGACTCCCAATGGGCCGATGACCTCGCCAACAACGCTGCTCGACATCTTCGAGCGCCAGGCGCAGCGTGCGGGCCACCAGCCTGCGATTCTCGCGCCAGAGCGCGAACCGCTTTCATATGAGGCGCTGTACGCGCAGGTCACGCGTACCGTGGGCTTCTTGCGCCGGCTGGGTCTGAGCTCGAAGGACCGCGTCGCCCTCGTTCTGGAGAATGGCCCGGAAGCGGCGGTCGCGTTCTGTGGCGTGGCGGCTGGACTTGGCGCGGCGCCCCTCAACCCCAACTACCAGGCCGAAGAGTTCGATTTCTACCTGGGGGACCTGGAGGCACAAGCCGTCATTCTGCCTCTGGGAGTTCCGTCACCGGCGCGACAGGTGTCCGTGGCACGAGGCATTCCGGTGATCGATTTAGAGCCACTTCTGGCTGATGCAGCGGGCAGCTTTCACCTCCATGGGCCGCACTCCACAAAACCTGCGATCGAGGGCAGCCCCACGCCGGAGGATGTTGCCCTTCTGCTGCACACCTCGGGTACGACGTCGCGCCCAAAGCTGGTGCCCCTGACGCATGCTAACCTGAGCACCTCGGCCGCGAGCGTTGCGGCGGCCCTGGCACTCTCACCCGCCGACCGCTGCCTCAATGTGATGCCGCTCTTTCACATTCACGGCCTGGTCGCTGCGCTGCTGGCTTCGCTGACGGCCGGGGGCAGCGTTGTGTGCACGCCGGGTTTTTATGCCCCCTTGTTTTTTGACTGGATGGCCGCGTACACCCCCACGTGGTATACCGCGGTGCCGACGATGCACCAATCGGTTCTGGCTCGGGCGCGTGCCAAGCCCGAGGGGCTTGAGCGCGGTCGTTTGCGAATGGTGCGCTCGTCATCCGCCTCGCTCCCGCCCAGTGTCATGGCCGAGTTGGAGCATCTTCTCGGAGTCCCGGTGATCGAGGCCTACGGCATGACCGAAGCTGCGCATCAGATCGCCTCGAATCCCCTGCCCCCGGGCGAGCGCAAGCCGGGTTCGGTCGGCCTGCCGGCTGGGCCGCGGGTCGCCGTGATGGATGACTCCGGCCGGCTCCTGCCAAACGGTGAGCGAGGGGAGATTGTGCTGCGTGGGGCTAATATCACTGCTGGCTACGCCCACGCTGAAGGGGCCAACGCGCGTGCTTTCACGGATGGCTGGTTCCGAACTGGCGACCAGGGCCACATGGATTCCGAAGGATACCTGTTCATCACCGGACGCCTGAAAGAACAAATCAATCGCGGCGGGCAGAAGATCTCTCCACACGAGGTGGACGAGGTCTTGTTGGCGCACCCGGGCATCGCGCAGGCAGTGACCTTTGCCATCGCGCATCCAACGCTTGGAGAGGAGGTCGGGGCCGCGATTGTGCTGGCGGAAGGGTCCACACTCGACCCAGCCCAAGTCCGCGAATTTGCCTCTGTTCGTTTGGCCTTCTACAAGGTGCCCAGCCGTGTGGTCATTCTCGATGAGATCCCCAAGGGGCCCACGGGGAAGGTGCAGCGGATCGGCCTTGCCGCAAAGCTCGGTCTCACGGCGAGCGTGCAACGCGCGCCGACCGGCGAGCAGGAACGGGTCTTGCCGCGTACACCGCTCGAGGCGCACATCGCGCAAGTGTGGCGCGAGGCCCTGCGCGTCGAGCCGATCGGCGTGGAAGACAACTTCCTGGCTCTGGGGGGCGACTCAATCCTAGCGGCCCAGGTCGTCGGCCGATTGCGGAAGGCGCTGGGCGTGGACTTGCGCCTGGTGCATTTCCTTGAGACGCCAACCGTGACGGCCATGGCTCTCAAGATCGTCCAGTTGCAGGCGGAGCGACTGCCGGCAAGCGAACTCGAGCGGCTGCTCGAGGACATCGAAGAGGAGAGCCAGAACGATTCCTGCGGCGCGACGGCCGGGGGCGAGTAAGAGCTTCGCTTGCGCATCTCCTGGCAGACCGATTCATAACATGACCGACAATAAGGCCTTCGCCGATCGCATCGCCCGACTTTCGCCAGAGCAGAGAGCCGTGCTCGAGCAGCGGCTGGCCCAGAGGGGCGCGCCGGCCAGTTCTGAGACCATCCCTGCTCGTCCGCCCGAGCGCTCTGCACCCCTCTCCTATTCGCAAGAACGTCTGTGGTTCCTTTCGCAGTTGGAGCCTGAGAACTACGCCTTCAACAGGCCATTTGCATTTCGTTTGCGTGGGCCGCTGGATCTTGGCGCATTGCGGAGAGCGATCAACTCAATCATCGAACGGCACGAGATCCTGCGCACGGTTTATCCTAGCGAAGTTGGGCAGCCTCGCCAGGTGGTTCTTCCTGCGCAGGAACTCCCGATGCCGGCGAGAGAGGTGGGCAGGTCTGCAACCCGCTCGCCCGAGGACGAGTTGCAGGATTTCCTTCAGGCGGAGAGCCACAGACAATTCGACCTCGCACGGGGTCCCATCCTTCACACCAGCCTGTTCCGCCTTGCCGCGGACGACCATGTGTTGTTCGTCAATGTGCATCACATCGCTTTCGATGGCTGGTCGGCATCGGTGTGGCTTAGCGAGATGTCCCGGCTGTACCAGGCGTTCGCCGCAGGCGAACCCGGCGTGCTCGAGGATCTGCCCGTGCAGTATGCAGACTACGCCGCGTGGGCGCGGGAACGTTTCGGCGAACAGACTCTCGAACCGCAGCTGGCGTATTGGAGGCAGAACCTGCGCGCACCGCTGGCCCGCCTCGATCTGCCGTTTGACCATGCGCGCCAATCCGCACAAACCCATCGGGGCGCGCACCGTGATCTCCTGCTTTCGGCCGAGCTGACCACGAGAGTTGCAGGCGAATGCCGGCGGAGAAAGATCACCCCATTCGTGCTGCTTCTGGGGGCCTACTGCGCTCTGCTGCACCGTTACACCGGGCAGACGGACATCGTCATCGGAAGCCCGACGGCCAATCGCGATCGGCCGGAGACCGAACGCCTCATCGGCTTCTTCGTCAACACCCTGGTGTTGAGAACTCATGTCGACGGGGTCCAATCCTTCGAGGATCTGCTTGCCACGCTACGCACAACCGTCCTTGGAGCTCAGGCCAACGCGGATGTGCCCTTCGAGGTGCTCGTTGCCGACTTGCAGCCTCAGCGCGACCTGCGTTTTCCTCCGCTCTTCCAGGTGCTCTTCAACTACGAGAATCTCGGGGCGGCAGAGGTCGCGCGAACCGTGGATCTCACGATCCGCGAGCACGACTTTCAAAGTGGGATCGCGCAGTTCGACCTGGGCGTGGAGATCACGCCCGCCGCTGGGGGACTGCGCTGCCGGTTCGACTACAACACGGACCTGTTTGACGACAACACCATCGCGCGCATGATGGGGCACTATGCAACGCTGCTGGCCGCGGCCCTTGATAGGCCGGGCGAGTCAATTGCCGCCCTAGATCTCATCGCGCCCGAGGAAATGCAACTCTTGCTCGAGCACTGGACACAGACGGGCGCTCCGTATTCGGAGCAGGAGACGGTGATCGACCTGTTCGAGGCATGCGCAGCCAAGCACCCTCGGCGAACAGCGCTACTGCAAGGGGATACTGCCATTTCCTATTCGGAGCTCAATGAACGGGCCAATCGATTGGCTCACCTCCTGCAGTCGCTGGGGTTAACCGCGGATCAGAGGGTCGCGGTGTACTTGGAGCGATCAATCGAGTCGGTCGAGGCGATGTTGGCTGTGCTCAAGGCGGGCGGCGTCTTGCTTCTGCTCGACCCCGCTTATCCTGCCGAGGTCATTCGCCACGCAGTGGAGGACGCGCGGGCGGGCATGTTAGTGACCCGAGCTGCACTGCTGGAGAGGCTGGAGGAGTTTGGGGGCGTGACGGTTTGCCTTGATGAACTGGGAGGCCGCCTTGAGACGAGGGAGAAGCGCAATCCGGGTGTGCGCCGGCCCTTGGAGTCACTGGCATACATCATCTATACCTCCGGAACGACGGGCTGGCCGAAAGGCATTGCCATCCCTCACCGGCAACTGGCGATCGGCATGGCGTGGCTCGGGCAGGCCCACCCCTTCAACGAAGAGGATGTTGGCTGCCATCGTGCGCCGTTGGGTTTCCAGGATGCGCTGTGGGAGGTTTTCGCGGCGCTGACGCAAGGCGGGCCGCTGGTTGTTGTCGCCGAGGCGGAGGCCGGGGAGCCACGCCGGTTGGTGGAGGTCCTTGCCCGGCACCGGGTCACGCGGCTGATCGCTGTGCCGGCGCTCATACGGGCACTCCTCGATCTGGTGCCGGACCTTGCGGCTCGCGTGCCACACTTAACGTTCTGGATAGCGACAGGTGAGACCCTTTCGGGCGACCTGTATCGCCGGTTCATACAGCGCATGCCTCACACGCGGCTCTACAACTTCTACGGCACGGCGGAAGCCGGCGACGTCGCCTGGTACACCCCCGACCCGCACTACGACCACATGCTGCGCTGTCCCATCGGGCGTCCGATTTCGAATGTGCGGACCTACATCTTGGATGAGACTCGGCGGCCGGTGCCCATCGGCATCCTGGGCGAGTTGTACGTGGCATCCTCCGGCCTCGCGCACGGATACCTCAATAACCCGGACCTGACCGCCGAACGGTTCCTGCGCTGCCCCTTTGGGCAGCAACCCGACGCGCGTATGTATCGAACGGGGGATCTGGCCCGGTTCCTCCCCACCGGTGACATCGATCTCGTCGGGCGCGTCGACCAGCAAGTCAAGCTGAACGGCATGCGCATCGAACCTGAGCAGGTGGAGGCAGTCCTGGAAGAGCACCCGATGGTCGAAGGGGCCTGGGTGGATGTCCGCGCCGACCCCTCGGGCGATCGGCGGCTGGTGGCCTATGTGGTGGGCCGCGCCGGCCCCGAATCCTTGCTGGCGTTCATCCGCCCGCGGCTACCGCGCTACATGGTGCCGCAGCTCTTTGTCCACCTCGACTCGCTGCCTCGAACCCCGACCGGCAAGGTGGACAGACATGCGCTGCCGGATCCCGATTGGGCATTGCGCACCGCGACGCGTCGCGCGGTGCAGCCGCGCAATGAAGTTGAGAGGCGCCTGGCCGCGATCTGGTCCGAACTCCTGGGTGTGGCCGAAGTCGGTGTCGAGGATGATTTCTTCGAGATCGGCGGCCACTCGCTGTTGGCCGCGCGATTGATGGCTCGCGTCGAACGCGAGTTCGGCACGTCGCTCCCGCTGGCGCTTCTCTTTGAGCACTCCACCATCGCGGGCATAGCCGATGCGTTGAGAGCCAAGGAGGAACCACCCGGGTGGAACCCTTTGGTGCCAATCCAGGCGGGAGGCGAGCATGCCCCGCTGTTCGTCGTGCACGGCATGCTCGGCAATGTCCTCCACCTGCGCCATCTGGCGCAGGCGCTGGGACCCGACCAGCCGTTCTACGGGCTGCAAGCCAGAGGGCTCGATGGTCTGGAAACGCCGCAAGACCGGGTAGAGGACATGGCCTCCGACTACCTGCGCGCCATTCGCCGCGTGCAACCGCATGGGCCGTATTTCCTGGGAGGGTACTCGTTCGGCGGGCTTGTGGCTTTCGAGATGTCGCGCCAGTTGACCGCGCAAGGGGAGCAGGTTGCCGCCCTGGTGCTGTTCGACACAAAGCTGGTCCGGCCGCCTCAACCGGCCGCCGCGCGTCGCAGCCTGGTTATTGCACTCAGGCGTGAGATTCGTGCGTTGCCACGGACTCTGGAATACATACGCGGGTTGCCCCTGCGCCAGCGCCTCTCGTTCCTGCGTCGCAAGGTGGAGGTTTTCAGCGGAACGAAGCTGGGTGTTCGCCTCTCGCATCACCGCTTGCCCCGCTTGCCCCGCAACCTGCCGCCATCCTCACTGCCCGTGCTGCAAGCCTGCCGGAGAGCCATGCGCCATTACACGCCCCGAGCGTATCCGGGGTCAGCAATCCTTGTTCTTCCAGATCTGCAGCCGGACTATTCCGTTCGCACGGATGAGCGGAAGGTGGCGGATTGGAGTGCGCTCGTGGCTGGCGGGCTGGATGTCGTGCGCGTTGGCGGGAGCAAAGGAACCATGATTGCTCCGCCCAAGGTGACGGCCCTGGCGCGACAGCTCGCTGAGCGGCTTGAGCGCGCGCGCGTGACGTTCTCCGGCACGTAAGCCCGCCTCGCGCCAGGTAGTCCGCGGATACTGACCTCTCACGCCGTTGTGCGCACCTGGCGATGAGCGAGTCCGAGCACCGTGCGCGGCTTCTGCCCACTCAAACCATCACTCGCTCAAGCGGCATCGAAAGCGGCTGGCGAGAATTGGTGCAGCCGTAGCGGGCGGGATTCTCCACGAAGGACGAGCGCCGCGACAAAGCCTTCGTGCGGCGCTAGGAGGTGCACCGGCATCGGACCGGAGCCCGAGTCCGTGCTGAGCGCGAACCACGTGGATGGATCATCAGGCAGTCGCGGCAGGATCGTGGTGTGCGTAAGGTCGAGCCACAGGCCCGATCCGGTCGCTTTGGCGTACGCCTCCTTGCAGGCCCATAGAATGTGGAAGGCAACCGGGCGGTCTTCCGGTACCAGGATCTCCAGGAGAGATATCTCCTTCTGGGAAAGCAGGCGGGGTGCGGCCTCTTCCATTTCGGGCATAGGGCGCATTCTTTCCACATCGACGCCTAGCTCGATACCTGCAACAGCGAACAATGCGAGATTGCTCGAATGAGCCATGCTGAAATGCAGAGGGGATGATGAGTGAGGCTGGGCGAGGCGCGGCTTGCCGTGCTTCCCGGTCACGAAGACAAGGCAGGCCGGCGAGACCTGAAGGTATCTCGCAAGGATGTGACGCAGGGCGGCGTGCGCCGAGATGAAGCGGGCCTGGTTCAGAGCATCACGCAGCGCATCGGCGCGCTGCAGCTCAGCCTGGGAGAGCACAGCCCGCAGGCGCAGCGCGGCGGTCTCTGCGGCATCCAGGTCGACTCGCCACACGTCAACCGTTCCGACATCGAGGTGCAGCACGCCGGCTGTCGCTCGCCACTCGTCATGCAGGAGGGGGGGCAATCGCGGGATCATATCGGTCGCGATCCAAATTGACTCTGCGGTGGGCCACACATGGGCAATACCGACGCTTCGGTGAGGGTGAGCATACCGATATATCCCCCAAAGGCACGCCAAGCGTAGCATAGCTTGCTCGGGGTGCAAAGCGGGGAAGCCATGATCGGCCGCCCATGCGCCATGCGCGCGCACGGGGGCAATGGACGATCTGCGGCCGATCGTATCTTTGTCAGAGCGGATGACGGGATTGCTTGGCCCGTGCAGCATGCGGGCGAACCCGCGACCATAAACAAGGGCGGCCTCTGGATTGGAGACCGCCGGTCATATGCTGGGTGATCAGAGCGGGTGACGGGATTTCCCGGCCCACGGCCTGGGCGGGCGAACCCGCGAATACTTGCTTGGGAATAGGGCGACTCTCAGATCACCCGCACGCCTTGCTTTTCCCTGATTCTCTGCGATGACGCCGTGGCTGATTCGACGAATAGAGCGTCTCAATTCCACTCGGTTCGGACGTCATGCATGCGCTTGCTGGCCCGATTCTCCCCGTGTCACGATGTCTACTGATTGACCGCTGTTTGCGGCACTCGCCAATGCCCGTTGGCAACTTGGAGGACAGGAAGAGAAGTCTTCGGCCAAGCGCACTTGCTCATGTTACCTCATCGTAAGCGGCAAGGGAAGGGGATGCGAATACTATGGGACGCGGAACGTGCCAAGATAGTGAAGATGGGCTATTTCTATCCGGAGCATCGAGTCGCGAAGTTGTCGGCGCCAATCGTGGTGCAGTCTACCTCCTATGACTCCTCACAAGTCAAGAACGCCTCAATCCGGTACTCTCCGTCCAGCATGGGGCTGTCCCAAGAGGAGCAGCCCCAAGAAGCGGTGCCAGGACTCGCCCGCCCAGGTTGGGGGTTAGGCCTCGAACCTGGGACCTCCCGGCTATGAGACTCGCTCCTGATGTGGGGGCCTCCGAGACAACTTGCTTTTGCCACATTCGGGAGCGTCTGTGAGATTGTTGCCGGGGATGAAGTCGGGCGGATGAGGTCTTCGGCCAGGACAGCGATATTGGGCCCGTTCCTGATGGCAGAGCTCAGGCCTTCCGGTCAATCGAGTGCGGCCTCCTCGAGAGTCGACTCGACGAATCGATGGCTCATATGAGGCCTTCGCTTCTCGCACGCCACTCAGTCCAGACCCTGTCGTAATCCGGAGCGGGCGTGAGCATGGGGATGAGCTGGCTGGTCCACGATTCGCGGATCCACTCTCGCAAGTGCTCGGAGCGCAGAAGACTGGGGTCGGCCGGGACACCCCGTACCTGGCATTTCCTCTCGAACAGATCCCGCAGTTGTCGCTGGGCGTAGGTCTCGCCCTTGTAACAGGTCATGTACCAGAGATCATAGAGGTGGCGAGCGCGAGGCCACCTTTCTTGCTGCTGGATCAGAGCACGCATCTTCTCGGCGACGATTTCGATCTTGGAGTAGGCCGAGACCGCAAACGGCTGGATGCCGGGCCAGGAGGGGGTGACTGTGTGCCGCTCGGAGCGCGTGAGCAGCGGCTCATCGAACGTGAGGTGGATCTTGACCGCCGGCAGTCCATGCGTGCGGGCCCCGCCACGGGAGTATTCAATCGGGACCTCAACCTGAGCATCGTCACCTGCAGCGAGCGAATCCTTGCATCTTAGCGCAATGCCGGTTTCTTCGGTGATGGATGCAGTTGTTCGGGCGAGGAGAGCGAGCGATTTCTCCAGATCCTGTCCGAGGCAGGTGAAATCAATATCCTCCGAGAACCGATATCGTTGATAGTAGCAGTGACGGAGGCATGTCCCGCCCTTCAATACCCATGGGGCTTCGGTTCCGAAGGTCCGCGCGAGGGAAGAGAGTACCAAGAGGATGATGAAGTCTTTCTCGGCCTGGTCGAAGCGTAGCCCTTCCCGCTCCGCCCAACGATGGAGTTCGGGCGTGGTGATCATGGATGGACCCGCGCGTTGACTAGGAGTCCCCAGCGGCGGCTGAGAGTCCCATCCGGTGGAAGCGTCGGGTCAAGCCGTGGATACCCGGCGGAGAGCAGCGTCGAGAGCCGCAGCTTCTCGGGCTCACCCACTTCAAGCGCTTCCTGCAGGTATCCCAGACGCTTCACGACGGCGGAAGTTCCGAACTTCGCCGCGTAATGGTGCAGTCTCTTCTCGTCCAGGTTCGACCACGAGGTGGATAGAGCGCGAGCGACGGTCCCGACTCCACCGACGTACTGTGGCAATGCAAGCCCGTCAATGATGGTCTTTTCCGGGTCGGTGACCATGAACGAGCGTTCGCTAATCCACTCCTTGCGGACGCCGAAGAAACGAGCAGGCCGGAGGCAGATGATCCTGAACGGAACACCTAGCGCGACCCGGACCAGCCGTGCTACCTTGTGATTGGTGGCGACGAATACTTGGTGCGGGACCTGCTCGGTGAAACCGTGGAAGTTCATCGCCGAGAAGAAGGCAATGGCTGCGGGTTTGACAAGTTCCATAGCCACGAGGAACTCGTGAACCTGGGGTGTGCGCGAGGTCCCGGAGGAGAGAGGAACTACAGCAAAGAGACCGGGCTTGATTCGCCCGATCCAGCCCTTACGCACAAGTCGGTCCATGAAGGCCCGCGCGTGTTTCGCATGGGCGGGGCCAAGGATCCGGGTGGCCTCCTTGAGCGTGAAGACGCCAAGAGGTCCTGCCTGGGCCAGGAATTCAGACTCCAGGCGGCCGAGAGGCTCAGCCGTTCGACTTTGGGTATCGTTTGTCATATCTAGAGCCTACAATTGATGGATAAAGTATAACATCATAGGTTCGCTAGCCGCAAACCCCTGTAGTGGCCGAAAACCCCATCTGAACATGTCAGCGGTGGAAGAATCGGTCGAGGGGTGACGGGTACGAACCCGGTGAACAATGGTTGGGGGTATTGACGCGTGTATGCGTCAAACAAACCGGTCGACAAAGGAAGGCATGCAGAAGAGGGCCTCGACGGACAAATGAATCCCCTCAGTGGAGGATAGTGCAGGTCCGATCGAGGTCTACTGTCGGGCGGATGGGTCTTCCGGCCAAGACAGCAGGAATTCCTTGGCCTCAGAGGCGCTCCACGTGGACGAGATCCTTTACGGCGTCGAAATCCGGGTCCCCAGTGAGGATG
>Ga0315288_10001040_pt1 | contig 35414 bp, 26 predicted proteins | sample YL17G11_20_MG_FD_203454 | JGI IMG/M metagenome (GOLD analysis project Ga0315288, IMG submission 203454) | Sediment microbial communities from Yellowstone Lake, YNP, Wyoming, USA - YL17G11_20 | ecosystem: Environmental > Aquatic > Freshwater > Lake > Sediment | place: USA: Wyoming | collected...
ACAAGGTTGGGATTCTGCTTTCCCCGGGTCGCGATTTTAGGCAAACGTTGCATCACGCCACTTAAGTTCACTTCTTCGTCCCCCCTATCGAGGAGCTGTGGAGGCCGAGACCTGCAAGAAAGAACTGGTGATTGAGATTCCCGTGGACGTGCTGCGGAAGGAATCGGAGAACGTCACGGCGCAGTATCAGCGGACAGCGCGGATTCCCGGCTTCCGCCGAGGCCACGCGCCCGCGACGCTCGTTCGCCAACACTTTCGCGACGCCATTCGCAAGCAGGTGGTGCAATCACTCCTCCCCAAGTTCTTTGAGCGTGCCGTCAAGGAGCAGAAGCTGGCGGTGGTGGGCGAGCCGCGCTTTGAGGATCTCAAGTTCGACGACGAGCAGCCTCTCACCTGCAAGGCGATGTTCGAGGTTCTGCCCGAGTTTGAGCTGGGAGACTACAAGAACTTGGAGGCGGAGGAAGACCCCGGCACGGTGACAGAGGCCGATGTCGATCAAGCCCTGGAAGAGTTGCGCCAAGGGGCAGCCACTTACGAGGTGGTCGAGGATCGCCCCGCCGATGACGACGACTACGTGCTGGTTAGTTACCAGGGTCGCGACGTTAAGGAGCCCGGGGCCCCGCCCCTCGAGGCCCGCGACGCCGTCGTTCACCTGGGTGGAAAAGGAACCGTCGCCGCCTTCAGTGCCAATCTGCGCGGTGCAAAATCGGGCGAGGTGCGCGAGTTTGACGTTCCCTACCCCGACGATTACCCCCAAAAGTCTCTGGCGGGCAAAACGTTCCGTTACCGCGTGGAGGTTCAAAGCATCAAAAAGAAGGTGGTGCCCGCCGTGGACGACGAACTGGCCAAGTCGGTCAGTGAGTCCGAAACGCTTGCCGACTTGCGGGTTAAGCTGCGCGCGGAGCTGGAGACACGCCGGAGACACCAGGTAGAAAAGGTCACGATGAGCAAGCTGCTCGAGCAGCTAGTGAACCGTGGCCAGTTCCCGGTGCCGCAGGCGCTGGTGGAGGCTCAGCTTGACCACAAGATTGAGAACATCGTGACGCGGCTCGTGGCCCAACGTATTGACCCCCGCAGCACGGAGATTGACTGGCGCAAGCTGCGCGAGGAATCGCGGCCGGAGGCGGAGAAGGAAGTGCGCGGTTCGCTGATCCTGGAGAGGGTCGCCGAGGCGGAAGGGATTGAGGTCACCGAGGAGGAAGTGGACGAATTGGTCCGAGCCACGGCGGAGGAGCGGCATGAGCCGCCGGCGGCGCTGAAAACGCGCTTGACACGGGAGGGGACGTTGGATAGAATTAGGGATTCTCGCCGCAGCCAGAAAGCGCTTGAGTTCATCTACCGCAACGCAAAAATCATTCGGAAAAGTGAAGGAACATCCAGCGCGGGTTGAAGGTCGAGACCCGAAACAAACCATGAGCAAGAATGAACCGAGCATGACACTGATCCCCATGGTGGTGGAACAGACCAACCGGGGGGAACGCGCGTACGATATCTATTCCCGCCTCTTGCGGGATAACATCATCTTCATCGGCACGGCGATCGACGACAACGTCGCCAACGTGGTGACGGCCCAGCTCCTCTTCCTGGCGGCGGAGGACCCCGGGAAGGACGTGTCGTTGTATGTCAATTCGCCCGGGGGCATCGTGACCGCCGGCATGGCCATCTACGACACCATGCAGTTCATCAAGCCCGACGTGACCACCATCTGCATCGGCCAAGCGGCCAGTGTGGCGGCCCTGCTCCTGGCCGCCGGGACGCCCGGCAAGCGCTTTGCCTTGCCCAACTCCCGCGTGCTGATTCACCAGCCCACCATGGGCGGCCTGTCGGGCCAAGCGACAGACATCGATATCCACGCTCGCGAAATCCTGCGCATCCGGGCCAGCCTGAACGAAATCATGGCCAAACACACCGGCCAGCCTGTGGAAAAGATTGAACACGACGTCGAACGCGACTTCTGGATGAGTGCCCCGCAGGCGCGGGAATACGGCATCATCGACGAGATCATTTACAAGCACAAGTAAACCCGGGAGAGGCTTTGAAACGCGCCGGTAGTGACGAACAACTGCGCTGCTCCTTCTGCCACAAGACCCAGGATGCGGTCAAGGAACTGATCTCGTCGCCGGGCGACCAGCCGCACACGTACATTTGCGACGAATGCGTGGCCGCTTGCAACGTGACTCTGGAAAAGGGCCGGGACCAGCCGCTCGTGTCCCCACAGTTCAGCCTGCCCAAGCCGGTCGAGGTGAGGACATTCCTCGACCAGTACGTCATCGGACAGGAGAAGACCAAGAAGAAGCTGGGCGTCGCTGTTTATAACCACTACAAGCGCCTTATGTTCGCTCGTGCCCGCAGCGACGTGGAGCTGACCAAGTCCAATATTCTGCTGATGGGCCCGACGGGCACAGGCAAGACGCTGCTGGCGCAGACCCTGGCTCGGCTGCTCGAAGTCCCTTTCGCCATCACGGACGCCACCACGCTGACCGAGGCGGGTTATGTCGGCGAGGACGTCGAAAACGTCATCTTGCGGTTGTTGCAGAATGCCGGTGGCGACGTCCAGCGCGCCCAGCAAGGCATCATTTACATCGACGAGATCGACAAGATCGCCAAGAAGGACGAGAACCCCTCCATCACCCGTGATGTGTCTGGCGAGGGAGTGCAGCAGGCCCTGCTGAAGATCCTGGAAGGGACGGTGGCCAACATTCCGCCGCAGGGTGGACGGAAACACCCCCACCAGGAATTCACCGCCGTCGATACGACCAACATCCTGTTCATCTGCGGTGGAGCCTTTGTGGGGCTGGAAAAGATTATCGAGCAGCGGGCTGGCAAGAGGAAAACTATGGGTTTTCGCGCCGAGACGCCCACTACCCCGGCAGCAGGGAATCGAAGAGATATCGAAATCTTAGAGCAGATTCAGCCGATAGATCTTATACGGTATGGCTTGATTCCGGAGTTCGTGGGGCGGCTGCCGGTGGTGAGTGTGCTGAGCGATCTCGATGCGCCGGCGTTGGTTCAGATTCTCACGGAGCCCAGGAACGCGCTGGTGCGCCAGTACCAAAAGCTGTTTGAATTTGAAAACGTCAAGCTGCGGTTCAGCGAGGGGGCGCTCGCGGCCATTGCGGCCCAAGCGATCGAACGGAAACTGGGGGCGCGAGGCCTGCGGATGATCCTCGAGGATCTAATGCTCGACCTGATGTATCACCTGCCCAGCCAACGCAAGCTCCGCGAATTTGTGGTCACCGAGGAGATGGTCAGGAACCACGAGATCACCTTCAACTCTACGCTGCTCGAGAGGGCCGGCTGATGAATTCGAGTATGTTCTCAGGCCGCGAAAAAGCTGACACCCGGACGTTGCCCATGATGCCGATCCGGGACGTGGTCATCTTCCCGTACATGATGACCCCCTTTGTGGTGGGGCGCGAAAGCTCCATTCGGGCGCTGGAAGAGGCGCTGGCGGGCGACAAGAGGATTTTTCTGGCCACCCAGCACGACGCTTCCGTGGATGGGCCCAAGCCCAACGAGATCTACCAGGTGGGAACGATCTCCAACATTGTCCAGAGCCTGAAACTTCCCGACGGGAATATCAAGGTTCTGGTGGAAGGGCTCGAGCGCGGCAAGATTTTGAAATTATCATCCGAGGAGGGCTACTTCCGGGCCACGGTGAAGACGGTGACCTACCGGACCGTAACCACACCCAGTCTGGAACAGCTCGTGCAACGGGTCACCTCGCTCTTCGAGCAGTACGTGAAGCTGTCCCAGAGCCTGAACTATGAAACCATGATCGCTGCCGTCAAGGTGGACGAGGTCGGCAAGTTCACCGATGCGGTGGCCGCCAACCTGAGCGTCAGTATCGAGGAGAAGCAGGAGCTTCTGGAGATTTTCGAGCCGGTAGACCGGCTCACGCGCCTGGCGGACATCCTCGATGTGGAGATCGAGAAGCTGAACGTCGACCGAACCATCCAGGGCCGGGTCAAGCGGCAGATGGAACGGGCCCAGCGCGAGTACTACCTGAACGAGAAGATTCGCGCTATCCAGAAAGAGCTCGGCCGCAATGAAAAGAGTGAAACCGACGAATTGAAGAAAAAGATCGAGACCTCCGGGATGAGCAAGGACGCCCTGGACAAGGCCAATGCCGAGCTCAAGCGCTTGGAAATGATGCCCCCCATGTCCGCGGAGTCCACGGTATCGCGCAACTACCTCGACTGGCTCCTCGCGATGCCCTGGAAAAAGAAATCGAAGGAAATCCGCGATATCCGGCGGGCCGAAACGATCCTCGAAGAAGACCACTATGGCCTGGAGAAGATCAAGGAGCGGATTCTGGAGTTCCTGGCCGTCCGACAATTGGTGAAGAACCCGAAGGGGTCCATCCTCTGCTTCATCGGTCCGCCAGGAGTGGGAAAAACCTCGCTGGGCCGGTCGATCGCCCGGGCTACGGGCCGCAAGTTCGTGCGGCTTTCCTTGGGCGGCGTGCGCGACGAGGCGGAGATCCGCGGTCACCGGCGCACTTACATCGGCGCGTTGCCCGGCCAGATCATCCAGATGATGAAAAAGGCCGCAACGGTCAATCCCGTCTTCCTGCTCGATGAAGTGGACAAGATGAGCATGGATTTCCGGGGCGACCCTTCCGCCGCCCTGCTCGAGGTGCTCGACCCCGAGCAGAACCACATGTTCATGGACCATTACCTGGACGTGGAATACGACCTCTCCAAGGTGTTTTTCATCACCACCGCCAACGTGGTCCACACTATCCCGCAGCCCCTCCAGGACCGCATGGAGATCCTGCGCTTGTCGGGATACACCGAGCCGGAAAAGCTGGAAATCGCCAAGCGCTTTCTGGTGCGCAAGCAGCGCGAGGCGACCGGCTTGAAGCTGGAGAACCTGTCCTTCACCGACGAGGCCATTGTGGGCATCATCCGGGGCTACACGCGCGAAGCGGGCGTGCGCAACCTGGAGCGCGAGCTCGCCAACATCTGCCGCAAGGTAGCCCGCAAGGTAGTGAAGGAAGGCAGAGGGCTTCAACTTACAGTGGGGCCGGAGGAACTGCAAGAGTACCTCGGCGTGATCAAGTTCCGGGATACCAAGTCCGAGGAGAAGAACGAGGTGGGCCTGGCCACGGGGTTGGCCTGGACTGAGGTGGGCGGCCAGATCCTCAGCATCGAAGCCACCCTGATGCCCGGCAAGGGCAAGCTCTTGCTTACCGGCCAACTCGGCGACGTCATGCAGGAGTCCGGACAGGCGGCCTTAAGCTACGTGCGCTCGCGCGCGGCGCACTTGGGATTGAGCGCGGATTTCTACCGCCGGGTCGATATCCACATTCACATTCCGGAGGGCTCGATCCCCAAGGACGGCCCTTCAGCCGGAATCACGTTGGCTACCGCGGTGGTCAGCACCCTGACCAAGATTGCTGTGAGGCGGGACGTCGCCATGACCGGGGAGATCACCTTGCGCGGCAAGGTGCTGCCTATCGGCGGCGTCAAAGAAAAGCTGCTGGCGGCGCACCGCATGGGCAGCCAGACGGTAATCCTGCCCCGGGACAATGAGAAGGACATGGCGGAGATCCCGGCGAATATTCAGCAAGAGCTCACGATCCGTTTTGTCGAGACTATGGACGAGGTGCTGGATCTGGCGTTGGAGCGGAGAATTGAGGTGCAGGAGACTATCGAGGCTGAGCCGGTGCCGCCGCCGGTTCGGCAGGCCCCAACGCACGACGTGGACCGGGAGCCCTTGACTAATTAGCAGCCGGCGCAGAGTCTGGAAGGAGCCGGAAACCTATCCCCGAGAACGCGCATCGAAAGGAAGGGGCGGATAGACTCTCGGCTGCACAAGCGATACAGCTCATTAAGCCTGACAATTCAGGATTGAGAAACTCAAGGATTGCGCACAAGGATTTGACCACGCATTTCGCCGCGGGCTGTCCGTTTCGAACTGTTTCCCCTGCCCGCCGACTCGTTCCGCGCCAGGCAGCGACGAAACGCGGCTTCCGCCAGACCTGGATTCAATTGCACGGACCCACAGCTGGGTCCCAACTCTAAATAAGAATGAAGAGAGAGATTATGCCAGCTAGAAAACAGGAACAAGAAGAAGTGCCAGACGAAAAGGCCCTTGAGCTGAAGGAAGGCGAAGTTCTCGACATCGCCAAGCTGAAGGAGATGAATATCGCCACGCTGACCCAGGTGGCCAAGGACCTCAGCGTGGTGGGGGCCACAGGGATGCGCAAGCAGGAGTTGATCTTCAAGATCCTGCAGGCGCAGACCGAGAAGAACGGCCTCATCTTTTCCGAAGGCGTGCTGGAGTGCCTGCCGGATGGCTTCGGATTCCTGCGCGCGCCCGACTACAACTACCTGCCAGGCCCCGACGATATCTACGTCTCGCCTTCGCAGATCCGCAAGTTTGACCTGCGGACCGGCGACACCATCTCCGGGCAGATTCGTCCCCCCAAGGACGGCGAGCGCTATTTCGCGCTGATCAAGGTGGAGGCCATCAACTTCGAGCCGCCCGACGAGGCGCGCAACAAGATCTTCTTTGACAACCTCACCCCGCTCTATCCCCAGGAACGCATTCAGCTGGAGACCGTCAAGGACAATATCTCCGCGCGCGTCCTCGACTTGCTCACGCCCATCGGCAAGGGCCAGCGCGGGTTGATTGTTTCGCCTCCCCGCACCGGCAAGACCATGCTGCTCCAGTGCATCGCCAACTCCATCACCAGCAACCACCCGGAAATCACCCTCATCGTCCTGCTCATCGATGAGCGCCCGGAGGAAGTGACGGACATGCAGCGCACCGTGAAGGGGGAGGTCATCAGCTCGACTTTTGACGAGCCCGCCGCCCGCCACGTCCAAGTGGCGGAGATGGTCATCGAGAAGGCCAAACGCCTGGTAGAGCACAAGCGGGATGTGGTGATCCTGCTCGATTCGATCACGCGTCTGGCACGGGCTTACAACACCGTCGTTCCGCCCTCGGGGAAAGTGCTCTCGGGTGGTGTGGACTCCAACGCCCTGCAGCGCCCCAAGCGCTTCTTCGGCGCCGCGCGCAACATCGAGGAAGGCGGCAGCCTGACGATCATCGCTACGGCGCTGATCGACACCGGCAGCCGTATGGATGACGTGATCTTCGAGGAGTTCAAGGGCACCGGCAACATGGAAATCAACCTCGACCGCAAGCTGGTGGACCGGCGCGTCTTCCCGGCCATTGACCTCAATAAGTCCGGCACCCGCAAGGAAGAACTGCTGGTTCCCAAGGATGAGCTGAACCGCATCTGGGTCCTGCGTAAGGTGCTGAACCCGCTGTCCCCCGTGGAGAGCATGGAACTGATTATCGACAAGCTCTCGAAAACCGCCAGCAACTCGCAGTTCTTGATGTCCATGAGCAACGGTGGAAGGTGATTTCGGCCCTCAAGATTCGGGACTGGGGATCCGTAGACGACGAAGTATAAAGTGTGAAGGATAAAGGATGAAACCCGACATCCGTGACTTCACACTTTATCCTTTACACTTTACCCTTAAACCAGCCTTCTCTCTTGAGCCAATTTGAGGATTTGTTCGACTACTTGGTCAGCGGTGAGGCGTGTCGAGTCGATCTCAACGGCGTCCGGCGCCGGGATGAGCGGTGAAATCTTTCGCTCGGCGTCCAGCTGATCGCGGCGCCCGATGTCATAGGCCGTCTGTTCCAGCGTGCTCGCCCGGCCTTCTTCCTGGTCCTGCTGCAGGCGGCGATGCGCCCGTTCCTGCACTTCGGCCTTGAGGAAAATTTTGAGCGGGGCTTCCGGAAAGACCACAGTGCCGATATCGCGCCCTTCCATTACCACCCCGCGCCCCTGGACCAGGCTCCGCTGTAAGTTAATCAACTTCTTGCGAACTTCGGGCAGGCGCGAGACTTGTGCCGCAGCCAGGGTCACTTCCGGGGTGCGAATATCCTGCGTGACGTCCCGCCCGTCCAGCCACACAGCGCAACGGTCGCCATCCGTGGTGAAGCGGATTTCGGCGCCGGCAATCACCTCGACCACCGCGCTCTCGTCTTCGGGAGAAACGCCGGCTTCCAGCACCTTGAGCGCCGCGGCGCGGTAAGTGGCGCCGCTATCTACGTAGTTCAGCCCCAGGCGGGCTGCCAGTTTTTGCGCCACCGTGCTTTTCCCTGCCCCAGCCGGACCGTCAATGGCAATCACGAGAGGTTTCATCATCGAGGTGAAATTCACTCGGCCATCAGCTTCCAGCTACCAGGCATCAGCGATAAGATCAGTGTTTTCCACTGAAGGCTGAGAGCTGACGGCTGACAGCTAAGTCCTCTTGAACGCCTTCTCAATCTCCTTGAGCCCGTACCGGAGCACGATAGGCCGGCCGTGCGGGCAGCTCATGGGGCACTCGGTCTTGCCCAGTTCGCGCAGCAGCCACTCCATCTTCTTGCGCTCCAGAGGCATGTTCACTTTGATCGCCGCGTGGCACGCGACCGAGGTGGCAATTTTCAAGCGCAGATCATCGAGTGAGAGCCCGTGCGCTTCCCGGCCCACGCTCTCCAAGATCTCCAGCAGCAGCCGCTCGACCTCGTCGGCGCGTATCTCCGCCGGTGAGGTCTTGACGGCCACCGTCCTCTGGCCAAACGGCTCGACCTCAAATCCATTCGCGTCGAGTTCTTCGGCAATATCCTGGAATGCGGCCAGTTGTTGCGGCGTCAACCCCACGATGATAGGCAGCAGGAGCCGTTGCCCCTCGACTTTCTTCTCGCGGCGCTGGCGCAGGTGGCGCTCGAAAAGGACGCGTTCGTGCGCCACGTGCTGGTCTATGATCCAGAGTCCTTCGGCATTCGTCGCTACGATGAAACTGTCCTGGACCTGTCCGAGCGGGTGGAGATCCGCGGGAAACTCAGAAACGCCGCTTCCTGCCGGGGCCACTTCACCTTCGCGCTCGACCGTCGTCGGGGGGAAAGGCACCGATGGCTCATACACCGAGAGCGCAGCCCCTTCGAGCGGCAGAGTCCCGGTTTCCGGCGCAGGCCGAGGCGAAGATAGTTGGAAGTCGCGCGTCCCCCGCGGCGCGGCAGGAACGCTGCGCGGCACGTGGACTTCGGCACCCCGCAACAGCGGCGGCTCCTCGCTGATTCGCTCGGCAGCTTCAGCCTCATCCAGGTCGGGGGAGGGCGCGCGCGACGCCTTGGGCATAGGGAAAGCCGCCACCGGCCGCGCCGCCACCAATGCCTGGCGAATGGAGTCGCGCACCAAGTCGTGCAGAAACGCCGCGCGGCGAAAGCGTACTTCCGTCTTCGAAGGATGAACGTTTACGTCCACCTCCGCCGCCGGGAGCTCCAAGAAGACCAGCGCGACCGGGAAGACGCTCGCGGGAAGGATGTTCCGGTAAGCCTCCGTGATGGCGTGCAATATGAGGCGATCACGCACCAGCCGCCGGTTCACGAAAAAGTAGATCTGGTTGCGGTTTAACTTCTGCACTTCAGGGCGCGAGACAAAACCCGAAACACGAACGACGCCCGGCTCCTCGGGCTGTTCCCCTTCCTCGGCCGTTTCCGCTGCCAGCGCCGCCGACATGCGGCGCTCGACAGGGGAAATCTCCACTAGCTGCTCCAACAACTGATGGCCCATCACCTGGTAGACACGTTCCCGCGCGCTCGCCACCGGAGATACGTTCAGAATCTCATTTGTCAGCGATGTCAAACGGAAACTCTTCTGGAAATGGGCCAAGGCATAGTGGGTGACCAGGGTCGCGATGTGGCCGAGCTCCGTCGATTCGGACTTCAGGAATTTGCGTCGGGCGGGCGTGTTGAAGAACAGATCGCGAACCTCGACCCGCGTCCCCCGGGACCAGGCTATTTCTTTCACGTCGCGCAGCCTGCCGCCTGCAACCTCCACCCGCGTCCCGCTGCTCTCCGAAGCATGTCGGGTCTCCAGTTCCAGGCGGGAGACCGCGGCAATGGACGGTAGGGCCTCGCCGCGGAAGCCGAGCGTGGAAATTTGGAACAGGTCTTCGGCAGACCGGATCTTGCTGGTGGAGTGCCGCTCGAAGGCGAGCAGCGCGTCATCATGAGTCATGCCGCAGCCGTCATCCACCACGCGCACCAGGCGTTTGCCGCCCGCCTCGACCGCCACTTCGACGCGTTCGCCGCCGGCATCCACGGAGTTCTCCATCAACTCCTTGACGACGGAGGCCGGGCGCTCCACCACTTCGCCAGCGGCAATCTTGTTGGCGACAGCCTCGGGAAGGATGCGGATTACGGAAGCTTGAGCCATTGATTCATTTCTTCATTGAATCATTGAAATGCCATTCTGCCGCCACTCCCTGCAATGAATCAATGACTCAATGATTCAATCAATCAATTCTTGATGTTGATGCCCAGCTCGTCGAGTTGCTCAGGATCTACGGTGGCCGGCGCATCGCACATCAGGTCCACGGCACTCGCGGTCTTGGGGAAGGCGATGACTTCGCGAATGTTCGATTCCCCGGCCATCAGGGCGATGATGCGGTCGTAACCGAGCGCGATGCCGCCGTGCGGCGGCGTGCCGTATTCCAGCGCATCGAGGAAGAAGCCGAATCGCTCGCGGGCTTTCTCGGGCGTCAGGCCCAGCACACTGAACACCCGCTTCTGAATGTCTGGCCGGTGGATACGGATGCTGCCGCCACCGATCTCCGACCCGTTCAAGACCAAATCGTAAGCCCGCGCCTTCACTGCGGCGGGGTCGGATTCCAGCTTTTCGAGATCTTCCTCCCGCGGCGAGGTGAAGGGGTGGTGCATGGCGGCGAAGCGCTTTCCCTTCTCGTCGTACTCGAACATCGGGAAGTCGACGACCCAGAGAAAGTTCCATTCGCCTGGCTTGATGAGGTCGAGTTTCCGCGCCAGCTCCAGGCGCAATTCGCCCGAGGCAGCGTCCAGGCGCTGCTGAGCCCCTGGTGCGCCGCTCCCCGACTTCAACCCTAGCAACAGAACCAGATCTCCCGCGCCAGCCTCTGCCCCAGCCGCGAGCGTTCGGATTGCTTCTTCTCCCAGAATTTTCCCCAGCGGGGATTGGATCTCGGAGTCTCCAACCTTCGCGTAAGAAAACCAGTCCGCCGCGTTGGCGCGCGCCAAGTCCTGGAGTTTATCCAATTGGCTGCGCGCCGCCGTTGCCCAACCGGGCACACGCAGCACCTTGATGGGTTGCCGGACATGCAGCTTCTCACCCGCCTCCTCCGGCAGGTTCACTCGTTTCCACTCGAGTCCAAAGCCCAAGTGCGGCTTGTCCGAGCCATAGCGTTCCATCACTTCGTCGTAGCTCAGGCGGGGGAAAGGCCGCCGCACCTTGGCCTCAATCAACGCGAACAGCTTCTCCATCAACTGCTCGATGATGTCGAAAAGCACATCCCGCTGCGGAAAGGCCATCTCCACGTCCACCTGCGTGAACTCCGGCTGGCGGTCGGCGCGTAAGTCTTCGTCCCGGAAGCAGCGGACAATTTGAAAATAGCGGTCATAGCCGGCAATCATGAGGATTTGCTTGAAGAGCTGCGGTGACTGCGGCAGCGCGTAGAAATGGCCGTGGTGAATGCGGCTGGGCACCAGGTAGTCGCGCGCCCCCTCCGGCGTCGAGCGAGTCAGGAAGGGGGTCTCGACTTCGACAAACCCGTGCGCGGTCATGTGCTCGCGCACCGTGAGGCTTGCCCGATGGCGGAGCCGCAGGTGATGCTGCATCCGCCGCCGACGCAGGTCAAGATAACGATGCCGTAGCCTGGCCTCCTCGCTCGTTCGGATATCGTCTTCAATGGGGAAAGGCGGCGTCTTGGCCTCGTTCAGCAGCAAAAGCGTGCGCGCCATCACCTCGACTTCGCCGGTCGAGATCTGCGGGTTGACGGTATCCGACGGTCTCAACACAACCTCGCCTTCAACCCCGACGACGTACTCAGCGCGAATCTCCTCCGCCTTAGCGTGGACTTCCGCGCTCATCTCGCGATTGCAGACGACTTGGATCACCCCCGTGTGGTCGCGCAGGTCGAGGAAAATCAGATTGCCAAGGTCACGGCGGCGGGCTACCCAACCTGCCAGAAAAACTGTTCGCCCGGCATGCGACTTGCGGAGTTCACCGCAGTAGTGAGTCCTCTGCCGGTCACCGAGGAGGTCTAGTTTCAAATTCGTTCTCCGTTGCGAGGTCTTTCGCGTTGCGCGCCGCTATGAGTCGATCTGCCGGGCCGCGGCAGCGATCTACACTGACGGCTTGCCGAGCTTCTCTTGCAGGTACTGAGCGATGCGCGCCGGCTCCACCTCTTCTTGCTGGCCGGTGTTCATGTCTTTCACCTGGCAGCGTCCCGACGCGAGTTCGCCCTCACCGATAATAACCGCGAAACGCGCGCGCAGCTTGCTGGCGACACTTAACGATTTCTTCAACTTGATTGGCTCATAGCCAAGCTCCGCGCTTATACCCTGGCGACGCAGGTCTTGCGCCAGTTGCGCGGCGAGCGGGAGCGCCTGCTCACCCATCCAGGCAACGTAGGCGGCCAGCTGATCTTCGCCCTTCAATTGTGCCGCCTGCTCCACCGCCAGCATCAGCCGGTCTTGTCCGATGGCGACGCCAAACCCCGGCGTCGGAGGCCCGCCGAGCATCTCCGCGAGCCCATCGTATCGTCCACCTCCCAGCAAGGCGTTCTGGGCGCCCAGCACGCTGCTGGTTATCTCAAACGTCGTCCGCGTGTAATAGTCCAGTCCCCGCACCAAACGCGGCGTGATCTGGTAGGCAACGCCGCGCTGCTTCAGCTCTCCCGTGACACGGTCAAAGTGCTGCTGGCATTCCGGACACAGATGTTCCAGGATGTGAGGAAGTTTCTCGATGATCGGCTGATCCGCTTCCACCTTGCAGTCCAGCACCCGCAAGGGATTCGTCGCCGCACGGCGCTGGCAGTCGGCGCAAAGATCGGGCTTCGCGCGCTCCAGTGCCCGCCGTAAAGCCTTCACGTACTCCGCCCGGCACTTCGGACACCCCACCGAATTGAGGAGCAGCGCAAAATCCCGCACTCCTACGCGCTCCAGGAAAAGGACCAGCATTTCCAGGAATTCCGCGTCGATCGAGGGATGGTCAGAGCCCAGCACCTCGGCGCCGATCTGGTAGAACTGCCGGTAGCGCCCTTTCTGCGGCCGCTCGCGGCGAAACATGGGGCCCATGTAATAGAGCTTGTGGATGCCGCCTTCGTTGTACAGGCCGTGTTCGAGGTAGGCGCGCACGACCGACGCCGTCGCCTCCGGACGCAGCGTCAGCGACTCGTTATCCCGGTCCGTAAACGTGTACATCTCCTTCGTGACGATGTCCGTATCCGCACCCACACTACGCGCAAACAGGACCGTCGGCTCCAGCACCGGGGTGCGGATTTCACGGAAGTTGTAGGCCACAAAGACGCGGCGCGCCTCTTCCTCCACGCGCTGCCACAAGGCAGTCTCCGCCGGCAGCAGATCGCGGGTCCCTTTCACCGAGCGGATTGGTTCAGCTCTCCTGGACATGTGGCTTGGTTGCTCAACTGGAATCCCGCGGCTGCGCAGCGCTGCAATGCCGGAAAAAGCCCGCCGCCTCACTCAGTCAAATCACTCGCGAGTCTCTAAACCTTCTGAAGTTAACACACTCGCACCGGAAGCCGCAAGACGCGGCATGGCAGGGAACAGGGGATAGGGGACTGGTTAGAAGCAACACACAGCGGGCAGGCGAGGCTTCTCAGCCAGTGGCGGCTGGTTCACGTCGTATTCCACCGTCCGGCAGAAGGCTCTCCGACAGTCGAGTTTGCCCCGATAGACACGGCGCGGACTTCGCGAGCAAGCCCCTCCCAGCTACGGACAAGTCAGGGATGTGACCGAGAGTGCGCCGCTATTGTCAATCCCAATCCGGGCGCACGTGTTTCCGTCCGGACTCTTCACGATCACGCCCGACCCGGCCTGCGAAGCGTAAACATCGCCGCTGGCAACATGGAGCGGCGTGGCCGGAGTCGAAGTTCCGATGCCCACGTTCACGCTGGCGCTGGCGCCGTTGACACCATTAATGCTCCCGAGCACGAGGGCGTTGTCCTGTCCCACCGCGGCGTTGGCGCCGATAGCGGTGGCGTTGGTGAGCGCGGTTGACGTCCCAGGCCCACTGTGGGACCCAAGGAAGGTGTTATTGGAACCCGCCTTGTTGGCGTTCCCCGAAGTGATCGCGTTACCTGCGTCAAAGCCCACCGCTGTGTTATTGCTTGCCGTACATTCGGCGACACCCCAACAGTTGTAGTAGAGCGCCCCTAATCCGACCGCGGTGTTGCCTTCGCCCGTGGTGTTTGAATCGAGCGCATAGCTTCCGACCGCCGTGTTCTCGTTGGCCGTGTTGTTGTAAAGCGCTCTGAAGCCGCTGGCGACATTGTAGTTGCCGATGGTGTTTTTGTAGAGCGCCGACCAGCCGCTGGCGGTGTTGTTGTAGCCCGTGGTGTTAGAGTAGAGCGCCGACCAGCCGCTAGCGGCGTTGTTGTTGCCCTCGGTGTTGGAGTAGAGCGCCGACCAGCCGCTAGCGGCGTTGTTGTTGCCCTCGGTGTTGTTCCCGAGCGCATACGCGCCAATGCCGGTGTTGTCGTAGCCCGTGGTGGTGAAATTCCCCGCACCGCTCCCGACAAAGTTATTCCATTGACTGGCAGAGCAACAGGCATGGATGAATGGGGTGCCACCCAGATTGATTACGCCGGCGCTGGAGCCTGCCGTGGCGGGAAGACTCAGGTTCCCGCTGCTGATGGTCTGCGTGTTTGTGAAGGTGTTGGCCCCCAGGGTGGCGTAACTCCCCGCGGGTTGGAAGGCCGACGACAAGAGCCCGTTCAGCAACAGGGCGTTCGCGGCGTCGCCGCCCTTCGAGGCGCTGGCGGCATAATTGAAACTCACCTCGGACGACGCCACGCAGCCCGCGCAGCTCAGCTCGTTCGAGGTGACGCCCGTCAGCGCCGTGCCGTCACCGCTGAACGACGTGGCCGTCACGCCGCCGCTTGACTGGATGTTGCCAACCACGTCCAGTGTCGCGGCGGGCGCGGCAGTCCCGATGCCGACGTAGCCACTCTGATCGATGGTGAGTCGGTCCTGCCGCGTCGCGCTGCCATTGGGCGTGGTACTGAAGACAATCTTGTTCCCTTGGGCCGTCGGCGTTTGATTTTCCGTGGCATAAAATGATACGCGTGGACTGACCCCGGTAGGGAAACCCGAACCATTGTAGGCCCGCCCCAAAAGACCCCCGAGGACATCCCCGGCTTGGGCTGCGGCAGGCGAGCTTGCCGTCCCGCGGGCGCGGTAAAAGACGAAGGCAGGGGCCGTCCCGGCGGTATTTGAGAACCCTCGAAAAGCAAAAACCCCCGCTCCCGAGCCGCCGAAGGGATAGGCATCGAAGGTTAATTGTGGGGATGACGTGTTGAGGCCGACGTTGCCTGCCAGCGACTCGTACATCACCGAATTCCCCAGGTCGGTGGCATCGATGAATTTCGCGATGTAATTCGCCGTGCCGCTGGTGAGCGCGGCCGGGGCGCGCGGTTTAGTCAGGGCGTGGGGATCGGCTTCGGCCTCTTTGCTCTCCGACGGAGTCGCCACCGCCACGACGCCGCTCGGAGCAGTCGTTGAGGCCTGCTCGGCCAAAACGAACGCTGAGGCTGGCTTGCCCCCCAGCATGGCTGCGTCTCCCGCCTTCAGCGCATACGGCACACTCACCAGCAGCGTCCGCGGCTGCGGCTCCGCTCCCGCTACCGCCACCTCCAGCCAGCGTGCCTCCCCTGATGTGAACAGTGCCATAGGCAGGCCTTCCGCCTGCATCGCCCCCAGCAGCACCGTGTACCGCCCCTGCTCATCCAGTTGCAGGGTCTGTGCCTCGTACCAGAGGGGGACGAGGTCGGCCTGTTCCTTATAGATGGCGAAACTTACATCCACCGGGCCCGTCAACGGTTTGCCCGTAAGATCCCTCAGCATCCCGCTGAACTTGATGAGCCGCGGCACCGCTGCCGCCGCGCTCGAGTTCGCAGTACTACCATTGCCCGCAGTCTGATCCTGCTGCGCATACACCGCTGCCGCGCAGATCAAACACACTAATCCGACCCATGTCCACAGATGAGTTCGTCTCATGGAAGCTCCTCCCTGCCCCGGCTTTGTCGAGGTAGTTGCGCGGACACTAGGCCCGAAGGGAGGCTTTGTCAAGGGGATGGCTTGTCCGCTGCGTATACGGAGCCAAGCGGCGGGCCGTGAGGCAACTATTCGCGATGGGAGGCATTCTACGCGCTCACCGGATGCGCCGGCTGCTCTGCTTGCCGCAACCGGAGGACGTGGCGCGCAGTTCAGGACTGAACTGGCAGCTTCGGGAGACCGCGAGGCGCCAGTTGGCCTCTGCTCTTGCGTCGCAGTTCCCGGCAAGGGGTCCCCCGCCCCCACAGCACGCGGATTACGGAAGGTCCAGGGAGAGGGCGCCCGCCACTTCAAAAATAATCCAGGAGACGAACGAAGCGTGACCTCCTTTGATCTTGAATACGATACGCTTCGCCTTGAACTCGCACTTGGCGTGCCCCCTCCCGGCGCAGGAAAGAGCCGCCTCGCTTCCAGTGTCGCAGAATGCCGTGGAATCCGCCCCGGTGCCCCTTTCAGATCTTGGGCAGCACGATTCCCTTCTGGGCCTGGTATTTCCCTTTCTTATCCTTGTAGGAAACCTCGCAGAGTTCGTCCGCCCCGATGAAAACGATCTGGCAAAGGCCTTCATCCGCATAGACGCGCGCGGGGAGGGGCGCCGTGTTGGAAATCTCCAGGGTAACGAAGCCCTCCCACTCGGGTTCCAGGGGCGTCACGTTGACAATAACGCCGCAGCGCGCGTACGTGGATTTCCCCACGCACACCGTGATGACGTTGCGCGGAATCTTGAAGTACTCGACCGACCTCCCCAGCGCAAACGAGTTCGGCGGAATGGTGCATACCGGGCCGCGGAACTCGACAAACAACCGCTCATCGAAGTGCTTGGGATCAACGACGGCGCTGTTGACGGCGGTAAAGATCTGGAACTCATCCGCCACCCGCAAATCGTATCCGTAGGACGAGAGCCCGTAAGAGATCACCCCGTCGCGCACCTGGCTCTCGGCGAACGGGTTGATCATGTCGTGTTCTTTCACCATCTTGCGAATCCAGCGGTCGTTCTTCACAGCCATGAGCAGCACCTCGGTGGCGAATGAAATCAGGTCCGGTTCTGCCGGAAGGGCAGCGATCACTGCGCCCACAGAGAAAGGGCCCGGCATGATAGTACAGGTGAAAGGCCTTGACAACGCTGAAACCCTGCCTCTAGGATAAAGGCCCTTGTTTTCAGGAGGTTCGCGTGATCAAGCTCGATATCATCAATGAGGTCGTGACCCGCACCGGGATCACAAAGACTAAGGCCGAGCTGGCGGTCGAGACCGTTTTCGGATCGATGAAGAAGGCCCTCGCCAAAGGCGACCGCATTGAATTGCGTGGCTTCGGGGTGTTCAACATCAAGCCGCGCAAGACCGGCATCGGGCGAAATCCGCGGACCGGCCAGGAAGTCAACATTCCCCCCGGCAAGGCCGTGCGCTTCAAGCCCGGCAAGGAACTTCAGGCACTGGAATAGACCGTCGAGCGGCACTCAGACGACTGCATTGCTCCTAGCCCTGTCCCCGGGCCGCGGAAGCCTTCCCCTCTTTCCCGCGCCGACATGTGGTTTCCGCAAGGCATCAGGGGCAAACGCATTCCGGGCGAGGCTCGAACGACTCCTGCCGGCGCTCGAAGATCTCAAGAAGGAGCTTGCGGGTTAGTCCGCCGTAACCCTACAAGCTCCGGCATGGAGACAAGCAAGCCGAACGGCACCCTCACCCGCGGTACGGCTCACCAAATCAGCCCTACAGGACTCTCTCCATCCGCTACATGACGCTGACGGGGTCCATGTCAATCATGACTGAGCGGGGAGAGATTCCGCGCTGCTCGCACTGGTCGGCGAGACGGCGCAGCACTTCGTTGAGGCGGGCCCGCGAGTTCGCCTTGAGCAGGAACTGGATGCGGTGGCGCCCTTCAATTTTCGCCAGCGGCGCCGGGCTCGGGCCGAGTACCTTGAGCGCCTGCGCGCTGCCCTCCACCCGAGCTAGTATCTTCTGAATCTGCTGGGCGACACTCGCCGCTTGTTCCAGCTTCTCCTCCTGGGCGATGACATTGGCCAAGGCCGCACAAGGCGGATAGTGCATCAGGCGGCGAAAGCGCAATTCTTTGCTGAAGAAGCCTTCGTAATTCTGGTCCGCCGCCAGGCGGATGGCGTAGTGCTCCGGATAGAACGTCTGCACCAAGACCCGACCCGGCATGTCGCCCCGGCCAGCGCGGCCGGCGGCTTGGGTCAACAATTGGAACGTGCGCTCGGCCGCGCGAAAGTCCGGCAGGCCAAGGCCCAGGTCGGCAGAGACCACCCCCACAAGCGTGACTCCGGGAAAGTCGTGTCCCTTCGAAATCAACTGGGTTCCCACCAGGATATCAATCTTGCCCTGGCGGAAGTCGGCCAGGACTTTGCGATAAAGCCCCGCTCGCCGCGCTACGTCGCGGTCAAGCCGAGCTACCCGCGCCCCCGGAAACAGCTCGGCAAGCTTCGCTTCCAGTTTCTCCGTCCCCTCGCCCACGTAATGCAGGTGCTCGCTGCCACAAGAGGGACACCGGGACGGGACGCTCGTCGCATAGCCGCAGTAGTGACAGATCAGGCGGTGTTCGCGCCGATGGTAGGTAAGAGAAATGGAGCAGTTCACGCAGCGCTGGGTCTCGCCGCAACTCCGACAAAGCAAGAACCAGGAGTATCCGCGGCGGTTGAGCAGAATCATCGTCTGCGCTCCGTCGCGGAGCTGGGCTTCGATCTCCTCCTTCAAGCGGCGAGAAATCGGCACCTGAGTGTGGGTCTCGCGAAATTCCTGCCGCATATCCACGATGTCCACACTGGCCAGAGGACGGCCGCCGATACGCTCTTCCAGCGTCAATAGACGGTACTTCCCTTCCCGGGCGTTCCAGTAGGATTCCAGCGAGGGTGTGGCCGATCCCAACACCGCGAGCGCCCGGGCCAGCCGTGCCCGGACAACCGCCACGTCCCGCCCGTGGTAGCGGGGCGCTTCCTCCTGCTTGTAGCTGGACTCGTGCTCCTCATCCACAATGATCACACCTAGGTCCGCCAGCGGGGCGAAGACCGCGGAGCGCGTCCCCACCACTACTTTCGCCTCGCCACGCCGGGCGCGCCACCAGGCCTCGTGCCGCTCGTTTTCACTCAGGCCGCTGTGCAGGACTGCCACCTGATTCCCGAAGCGCGCCAGGAATTGGGACTGGACCGCCGGGGTCAGGGCAATCTCCGGAACCAGCATTAAGGCCGCACGTCCCTGCTCCAGGCAGCGGGCAATCAGGTGCAAGTAGATTTCCGTCTTCCCGCTCGCCGTAATGCCGTGCAACAGCACCGGATGGAATTGACGGCTCTCGAGCAGGCCCGTCAGCTCCTGCAGAACCGCAGCCTGTGCGGCGGTCAGGTCTGGCCAGACCGATGTTCCACCCAGTCCGTAATCGTCGCCGGCCTTGCCTTCGCTAAACTCAACAAAGCCTTGGTCACCGAGTTTCTTCAGATGCGCCAGGCTGGCGCGGGCCGCTCTTAACAGCTCGCGGTGATCATCCACACGACCCTGGCGCTGGAGCGCGTCCAGGATTCTCCGCGCCACCGGCGACAGTCGCACTGCCCGTTGAGGCAGCGGCCCTTGCACCATCTGAGGCGAGGGCGGGCCAGCCAAGCGCACCGCCCACACTTTCCTCTCTCCTCGTTCACGCTCGACCGCTGAAACGGCAACCCATCCCTCTGCGACAGCGTGGGAAACAAGCTCTCTCGCGGTGGCGGGGAATTTACGCCGGACGCTTTCAAGCGGGACTCCCTCAGCCGATCCCGTGTGCGCGGCGAGGTAGCGGAGGAAGGCCGCCTCCTCGCCCTCACGGATCTCCGGCAGCAGGCTCGAATCCAGCTCCGCGAGTTTCCGCTTGCCGGCGTCGGTCGGCCGAAGCAGGCGCGCGCGGCGGGTTTCAGCCCGCAGCGGCAACATAGCGCGAAAAACCTCGCCCACGGGAGCCAGATAATACTCGGCAATCCAGAGCCCCAGCGTCAGCAGCTCCGGTGAGAGGACCGGCTCAGGGTCCAGCACGCGCAGAATCTCGCGGACCTTCAGGCCCGGGGCCACGCGCGCCACCGGCTCGAGCGCGATGCCCGTCACGCGGCGCGTCGCCAGCGGAACTAGCACGCGCTGACCCGCTCGCACCTCCAGCGATTCCGGCACGCGGTAGGTTAGCGGGTTGCGAATGGCTGCCAGCACCGCAACATCCAGCAGCGAACCAGAAGGCTGGGAAGCTTTCTTTCGCGCCATGGAGGCATTCTATGCCGGAGAGGCTTACATTGGTAGGGGCGTAGGAGCACGGTGCGCCGCAGGAGGATCACCGAAGTCACTGCAGGCGAGGCGGGCCCGCGTGCCGGCGCCACAATTTCGAAGAACGTCACCGGAAGTGAAAAGTCTAGAAGCCTGCCTCTTAGACTCACGCCTCGTTGCTCACCTTATCCAACTAGCTAGGTGCCCTGCAGGTATAACTAGGTTGAATGGAACGCACGGAAACCGCAGCGCCGAAACCGCGCACGAGCTTTGGGGTCGCGCGCCGAATCCCGCCCACACGAACCAGCTTCCCGGCGCAGGGATTGCATCTCGAATCCAGCGGCATCACATGCTATGCTACCCGTGAATCTCACTCTGTGAGGCTGCCATGATTAGAAAAGTGTTGCTGTTTCTGCTTCTGAGTCTTCTCTCTGCGTTTTGTGGGCTGGATCCGCTGCGCGCTGAGTCTCCAGTGCCACCTGCGGAGACCCCGCAGCAAGAATGGTTTCGCGCTGCCAAATTCGGAATGTTCATCCACTGGGGCGTCTACAGCGTCCTGGGGGACGGCGAGTGGGTGATGAACAACCGGGGAATCCCGGTCTCCGAGTACGAGAAACTGGCGCCCCAATTCAATCCCACCGCATACGACCCCGCCGCCTGGGTGGCGCTCGCCAAGGCCGCAGGAATCAAGTACATCACCATCACCAGCAAGCATCACGACGGCTTCGCCATGTTCGCCACCAAACAATCCGATTGGAACATCGTCGACCGCACGCCCTACAAGAAAGACCCGCTCAAAATGCTCGCCGACGAGTGCCAAAAGCAAGGGATCAAGCTGTTCTTCTACCATTCCCAGCTCGACTGGCATCATCCCGACTATTTCCCGCTGGGTGGCACCGGTCACACAGCCGGCCGGCCTCCACGTGGGGACTGGTACAAGTACCTCGACTACATGGACGCGCAGCTCACCGAACTGCTGACCAGCTACGGGCCCATCGGCGGCATCTGGTTCGATGGCTGGTGGGACAAGCCTAAGGCCGACTGGCGGCTGGAGAAGACCTACGGGTTGATACATCGCCTTCAGCCCACGGCGCTCATAGGCAGCAACCACCACCAGAAGCCCTTCCCCGGCGAAGATTTCCAGATGTTCGAGAAGGATTTGCCGGGACACGCCACGCAGGACTTCAACGTCGGACAGGAAGTTGGCTCGCTGCCGCGCGAGACCTGCGACACCATCAACGATTCCTGGGGCTACAACAAGAACGACAGACAGTTCAAGAGCCCCACACAGTTGATTCATTACCTGGTGCGGGCCGCCGGCTATGATTCTAATTTCCTGCTGAATGTCGGCCCCATGCCCAGTGGCAAGATTCAGCCTGAGTTCGTGGAGAGGCTTACCGCTTTGGGAGCCTGGCTGGCGAAAAACGGCGAGAGCATCTACGGCACGCGCGGCGGTCCCATCTCACCGCGCCCCTGGGGCGTGACAACCCGGAAGGACAACACCATCTACGTTCACATCCTCGATTGGCAAGACAGGGCGCTGCTCCTGCCGAAGCTGGGTAAACAGATTGAAAGCGCCGCCATGCTGGGGACCGGAGACAAGGTCGAAGTCATAGAAGCCGACTACGGTACGGTGCTGAAGCTGCCCGCTTCCGCCAGGGACCCGGTGGACAACATCGTGGAGATCAAGACGCGATAGACCTGCAGTACCGAGACGCCGGGAATGCCGTGGGGGCACGTCATGGCGTGTCCCTATCCGGCTGACTTCAGGAATTCGCGGATCGTCTCGAAATCTTCGCGGAGAATTTTCTCTTCGCGCGGGTTGCGGAGGATGTAGGCGGGATGGTAAGCGACGAAAGCCTTCGTCGATCCGTAATCAAAGAACTGGCCGCGCACTCGGGTGATGCCTTCCTTGATGCCCAATAACGTTTTCATAGCTGGCGCACCCAAGCAGCAAACCAAGCGAGGTTGAATCGCTTCAATCTGGCGGAACAAGAACGGCGCACAGGTTTCGATTTCGTCCGGCGCCGGAGTACGGTTCTCGGGCGGGCGGCATTTGACGATATTGCAGATGTAAACCTCCTCGCGCTTCATGCCGATGAACTGAATCAGCCGGTTCAGGAGCTGACCCGCACGGCCCACGAAGGGCAAGCCCTGCTCATCTTCGTCGGCCCCGGGAGCTTCACCCACGAACACTAACGCGGCGTGCGGATTCCCTTGCCCGAACACGATCGTCTTGCGCCCCGCCGCCAGCCGGCAGCGCTGGCAATCACCCAAGTCTTCCAGGACTTGCTCGAGTGTTTCGTGCTCGCGGCGCGGAGGCGGGGGAGCTTCAAACAGGCTCAGGGAACGCGCGGGCGGGCCGACAGATGAGATTGGCGCGCCGACGCGGCGGGTCGTCTCGGCCGACGCCTGGGCGGCAGCCGCTTGGGCGGCGGGAGGCTGAACCTCTGCGCGGGGAGACACCGGCGACGCAGAGCCTGGCGCTCGCCGATAGAAGTCCTCAATCCCCAGGTCACGGTAGAACTTAAGCCACGCGGCGAGTTCCTGGCGCACTCGGTCATCCATGGGCATCTGGTGTCAGGTTTCGGGTGCCGGGTGTGAGAAGCAGGACATCAAAAGAGCCGCGCTTTTTCCTGGCGCCTCACCCCTGGCCCCCGCTTTTTCTGAGTTCGACAACTTCGTCGAGAATGCGGTTAGCCACTTCCAATTTCGTCATCTTCTCGAGCGGCTTCTGCCGGCCGTCCGGGAAGAGCAGCGTGACGATATTGGTGTCCGCTTCGAATCCGGCGCCTTCCTGGGTGACGTCATTGGCCACGATGAAAGCAAGCCGCTTGGCCTTAAGTTTTTGTGCGGCGTTCTCGATCACATTCTCCGTCTCGGCGGCAAAGCCCACCACCAACTGATTCGGACGGCGCTGGCGAGTGATTTCTCCCAATATGTCGCGCGTGGGCTTGAGCTTCAGGCTGGGAGCGCCTTTGCGCTTCTTGATTTTCTGGGAACGGAACTGCGTTGGTTGAAAGTCCGCGACGGCGGCCGCCATCAAAACCACGCTGGCTTCGCCCAGATGGGAGGACACCGCCGCCCCCATCTCTTGCGCGGTGCGGACACGCTTTGCCTCTACGCCCGCCGGTACGTCAAGGTGCGTTGGCCCGCTCACCAGGACGACGCGCGCGCCACGTCGCCGCGCGGCCTCCGCCAACGCGTAGCCCATCTTTCCGGATGACCGATTGCTGAGGTAGCGGACAGCATCCAGCGGCTCCTCGGTCGGCCCGGCCGTCACCAGCACGGTCTCGCCCTTCAGGTCGTCACGCAACCCCAGGGTTTCGCAGACGGCGCGCGCGATCGCCTCGACCGAAGCCAGACGCCCGGCGCCGGTCATGCCACAGGCCAGGTAGCCTTCCTCCGGCTCCACAACTTTTACCCCGCGTCCACGCAAGGCGGCGAGATTCTCCTGCGTGGCAGCGTTCTGCCACATGTTGACGTTCATGGCCGGAGCCACGATGACGGGGGCCTTCGTCGCCAAGCAGAGCGTGGTGAGGAAGTCGTCCGCAATTCCGTGGGCCAGTTTGGCCAGCACGTTGGCGGTGGCGGGCGCAATCACCAGCGCGTTAAGGGATTGCGCCACAGCGATGTGCTCGATGGCGCTCTCCCCGTTCGCTTCGCTCCCCGCCTCGCCAAACATCCCGGTGATCACCTTGCGGCCGGAGAGCGCCACGAAGGTGAGGGGCCGGACGAACTCGCAAGCATGGCGGGTCATCACGACCTGGATTTCCAGGCCGCGGTCCTGGAGCAGGCGGAGTAGCTCCGCCGCCTTATAAGCCGCGATCCCGCCCGTTACTCCGAGCACCACTTTCATAGCAGGTTCCAGGCGCCAGGTTTTAGGTGTCAGGGGCCGCGCTGAAACCCGGCACCTGACACCCGCTCTTTTCCTACACCCTACTTCGCGGATCTGGATTTCTTGCCCTTATCGCCGTTGTTCAACACACCCTCCAGGGTCTCGAAGGGAACGAGCCCCGCCTCGACTTCCAACTGCGCAACCTTAGTTACCTTCCTGGTCTGCGTCTGAACCAAGGGTCTTGCCCCCGCCTGCAATTGTCGGGCGCGCTTGGCCGCGACCAGAATGAAGCGAAACTTGCTGTCAATCCCCTGTGGCATATCCATCCGAGCTCACCCTCCAAAAGTCCTGCAAATATACCGGGCGCGTTCCTGCTGAGTCTGCCGGCGGACGCGCGCGGCCTCTACCGCTGCCCGCAGGGCCTGGACGGCCTGAGGCAGCCGGTCGTTCACCACCAGATAGTCGTACTCGGGCCAGTGCCGTATCTCCTTCCGGGCGTCGCGCAGCCGCCGCTCAATGACGTCCGGGGTGTCGGAGTGGCGGGCACGCAGCCGCCGCGCGAGTTCCCGAAAGGAGGGCGGCAGCACAAAAATGCTGACCGCCTCGGGCAGCTTCTTCCGTACCTGCCGGTGGCCCTGAACATCAATGTCGAGCAGGATGTCTTTCCCGGCCTCCTGCGCGGCCCGGAGCTGCCGGCGCGAGGTGCCGTAAAGATGGCCGAATACGTCGGCCCATTCCACAAACTCTTCCGCAGCGATCATTCGCTGGAAACGCTCGCGCGTGACAAAAAAATAGTCCCGCGCGTTCTTCTCCCCCGGACGCGGCGGGCGCGTCGTACAAGAGACGGAAAAGCGCAAGCCGGGCAAAGCGGCGAGCAACCTTTTCACCAGGGTTGACTTCCCTGCTCCCGAGGGAGCCGAAATCACGATGATGCTGCCGCGCACGCGGGCGGATTTGTTTACTTGGGCCAAGGTTATTCGATGTTCTGCGCCTGCTCGCGCAGTTTTTCGATTTCGGTCTTCATCTCGATCGCCTGCCGTGTGATCTCCAGGCCGACCTCCGGCACGTCAGTCGTCTTTGACAGCAACGTGTTGGCCTCGCGATTCATCTCTTGCAGCAGGAAGTCAAGCTTTTTCCCTACCTCGGGACTTTCCTCCAGCAGGTGCTGGGTTTGGTCCAAATGGCTGCGGAAACGCGTCAACTCCTCCGCGATATCTGAACGCGCAGCCAGAAACGCCACCTCCTGGGCAAGCCGCCCGGGGTCCAGCCCTAGGTGCTCCGGCGAATCCCAAACCTGCTGAATCCGCTTTTCCAGCCGGCTCTGGTACAGGCTGGGGATATCCTCGGCGAGTCTGCTGATGCTCCCGGCGAGGTTCGTGAGGCGCTCCAGGCGGCTGCGGATGTCGCGCTCCAGGGCCTCGCCTTCTCGCGCCCGCATTTCGTTCAGGCGCTCCAGCGTCTGGCCGGCCACGCGTTCCAGAACCTCCTGCACCCGCACCAACTCCTCGGCCGGAACCTCCCCATTGCCGACCGCCACGATGCCGGGAACGCGCAACAGCGCCACCAGGTCCGGCTCCGAGCCGAAGCCGAATTCCTGGCGCATTTCCTGAACAGTACCGAGATAGGCGTTCAAGAGCTTTCGATCAAGCTGAAGCTGGGGCGAACCCGCGCGTTCCAGGCCCACCTGCACTTCCACGTGACCGCGCGCGATATGGTCCTTGATCACGCGGCGCACCAGGGGCTCAAAGGACTCCAGCCCGGGGGAAAGACGAACCTGCAGGTCGAGAAAGCGGTGGTTAGTGCATTTGACGCTGACCGCGAGCGTGAAATCGCCCTCCTCGCTTCGCCCCCTGCTGTAACCGGTCATGCTACGAATCATCTTCAGTTGCCAGTTGCCAGTTGTCAGTGGCCAGCTCCTTGCGCTGCGCTTCTGCCTCCTGACTTCCCGCTTCAACCTTCGACTCTCAACTTTCGACTTCCTCTTACGGTTCCGCATCCACAAACTGAAGTTCGTGCAGCCGCTGATAGATTCCCCCGCGGCTGACCAGATCCTCGTGCGTGCCGATTTCCGAGATGGTTCCGCGGTCCAGGACGACAATGCGGTCAGCCCGGCGCACCGTGGAGAGGCGGTGAGCAATTACCAGCACTGTGCGGCCCGCCATCAGGTTGGCGAGCGCTTTCTGCACCAGTAGTTCCGACTCCGTGTCCAGCTCCGATGTGGCCTCATCCAGGATCAAGAGGGGCGGGTTCTTGTAAAGCGCCCGGGCAATGGCCAGGCGCTGGCGCTGGCCGCCGGAGAGCCGCTGCCCGCGTTCGCCAATCAGCGTCTGGTAACCTTGTGACATCTCCATGATGAAATCGTGCGCCAGCGCCACGCGCGCTGCCTCCACCACTTCCGCCTCGTTCTGCGGCTTCCGCCCGTAGCAGACATTGTTGAAAACCGTGTCGTTGAAGAGGATGGTCTCCTGCGTCACCATGCCGATCTGCGCGCGCAGCGTCTCTACTTTCACATCCCGGACGTCCTGGCCGTCCACCAGAATCTGTCCCCGCGTGACATCGAAGAACCTGGGGATCAGGTTGGCCAGGGTAGTCTTGCCGGCCCCGCTCGAACCCACAATGGCCACCACCTCGCCCCGGGCAATCTTCAGGTTCACATCCCGCAATAACGGAAAGCCGTCCTCGTACTCGAAATGAACATGGTCGAACACAATCTCTTTGTGAAAGCCCGGCAGCGCGATGGCCCCGGGCTTCTCCATGATTTCCGGACGCACATCCAGGAACTGAAACACCTGCTCGGAGGCGCCCACCGCCTGCTGGTAGGCATTGTTGACGCCGGTCAGGCGCTTGATGGGCTCGTACATCTTGATGAGCGCGTACAGAAAGGCCACGAAGCCGCCTGTCGTCTGGGCTTGGTGGACGATGGCGTTGCGCGCATAGAGCAGCACGGCGGCAATGGTCAAGGCGCCCAGAATCTCCATCAGAGGCGAGGTTGCCGCCTGGGCGAGTACCCAGCGCAGGTTGATCCTCAGCAGGCGCCGGGTGGCCGCCTTGAACTTGGCCACCTCAAACAGCTCCATCACGAAGGCCTTCACAATCCGGATGCCCGTGAAGGTCTCCTGCAGGACATTGTTGATCTCTGCCATCTTGTCTTGGCTGGACCGGCTGGACACGCGAATGTAACGTCCGATGTTGGCCGAGGGGAACACGACGAAGGGTACCAGGGCAAGCGAGCACAGCGCCAGGCGCCAGTCCACGTAGAAGACGACTGCCAGCAGGCCCACCAGAGTGAAGGAGTGCTTCAAGAAATCCGCGGATACCTGGGAGACCGCGTTCTGTATCTTCTCAATGTCACTGGTGATGGCCGACATCAGCCGGCCCGTGGAATTCTTGGTGAAGAACCCGATTGATTGTTGAATAATCTTCGAATAGAGCAGATCGCGCAGATCCTTCACTACCGAGTGGCCAATGAAGTTGATGGAGTAAGTGGCGAAGAACTCCCCCAATCCTTTCGCCACGGTCACGGCGATAATGGCAATCGCCACCATGGTCCAGACGTTGTGGATGTAGCTCGGCAGAAAGTCCTGTAAATGAACCCCCCTGCCGCTAAAGGGCACCTGGAAAAGGAGAATGGGAGTGGATTCGGCGCGGGGATCGAGGACACGATCAAAGGCCGGCTTGATCAAGAGCGCGGTGAGCGCCTCGCAGGCCCCCACCACCGCCATTAGAACGACGGCCACGAGGAAGCGCAGGCCATAGGGCCGGAGGAAACTAAGCAGGCGCCTAATTCGGCTCATCCGATATCCCTCGCAGGGTGGAGGCACCGACAACTATCTGAAAAAAGCCATCTTAGTGCCTCACGCACGACCGCGTCAAGCAACGGCCCCCTCCTTGCGCCCCAAATGGCCCTCAACCTATCCCCATAAGCCTCGGATTTTCAATGACTTAGCGGTTGGCCTCAGATTTTTCCACAGGCTTTACGAAATGGTATAGGCACAGCTCAACTTAAGCCACTTCCAAGGCCAAAGCTGCCGCGCCATATAAGGGAGAGTTTGTCCCTAGTTCCGCCAAGACGAGTTCGGTGGAATGGCGGATGGAGGGGGATGCCAGCTCGTCAAGCGACTCGCGCACCGGGTCAAGAAGCACGCTACCCGCCTGCGTTACCCCACCGCCCAGGATGACCCTGTCCGGGTTGACAATGCGGATGACCGTCACGAGCGCACGGGCCAGCCACCGTGCTGCCTCTCGAATGATGCGAGTTGCTGCCATGTCTCCCTCGGCGGCTGCCTGCACCACTGCCTTGGAAGTGATATCCGCGGCCGAGCCGCCGCTCAGTTCCACCATCCTCGCCACAGCTTCCGGCCGCCGCACTGCCCACTCCCGCCCCCTCTGGGCGATGGCAGACCCTGAGCAGAAAGTCTCCAGGCAGCCCCTGGCCCCACAGACGCAGAGCACGCCCGAATCCGACACCGGCAAATGCCCTATCTCCCCAGCCATGCTGTCCTTGCCCCGGAAAACCTTGCCTCCGCAGATCAGGCCGCCCCCAATCCCCGTGCTCAGCGTGATATAGACCAACGACTGAATTCCCCGGCCCGCGCCAAAGCGATACTCGCCCAGAGCGCCTGCGTTGGCGTCATTGTCCACCCGGCAAGGCAAGCCGAGCGCCTCCTTGAACCACTGGGCCAGCGGGAAGCTCTCCCATCCCGGCGCGTGGAGCGAAGTGACCCGTTGGCGCTCAAAATCGACCGGGCCGCCGAAGCTGACGCCGCCAGCTTGCACCGGATAATCGCTTTTTTGCCGCATGAATTGGCACTGCTCCCGGAGCCGCTGGAGCATCCAATCTCGCCCACCCGAGCGGAAGGTCTCTTCATCGGAGACCAGCAAGCGGTGGCCCTCCTGGTCGAAAAGCCCCACGCGAAACCTGCTTCCGCCGACGTCCACCGCTATGACGTTGTTCACGCTGCCCTCGCCGTTTGAGTCCGGGCGGGTCTGAAACCCGTCACGAAGCCCTTATATCCCCGCCTAGCTCGAAGCGCGCCCGATATCACGATGCAATACTTTGGTCCGGTAACCCTCGCGCGCCAAGGCACCCGCGGTCTCCTCGGCCAAAGCTACCGACCGGTGGCGCCCACCCGTGCAGCCGATGGCGATGGTTAGATAGCTCTTCCCCTCGCGCACATAGTTCGGCAGAAGGTAGAGCAGCAAATCCATCAGGCGCTTCAGGAACTCGCGCGTCTGCGGGAAGGAGTCCACGAAGCGCCGCACAGCTGCATCCCGCCCCGTCTTGCTCTTCAGCCGGGGAACGTAGTTGGGGTTGGGAAGAAAACGCACATCAAACACCAAGTCCGCATCCGGCAGGACCCCGAAGCGAAAGCCAAAAGAGGCGACGGATACCAACAGGCTCTTGTGCGCCGCCACACCTCCAAACCGCGCCTGCACGAAGTCGCGGAGCTCGTGCACGTTCATCCGCGTCGTATCAATGACCGCATCGGCAAGCTGGCGCATGGGCTTCAGCAGAACCCGCTCCAGGCGAATGCCCTCCCGCACAGGCAGGTCGCGGCCCAGGGGGTGCGGCCGCCGCGTCTCTTCGAACCGCCGAACCAGGGCCTGATCGGAGGCTTCCAGAAACACCAGGGCAGGCTTCAAGTTGTTCCGCGCCAAGTTGTGATACATGGCGGGAAGCTGGCTGAGGGCTTCTCCGCCGCGAATGTCCACCACCACGACGGCGCGCCGAATGCGACTCCCCGGGGCACCGCAAAGCTCCGCAAATTTGGGGATCAGATCGATGGGCAGATTATCAACACAATAGAAGCCCAGATCCTCAAACGCCTTGAGGACTGAGCCCTTCCCCGACCCGCTGAGGCCGGTGATCACCACAAACTGCCGCGGGAGCTTCTTGGTGGACGCGGATCTCATAAGAACAGTGACCAGTGACGAGTGACAAGTGACAAGCGGGCGGACTTCGTTGATGACCTTTTACTCGTCACGCTTCACTCCCCACTTGTCACCAGCCTCCTCAGGGCTCGGGCTCGATCAGGCCCAGCTTGCCGTCCTCGCGCCGGTAAAGGACGTTGACGCGTTCCGTGTCGGCATTGCGAAACACTACCAGACCCATGCGCGTGGAATCCAGAGTCTCAATCGCCTCTTCGACGGAGAGGGGCTTGATGGGGAACCGCTCCGTCTCCAGGATCTGGTGTTCCTCGTGGTCCACGCGCCGAGTTCCCAGCACGTTGAGCAGAATCGCCGTGGCCGGCTTGGGCCGACGCTTCCGGGTGCGGCGCCTAGCCAGCAAGCGCACCGCCTGCCGCTGCAACTTGTTCAGGGCGCCGCTGAGGGAACGGCGCGCGTCCCCGGTCTCCTGTATCCCGACCAAGGTGTGGTCGCGGAACTGGAGGGTGACTTCCGCGGTGCGCCGGTGTTTTTCCGCGGTCAGGATAACATGAATGTCGAAGCGATCGCGCAGGAGGCGCGTGAGCTTCCGTAGACGTTCTTCCGTATAGCGCCGTAAGTCAGGGCTGACTTCCATCTGCCGACCGGTAAAGTCGATCCGCATGAATAAACCTCCTCGGACTTCGCTGGAGGGAAGAGGTAGTGGGGGGAGCTGCTCAAGCCTTCACCCTGCGCTGGTGGGTGCTGGGAATCCGCATATCCTCGCGATACTTGGCCACCGTCCGCCGGGTCACGCAGATGCCCTTCTCCCGCAAGCGCTGGGCAATCTGGTCATCGGTCAACGGATGCACCGAGTCTTCTTCCTCGATCATTTTCTTCACCAGCCGCTTCAAGTTGATCAGCGAGGTGGACCCGCCCGAGGGTCCCTGAACCGCCTCGGAGAAAAAGAAGCGGAGCTCGTAAACGCCCTGAGGAGTGTGGGCGTACTTGTTTGCCACCGCGCGGCTGACGGTAGAAGGATGGACGCCAACCTCCTCCGCGACTTCCTTGATCATCATGGGCCGCAGCTGGTCGATACCCTTGTCCAGGAATTCGCCCTGACGGCGGATGATGGCGTCGCAGACTCTGATGATCGTGTGCTTGCGCTGTTCGATGTTCTTGATGAGTTGAATAGCGGAGGTGAAGCGTTCCTTGACGTAGTTACGTACCTCCCGCGTGGTGCCGCTTTCCTGCAGCAGCCGGCGGTAATGCCGGCTCAGGCGCAACTGGGGGAGGCCGTCCTCATTCATGACCACTTGATAGCCTTCCCCCATCTTGACGAAGGCCACGTCCGGCTCGATCAGGCGCGCCTGAGCGCGGTTATATCGCTGTCCGGGCCGCGGGTCGAGCTTGCGAATCAATTCCACGCAGCGCTCCACGGCCGTGACGGGGCGGTCCAGCGCCCGCGCGATCTCGCGATACTGCTTGTTCTGGAGCTGCTTCAAGTGCTCGGAAACAATCTGTTGCGCCAGGGTATTGTCCGGGGCAAGTGTCCGGAGCTGGATCAGCAGGCACTCGCGCAGATCCCGCGCGGCGACGCCCAGCGGGTCAAATTCCTGCACCAGGGCCAGGGCGGCCTGCACATCCTCCAGCTGGTGTCCCCCGGTCTGCGCCATCTCCTCCTGGGTGGCCGTAAGGTATCCATCCTCGTTCAGATTGCCGATGATCGAATGCCCGGCGTCGCTGACCGTGTCGCGGCAAATCGATAGGCTCAGCTGCCATTCCAGGTGATCGGAGAGCGAGGCGGGTTGGGAGAGGAAATTCTCGAAGGAGGGCTTCTCGATGACTTCCGCCGCTGGCGACTTGTAGCCCGGATCCAGGTAGTCAGCGAAAAAAGACCCGAAATCAATTTCTTCAAAGGAGTCGTGACTGTCACCCGTGACGACCGGCTGGTCGGAGGCCGGCGCGACGGGCTTGACCGCTTCGTTTTTCTGCTGCTCGACTTCTTCCAGCGAAGGCGCGCTTTCGGACAGTTCATCCAGGACCGGGTTGGCGACCATCTCCTGGTTGATCATCTCGCGCAGTTCCAGCTTGTTGAGCGCGAGCACGCTGACCATCTGGACCAAGCCAGGCGTCAAGATCTGCTTCTGCGCTACCTTGAGATGCAGCCCGAGTCTGGGTTGAGGTCCGCCCATCAAACCGCCAAGCGAAAGCTATCGCCCAGGTATATCATCCTTACCTCGGCGTCGTTGCCCAGCTCCTCCGGCGTGCCCGCCCGGAAGATCCGGCCGTTGTTAATTATATATGCGCGGTCCGTGACGCGCAGCGTTTCCCGCACGTTGTGATCCGTCACCAAGACGCCGATCCCCGATTCCTTAAGCTGGACAATGATCTTCTGAATGTCCAGTACCGTCAGCGGGTCGATCCCGGAGAACGGCTCGTCTAAAAGAATAAATGATGGCGAGATGACTAGCGACCGCGCGATTTCCACGCGCCGCCGTTCTCCTCCCGAGAGCAGGTAGCCGGCGCTGCGCCGCACCTGCTGCAAACCCAATTCCTCGATCAACTCCTCCAACCGTTCCCGGCGCTGCGCCGGAGTGCGCGGCAAGGTCTCCAGCACCGCCATGATGTTCTCTTCCACAGTGAGTTTGCGAAAGATGGAAGGCTCTTGAGGAAGGTAGCTGATGCCGTTCCTCGCTCGGAGGTACATGGGCAAGTGGGTGATGTCCGCTCCGTCGAGGAGGACCTGCCCCGCGTCTGGGGTAGTCAGGCCTACAATGATGTAAAAGGTCGTGGTCTTGCCCGCGCCATTCGGCCCGAGCAACCCTATCACCTCTCCTTGAGCGATCCTCAAACTGACGTCGTCAACAACCTTGCGGCCTTTGAACGACTTGCTCAGATCGACTGTGGAGAGAATCTGCATTGCCGCTCATTGCGCGATGCGGTGCCTGGAAAAAGTGGGCGACTCATCACCTCCATCCACGCGCAGCCTATCATCGTGAATGTAGAAAGTCAAACGCCGGCCTGTGGTGAAGCCCTTCTCCGCGTCGTAAACTGAGGGCGTCCCGCCGCTCAGCACGATTTTCCCCTCGCGCGCGAAGTATTCAGCGTGCTCCCCGACGGCGCGTCGCCCTGGTTGTACTACCGACACGCGCCCCTCGGCCACCGCGCGTTCCATTTCCGATTCCTCTGCACTCGGCGCGGCGGAAAAATAGACATCCACGCGCTCCGCCTCCATGCTGGTGTTCTCCGTCTGCAGCCGGACGTTTCCGCGATAGCTCGCCTTGCGCCCCTCATCGAAGTATTCCAGGCGGTCGGCGCGGATGGTGACCGGCCGAGTCTCAGGCTTCCCGGCGGGAGCGGCAGCCCTTCCCTTCAGCAGGGACGCCGGCTGGAGGTGCGACGTCCGCACCTGCTGCCCCGAACTCACTCGCCGTTCCGCCCGGTAAACATCGAGGGAGGACGATTCCACCACATCTGTGCCGTGCCAGGCGCGCACGCTTCCTTCGTAATGCACAAACTGGCTGCGGCGTTCCGCCACCACCCGGTGGGCGAGCACGTTCGTGGGCTCGCTCCGCTTCGCGCCCGCCGCGGGGCCGGGGCCTCCCAAGTGCGTGGACTGTACCTTGCCAATTCCCTCCGCCGTTTCGGTGCGCAGATCCAGCACAACGCTTTCGGCGCGGGTTCGCGTCTCGAGATCCCAGATCCGCGGCTGGCCGGTGAGCGTCAAGGTTTCATTTTCGGCCAAGTAGGAAGCCTGCTCGGCGGTGGCTTGTCGATCACCGTCGCGGAATTGGTAGGCGCCAACTTGCTGCACCGCGCGCAGCGTTTGGGTGGCGGGGTCGAACGAGGCTTCCAGGCGCTCCGCGGAACTCTCCTGCGCCAAGCTGCCGCGCGGGGCATTCCTGGGCGGCTGAAAGACAATTCGGGTTCCAGAAAGACCGCGCAGCGTCTCCAGCCGATTTCGCGCGTCGAAGTCCATCCGGAGTTGGCCAGCGGTAATGATTCTCTCTCCCACCCGAGGATCGGGCGGCACCAGCACCAGCTTGCCTGCACCTACGGTCTCCGCCTGCTTCAGGCTTTGCCCGGCGGATTGGAACATGAACCGAACACTGCTGGCGGTGAGATCCTTCTTCTCCGCCGCGACGCTGCCGGGCGCGGAGGGCTGAGGCGCGCCACTCGCCGCACGCAGCGACTCGATGGTGAGCCGAACGCCTCCTGCGGCGCTTCCCTTCTGGGCTTCTGGGTGCGTCCCGGCAAAACTCACCTCGACCTGTTGCGCCTCCAGATGGCTGACGTTCCCCTCTCGCCGCGACTGCACCCGCACGTTGCCCTCTGCCCAGACGCCGCGCAGTTGCTCGTCGAGCGGGTCGAAATCGCCCCGCACCCTCTGGGCGTTGCCCTCAAGTTGCGCCGGCGCGGCAGAGTCCACGGCTCGCACACCCTCTTCCAGCAACGCCTGGGTGATATGGTTCTGATCGTCCAGGGTCACCGTTCCTCGTCCCGCCTGGACGCGGCGCGGGCCCTGGCTGAACTCCACCGGACCCGAGAGGACGATCTCTCCTTTCTCCTTGTCATAAAGCACGCGGCTGGCTGTAAGTCGTAGCGGACCCTGCCTCTCGGCAGCGCCTCGCGGCAGCATCTCCGCGCTGATGTCCTTCTTCAGTTCCAGCCACCCTTCCTTGGTGGCGTAGGCCATGCCCTGCGCCGACCCGGATATCGGGCCGATGTGGAAGCGCACGGGCTCATCACTTACTACTAATGAACCCTGCTGTCGAAAAGACAGGCGCGAGGTTTCCAGTTGCACGCGCCGCCGCTCTCCCCGCCCGCTCGCCGTCCCTGGCAGTCCGACATTCAACTCAATCTCCACTTTCCCCGCACTGTAGAGGTCACCGGACTGAGCGTTGTACTGACAGCGGCGGGTACGTAACACGTCGCGACGATTGCCGGTTCGACCGAAGACCTCCACAAACACATCCTCCAGAACGGTCGTCCCTCCCTGCTTGAAAGCCACCGTCCGAGCTGCGTGCACCGTGAAGATTTGCCGACCTTCATCCGAGCGCGTGAAGGAATATCCGGAAAGCTGTTGATTGACGTTGGTCGGCAAGACCTGAGGGGCGCGGACGGGTTTGTCAGCACGACGGCGGCTCCACCAGTAGGTCAATCCCACCGTGAGGAGGGTGGCCGCCAGCGCCCCGCTCACAATCCTGATGACCAGCTTCCTTCGCCGCGCGACTTGTGTTACCGGAGTTGCCAAATCCTCGGGCCTTTTCTAGTTGTCAGTTGTCAGTCGTTCGTTGCCCGCTCGCCGCTCTCACCGAGCGAGGGTGTTCTGCCTTCTGCCTTCTGCCTTCTGCCTTCTG